>WNFX01007534.1_pt1 | contig 14125 bp, 13 predicted proteins | sample 5400111 | NCBI WGS metagenome assembly WNFX01 (sample SAMN13153363, study PRJNA577476) | soil metagenome | isolation source: 40 cm soil or saprolite under grassland replicate 1 | place: USA:California | collected 2016-06-15 | reverse complement strand
GGAAGCAGTCCACGCACGCATCGTTGATCCGGTAGTAGGTGGCCGCGCCGCGGTGCTCGGCAAGCAGGAACCGCACCTCCGCGAGCACCTTCAGGTGGGCTGAGACGGTGGACTGGCCGACATCGACGGCGGCGACGATATCACCGACGTTCATCGGCGTTCCGCGCCGGGCCAGCAGCGAGACGATCTGGATCCTGGTGGCGTCGGCGAGTGCCTTGAACCAGCTCGCGTACTCGGCGGCCGTAGCCCGGACAAGAGGCTGATCAGACTCTTCCATCGCTCATCGACGATAACCGATGAACTCCGTAAAGGGAAGGAGGGAACCTGCGGGCCTGAAGACCCGGCACCGCGCGCCGCCGGCCGGAAACGCGCAGCGGCATCACCACCAGCCCGACGCCAGCGATGTAAGGCCCCCGCCAGAGCGGTCCGCTGGCCGGCTCGCATCGAGCGCGGCCAGGAGGCCGCGCCCAAACCCAGGCAGCGACTCGATGCACCCGGCACGCCTGTCCGAGCCGATGCGCTGGCTGACAGCCGAACCCGGGCGCCTCAGGCTTGAATGCACCGGATTCGGCCTGAACCTGGTCAGCGGCAACTTCGAGTTCGCCAGCCTGGTCGTGATCGAGTCCGACAACTTCTGGTCCCGGTACGTCGCCGAGGGCATCCCCGCATTCGCCAATTACCCGCCGACCTACCGGACGGGACGTTCTGGAACGGCGCTGAGCCTCTGGTCACGCCGGTCGCCGAACTCGCCGCCCGCTGCCCGCACAGCGAGTTCATCAGCGCATGGGGCATCCACCTGCACCATCGCGTGCTGCTCGGCGGCGACCGGGAGACCGCCGATATCGCGGACGCGGTCGAGAAGATCCTAACCCTGCTCCCAGGCGGTAGAGCCCGTCCCCGGCCGAGCCCGGCCGACCGGTCACTCACCAACCTTGCGCGCGGCATCGGATGATGCCGCGGTCGGCTCCGGGCTCTGGCGGAACCGCCACTCGAAGAAGTACTGGGCGTTCAACGGCGGATCGGTCACTTCCCAGATGAACACCGTCTGGTCGCCGTCCTGGCGCTCGGTGAGGTTGAGCGGCGTAGGGGCTGCAGATGGAATGACCTCTGAGCCGGTCAATTCGGCGGCAAGGCTGGCCGGGAACGAGATCTCGCTGCTGAGCCTCCGGGTCGGTATCCGCACCTTGCGCTTCAGCCACGGCCCCCAGTGCTTGTCGCTGATGGTGTACTCGTATGCGATCGAGCACGACTCGCCTGGCAGCAGCGGGAACATCGCGTCCTGGTTCCTGAACAAAAGCCAGAGGTCCTTGAAGGACGGCGAGTCGAACTCTACTTCCCAGTCCATGGGACCGGCGCCGTGCCAGGCCCTGAGGCCCACATCTTCGACCGCGAGAGGGTAACGCCGGTACTGCTGTTCGGATCGTACCGGATCGCCGGGGTAGCGATCGACGGCGATATGGAACGGATAGCGATCGATGACGGCAGGAGATCGATTCGTCAGCGATTCCATCACCTTCCGGTAATGGTAATTCTCTCCGTCAAAGCGAAGTGATGTGTGTTCATAGTCGATGATCAGCCTGCGCGTCCGGTCACCGTCAGCTTCGGCGATGTGGCGGAACCAGTCCTCCGACGCCGACTCCAGCCGTGTGCCGAACCGCGACCGCTGGTCAGCGTCCTTGGGCAAAGTCTCGGGATGCTCGGCGCGCCAGGCCCATTGATCAGCCTCCCTGTACTGGTCGAGCAGGCGCGCCAGGTCGGACATCCCTTGCGCGGATCGTTCGACGACGGACTCGTTGTCCGAGCGCAAGCCGACGCGGAATGCCTGCTCGGCGAACGCCAGCCGGTTCGCCCAGTAGGCGGCCGCGCCTATGGCCCAGGCGTCAGGAGGCTGCAACCCGGCGAGCAGCGCGGTCCACACGACATCCCGCACGGCGTTCGTGGCCGGGTCGGTCTGCAGCTTGTCAAGCAGGTAGTCGAATGCCTCGTATCCGTCGTCCGTGGCGGTGAGCAGGGCGCTGGTGGCCTGGACCGGTTCGGTGGCCCACGACAGCCCGGCATCGAAAGTCCGCGGATCAAGCTGCGGAGCGCGTGGTCTCTCGACGTAGGAGGGGTAAAGGGTGCGGAGCAGCGAGACCGGTGCCGGCTTGGTCAGCCCCGCTCGGCGGCAGTCCAGAGCCGCCGCCACGATCGCCGCGCCGACGCGGACGGCGTCTGGGTTGTCCACGGCGCGGGCGAGCTGCCAGAGATGCAGTAATTTCGGCCCGGCCGCCATGTACTCGGCCAGCCCGTACTCTTCCTTGTGAGTCAGCGCGTCCTTGATACGCGGGTCGTACGCCTCCTTGACGGCCCGTTCGCACTCGGCGGAGCTGAACCGGCGCTCCATGCTCACGACCCTGGCTTGCCTCAGCAGATCTCGCTCGGCGTGCAGCGGGTGATACCCCGGGCCGACGAGGCCTTGCCTCGGAGTCGCCAGCCGCGTCAGGTACTCGCTGGCGCGCATGGTGGCCAGCAGCACGACATTGTCGGCGCTCGAGCTCGTGAGCGAGTGCAGCAATCGGACGGTCAGCCCGTTCATGCCCAGATAGCGTTCAAGATCGTCGAGCCAGATAACGAGATCGCCGAGCTTGATCCCGAGCGTCTTGAGTGTCGCCGGGTCGAGCAGCCCGTTGTCGACCAGCTCCTGCAGCGACTCCAGCTCGGTAGGGACGAGTACAGACGTATCACCCGGCATCCGGCGCATGGCCTCGTAGGCGGCACGGGTCTTGCCAGCCGTGGAATCGCCTTCCACCAGAACGAGGCCGCCGCGGGCAATGGCCGCGTGGAGTTCCGCGTCGATGTCGCGCGGGATGTAGATCGGTACATTCCTCGGCAGGCCGGGTTCACCTTCGCATGGCGTATCGATATCAGCCGCCGGATGTACCCCGAGCTCGACCGGGTCGGTCAATTCCGAGACCTTCGGCAGTCTCCCGGCCTTCCCGTCGACCCCCCAGCAATGCCGTCGCAGCAGGCGCAGCATGTTCGCCTTGGCGGCGTCGGCCGCGGCGCGGGGGCTTTGCCTGAGCTGGTACAGGGTGAGCATGGCCGCCAGGACTGCCGCCGCGGCGGCGGTACCGCCGGACGCGAGCAAATGCACCCTGACCCAGTGCAGAATCGCGTGTACTCGCCCTGTCGCCACGACCACGGCGATAAGGATCCCGACGGCCGCGATGGCCAGCCCCACAGCAGGCCGGACGCGAGCGCGCCAGCGGCTGAGGAACCCGCGGGCCCGAGCCGGCGCCATTCCGGCGCGACGGTTGGACATCGCCCCATTGTGGCACGCTTATCGTTCTGCGGTCTGCTCTGAACTCTGGTCCTGAAGGGGCCAGCGAGTGGCCATGTGCCACGGAATGCGGCGCCGCGCTGACACCATGAGGCGGCTGGCGTTCGCCGACGCCACCTGAGGGATTCGCTACTGAGCGCCGACCGTGTCGGCGGGATCCCAGTCGACGTCGCCGCTGGAGCCGTGGATCCGGCCGATCAGCATGGTGGCGCCCCGGCTCAGGGATCCCGGGATCCTGGCCTCGCGCCAGAGCATGTAGCAGAAGCCTGCCACCAGTCCTGCGACGAAGAGATAGGGAGCGATGTCGTACGGCCACGGCGGCACCGGCCAGACTGTCACCAGGAGCACGGGCACCAACGCGATCGTCCCCGCCCACGGGAGCACTCCGTGCCGCCAGATGCTGAAGGCATCTGGGTGCTCCCGGCGGATGAACACGGTCAGGGCCAGGTTGGCCATCACGTAGAGGACGATCACGGCCAGCGTCGTGATGGTGCCGAGGAACCCGAAGATGACATCTGGCTTGAGCAGGAAGCCGACCAGCAGGATCGAGGTGATGCCGGTGAGCTGCTGAAACGCGATCGCGTAGGTGGGCGTCCTGCGGACCGAGTGGATCCGAGCGAAGAACGCAGGCAGCGCGCCAGCCCGCGCCATCGTGTAGGTAACGCGGGTCGCCGCGTTCGTACACGCAAGTCCGACGCCCACCGCGCTGTTCACGATCGCGATGAAGACGAACCACCAGCCCGCCCCCCACAGCGAGTGACCCAGAACGTAGTAAGGGTTCGCGTTGGCCGCGAAGGCCGCGATGCGCCCCGTTCCCCAGCCAATCGCGCTCGCATAGGAGGTGAACATGTAGAAGACCCCGATGAGCACCAGCGACAACACGACCGCCCGGCTGATCAGCTTGCCCGCTCTCCTGGTCTCCTGGGCAAGCGGGGCAGGAGCCTCGAACCCGCTCAGGGCCAAAATAGAGAACACCATCCCGGCGATGACCCCGTCGAAGCGATTCGGGGCATTGCCAGGATCGAGTGGCGCGGCGTAGTGCGAGCCATGCCCTGGATGTATGAGGAACGTCATGGCCAGGGCCAGCATGATTGCTATCTCGACCGCGCCGAACACGGCCGTCGTGCGGGTCGACAGCCGGATGCCAAAATGGGTGAGTGTCCAGACGATCCCGAAGGTCGCGAGCGCGAATGCCCACCAGGGAACGCTGATATGAAATGCCGTCCGTAAGGTCGCGGACGCGAGATAGCCAAGGAAGCCGATGGAGGCGGCTGGGCCCATGATGTCGTAGATAAGGTAGCTCCACGTCGTCATGAAGCCGCTCCTGGCTCCCAGGCCGCGGCTGGCGAACGAGTAGTAGCCCCCGCTCGACGGGATGTAGCGCGAGAACTGCGAGACGGTGTTGGCGATAAGGAAGCAGACGACTGTCGTCAGGAAGAACGAGAGGGGCATGTCCGGCCCCGCTTTGAGCGCGATGATCGGGAATGTGAAAGCCACGCACAGCGACGGCGCGATGTGCGTGATCCCCTGGAACACAACCTGCGGGAATCCGAGTGCGTTGCGCCGCAACTGCGGCGTCCCGGCTGCGCTGGACGCCTGTACTGCCACCGGTTCGTCCTTTCCGCGGAGCCGGGTGCGCGGCCGGCGCTGATCACAGTAGACCAGACCCGCCACACATCAGGAAATGCCTAATTCGGATCACGTCCGCCGGTAGCACTGCGGACGCCGACCTACGTCTCCGGCTCGGAACCCCGCGCCGATCAGTACGCACCTGCCCGGCGCAGCCGCTCACGGGCTTCGCTTTCCGTGAGCGACAGCACCGGCGCACCGTCGGCATACTGCTTCTTCGAGTCGAATGCGCGCAGCCAGACGCCCGCAGCCCAGCACCGCTGGAGATCGGCTGTGCCGAATTCCCGTCGGCGAGCCGCGGCGTAGGCGGCCAGGAATTCCTCGGACTCGGCGATCGTCGCCTCACCGCCCGGCCGCGTTGTGGGGTACCCGGCCGCAGCGAAGCCGGCGACCACGGCTTCGCCGTCCGCGATCACGCTGTCCCAGTCATAGACAGCGAGCAGGCCGTCGCCACGCCAGCTCAGGTTCGGCGGGTTCCAGTCGCCGTGGCCGATGACAGCTTCTTCTCGTCCGGCCATTAAACGGCGCCTGGCGGCTCTGCCCGCCTCGTCGATCCAGCCAGCGCTGGGTACCTCGTTCAGATCGATGTCCAGATCGTCGGGCCATGGCCAGAGGGCCGCCTCTCGATGGTTCCATGCCGTCCACGGCGGGGCTGGTGAAAGCGACGGCACTCCATCCGCCCGGGGCGCGGTGGCCACGAGCTGCGCCAGCGCCGCGGCAAACGGCTCGGCAGTACGGCCGACCGACGGCAGCCTGGCTTCTCCGGCGACGTAGCTTTCCGCGGTCACAGCGCAACCGTCGAACGAAACTACCCCAGTCAATGGCTCGGGACAGGGATAACCTCGGGCGAACAGGGCGCGCTGCACGGCCACGCAGGCAGTTATCCTGGGCGCGGACGGCCGCACCTTCAGCACGACCCGCCGGCCGTCGGCCAGTCGCAGGCCGGTCACGCAGGCCAGATGGCCGGTGCAGAACAGCTCGTCGACGGCCGGGCTGCCGAGCTGCTGCTCGCACCATGACGACAGGCGAGCCGCATCGACTCGCGGGCCCTGATATCGCACTTTCTCCCGTCCCCGCCGGACGTGAACCTTACCAACGATTCTGGCAGCGACGCCCTGTGCATGGGTCTGCTCCAACATCCAGTCCGCTGCCACTCGACCTCGCCGCCCGCTGCCGGATAATGGGCGATGTGACCAGCGGCCAGGCGGAGCAGTCGCTGCGCGACCGAGGGATACTCTCGTGCGAAATCCTTGATCTGGCCGAAACGTCAAAAACATCAGAATTTCCTGAAATAATAGATGCATCATGCGCGCCGCTAGCTTCGCGCACGGCGGGAAGTACGCGCAGCACGCCAGCGCCGGACGACCCCGCCGAAAGGCTGATTCGCACGACGACGGGCAAGAGCGTGCTGGTATCGGTTCCCGAAGGCTTGCGATCGCCGTGCTTCGCGCTTGCATTGCCGCAGCAGCGAGCACTTGCCAGCATCGTCATGCGCGACATTGAGGATCTAGCGCTGCGCGTTGGTCAAGGAAACCCGGCGAAAGGCATTGGCATCGCCGCGAACCAGTCAGCATCGCTCGTCTCGATGATGAAGCGGACAGCGGCAGGGACAGGCCCACTGGCGGCCTCGCTCAGCCCGTCCCAGCGCCAGGCCGCCGCCGAGGACGGCCGCGTTCCCGCGTTCTTCCGTTACCGCGACCCGCTTGACAACGTCGTCCGCGTCTTCAACCCCCGCTCGCCGGCGCCCAGCGAGTCCGGTGGGCAGAACGCAGGCGCGACAGAGGTCAGGCCCGAGGGCTGTCTCAGCGCGATAGAACTCCGCGGGCAGGTGGCCAGGCCCGTCGTTCTCACAGTCGATGGCGAAGACCTCGAAGGCAGACCATTCAGGATCACGGCCCGTGGCCCAGCGGCCAGGCTGATCGGCCACGAGTTGTCCCATGTGAACCGCGGGATCGATGGCCTGTGCATTATCGAGGGCGGACTGCCGGTCCTCCCGCTTGATGAGTACAGCAAGCTCAAGGCGAGCATCAGGGAGTGGTCCTTCCCAATGGATTTCACAACCGCGCCGTCCCTCGAGCTGAGCGACCCAGCCGGGGAGCTGGACACCGGGCGGCTCGAAGAGCGCCTGATACAGCAGGGGCTGTTCACTCCCACACCGAACCGAGTTGCGCAAGCAGGTCGGTGAGACCGCGATCACCATAGTCCGCGATGCGATGCTGGGCTATCCGCATTCCCAGATCGCATCCCTGCGCGATGCCGCGGCCTTCGGCCAGCGCCGTCAGGACGCCCGCGGCAAGCGCGTCGCCTGCTCCGGTCGGGTCGATGACGGTCGTGGCGGCGGGCTTGGGGACGCAGACCGAGTCCTCTTCCGTCGAACGCTGAACGAGGACCCGGTCCACGTACTTGCGGACGATCATCGTTCCATTCGGGCAGAGTTCATGCAAAGAACGCAGCTCGCTGGCTGCGTCGCCATGGGCGCCGGTCAGTTTCTCGCACTCTTCATCGTTCAGGAAGAGAAGATTCGCCTCGCGCAACAGATATCTGATGGCCGCGGTGTCCTTGAGCACCACCCACGTATCCCCTGGGTCAAAGGAGATCAGGATCCCTGGGCTCGCAGCTCGGACGCGCCGGATGAATTCGGCGACGGAATCCGCGACGGGCGTGGGCCCGGCAGCGTACGGGTCTTCGAGCAGGGATGTCGCGTGAAGTATGTCAGCGCCCGCCGCGGCCGCGACGATCTCAGCCTTCTTCAGATGGCTGACGATTTCCAGGTTCGCCAGCGGCGTTGTGCGCAATATGCGCCCGCTCGGGCTCGGCCAGGCACCGCACAGACCAGGCACTCCTGACGACCGCGCGGTCAGATCGTCGATGTGCAGCCGCGCGAGACGCGCGCGGTGCGTCTCGGTTGGCCCGGTCGGGGCGTCGGCGCTCACCCCGATCATCCCCAGCCGGACGCCCGGACGCTGAAGCTGGGCCATCATAGTGATGGTGAGGAAGGCCGATCCGCCGAGAAACGCTTCGTAGCTCAGGTTCCGCGCTCTGATCTGATCCCAGATCTCCGCGGGCGTAGCCAGCGTTTCCGAGTCTCTTACTTCTTCCTGAACCGAACCGGATTCCCCGGCCTGAATTAAATCGACGTTGAGCGCTCCGAGCGCCATAACGTATGATCGCCGCTCATTCATGCAGGATATGATGCCATCCGCGCCGCTGACGGGCGGCTGGTCCGCCGGGGTCCCGCAGCCGATGGCGTCGGCGCTGCGGGCCTGCGGCGCCCGGGAGAACGCCCGCCGCAGGTCGGGCTCGCCGCCGAACTGCCACGGTCGGGGCCCGGCCCGCGAACACGGCCAGCTCGCAGGCGATCCGGCCGGATTCCAGGCCCGCGGCCGTCTGGGCGCCGCAGTGCCGGGTGACCGTCCCCCAGGCGCCGGCGTTCCCGAGGCCCGGACAGCCCGGGAGCGGTCCTGCGTTCCGTCCACCGCGCACGGCGGGCACCGGCCGACGCGGCTGGGAACCCGGGCCACTCGCCGCCCTGGCGGCGTGATCCGTGGACAGGCAATGTGCCTGGTCAGGGCCTTTCTGGTGGAGTGCGGTGTGCTCAGGTCGCGCGGTGCGGCCGGATGAGGGCGGCGGGCAGGGCGGCCGTGGCCTTGCTCGCCAGCGCGGGCTGGGCGGCTCCCCCGTACACCCGTACACCGCCTGCGGCGTAGCCCCTGACCGCGCCGCATCCCAGTTCTACTGTCCCGGCCCGGACCCAAGGCTGGCCTGCCCCGCAGTGGCTGGCCACAGGCCAGGCGCCGACGGGCGAGGCCCGGGTGGTGCAGGAGTTCATTGACGGGCGGACGCCGCCGCGCCCCGACGACTTTGTCGCGGAGCAGATGACCCGGATCCTCGGCCTGCAGGAGGCAATGTTTCCCGGCGCGGCCGACGGATGGGGGCAGTGGGCGGCCGGGGTGGTGTTCGAGGACTGGGACGGGCTGCGCGACCGGGTCGCCTCCGGTGTCCCCGGCGGGTCGCGGATCGTGGCTGCGGCGGATGCCATCGCCGGGGCCTGCCCGCCCGGGCCGCTGTCCGGCCAGGACCTGGTGCGCGGGAACTTTAACCTGGCCAACACCATCGCCATCCCGGGCCGACTGTGGGTGGTGGACGTCGAGGCCCTCGGCGCCGGGCCGCGTGCCTACGACCTGGCCGAGGCGTTGCTGGTCGGTGCCGGGCACGGCCATGTCACCGAGTCCGCCGCGGCCCGGCTGTGGGCCTACGCCGCCGGGCTGGACCGCCGGGAGTTCGCGGTCTGCGCCGGTTCGGTCGGCCTGACGATGGCCGGATCCCTCCTGCGGCCGTTGGCGACCTGCGTGCCGACGAAGTCGCCGAGCTGGCATGGTCCGGCAACCCGGCGCACCTGCGCAGCGCCGCAGCCGCCCTGCAGCGGGCCGCCTAGGGCCTGGAGGACTACCTGGTGGTCCGGGCACCGGGCGGCGAGCCGGTCGCCAAGATGAGAATCGACTACACCAGCGAGGCCGGCACTGGTGTCTTCTCACAGCTGGTCACCATGGGCCCGCTGCAGGGCCTGGGCATCGCCACCATGCTCATCGGCGCGGGCGAGCGGCGCGTCCGTGCCTGCGGCCTGGCGTTCGCCGCGCTTGGCGTCGAAGACAACACCCCCGGGCACGTCACCTCTACGAGCGGCTCGGATACCAGGCGGCCGGCCGCCAGCACGCATCATGGGAACCGAGGACGACACCGGCGTCCTCGGGGCGTACGAAACCACGCTCACGATTCTGCGCAAGCGCCTCTGACGCCAGGGCGCTGAGCACGCCGCGGTCGGCCCGAATCGGGAGATCCGGCCCTTCCTTTCCTGGTCTGGCGATGACCGAGTCTCTCAGGCGTATCACACTCCGCGACGGACCTCGATTTGGGCGAACCGGACATTGCCAATCGGTGCGCCGTCCCCGCTCGGAACCGTTGCTTGGATCTGACCGCTGGGCCACACTTGTTCACACTGCGTGACCGCCACTGGTCCCGGCGAGGCACGCACTGCCGCCGATATGGCGCTTTCGTCAGTGCAGGTTACCCAGGTTTCTTGGCCCGGCCGCGGGTGCCCGCGCACCGCACAACATCACCAAACGGGTCCGTGGATTGGCGATTGCCATCAGTGAGACTATTGACGAGGAAGGGACACGATCGGCGCATCGATGGCACACGACGGCAAGGAGCGGGCCCCGGAAGGTCCATGGACCAGGTGGGGGGTATTAATCGCCGCAGGCGGCTTGCTCCTGGCCTACATCACGACGGCCAGCCAGCAGCACTGGCCCCCATTCACCCCGCATCCCGCCACGTCGCAGACGCCGCCAGCCGGCCCGAGCCCGACACAGCCGCCACCATCCAGCCCGGGAGCAGCCGCCTCGGCGCAGATTCGCCTATCCGGGCCAACCGCACCCCGCGGGTCCAGCCTGACGGTCCACGGGAGCGGCTTTCACCCCGATGAGCTGGTGCAGATAACCATCCAGGACACGATCCTGGCGACCGTCACCGCCGACGCACAGGGAGCGTTCACTCAGGACATCACCATCCCCAACTCGGCCCCACCTCCAGGAGTCCAGACGAGCATCGTGGCGACCGGCGAGATGCTCGATACGGCAACAGCCCCGTTCACGTCCAGCTGAACTGGTTACCCGTGGAAAGTGGAGACGCCCATAGGAAGATCGGACCAGGTATCACCAGGCTCCGCGGCTGCTGCTGCAGCCGTCACCGGAGCCCCGGCCCGTTACCTAACGCGCCGTGGCCGGTTCAGCCTGGCGCCGTGGCCGGTTCAGCCTGCCTACAGGCGAAAGTAAGACTCGATCTGTATCTGACGCGGAGCTAACTCCCAGGTTGTCTGTGCCCTCCCGGACGAGTCGTTCTGTGTCGCTCGGGCCGGGCTGGTCCGGTGCTGCAGAAGCTCGGGAACGTCTGCCGGTGGGTGAGGCGCGCTGAGAGATCGTGGCGCCGTCCGGCGTTTCGCGCGGCCCGCGGATCCGCCGCCTGGCCCTCTCCCGCCGGGCGGCCGACGCACCGCACCGAGCGCAGCCGCGGCTCGATGATCCTGCAGGTGCCGTGACCGGATCGGGCATCAGATCCCGGGACCGGGCGGGCCAACCCGTGACGTCAGTGCTGCGACACCTGGAAGCAGGCGACGTCGTACTGGGAAATAGCCTTGTCGGTGTTGCCGTTCAGCGAGGGAGCCCCGTTGCCCGCGTACACGCCTCCCGCGATGCCGCCGTTCTCGTTGAACGCCGATCCCGGCGCGGAGCTGGCGTTCCCGGGCTCTGCCGGGGCCGTGCTGCTCAGACAGCTCTGGCTGGGCTGCCCCTGGGTGCCCGGATTGGCGGCGAGAGCCGTGCCACTGGCGGCGAGGGCCAGGCCCCCGGCGAGCACGCTGGCGGCGGCCAAGGTACCGAGACGAACGACGAACGGCTTCATGGCTGTCTCCCCTCACGAATGTCCGCGGCCGATGTCCGCGGCACGAAGAACGATCCGCTTCACATCACGTATTGCAAGGCAGCCCGGTTCATCTCTCGCGGAAAATAGTCGCGGTGCGCCAGGCCGCCGCCTGTGGAACGCCGCACCGTGCAGCTGGCGTTCCCGGGTATACCCGGCGGGAGGCAGCGCGGCCCGCCGGGCGTGCCTGCCGCCCGTCACGGCATGTCCTCCCCCGCCGGGCCGGCGTCGATAACCTGGCGGCTGGAGGCAGCCACCCGCGACAGCAGCGTCTCCAGGTCCTCATCGTGGTCGAGCATCGACCTGACCTGCAGCCCGTTCAGCGGCTCGAGATACACCAGGCGTGGTCTGCTCGCTTTTGTGACCAAGGAGGTCCCGGACCATTACCCACGGGTCGCCGTACACCTGCCGGAAATGCCTGCGATCTTCCGGGGTTAGCCCGAACCGGCGGTCCAGCGCGTGATGCAGCGCGACCAGCATGTACAGGGCAAACGAGTGACGCATCATGTGCGGGGAGCAGGCAATCGCCGTCCGCCGCCTGCCGTCTTGCCGGGTGGCGGCGGCGAACACCTTCTCCCACGACTGGTACGCCATCGACGTGCCGCCTTCGGTGAGCCACAGCCACAGCGGCTCCAGGCCATGCTCGGTCTGGGTGAACAGGCGCATCCGCTCCCGCGGGCCGATCGCCCGGCTGGCGCCTCGCCGAGCCTGACCTGCTCGTCACGCCAGCGCAGCTTGCGGCGGCGCCGTGGCTGACGTTGGTGACGATCAGCTTCCCCGGAATCTGGTCATAGCGGCGGTGCCGCTGGGCGCGGCGGATCGCCTCGGCGCGGGTGGTGGCGATGTATCCGGCGTCGCAAGGCGGCGGCCGAGGCGTAGAACATGCGCTCGCGCCGCTTGGCGACCGCACCCGCGACGCTGCCCTCGTAATACGAGTGGCCGGCGACCGCGTCGGCGATCTCCAGGGTGAGCAGGCAGCCGCCTTCCCGGAGTCGCAGCCCGCTGCTGAACAGCAGGTCGGTGAACGCCGCGTTCCGGCCGTCGTTCCGGCCTCGCCACGACGGGTCCGGCTGCCCGGCGGTGTCGTAGCCGAGCACCCCGACGTTCAGCCGCAGCCGGTAGGTCCGCGGCGTCACCCACTTCACATCCGAACACCGCACATCCCGCGGCGCCTGGTCCGCGGCCATCACCGTGCCGCCGTCCCGCAGCCGCACCGCGTGCACCAGAACCGGGCTCCGCGCGATGTGCCCCTTCTTCTCCGCCCACTCATACAGCAGCCGCAGCGCGGCCAGCTCCCGCTGCCACTTGCTGCCGCTGATCCGCCGCCCCGGCTGCTGGCCGCGGCGCCGCCACGATTCCCAGTCCAGCGGGTCATCCGGGTCCGCCTCGTGCCAGTACTTCCCGCGCTGCCACAAGAACGAGAAAACAGCCGGTAGTCCTTGGCGTACGCCTCCCGTGTCCCCTCCGAAAGCCACGTGAACCGCGACCTCGCCAGGAACCGGGCCAGCACCGGGTCAATCCGGTACTGCGGGTCGATCAGGATCGGCTGGCGCGCGGTGATGCCCGCATCCGCCTCACGCTGGTCCAGGTCAGACCATCCGGCAAGCACCGGCACCCGGCTGCACGGCGCCGGCCGGTCCCTCGCCGTCCAGTACAGCAGCCACTCCCGGTCCGCCCCCGCATCCAGGCCCACCGCAGCAACTTACCGGCGGCAGCCAGGGACTACCGTTATGGGACACGCTGTGCTTATGGCCACGGCAGCTGGATGCCCTATGGCACGCACAAGTGACGGCGGCAATCTTGGGTCGCCGCTAAACTCGGCCTTGGTCTTTCGATCGCGGCTATCTGCTTGAGCAGCTGCTCATATGCTGGCCGCTCGCGGATGCGGGCCAGTGCCCGGCGCTGGGCTCCCGTCCATGTGGCTCATCACGGAAGTGTGATTGGCTGCGCGTTCGCGGCGGGCGAAGAGTGCGCGCCGATCGCTTAATCTGGCGCAAGCCGACGATCACCGGGCAAAGGCGGGGCCGAGCGGTATCGCGCGCGGTGAGACGCCTCAAGTGCTGACTGCCGCAAGCGGCAGACCGGCGGGCCGAAGCCCGGCGACTGCCATGGACAGGACAGGCCGCGGCCGTTTACACCTGCCGGGCTGGGCGATGATGCCAGCCACGGGGCGCGTCCTCGCCGGTGCGACAGGGCCTAACGGATAGCCCCGTTCATTGAGAAGCTTTGCGGACTATCAGCGGACCACTTGTCTGAGACTGCGCAGGTCACGGACACAGAGCAGCTGACCTGGCCTAGCGCGGTGAGGCGGTCCCGGTCGGCTCCGCTTCGCCAGGCGTCCATTGCAGATTCCTCTGCGGACAGCTCCGGGTCGCCGCAGGTAAGTTCCCCGGAGCAGCTGGTTGTTCGCGGAGTTCTTGAACTCGAGCGCGATCAGCCGCACGTGCACTTGGTCATTCATCGCTGGCCCCGCGAGCTGGCGACGATCCATCGCCTGGGGATCTCGGCTCTGATCCGGGCACGGCAGGCCTTCTACGTCTCGGCCGGTCCGACGGTTGAGGTGAATCGCTCGCCGCCGAAACCGCCCGTCGCCGACGTCAGGGTCATCGAGTCGTACTGCGACGACCGCCGAGGGGCGGTCCGGCGGAGGAATCAGAGGGCGAGCATCGCGCCGGCGACCTTGTCGGCCGCGGCGTCCCGCAG
>WNFX01014640.1_pt1 | contig 14136 bp, 9 predicted proteins | sample 5400111 | NCBI WGS metagenome assembly WNFX01 (sample SAMN13153363, study PRJNA577476) | soil metagenome | isolation source: 40 cm soil or saprolite under grassland replicate 1 | place: USA:California | collected 2016-06-15 | reverse complement strand
CTGGCACATCATGTTTTTCGCGTGGTTTTGCAACATGGCCATGCACATCGGGATGGCCGACATGACCGTGCTCCGCTACGCGAAGCGGTGGCAGTACGGATTCTTGAGCGCGTGCGGCATGTATCTGGGGCACTTCGTGGCCTGGATCGCGTCCGGCATCCTGTGCGCGGCCGCGCTGGGTGACGTGGCGCCCGGCCCCATCGCCTACCTGGGAGCGGGCGTAACCGGGGCCGCCACCGTGGTGATCGCATCGTGGACCACGGCGAACCCCACGTTGTACCGCGCCGGCATGGCGCTCCAGACCATCTCGCCCAACTGGAAGCGCTGGAAGGTGACGCTCGCGGCCGGCGCGGTGACCACGGCCGCGGCGATCTTCCCCGCCCTGATGATGCGCCTGCTCGACTTCGTGGCGCTGTACGGGCTGATCCTGATGCCGATGGGCGCCGTGATCTTCGCGGACTTCTGGCTCCTGCCGAAGCTCGGCCTGCGGCAGCGCTACGCCGAGTGGAAGAGCCTGCTGTTCAGTTGGCCGGCCGCATTGACCTGGGTCATGACCCTCGTCGCGTGCTGGGCGATCAACGCCGTGTGGGGCCTGGAGATCTTCTTCCTCGGGCTGCCTGGCTGGTTCATCTCCACTGTTCTGTACGTGGGCCTCGGCGCCATCCAACAGCCGGCCCGCGTCCGAACGGCCCGGGCCGAGGCATAGCCGACCATGCGGACGCTGCTCAAGCTGATCTCCTTCGCCGGCCTCGGGCTCACGGTGGTTCCGTCCTTCCTGGTGTTCACCGGGAGGATCCCCTGGGAAACCCACGCCGCGCTGATGCTCGTGGGTACGGTGCTGTGGTTCGCGAGTGCGCCGTTTTGGATGCTCGGCCACCGCTCACATCCCACGACTCCTCCCGCGCCGTGAGGGTCCTCACCCCCTGGCCCCCTCTCCCTTCGGGAGAGGGGGAACAAAAGGGCGTGTCGAGTTTCCCCTCTCCGGCAGGGAGAGGGGATCAAGGGGTGAGGACCGATGGGAGAGGCGATCAATAGGGTGGTCCACGTGAAGGTAGCCGTCCTCCCGTTCCTCCTCCTCGCCCGCGTCGCGCTGGGGCAGGCGCCGGACCTGGCGTGGCCCGAGACGACCCCCGAAGCCAAGCCCTGGACGCGCTGGTGGTGGATGGGCAGTGCGGTCGATAGCCAGAATCTCACCGCCGAGCTCGAGAGCCTGGCCGCTGCCGGCTTGGGCGGTGTGGAGGTGACGAGTATCTACGGCGTGCGCGGATACGAGCACGCATTCGTTCCTTACCTATCCGATCGCTGGATCGAGCTGCTGCTCCATGCCGCCGCCGAGGCCCGGCGCCTGGGAATGGGCCTCGACATGCCGCCTGGATCGGGATGGCGCCTCGGTGGACCCGGTGTGCGTTTGGAAGATGCCGTCGCGTCGTTCCGCATCGAAGCCGATACCGCGCGCGGCACATACGTAGCGACAATCCGTCCCGCCGGCGACAAGGTGAAGCGGGCGGCACCGGGTGGCGAGGGCAACGCCCTCGATCCATTCTCGCGCGTCGCGGTGCAGCGTTATCTCGGCGCCTATGGCGAGCGCATCAAGACCGTGCCCCGCGGCACGGTCCGCGCGTTCTTCCACGACTCGTTCGAGTACACCGGGAACGGCTCGGCCGAATTGTTCGAGGAGTTCCTGCGGCGACGCGGTTACGACCTGCAGCGCTACCTCCCCGCCCTGCGCGGCGAGGGCGACCCGGACATCGTGGCACGGGTGAAGTCGGACTACCGGGAGACGCTGGACGAGATGCTGCTCGAGCATCTGGTCCGCCCGTTGACCACCTGGGCGCACGAGCGCGGCAGCCGCAGCCGCAACCAGGCGCACGGCTCGCCTGGCAACCTGCTCGACCTCTACGCCGCCAGCGACATCCCGGAAACGGAAATCTTCGGACCGCTGGGCGACTCCGGCAGCGATCCCCTCATCAGCAAGTTCGCCTCGTCCGCCGCGCATGTCGCCGGGAGACGTCTCACCTCGGCCGAGACGGGCACGTGGCTCGGCGAGCACTTCACGGTCACGCTGGACCAGCTCAAGCAGGAGGTCGACCAGCTGTTCGTGAGCGGCGTGAATCACGTGATTTATCACGGCACTGCGTATTCGCCGCAGGATGCCGCCTGGCCGGGCTGGCAGTTCTACGCCTCTACCGAGCTGAATCCGCGCAACGCGATCTGGCGCGATCTGCCGGCATTGAACCGGTACGTCGCACGCGTCCAATCCATCCTTCAGTCCGGCCGGCCCGACAATGACGTGCTCCTCTACTGGCCGCTTTACGACAATTGGCACGACACGACCGGCCTGCGCTCGGACTTCGAGGTGCAGCAACCGGGTTGGTTGCACGAGAAACCCGTCGGTGCGGTCGCCCGGTTGCTGTGGCAGAGGGGCTACGGCTTCGACTACGCATCGGATCGGCTGCTCCGAAATAACGTCTCGACGTCCGACTACCGTGCCATCGTCGTACCGCCCACTCAACACATGCCGGACGAGACCTTCGGGCGACTGCTCGATCTGGCGCGGGCCGGCGCCACCGTCGTCTTCGTCGACCACCTCGCTTCGGATGTGCCGGGTTTGGGCCGGCTGCGGGAGCGACGGCACCGGCTGGAGGACGCGAAGCGGCGACTCGCGCTGGGAGAGGCTGACGGGAACGGCGTGCGCCTGGGCGTGGTCGGAAAGGGACGCGTGCTGGTTGGACCGAACGTGGAGCGGCTGCTCGACGCCGCGGGCATTCACCGCGAGAGTATGGTGGATCATGCGGGAGTGCGCTTCATTCGCCGGAGACAAGAGGGAGGTCGTCATTACTTCATCAGCTACACCGGGGCCACCACCCTGGACAGCTGGATGCCCTTGGCGGTGTCCACCCCCTCGGTGGCGATCATGGACCCGGTCAGCGAAAGGATCGGCCTCGCGCAGCTGCGCACGGGGACGGACGGCCAGGCGGAGGTGTACCTCAAGCTTGAGCCGGGCGCGTCCCTCATCCTGCGCGCATTCGACCGTCCGGTGGCCGGCGCTCCCTGCCCCTACCTGCGGCCGATCGGAGCACCGGTGGAGTTGCGGGGGAACTGGTCGGTGACCTTTCTCGCCGGCGGACCGGTGCTGCCCGCCTCGTTCCGCACGGATACCCTCGTCTCCTGGACGGAGCGTGGCGACGAGGAGGCCCGCCGGTTCGCCGGCACCGCACGCTACTCAATTCGCTTCGACGCGCCCGGAGAAGCGAGCTCGTACCTGCTCGACCTAGGCAGAGTCGCCGAGAACGCGCGCGTGCGGCTCAATGGGAAGGAGCTGGGCATCCTCTTCGCCCGACCGTTCCGGGTGGAGACGGGACCGCTGCGCCCGACCGGCAACGAGCTGGAGATCGAGGTCACGAACCTCTCGGCGAACCGTATCCGCGATTTGGATGTGCGGCGCGTGCCGTGGAAGGTGTTCGAGGATATCAACTTCGTGGGCATCGATTACAAGCCGTTCGACGCGTCAGGCTGGCCCATCAAGCCGTCCGGCCTGTTGGGTCCCGTGCGCCTCGAGCCGCTCGCGTCCCGAGACCGATGAAGACCCTTGCGGCATTCCTATTCCTCGCGAGCCAGGGCCCAAGAAACCTGCTGACCCGCGGACTGAGCGAGCCGGCCCTCGCCGCCGCCTTGATCCCGGCAGCTCAGTGGCACCCGTATCCCACCATCCGGGATCGTGCAGAGTGGGAGGCGGTTCCGCAGGAGATTCGGGCCGGGTTCATCCGCGAAGCGCAGCAGTACTTGGGCACGACCTGGGAGCGCATCCCGGCCACGGTGACCCTGCAGTACATCCGCACCGGGAACCGGTCGAACTACGACGCGCTGAACACCCGGCAGCGTGAGAAGCTGGCGACGCTGGTCCTCGCGGAGGTATTCGAGAACGCAGGGCGCTTCCTGGATGAGATCGCCGATGGGATCTGGGCGATCTGCGAGCAAACCTACTGGGGATCGACGGCGCACCTCGGTATGCAACGAGCCGGGAATGGACTTCCCGACGTCACCGAGCCGATCGTTGAACTCTTCGCCGCGGAAACAGGCGCGCTGCTCGCGTGGACGGACTATTTGCTCGGGGACCGGCTCGACAGAGTTTCGCAACTGCTCCGAAAGCGGATCCGCGCGGAGGTCGACCGTCGCATACTCACGCCGGCGCTCGAGCGTGACGATTTCTGGTGGATGGGGTTTGGGGAACGCAAGAACGTCAATAACTGGAACCCGTGGATCAATTCCAACTGGCTCGCTGCCGCCCTGCTGCTCGAGGCTGACCCGCAGCGACGAACGCGCTCCGTTTACAAGATCCTGCGCAGCCTCGACAACTTCATCAATATCTACCCCGACGACGGTGCCTCGGATGAAGGCCCGGGGTACTGGGGACGGGCCGGGGCGTCGCTGTTCGACAACCTCGAGCTGCTCGGCAGCGCGACCAACCACATGGTCGACATCTATCGTTCGCCGCTCGTGCGCAGCATGGGGCAATACATTTACCGGGTCTACATCAAGGACGAGTACCTCGTCCCAATGGGGGACGCTTCGGCGAAAATCAGTCCCGATGCCGAGCTGGTCTATCGATACGGGAAACGGATCGGCGATCCGCTTCTGCAGGGATTCGGCGCGCTGCTGGCGCAGCGCCGCGGCCCGTACCGGCCCGGCTCCTCGTCGCCCGGGCGTATCCTGCCAGCGCTGTTCGTCGCGCGGGAGATCGCCACAGCGCAAGCCTCCGAGCCGCTGCTCGGCTCCGTCTGGCTGGCAGACCTTCAGCTCATGGCCGCGCGGTCCATTGCCAACTCGGCGCAGGGCCTGTATGTCGCCGCGTGGGGTGGCCACAACGGCAATCCGCCTATCACAACCTGCCGACCATCAACGGCATCATGCAGGGCGCGGGACGGCAGTTCCAGGCGCAGACCGTCTCCTTCAACGAGACCGCAATTCGGGTCACCTTTTCGGCCGACATTGCCTCCGCCTATCCGACCGAGGCGGCGGTCCGTCACTGGCAGCGTCGCGTCACGCTCGACCGGAGGGCGCCGGCCGTGGAGTTGGAGGACCGTTACGAGCTAACCCAGTGGAAGGAGCCGCTGCGCCTGAATCTCCTGACGCCTCTGCCCGTGGACGCCTCCCGACCCGGCGCGGTTCACCTCGGTGGTCGCTACGTCCTTACCTTTGACGCACACGAGCTGCACGCCACTGCGGAAGAGATCCCCCTCTCCGACGAGCACCTCCGCTCCGTCTGGGGCGATCGTGTCGAGCGACTCGTGCTCACCACGCAGGGAACGGCGCTGCGCGGCGGCTACCGAGTGATGCTCCGTGAGGCGAAGTGATCGCTACGGCGTGGTCTCGGGATCCGGCTAGAGCAGCAGCGCCCGATGGGATAGGACCACGTCTCCCGGAATCTTCCGCAGCAGCCCGCCGTAGCGCGGCTCCCCGTACGCGATCCGGGCGCGCTCGAGCAACAGCACGGCCCAATCCGGCTCGATCGGCGTGATCTGCCGGCCGGGCCACCGTGTCGCCGGATCGACGTAAGGCGCGACGTAGTCCAGCGCCTTGCGGATGCGCCGTGGAGCCGGCGGCGCGACGCCAAGGCAAACGAGCACCAGCGCTGCGAGGCGCGGCAACGTTAGCGTACTCCCGCGCCGTGTAGATACTCGGTCGCCACGGTCGCGAACTGCGCGATCGCGACCTCCGGCTCGGCGATGTCGGGGTGCCAACGTTTCTCCCACTCGAAGCTGTAGTACCCGCGGTACCCGATTTTCACGAGCGCCTCGATCTGGCGCCGCACCGGCACCTCGCCGGTGCCGGTCAGCACGTAGCGCCGCCCTCCTTCCGTCGCCGCCGGCACCGAGTCCTTCAAGTGGGTGTGCCGGATGTAGCGCCCGAGCTGGCGGACGGTGTCTTCCGGCTGCTCTTTTCCCGAAACGAACGTATGATGCGCGTCCCACAAGAGCTGCACGGCCGGCGAGTCGGCCTGCCGCAGAATCTCGAGCAGGCTGGGCGAGTCCGTGAAATCACCGTGGGACTCGATCAGGACCGTGACGCCCTTGGGCCGTGCGTAGTCACCCAGCTCGCGCAGGCCGCGGGCGATGTGCACCAGCATGTCGGCGCGCGGCACGTCTTTCACGTAGTTGTTGCCGAACACGCGCACGTACGGCGCGCCGAGCGCCTGGGCGAGGTCGATGAAGCGGCGGGCTTCGGCGAGCTGCGCGGCTCGTTTCGCGGGGTCCATCTCGTGCATCTGGGCCGAGGCGCCGAGGTCAGAGACCGAGAGGCTGTGCCCGGCGAGCTGGCGCTTCGCCTCCTCCAGGCGTCCTGGCGCGAACTCGGGGGCCTGACTCAGATCCATGGCCGTCTGGAGCCCGCGCAACTCGATGGCGACGTAGCCGTGCGCGGCGGCGAAGTCCAGGATCTGGAGCCAGGTCCAGGCCGGGCAGCCCAGCGTCGAGAAGCCGAGCGGGAGCCTCACCCCCTGACCCCCTCTCCTTTCAGGAGAGGGGGAACGTGGGGGCAGGGACAGGGCGAGGATCGCGGCGGATGTCTCGACGAACTCACGACGGGTCGTCATCGGTCGGCTCCTGGCTGGGCTGTGTTCCGCGTTTCGTTGGTATGGCGGCCGCGTGGGTTGTCCCACCCTGAAAGGGTGGGCTCGGCACGGCACTGTGCTAAAGCACACGCACGCTTTAGCGTTGTGCCGCGCGGAGCCCAGGCTTCAGCCTGGGAAACGCGCGACGCGTGAATCCCAGCACTTACTGCTTCACCCATAGCAGCGGCTGACGGATCGGAAAATTGCGGACGACCTCGTCCACGGTCGGATCGGCTGGAAGCGTCTTCCACAGGTCAACGTAGCGCGGCTCGCGCAGGGCCAGCCCCCCGAACAAGAGGGACGGATGGCGGACCGGCCACTGGTCGTAATACATCACGTCCGGTGGCTTCGGCCAGGCACGCTTGTCCTTGATGAAGGGGTACATGAACGCGAGCGCTCGCCGCATCCCGCGCCCGTCGGAAGTGGTGTATGCCCACAGGTCCTCTCCGGCGCTCGAGAGAACCCAGGCGAGCGTCCCCATCACGTCGAGCTGAAACAGCGAATAGCCGTACGGCTTGGTGCGCGCCAGCTCTCGCGGGAAGCTGCCGTCGGCGGCCATCTGTTGCGGGACGAGGGTCTCGCGAAAGAAGCGCCGCATGGAGTCGAGCTGCGCTGCGTCGCCGACGGGTTGTTGCCGCTGTTCCGCTCGTCGATCCCATAGGGATGCGTAGTGATCCATTCGAGGTACTGCCGGAACCACCGCTTGGTCCCAGCGAGCGTCTCGCCTTTCAGATACCCCATCCGCTCGAGCACCCAGGCGGCACGCGCGACTTCGACCAGGTGAATCGTGTCGATGATGCCGGTGCCGCGCCCCGTCGCTCGTCCCTTGATCGCCTGCCCGTACAAGAGATTCGGATTCATGCGGGTGCGCCCATTCACGAACCACGCCTCGAGATGCGCGACGGCGTGGCGGGCGTAGGCGGTGTCGTCCGTGATCTGGTAAGCGGCGACGAGCGCCGGGACGATCTGACTCAGACGGCGCATCGCATCGCGGTGCGCCACGAAGGTGCTCGGGTTCGTCTCGCCATCGCGACGGACGTACGGGCTATCGGGGCTGCGTGGATCGGGCCACCAGTAGTCGCCTTCGGAATAGAAGTCGTGCGGTCCCCCCGCGCTGCGCGCCGCAGGGAACGCGGCCACTGTGACCGGCGCCTCCCGCAGGTAACGGTCGGCGGCGCCGAGCACGCGCGCCCGCTCGACCCGGACCAGCTCACCGCGGGTGAGTTGCGCCGGGGTCGGCGCCGCCAGCACGCCGAGCGCCGCCAGGACCAGAGAGATGAGTCTCAGGACTGGACGCCGAACTTGTAGATGGTCCTCGAGTGGTACGATTCCCCCGGACGCAAGGTAGTCGACGGGAAGGTCGGCTTGTTGGGGGAGTCGGGGTAGTGCTGCGTCTCCATCGCAAAGCCCGAGCGGCGCCGGTAGATGACTCCTTTCTTTCCGTGCAGCGTGCCGTCCAGGAAGTTGCCGGAGTAGAACTGCAGCCCCGGCTCGGTCGTGTAGATCTCCATCACCCGGCCGCTCCCGGGCTCGTACACCCGCGCCGCGAAAGTCGGGTCGCGCGCGTCGCCGCTCTTGTTGAGCACGAAGTTGTGGTCGTACCCGGGCCCATAGCGCAGCTGCACGTCGTCCTGGTCGATGCGCGCCCCGATCGGCGTGGGCTTGTGGAAGTCGAACGGCGTCCCCGCGACGCTCTTCAGCTCACCCGTCGGGATCAGGGTGGAATCGACCGGGGTGAAGCGGTCGGCGTTCAACGTGACGACGTGCCCCAGGATGTCGCCCTTGCCGTCCCCCGCCAGGTTGAAATAGCTGTGTTGGGTGAGGTTGACGGGCGTGGCCCGGTCCGTGGTGGCGGAGTAATCGAAGATCAGCTCGCCGCGGCTTGTCAGCGTGTACGTGACCGTGGTCTGCAGCGTGCCCGGGTACCCCTCCTCGCCGCCCGGGCTCGTGTACCGAAAGACGAGACCGACCGAGTCCGCACCTTTGAAAGGTGCGGCGTCCCAGACGACCTTGTCGAAGCCCTTCAATCCGCCATGGAGGTGATTGGAGCCGTTGTTCTTGGCCAGCGTGTACGTCTTGCCGTCCAGGGTGAATCGGCCTTGGGCGATCCGATTGCCATACCGCCCGATGATGGCGCCGAAGTAGGGAGACGACCGCAGGTAGTCCGCCAGGGAGTCGTAGCCCAGCACGACGTCATCGAACCGGCCGTTCCGGTCCGGAACCTTGAGCGAGAGGATAATACCGCCGTAGTTCGTGACTCGGAGCTCCACCCCATGGGCGTTCTTGAGCGTGTAGACGCTCACGGCCTCCCCCCGACTGGTAGTGCCGAACGGTTCCCGCGCCACGGAGGCGGCCTCACAGGCAGTGGTCCAGGCCAGGAGCACACACCAGCCGGACAGTCTCGATCTCATTTGCCTCCGAAATTCACACTGTACGCTCGGATGCGCCACTCGTACTTTCCACCGCACCGGAGGGCGTACGATGGCCAGGCACTTGTTCTCGGCATTCGCTGTCCTAGCTGCGTCCGCCACCCTTTCCTTCCAGCGCCCGAGCCAGGACGCGCGGCCCCCCCTCATTCCGCTCCCCGAGCACCCTCGGCCCGATTTCCAGCGGGAGGAGTGGCTCAATCTGAACGGAGCCTGGCAGTTCCAGTTCGATGCGCCGGACGCCGGCGAGACCCAAGGCTGGTTCCAGAGCGGACTGCTCGCGGCGCGGCCGATCATCGTCCCCTTCCCTTGGGGGAGCCCGCTCTCGGGCGTCCCCGACAGCGCCCCGATCGGCTGGTACGCCCGGACGATCGAAGTGCCGGCCGCGTGGACGGCAGGTGCGCGGCGCGTCTTTCTCGTGATCGGCGCCGCTGACTGGCGCACGACCGCCTGGCTCGACGGCCAGAAGCTCGGCACTCACGACGGCGGCTACGTCCCGTTCGAGTTCGAGCTGACGCGGTACGTGAAGGCCGGACAGAAGCAGCTGCTCGTGCTCCGGGTCGATGACGCGCCGCGTGCGTTCAAGCTGGAAGGCAAGCAAGGCTACGGCAACGCCCGCGGCATCTGGCAGACGCCGTACCTCGAAGCGCGTGGCGCCGTGCCTGTGCGCGTGCTGCACTTCTCGCCGGACATCGATCGGAAGCGGGTCGTGGTGGCCGTCGGGCTCCTCGAGAAAGCACCCCGAGAGCTCCCTGTGACGCTCCGCTTCAAGAACGCGGTGCTGCCCCCGGTGACCCAGCGCGTACCGAAGGGGGCCGACCAGATGACGTTCGAGGTGCCGATCCCGGACATCCACCTGTGGTCGCTCGAGGACCCGTTCCTGTACGAGGTCGACGTCACTGTGGGCGACGATCGCGTACAGAGCTATTTCGGAATGCGCAAGATCTCGGTCGTGGACCTGCCCGGGACCGATTACCGCTACGTCGCGCTGAACGACCAGCCGATCTACCTGCAGCTCACCCTCGACCAGGCGTTCCACCCGGAGGGGTTCTACACCTTCCCGAGCGACTCCTTCATGCGCGATGAGATACTGCGCGCCAAGCAAATCGGCCTGAACGGGCTGCGCGAGCACGTCAAGGTCGAGTCGCCGCGCAAGCTCTATTGGGCGGACCGGCTAGGACTCTTGATCATGGCCGACGTGCCCAACTCGTGGGGAGCGCCCGACTCGTCGATGCGCCGGGAGGCGGAGTCCACGCTCCGGGGGATGGTGGCACGGGATTACAATCACCCGGCCATCTTCGCATGGGTGCTGTTCAACGAGACGTGGGGCCTGCTTACGAAACAGGGAGAGAAGGAGGTGTACCACCCCGAGACGCAACGCTGGGTAGCCTCCGTCTATCGCGCGGCGAAGGGGATGGACCCGACCCGGCTGGTGGAGGACAACTCGCCGTGTTGCGGCCGCGGCCACACCGAGACCGACATCAACTCGTGGCACTCCTACCTCCCGGGATGGGCGTGGGAGGAGCACGACCGGCTGGTGAGCGACAACACCCACCCGGGCTCCTTGTGGAACTTCGAGGCCGGCTACCGGCAGGCGCGTCAGCCGAACATCAACAGCGAGTTCGGCAACGTCTGGGGCTACGAGGGGAGCACAGGAGACGTCGACTGGAGCTGGGACTACCACCGCGCCGTGAACGCGTTCCGCCGCCACCCGCGGATCGCCGGCTGGCTCTATACCGAGCTCCATGATGTGATCAACGAGTGGAACGGCTACTGGCGCTACGACCGCTCCGAGAAAGAGACCGGGCTGGGCGAGCTGGTGGAGGGGATGTCGCTCCGCGACCTGCACGCGCCGTTGTACGTCGCGGTGGGCGACGAGCTCAGCCAGAGCGTGCCGGCGGGAGCCAAGGTGCGCGTGCCGTTGTACGCCTCCTTCCTGACATCGAGCACGGCGCTGGGCGACAGCCTCACACTGCGCGCCGAGCTGTACGGCTGGAACGCGCTCGGCCAACGGCGGACCTACTCCGAGATCGCGCGCCGGGTACCGTACCATCCCTGGATGACCGCGGCGCTCGAGCCGCTCCTCGTCCCGATGCCCGACGAGCCCGCCGTCCTCGTCCTGGCGGTGCAGCTCGAAGACGCGACGGGCACGGTGTTGCATCGCAACTTTTGCAGCTTTGTTGTGGAGGGCGACGCCCCGCGGGAAGTCCGGCTGGACAACGGCCGGCGCGCCCGGCTACTGACGATCGACCCCGCCGGCTTCCGTGCGGCATCCTGGTCGCTCAAGCAGTGGAACGTGCTGGACGGACTGAAAGTGAACGGCGCCGGCTCGGGGTTCTTCGAGTACCGGGTCGCCTGGCCCCAAGGACTTCGCCCCGCCGAGCTCGAGAGCGTCGTCTTCGTGGCCGAAGTCTCCTCCAAGCAGCTCTTCGGCAAGGATCGCGACAACGCCGGCCGGATGGCGGGGGACTACATGCGAGGCCAGGGCACTTACGACCCGAGCCTCAACCCGAACGCGTACCCCATGACCGACCAGCGACGCTTCCCGAGCGCCGTGACCGTTCGCATCAACGACGTAACCGCCGGACGCGAGCTGCTGGACGATGACCCGGCCGATCATCGCGGCATCCTGTCCTGGCATTTCCAGAAGCGTGACCGGCGACTGCGCGAAGCCGGGTCATACGGCAGGTTGTTGCGGGTGACGGTACCGCGCGAGGCGGTCGACCGGGCCGCGGCGCGAGGCGAGCTGGTCATCCGCCTCGAGGTCGACCCCGCGTTGCCGGGTGGGCTCGCCATTTACGGCCGGCACTTCGGCCGGTATCCGCTCGATCCGACGGTCGTGTTCGTGCCGAAGCCTTAGCCAGTGGCTGCGGTGGCTGGGACGGTAATGTGTTCCATGGTGTTGTGAGGGACTCAAGTCCCATCTCGGCCCGAGGGTGTCCCTCATAACCGGACGGCCTTGAGCGGCCCTTAGATCCTGGCGACGAACCCTCCCCCACCGCGGAGGTCGATTGCGAGGTCATCCTCCCGGCGCAGTGCGCGGTCGGGCCGTTCGCGATCACCACGAACGAGCGCTTGCCGTGCCGCCGCGCAAACGCCGCCACCTCGCCGATCTCGCTGAACGGCAGCGCGCGGGTCTCGTCCCATACCGAGGGAATCGACTTGATCAGCTCGGCCGCGGGGTGCTCGAGGATCTCATCGAGCCCACCATCCGGGCCGAAATCGCCAGACGGGCACTCACCCGCGCGGGGGCTGTGACCCCTGTGGTCCCTGAACCGGCGGGGAGCTTGCCCCGGCTGCGCGGGGGCATCGCGCTCGTGGCCGCGCCGGCGTTCGCGGCTCCGCAGATCGGGTGAGTCCACGTCCCAGGCGTAGTTGGGAAGAATCGTCCCGAAGAGTCGCGGCCGAGGCCGCGGCTCGGCCCTGTCGCTGACAGCGGCCACGGCAGGCCCGTTTACGGGCAGACGCCGAGCCGCGAGTTCACTCGCGCACGCGCGAGAAGGAAGCTGCTGCAGACAGACACCCTTCAGGGTCGCGCCGCGCCGAGCCCATCCTTCAGGATGGGAAACGGGTTGCGACCGGGAGGGAGCGCCACGGGGCGTACGTCGGGGAGCGGGCTCGCGACTTCCGGCGCCAGCACCACCGAGGCGCCCCGCCGCAGGTCGATCACGAAGGCCCCCGCGCTGTCCCGCGTCACGCGTGGCGCCGGACCCGTGTGCGCGCGGACGATCGCCGTATCCCAATCCGGTACGACAAGCCGGCAGCGCTCACCGGCGATACTCTCGATGCGGACCCAGGCGGTCCACCCGCCGCGGCGTGCACCGCTGATGAGAAACGCCCCGTCCGCCCGCAGCCGGTCGAACGCGGCGTCCGCCCACACGCTCGGTACCGCGGGGAACACCCGCAGGGCGCCGCCCCAATCCTGCAGGAACAGCTCCTGTATCGACGTAGCTGCGGAGAGCGGCGTTTCGATGACGGGACCGGCCTCCGCGTAGAACGTGTTCGGCTCCATGTAGCGCGGTGCGTCGAGGTACTGGTTCAGCCGAGCCAATGCCGTATCGCCGTGCCCCAGCAGCGCGTGCATCGCCGCGCCACCCGTGAACGAATATCCGCGGAACAGCGATCTGTCGCGCTCCCAGGTTGCGAGCGAGGTCTCGATCAGTGCTCGCTGCTCGGGACGATCGGGCGTGATGAGACGCAGCGGATAGATCGCGAGCAGGTGCGAGTAGTGGCGGTGCGATTGCTGCCACGGCCGCCCGCGGCCCACCATCAGCCCCGCGGAGTCGGTGGGAAACGGCGTGAGGTTGGCGAGCACGTCGCGCCAGCGGGGCAGCAGCGGCTCGTCGAGCCCGAGACGCTCGGCACTGGCGACCAGCGTCTCGAGACCCCAGCGCAGCAGCGCCAGATCGTAGTTCGCGTCCGGCACCGTGGCGAGCTCAGGCGAGTGCGTCGGCGGCAGGTGCCAGCGCCCCTCGTCCCCGCGCTCCACGTACGCGAGGTAATTCCCGATCGCCAGCTTGAGCAGCGGATAGGCGCGCTCGCGCAGCATCCAGTCGTCCATCTGGTAGCGGTAGTGGAGCCAGTAGTAGTACATGGTCCACGGCAGGTCCCCCATCTCATGAGCGGCGTCGCTCTGCGCCGTCGCAAGATCCACAGACCGCACCAGGTCGGGACCCGAGCTGCGACCGATCGCCGCTGCTTCGCCGCGCAGCCGCTCGGGGACGTTGTCGATCAGCGCTTGCCGATGCTGATCCAGATTGCGGAACAACGATTCGGCGAGATCGAGGCGGTTCGCCCGGAACAACGGGGAGTAGGTGAGCTGGATGTTCAGGTTCCACCAGATCGCAGGCCACGGCGTGGCGCTGTACCAGGGGCCGTTCAGGTCCAGGATCGGCCCGTCCGGGCGCATCGCGGAGCCGAGCTTGTAGATCTGAATCCAGTAATACGCCTCGAGGCGGGCGTCAGGGAACGTGAGGAAGCTCGCCGGATAGTAGGCGTGCCACCACTTGCGGTGCGCCGCAGTCAGTCTCGCGACTCCCAGCCGGGCCGCCTCGCGGGTCGCCGCGCGAGCCTCGGCGAGAGCTTCGCGGTCGGTGTTTC
>WNFX01004239.1_pt1 | contig 14137 bp, 12 predicted proteins | sample 5400111 | NCBI WGS metagenome assembly WNFX01 (sample SAMN13153363, study PRJNA577476) | soil metagenome | isolation source: 40 cm soil or saprolite under grassland replicate 1 | place: USA:California | collected 2016-06-15 | reverse complement strand
CACCCGCGATCCGCTGCAGCGGCATCTGCGCGACGTGCTCGCCATCAACCAGCATTTCTCGTTCAACTTCGACATCGCAGGCGCAGCCTACGGCCTGCTCGCGCTCGGTGGCCGCTACGCCAATCCGACCATGTGAACGCCGCCGCGTGAAGGCGGCTTGAAGAATCATATCTGGCGGGATGCCGAGCCGGGCGGTGCGACCAGTGGCCGCACTCAAAAAAATGATTGTTCACGCGCGGCCGGCGTCAATGATTCGCTCACGGCCGCCGTCATTCAGCTTGACGTAAGCCTTGGCTGCTATGCTTGCGTCGAAGTGGTTGCTTCAATCGGCTGAGCCTGCGGGCATGCCAACCCAGGTGTGATCAAACAACACAATCGAGGTCGAGGTCGACGATGGCCTGAGGCCATCGAACTCGAAATTCGAGAAACCAACGTCGAAGGGAGAGGCGACATGTTCCGATTCGCCGCAGCCGCGGCTGCGCTCGCTTATGCGGGGTTTTGGGTGAGTAACGGACATGCCACTGTCACCCGCGGCTCCGGCGTGCCGCCGGCGTCGAGCGCCGCTCTCGTCACCAATTGCTACAGGAAGGCCGAGTGGATCGTTCCGCGCATGAGGGGACGTTCGGCTTGGGTCGTACGCCACGCCGATCATTGCGTTCGCAGCGGCGGATCGCTCTAGATAACCGTGTACTCCCTCAGGAAGGCAAGACGACACGGGCGTCGTGAAGGAACAGCGCCCGCACCTTGTCCCAGAAATCTCCGCCCAACACGAACAAGCTGGCGAGCGTGATGAGGTCGAGCCCCACATTGACCAAGACCCGCAGGACGGAGTCCTCCGGCAGCCAGGAGGGAACGTAGCTCGCGATCCAGGCATACAGCGTAGGACCCACCAACATATAGAGACCCCACTTGTAGCGCGTCCTGCCGACGTTACCCGCTGGCTTGAGCGCCTTGAGAAGCCGCATCGCGCCAGCCCAGATGCGCTCAAAATTATCCTTGCCCATCAGCGCGACCGCCGGAATCAGCACGATTTCGAAACCGAACAGGAGAATGCCGCTCACCACCGTTTTCACGGCGATCGGCCAGTCCGTGGCCGCAACCAGAAGCGTACCCGCCGGCATCACCAGGCCCAGGATGAGGAGAGCCACCCCCAACTTCAGGCGGGTAGAGGCGCTCATTTCGACTCTCCTTTGCTTTGCTGCGGCAGCGTCACCATGCCGCTTCCTCGTAACAAAACCAGTTCCATGGGGGGGCGATCGCGAGGTGGGCGCTCGAAAGCTGGTCGAGCGTTCTTCAACAAGATCAAGCAGTGTCGGCGTGTGGCAACCCGTTATGACAGGCTCGCAGCCAACGACCTAGCCTTCATCCAGCTTGCATCGATAAGGCTAATGGCTGCGCATTAATGAGTCCCCGCCCCAGCTCGGATTAGCGGGAGGCCGGCGCCCGAGCTGCGCTCCCGACCAACCCGGCGCGTTTCATCGCCGCCTCTTCCTTAAGATTATCGACGTCGCGGAAGATCGAGGCCACCGCGAGCACCTTGCCGTTGCGACGATAGCGTACCAGGCAGTCGCGTGATTCGATGTTGCCCTCGATGTCGAGATCGTCCCAGGTCTCGGCATGCCCGATGTAGTTGATCGGCACGTCGTAGTGCTGGCTCCAGAAGAACGGAACCTCGGAAAATCGTTGTCTCTGGCCGAGGATGTTGCGCGCCGCCGTCTGACCCTGCCGCTCGGCCACGACCCAATGCTCGATCCGCAGATTCTCGCCGGTATGGGGATCGGGCCAGCGCGCGATGTCGCCGGCGGCAAAGATTCCCGGCACGCCGGTTTCAAGGTATTCATTCACTGCGACGCCGCGATCGATCTTGAGACCGGCGCGCTCAGCCAGCTGCACTCGCGGCCGCACCCCAATGCCGACGACGACGAGATCGGCCGGCAATGTCGTGCCGCCTTTGAGCTTGACGTCCCCGCCATCGATCGCTGTCGCCGTCTCCTCGAGATGGAACACGACGCCGTGTTGCTCGTGAATCGCGCGTACGACATCGCCAAATTCGCGCCCGAGCACGCGTTCCAACGGCCGGCGCTCCGGTGCTGCGACATGAACCTCGATCTCGCGCGCCCGCAGCGCGGCGGCAACCTCGAGCCCGACGAAGCTTGCGCCGATCACGACCGCGTGCCGGGCGGCTTTTGCCTTGGCAATGATCACTCGCGAATCGGCGAGCGAGCGCAGCACGCGCACGTGCGGCTGATCAGCGCCGGCGATATCGAGGCGAACCGGTTCGGCGCCGGTTGCGAGCAGCAGCTTGTCGAAGGGGACGCTTCGCCCACTCGCAAGCGTCACCTGACGCTCCTTGGCATCGATCCCGGTGACGTCGCTGCGAAGCTCAAGGTCGATCGACTGGTCTTTGTAAAACTCGGGCGGTCTGAGCGGCATCCACTCTTCCGGCGCGTTTCCCGCAAGATAGTCCTTCGAGCAATTCGGCCGGTCATAGGGGGCCGCCTCGTCCGAGGAGATGAGCGTCACGCTGCCGGCAAACCCTTCCCGCCGCAGCATCTCGGCCGCGGCGAATCCCGCCGCTCCGCCGCCCACGATCACCACGCGTTCAGGCTTTGCGCTCGAACTCCGAGCCTTGCCGGCGGGCTCGATCTTTTCGCGCACGAACGCGGTGCCATCGCGTTTTTCCACGCGCCAGCACGGCATCGGGTTGAAGGCGGGCGCCGCGACCGCCTCACCGGTACGCAGGCTGAAGCAGGCATGGTGCCAGGGACATCGCACGGTGTCGCCGACAATCAGTCCTTCGGCGAGCGGGCCGCCGTAATGCGAACACGTCGCGCCGATCGCGAACAATTCGTCGCCGCGGCGCGCGAGAAGCACGGCATCGTCGCCCACATGCCCACCCACCATGCCGCCATCGGCAACATCACCAACCGGCACGCCGCGCGTGAGATCAGGCCCTTTCGGCTTGGATTGCTCAGCCATGAAGTTCGGAATGGTCGTTCATTGTCGCCCCTAGATGAATCCGCGCCCCGGCGGCGCATGGGCCATGAACGCACTACCAACAGCTTTGATTTATTCCGGTTCCATTTTTCTCAATGCTTCATCAAAGCCGAAGGGCGCGGCTTGCACCGCGCCCTTCGTCGGTTGAAGTTCTGTCGGGGGGAACGGACCTTAGAAGTCCATTCCGCCCATCCCGCCGCCCGGCATGGGCGGGGACGGCGTCTGCTTCTTCGGCGCTTCCGCGACCATGGCCTCGGTCGTCACCAACAGGCCGGCGACCGACGCCGCATCCTGCAGCGCGGCGCGCACGACCTTGGCGGGATCGACGATGCCGCTGTCGACCAAGTCCACGTAGTCCTCGGTCTGGGCGTCGAAGCCGAAGGTCTCGGACTTGTGCTCCATGATCTTGCCGACCACGATCGAACCCTCGACGCCGGAGTTTTCGGCGATCTGCCGCGTCGGCGATTCCAGCGCCTTGAGCACGATGTTGATGCCGGCTTGCACGTCGGCATTGCCGTCGGTGATCTTGCCGACCGCCTTCTTGGCGCGCAGGAGCGCGACGCCGCCCCCCGGCACGATCCCTTCCTCGACCGCGGCGCGGGTGGCGTTGAGCGCGTCCTCGACCCGGTCCTTCTTCTCCTTCACCTCGATCTCGGTGGCGCCGCCGACGCGGATCACCGCCACGCCACCCGCGAGCTTGGCCAGCCGCTCCTGCAGCTTCTCGCGGTCATAGTCGGACGTGGTCTCCTCGATCTGCGCCTTGATCTGGCCGATGCGGGCCTCGATGTCCTTCTTCTTGCCGGCGCCGTCGACGATCGTGGTCTTCTCCTTCTCGATGATGACCTTCTTGGCGCGCCCGAGCATGGCGGTGGTCACGTTCTCGAGCTTGATGCCGAGCTCTTCCGAGATGAGCTGGCCGCCGGTGAGGGTCGCGATGTCCTCGAGCATGGCCTTGCGGCGGTCGCCGAAGCCGGGGGCCTTGACGGCGGCGACCTTGAGCCCGCCGCGAAGCTTGTTGACGACGAGGGTGGCGAGCGCCTCGCCCTCCACGTCCTCGGCCACGATCAACAGCGGCTTGCCGGCCTGGACGATCGCCTCGAGCACCGGAAGCATCGCCTGCAGCCCGGAGAGCTTCTTCTCGTGCAGAAGGACGAAGGCGTCCTCGAGCTCGGCCACCATCTTCTCGGCGTTGGTGATGAAGTAGGGCGAGAGGTAGCCGCGGTCGAACTGCATGCCTTCGACGATCTCGACTTCGGTGTCGAGCGCTTTGGCTTCCTCGACCGTGATCACGCCTTCGTTGCCGACCTTCTGCATCGCCTCGGCGATCATCTTGCCGATCTTGGTGTCTCCGTTCGCCGCGAGCGTGCCGACCTGGGCGACCTCGGCGGACGAGCCGACCTTCTTGGCGCGCTTCTCGATATCCTTCACCACCGCGCTCACCGCGATGTCGATGCCGCGCTTGAGGTCCATCGGGTTCATGCCGGCGGCCACCGACTTGGCGCCCTCCCGGACGATCGCTTGCGCGAGCACGGTCGCGGTGGTGGTGCCGTCGCCGGCAATATCGTTGGTCTTCTGGGCGACCTCGCGCACCATCTGGGCGCCCATGTTCTCGAACTTGTCCTCGAGCTCGATTTCCTTCGCCACCGTCACGCCGTCCTTGGTGATGCGGGGCGCGCCGAAGCTCTTGTCGAGCACGACGTTGCGGCCCTTGGGGCCGAGCGTCACCTTCACGGCGTTGGCCAGGATGTCGACGCCGCGCAGCATCTTTTCGCGCGCGTCGCCGGCAAACCGTACGTCTTTGGCAGCCATTTCAAGTCACTCCATTCGTGTCTGATGTGATTTTCCAGTGGTCCTCATCCTGAGGAGGGCCGCAACGGCGCGTCGCGAAGGATGAGGTGTCCCGTGCTTTCGTCCCTTCGAGACGCGGGCTTCGCCCGGTCCTGGGGACGAGACTCGACGTCAGGCGATCACGCCCATGATGTCGGACTCCTTCATGATCAGAAGGTCCTCGCCGTCGAGCTTGACTTCGGTGCCGGACCATTTGCCGAACAGGACCCGGTCGCCGGCCTTGACGTCGGGCTTGATGATCTTGCCGGCCTCGTCGCGGCCGCCGGGTCCCACCGCAATGACTTCACCCTGCGACGGCTTCTCCTGGGCGGTGTCGGGGATGATGATGCCGCCCTTCGATTTTTCCTCGGCATCGATACGTTTCACGACCACGCGGTCGTGCAGAGGACGGAACTTGGTCTTGGCCATGAGGTCTCCTCACAAGGCGCTGCAAGGCTTTAACTGTTTGATCGATAAGCTCGATCTGTGAGACTGTTAGCACTCCATATTGACGAGTGCCAACCGCTGGCGCGGACATAGGGGCTGGCGCAGAGGCTGTCAAGCATGGGAGCGGTCGGCACTCGCGCCGCCGATCAGCGCTCGAGGAACTCGACCGCCCGCTCGCCATCGCTGAGGTCCATATGGCGCTTCCGCGCGCCGCCAGAGTCCAGCGAGACCGTCAAGGTTGAACTTGGCGTGGGGAGTGAGGCCGAAACCAGCGGCGTCCATGCCGCCGCTTATGCGCCTACGCCGCGCCTCCACGCCTCAACATCAAGGTCGGTCCGCCGGTGCGGGCCCGTGCAAGGGGGCAGGGCAGGGAACCACGGCCGCGCCCGGCTGCCTAACATCTGCCTTGGGCGGGCCTTACCCTGACACCAAAGTTGCCGGGATCTCACGGATTCCGTTGGGGGCGATGCCGTCTCGTTAACCACGCGACTGGTAGAAGGAGATTAAGTCTGTCCGCGGCTGCGGTGTCTTGCGACGCCGCAGGCATGAGTAAGGGAAGATCGTCGATGGGGAATCGCAACTTCGGTTGGCCGCTGGTTGCCGTCGCGCTGTCCGCGCTGGCGCTTTCGGCCTGCAGCACAACGCCCTCCCCGCAGGTCGCGGCCTCGGCGCCGCCGGAGCCTGAAATTCCGGCGCGCGTGCGGCCCACCGAGATCGTCGGCCGTTGGGGATACGCCGCCTATCACAAGCCGGAAGATCGCACGCGCACCGAGGCCAATGCCCGCGGCCAGTGCAAGCAGCCCTACGTGATCGGCCAGGGGGCCAACGGCGGCGTCATGATGTATCTCGCCGATTCCAGCCAGCTGCAGGAGCTTCGCCTCAAGGGCAGCTCGGCCGGCAAGGATTACATCGGCCCGCCCGGCCGCACGCCCGGCGTGCAGGATCGTGAAATCCTCTCCTTCGATGGCCGCGTGATGATCCTCAAATACGTCGATCCCGAGGTTGATGGACGCTACGGAACCGGCATCTTCGTGCGTTGCGCCCCACGGGCGGCGCAGGCGAGCGCTGCGACCTCGCGCTGATCGCTGATCCGAGCCCGATCGAGCGCCAGCTCTTGCGCAGCCCGAACGGCACACGACGTCTTGGCTGGTGCGCGCAGCGCAAGGACGCGCCGTCATGACACGGCGCGGCCTGCTCGCCACGCCGCTTGCCGCGTGGGAGCGTGACGGGCTCAAGGCTGCCCTGGTCAAGGCCGGGCTGCCGGCCGACGATGTCGGCGATGCGCGCTTGTTGTTCTGGCGCTTCGAGACGACCGACATTCCGGTCGGCTTCGGCGGGCTTGAAATTCACGGCAGCGATGCGCTCTTGCGTTCGCTGGTGACGCTGCCGCCGCTGCGCCAGATCGGCATGGGAGCCGCGATGGTGGCCGTGCTCGAGACCGAGGCGCGCGCGCTCAAATGCCGCGCGATCTATCTCCTGACCGCGTCGGACGCGAATTTCTTCGGCCGGCTCGGTTATGCGCCCTGCGCGCGCAGCGACGTGCCGGAAGCGATCCGCGCCAGCCGACAATTTGCCGAATTCTGCGCGCCCACCGCGGCCGCGATGGTCAAGCGCATCGGCTAGATCGACGCAGCCGCACTCGCGCAAACTCCGAAGCGAACCCGCGCCTCATCCTGAACGATCGATATTGTTTCGGCCTCGAGCAAAGGCGCGCTGGAGGGACCGGGCCATGAGACGATCCTCGTTGTTGAAGACGATCGCGATGTACGCGCCTATCTGGCGGAGGTTCTTCGTGATCTGAACTATCGCGTGTTGTGCGCGCACGATGCGGTATCGGCGTTGGGCCTGATCGAGCAGGGGGACATTCTCATCGATCTGCTTTTGACCGACGTGGTGTTACCCGGCATGAACGGTCGGCAGCTGGCGCAACAAGCACAAAATCGGCGACCCGGTCTCAAGGTTCTGTTCACGACCGGTTATTCCCGAAACGCCATCGTCCACCAAGGTCGGCTCGATCCTGGTGTTGCGATGATCCAAAAGCCGATCACACAAGAGGGCCTCGCCGCACGGATACGCGATTTGCTCGATGGCAGATAATCCGGCGACCGCGCCCGTTGTAATCCGCATGACATGAACGGCGTTGCCGATCACGTCGGGGGGCGGCGCTCGCCCTTGGGCCTCGGGGCATCGCAACTCCTTGCACTGCTTGACGCTAAGGATATAAAGTTGCGACCGAAAGTGGACGTGACGTAAAGCGAGGGGGACGTTATGCCAATCGCTGCTCTGCTTGAGCAAGCAGCCTTTGATCCTGAAACAACTCATATTTTGACGACAGCGTTTGACAAGGCCTGGGACAGGTTTAAGTCGTCTGGCAACCCGCTCGCAGATGATACTTGTGCGGCTTCGACGCGAGCGCTGCTCGCCAAGCAAATCATTGAGACAGCCCAGAAGGGCGAGAGAAACATTGATCGCTTAGTCGAGAATGGAGTGACGTATTTGGCAGGAGTGAAATAGTTCTGCGAAGCTCGCCGCAAAATCGCAGGAACTTCATATCCACCACACTAGGCTCGAACCTCGTTCGCCCGCCGCGCTCCCGTCATGCCCTCTCTGCCCGATGTCATCGCCGGCCCTTGGCGCGCCGTCCTCGTGCTCGGCGTCACCGAGATTCTGGCTTGGGGCGCGATCTTCTATCCGCCGGTCTTGACCGTGCCGCTGATCGCTCACGAGCGCGGCTGGTCGATGACTTTTGCCATGGGCGGCTTTTCGCTCGCGTTGCTCACGGCGGGGCTGGTTTCGCCGCGCGTCGGAAAGTTGATCGACCGGCACGGCGGACATCGCGTCATGCCGATCGGCTCGCTGCTTGCCGCGCTCGGTCTCGCTTCGATCGTCTATGCCGATCATCCCGCCGCTTATCTCGCGGTCTGGCTGCTGCTCGGCGTCGCCATCGCTGCGACCCTTTACGATCCGGCCTTTGCCACGCTCGGTCGTATCTTCGGCGCCGCCGCGCGGCGGCCGATCACGGCGCTCACCCTTGCGGGCGGCTTCGCCTCGACGGTGAGCTGGCCCGCGACCCATGTTTTGCTCGAGGCGGTGGGATGGCGCGGCACCTATCTCGTCTACGCCGCGTTGCTTGCTTTGGTCGCGGCGCCGCTGCACGCCTTCGCGTTGCCGCGCACGCGCGCCGACGTCGCGGCCCCGTCCGACCAATCGCTGCAAGCGCCGAGCGCCGTCCTGCCGCCGACGGGTTGGCCTTTCCTGCTGGTGGCGGCGGCGTTCGCGGCTTACGCCTTCGTGCCGTCGGGCCTGTCCGCGCATCTGCTCGCGATCTTCGGCCGCGCCGGCATCGATGCGGCGACGGTGGTGGCGATCGGCGCGCTGTTCGGGCCCGCGCAGGTCGCGGCGCGCATTTGCGAGCTCATGTTCGCGCGCAGCATCCATCCGCTCTCCATCGCGCGCTTCGCGGTCGTGCTCCTGCTCGCGGCGTTCGCGCTCATGGCGCTGTTCGGACTCACCGCGGCGGTGGCTGCGAGTTTCGCGGTGATGTTCGGAATGGCGAATGGCCTCCTCACCATCGCGCGCGGGGCGGTGCCGCTCGCGCTGTTCGGCGCGGCCGGCTACGGCCATCTCGTGGGCCGTATCGGGGGGCCTTACCTGGTGATGCAGGCGATCGCGCCGCTCGCGCTCGCGTTCGTCGCGGAGCGTAGCTCGGACGCAGCGGTGCTCGCCGTGACCGCAGCATTTGCGACGATAGCGTTTATCGCCTTTGCAGCCGTGCGCCGGCCAAAGGCGCTTCCCGGCAAAGCGCGATCCCGCTCGCCCTAGCAGAGGCGCGTGAAACAGAAAACGACGTGCTCGCGCGGGCGCCGCCGCCATCGGCAAACACGTCTCCTCGCGCTGCATGCGCTGCGCAACGAGGAGGTCATCGATCCCTACGGTCGGGGCAAGATCGGCACCAAGGTGATCGTGACCTGCCTATGAGCGCGGGCGTGCGCTCACTGGTCACTATCGTCGTCGCCGCCATCGAAGCCGCCGTCGTCGAGGTCATCCTCACCCTGATCGTCTTGCGTATCCTCGCTGCGATCGTCGTCGAGCAGGCCATGGCCGCGGCTGGCGTTGTCGTCGCCGGATGAGGATGCCCGTCCGATGTCGTCGAGGCCGGCCTGGCGGGACAGTTCGCCGCCGGCGCTGCCGCCCCAAGGGGATGATCCGCCTGCGGCGGAGCCCGGATCGAAGGCCGCATGCGCACCCTGCTGGTAACCCATCATGGAGCGAATGCTGCTGAGCAGCAGCGAGCCGCCGATCACGCCGGCCGCGGCTGCGGCGGCGGTGCCGAGAAACGAGCCGCCCGGCGCCATCGGCGCTCCCCCCGGCGCGGCCGACATCGGCTGCGTTGCCTGGGTTCCGCTCTGCCAGGCGGGCGACATGGGCGCCGCCTCGCCCGGCCGGACCGAGGGCACCGAGCCGCGACCCTCGCGCTTGCCGAAAAAGCTTTCGCGTACCCCGCCGAGAAAGCTCGTATCGCGCGGCGCTGTCTCGGCTGCCGATGCGCCCTCGAGCTCACGGATGCGGGCGTCGGCCCGTTTGAGGGCTTCGTCCTGCACCAGCACGGTCTGGACCAACGCATAGGCGGCGTTGGGGGCTTGCCGCAGGCCATCCCTGATCAGGCGTTCGGCCTCGGGATCGCGCTGGGCGTCCTCCAGCGTGGCCAGGCGGTCGAACAGTTCGATGACGAGATTGCGTTCCTCTGGGGTCATTGGTCGCCTCCTTCCTCCCTGACGACGCCAGTTCATGTAGGCAACGCCCGTGAAAGCGGAATGACCAGCATTCACAAAAAGATTTCGGTGGTTTTTCCTCGCCCGACCAATGGGATGGACAAGCGGGCGGCGATCACGCCAAGGCCACGCCGTGGCGCGCGAGCACGGCCGGAAAGGTGTCGCCGGCGAAGAAGGCATATTCCCGCTCTCGCAGCGTCGTCAGGGGATCGAGGCGCTGCAACTCGGCGTCGACGAAGCCGGGATGACACATGACCACGCTGCCGTCGGGCAGCGCCTCGAGGAAGCGCGGGAACAACGCCGCGAAATCTGCCGCGTCGTCGAATTCATAGGTGCCGGCGAAGGCCGGATTGGTGCGCAGCCCCAGCGCCGCGGCACGGCGGCGGAATCGGTAGCTCAAAATGTCGAGCACCAGTCCCTTGCGGTCGGCAAGTCTTTGCGCGAACGGCGCCACCCGCCCGCATTGGCGCAGCCACGCATTCGGCGCGGTCCTCGTCGCGACGGCGAATAGAGCGTCGCTGATCTGGGGGAAGATGTGCACGTGGTGATGGCCATCGATGAAGTCCGGTGCGTGGCCGAAGCTATCGATGAAGCAGTCAAGCTGGCGGGTGATTTCAGCCGCCAGCGCGTCGGGCTCGAGCTGGTGCATGAGGGCGCGGCCCGCCATCGCCGCGAGCGGCAGGAAGGCGCCTTCCCGCAGCGGCTTGAAGCTCTTGCTCAGCGGCCGAAAGGGGGCGGTGAGCGTAAGATGCAGGCCGATCGCCACGCGCGGCGCGGTCGAATTGAGCACACCGAGCGCGGCCGCCTCCCAGCGGTGAAAGCTCGGCGCGACCACCAGCGCGGAGGTGGCATTGAGGCGTCGGCGCACGACGAGATCGCGGATCGCGGTGTTGACGGCAGCGGAAATTCCGAAGTCGTCGGCGCACAGCCAGATGCGGCGGCGCTCCGACCCCCCGACCGCGGCCGCGTCTAACCTGACTGTATTCTCCGCACCCACGTCGACCCCATTCTGACATCGGCCGTGAACGGCACGGCGTTGCAGGCCCGGCAAAGCGTCCTAGCCGAGTTGATCGTCATACGCAGGCGAGGGCCAATGAATTTTCGCCTTGGCGGCGTTCATTCCGCGGCCGAGCGCGCCGGCGGACCGCCGACGGCGTCCGCGTTCTCGGCCGTCTTGAGCGTGTGCTCGGCCACGAAATAGACCGGCCGTGCTTTGAGTTCCGACAGGATCTTGCCGATATATTCGCCCATGATCCCGATCATGATCAGTTGCACGCCGCCGAGCACCATCAAGCCCACGATCACCGAGGGATAGCCCGGCACCGACTCGCCGAAGACGAAGGTCTCGAGCAGGATTTGCACGCCGAAGATGAATGCCGCGGCCGCGAGCAGAAGGCCGAGCAGGCTTGCGAGCCGCAGCGGCGCGACCGAGAACGACGTCAGGCCTTCGATCGACAGCGCCATCAGCGAATATAGGTTCCACGTCGTGCGGCCGTGGATGCGCTCGGCCGGTTCGTAGTCGACCCGGACCTGACGGAATCCGATCCAGCTCGCGAGCCCCTTGAAGAATCGGTTGCGCTCGGGGAGCTGCTTGAGCGCCGCGGCCGCGCGCGGCGACAACAGGCGGAAGTCGCCCGCGTCCTCGGGGATTTTTTGCCGCGCGCCCCAGTTGATCAGGGCATAGAACGTCTTGACCCCGACACGGCGCAGCCACGGCTCGCGCGCGCGGTGCGCCTTGGCGGTGTAGACGACGTCGTAGCCGTCGTCGAGCCAATAGCCCACGAGCTTCTCCACCAGCGCCGGCGGATGCTGTCCGTCGCCGTCCATGAACAGCACGGCGCCCAGCCGGGCATGATCGAGGCCGGCGAGAAGCGCCGCCTCCTTGCCGAAATTGCGCGAGAGGGAGATGACCTGGATGTCGAGGTTTTCGGCAGGAAGTTCGCGCGCGGCGGTGAGCGTCGCGTCGCGGCTGCCGTCGTCCACATAGACCGCCTCGGTCGCTAGCCCCCGCCCCGCCTTGAGCGCGCGGGCGACTTCGACGATGCGGGCGTGAAGGGTCGCGAGATTGTTGGCCTCGTTGAACAGGGGAACCACGATCGACAGGCCGGTGTCCGCCCAGCTGCGCGGCCGCGCGGACGCGCCGGCGCCGCTCGCTCGGGTCATCGCATCGCCTGCCATCGACCGCGCCTTTCGAGTCCTTTCCCCGCCGCGGACGGGTTATAGCCCAAAGCATGGGCCGCTGTCGCGCGAGGCGGGATGGGCGGGGGAGCCTCGGCGTGGCGGTCCGGACGTGCTAAGCGGGGCCCCGCCATGAGGCTACCCACGCCACTCGACCGTCTTCAAGAGCGCCTCGCTCGGGCCTGGCACGAGCGGGCGGTTACGCTCAAGGCGGCGAGTTTCGCCATGGTCGGCGTGGTCAATACGCTCGTCGATTATGGGGTTTTCCTCGCCGGTTATTACCTTCTCAAGCTGCCGCTGCTCGCAGCCCAAGTGCTTGCCTGGGTGGTCGCGGTCTCCGGCTCGTATGTGCTCAATTGCTACATCACCTTTGCTGCCGAATCTGGAAGGCAGCTGCGCTGGCGCGCCTATGGCGCGTTCGTGGCCTCGGGCATCGCGGGATTCATCGCCAACACGACCGTCCTTTTGCTGGCGAGGTTGTGGGTGCCGATCCCGGTGGCAAAGCTCTTCGCGATCGCCGGAAGTTTCGCGGTCAATTTCTTCCTCTCCCATTTCGTCGTATTCAGGTCGCGCGCAGGGGCAAAACGGTCGACCGAATGACGCAGGAAGCGACTCTCTATCATTGCCATGCCCGCGCAGGATGAGCCCAGGGCCGGAGGCGGCGTATGCGCGACGACGAAAACCTCACCGCGGAACGCCCGACCTTCGTCACCCATCTCGAATGTTCGGCGACCGGCGCGCGCTATGCGGCGGACGAGCTGCACAATCTGTCGCGCGAGCGCAAGCCTCTGCTCGTGCGCTACGATCTCGCCGGCGTCAAGAAGGCGTTGAGCAAGGAGGCGCTGGCGCGCCGCCCGCGCGATCTCTGGCGCTATCGCGAGCTCTTGCCGGTGCGTCGCGCGCGCGACATCGTCAGCCTGGGCGAGCCGGTCACGCCGATCATGACGATGCCGAGGCTCGCCAAGACCCTCAAGGCAACCGAGATCCTGGTCAAGGACGAAAGCCGGCTGCCGACCGGCTCTTTCAAGGCGCGCGGGCTTGCGATGGCGGTGTCGATGGCGAAGGCGCTCCGCGTCGCCCACATGGCCATGCCCACCAACGGCAATGCCGGTGCGGCGCTCGCCGCCTATGCCAGCCGCGCCGGCATCAAGACCACGGTGTTCTGCCCCGAGGACACGCCGGAGGTGAATGTGCGCGAGATCGCGCTGCAGGGCGCCACCGTCTACCGGGTCAACGGCCTGATCGATGATTGCGGCAAGATCGTCGCCGAGGGCGCGGCGAAAGTCGGCTGGTTCGACACCTCGACGCTCAAGGAGCCGTATCGGATCGAGGGCAAGAAGACCATGGGCCTCGAGCTCGCCGAGCAGCTCGGCTGGGAGGTGCCGGACGTGATCCTCTATCCGACCGGCGGCGGCACCGGCCTCATCGGCATGTGGAAGGCGTTCGCCGAACTCGAAGCGATCGGCTTCATGGGCGCCAAGCGGCCGCGCATGGTGGCGGTGCAGGCGGCAGGCTGCGCGCCCATCGTGCGCGCCTTCGACGCGGGCGAGGAGCATGCGCCGCGCTGGCAGGACGCCCATACCATCGCCTCCGGCATCCGCGTGCCGCAGGCGATTGGCGACTTTCTCATCCTGCGCGCGGTGCGCGAGAGCGGCGGCTTCGCGATCGCGGTGCCGGACGACGCCATCGCCGCGGCAATCGACGAGGTCGCGCGCGAGGAAGGCCTGTTGCTGTGCCCGGAGGGCGGCGCGACCTATGCGGCGCTCAAACAGGCGCTCGCCGACGGGCGAATTCGCCGCGAGGAGCGGGTCATGCTTTTCAATTGCGCAACCGGCCTCAAATATCCGCTGCCACCGCTTCACCGCCCGCTCGATCGCTTAAAGCCGATCGACTTCGCCGCGCTGTGATAGAAGGCG
>WNFX01005243.1_pt1 | contig 14140 bp, 12 predicted proteins | sample 5400111 | NCBI WGS metagenome assembly WNFX01 (sample SAMN13153363, study PRJNA577476) | soil metagenome | isolation source: 40 cm soil or saprolite under grassland replicate 1 | place: USA:California | collected 2016-06-15 | reverse complement strand
GGCCTGGAGACGGCCCAGGAGGGAGACGAGCAGCTCCTTCTCGTTGGCGGTCAGGCACGACACCATCGATCGCTCGGCCGCGAAGTGCTCGGGGAGGAGCGCGACCAGCAGCCGCTCGCCCGCCCCGGTGATCGCGACCAGGGACATGCGGCCGTCGGCGGCGCTGCGCTCCCTGCGGACGAGGCCCCTCGCCTCGAGCCCGTCGAGGATCGCGGTCACCGCGGCGCGGGTGACGAGGAGCCGATCGGCGAGCTCGTGCGGATTCACTCCTGCCTGCGACTGCCGGAGGATGACCAGGGCGTTGAAGCCGGACAGGGAGAGCCCGTAGCGGCGGAACCGGCGCCCGAGCTCCGCCGTCACGAGGCTCTCGGTCCGGATCAGGTTGATCAGCGCCTCCGTGGCCCGCCGGTCCATCTGCGGGAACTCCCGCTGGAGGGCGGACGAGACGCGGAGCGGGGCGTGGATGCTGCGCCGGGCGGCCCTCGGCTGCCGCTGCGAGGAGCCGTCGAGCGGAGCTGGCTGCACGGGCTTCTTGACGCGGCGCATTTCTCCCCATATAGTACACTATTGAACTACTTTGGACGCCTCGTCTGCGGCGCCTCCGGATGCCGAGGAAGGAGTTGAACGTGATCGAGCGGAGCATCGGCTTCACCTGCCACACGGGCGACCTGTCGTGGGACGAGCTCGTCGCCTGGGTCCAGGAGGGGGAGCGGCTGGGGTACTCGGCGTTCTGCGCCACCGAGGAGTCGGGGAAGGATGCCTTCGCGCTCCTCGCCGTGCTCGCCCGCGAGACGAGGACGATCAACCTCGGCACGACGATCGTGAACTTCTATTCGCGGACGCCGACCCTGCTGGCGATGAGCGCCCGCAGCATCCACGACCTCTCCGCCGGGCGCTTCGGGCCGTTCGGGCTCGGCACAGGCGGCATCGGCTTCATGCGGCGGGGCCACGGGATCGATATCGACCGCCCGCTGGCACGCGCCGAGGAGACCGTCGCGATCGTGCGCGGCCTCCTCACGCAGACCACGTTCTCCTACGACGGCCGGTGGTTCAAGCCGCGCGACTTCCATCTGCGGGAGGGACCGATCGGCGAGCGCATCCCGCCCATCTGGCTCGCCGGCCTCGGCCCGAAGATGGTCGCGACCGCGGCCAGGATCGCCGACGGCGTGATCGCGAACTGGCTCACGGAAGAATCGCTGGCCGAGTACCGGGAGCTGATCGACCGCGCGGCGCGGGCGGTGGACCGCGATCCCGTGGACGTGCAGGTCGCGACCCTCCTGATGATGTGCGTGGATCCCGACGACGAGGCCGCCGTCTTCGCCGCTCGGCGGGGACTGGCGTTCTACTGCGCTTCCGAGCACTACCTCCACATCGCGGACATCTGCGGGCTGGGGGAGGACGCCCGGAGAGTGAAGGCCGTATGGGAGGAGCGCGACTTCGATCGGGCCACCCGGCTCGTCTCCGACCGCCTCCTCGAGAAGTTCTGCCTGGTCGGCACCCCCGAGCAGAACGCGGATCGGATCCGGTGGCACTTCGACAACCGCGTCTATCCGGTCATCTATCCGCTGCCACGCCACGAGCGGATGGTGGAAGACCACCACACCGTCCTTCGCCTCGCCTACGGCGGCCCCGAGAGATACGCGCGGCTGGGCCGGGTGAAGGCCGAGCACGACCCGGACAACGTCTTTCGCTCGAACGCCAACATCGTGCCCAGCCTCGAGCGGAACCGGGCCACGACCAGCAGGTCAGCTCGGACGCCGAGCGCAAGAACTGCTCAGCCGACGTGATCGCCGCCACCTACTTGGCAGTGCGTCAGGGCGGCTGATCACTCCTCGACTTCCCGGAGCGGTATCGGGCACTGGGGCCGGCTCACGGCGAGGAAGTCGCTCGGAGGTGGTGCTCGTGGCTCGCCAGCGGCCGGTCTAACCGCGGCTGAGCACCCGGCCCAGCGTCTCGGTGAACGCTCCGGGCGCGGTCCAGGGGCGCCGTGACCGGAGGGAACTCCACGAGGTCGAGCTCCCGAGCGGCGGCGAAACTCACCGTCGGGATGCCAGCGACCGGCGGCGCGGCGCCAACCGCCTACACTGGCCGTGCCGGCCTGAGCTGGAGTCGGCGGCCTGGCTGGCCAGCCGTGAGCGAAGACCGGCGCCACCATCGGGCCGGCGGACGAGCACGACGACATAGGAAGACCGGCGAGTCGGCCGGTCGAATGCCAGCGCGGAGGACGGTGCGATGGACGACTGGCCTGACCTGCCATACGAGTGGTGGCGACCGACGCGGGACACGCTCCACATGTACACGCAGGTGATCGGGAAGCTGCGGCTGGCGCTGTCGCCGTTCGAGCCGCAGTGGGCGAACGTGCCGCTGTACCTGACGGCGCGGGGCCTGACCACGTCGCCCGTTCCGTTCGGGTCGGGCACCTTCGACGCCGAGTTCGACCTCTTCGATCACGTGCTCGTCGTGCGGGCGAGCGACGGTGGGCTGGCGCGCGTCCCGCTGCGCGGTCCGGTCGCCGAGTTCTACCGCGCGGTGATGGACGCCCTGGGCGGGCTCGGGGTGTCCGTCACGGTCTCGGAGCTCCCCGCTGAGGTCCCCGAGCCGATCCCGTTCCCGCTGGACCGGGCGCACCACACCTACGAGGGCGCGCAGGCGCACCGGTTCTGGCAGGTGCTGGCCCGAGTGGACGTGCTCATGAAGCGGCACCGCGCGCGGTTCCTCGGCAGGACGTCGCCGGTCCACTTCTTCTGGGGCAGCTTCGACCTCGCCAACACGCGCTACTCTGGCCGGCCGGCCAGCCCGCCGCCCGGCGCCGACACGATCCTCCGGTACTCCGACGACGCCGAGCTGATCTGTGCGGGGTTCTGGCCAGGAGACCCGCGGATGCCGTATCCCGCCTTCTTCGCCTATGGCTACCCCAGGCCCGACGGCATCGAGCTCGCGCAGCCGCGGCCGGACGCGGCCGGCTGGGTGGAGGAGATGGGGCTGTTCATACTGCGCTACGACGCGGTCCGTGTCGCGCCGGACCCGGCCGGGGCCGTGCTCGAGTTCCTGGCCAGCACCTACGACGCGTGTGCGGCTCGCCTCGGCTGGAGCGCCGAGCTGGTCTCGTCCGAGCCGCCACCGGCGGGGACGGCGGGCTGAAGGGAAATGCAAGGGGAACCAGGGTTCCCCTTCCGGAAACCCTCCCTCCGCGCAACGTCTGGGTGGCGGGAAAACAACCCATACGGCCCGGGAGACCCGGGCCTACGCGCTGCGCCTGGGTCCTTTTCATCCCTTGGTGGTGCCGGCAGGCATGGACGACTGAAGAGAGAGAGAGAAGGAGCAGAACGCAGGCGGGGTGGGCGGCATGGAGGCGCCGCGTGTCACGGCGCCCTGCCAGTCCGGGCCCGTAGGCTTGGCGCGATGTCGATCCCGGCGCAGGGCGAGACGCTCACCTACGGCCGGACGTTCACGATCGCCGACGTCCGGGCGTTCGCGGACGTCTCCAACGACCGGGGCGTCCACCACGTCCAGCTGGACGGGGAGGGACGGCTGCTCGTGCACGGCCTCCTGACGGCCACCATCCCGACGAAGCTCGGTGGCGACCTGGACTACCTGGCACAGGAGATGGCCTTCCGGTTCCACCGGCCCGTCTTCACCGGCGACCACGTCGAGTGCGCATGCAGGGCCACCGTGGTCGAGGACCGGGGCGACCGGACGTACCTCGAGTTCGAGATCCGCTGCACCAACCAGCGTGGCAGGGAGGTCATGACGGGCTGGACGAAGGGCATCGTCCTCGCGCGGCCGGGCGGCCAGGCCTCCGGTCGCCGCGATCCCGAGTCAGGGCAGTCCAGCCTTCCACGCTGACGTCGCCACCACGCCGGCCCATCCGCCGCCGGGGTTCAGGACGAGGAGTCGGCCGGCGTCACCTGGACCTTCAGCCCCTCGCCCCTCCGGAACGTATCGATCGCATCCGTGTAGCCGTCGAGCGGGTATCGGTGCGTGATCATCGCCCTGCAGTCGATGACGCCCCTGACGAGCAGGTCGCGGGCCCGCTCGAAGCTGTGGAGGACCGCCATCGAGCCGATGACCCTGATCTCGTCGTTGTACACCCGGAAGGGCGAGAAGCGGGCCGTGGCGTCCGCGCTGGCAACGCCGAACATCAGGAACGTGCCGCCCCGCCTGACACGGCGCAGGCCGTCCTCGATCGCCGGCACGGCCCCGGTGGCGTCGATGACGACGTCCCAGCCCCGCGGCTGCTCCAGCTCGTCAGCGGAGGAGACGACTCGATCCGCGCCCAGCCGGCGCGCCAGGTCGAAGCGGGCGGGATTGATGTCCACCATGTCGAGCGTGCTCGCGCCCGCATGCGCCGCCAGCTGACCCAGCATCAGGCCCATGGTCCCGGCCCCGTAGACCAGGTAGCTGTCGGCGAGCCTGGTGCCGATCTGGTCGAAGCCTCGCACCGCGCAGGAGAGGGGCTCGACCAGGGTGCCCCAGCGGCGGGGCATGTCGCCAGGCAGCGCGAAGGCGCTGGTCGCCGGGACGCTCACGAGCTCGGCGCAGGCGCCGTACGCGGCCCCCACGCCTATCGCGTTCCAGTTCTCGCAGAGGTTGTTGCGGCCGATCCGGCAGAAGAAGCACTTCCCGCAGAAGAGGGACGGATCGACGGCGACGAAGTCGCCGACCTTCAGGTCGTGCACCGCGGCACCGACGGCGGCCACCTCGCCGCAGAACTCGTGGCCCGGAACGATCGGGTACCTGGTGGGGGCGAAGTCGCCCTCGAGGACGTGGATGTCGGTGCCGCAGATGCCGCACGCCTCCACCTGGACGATCGCGTCCCCCGGTCCGGGGGTCGGATCGTCCAGGCGCACGACGCCGACGTGACGAGGGGTCTCGATGACGACCGCCTTCACTTGACCGCCCCCATCGTCAGCCCGCGGATCAGCTGCTTCTGCGCGATCCAGCCGGCCAGCAGCACGGGCAGGCTGGCCAGCGTGGCCGCCGCCGAGAGCTTCGCGTAGAAGAGTCCGCGGCCGCTGATGAAGCCGACCAGGAAGATCGGCGACGTGGCCGCGATGCTGGAGGTCAGGTTGACCGCGTAGAAGAACTCGTTCCACGTGAAGATGAGACAGATCAGCGAGGTGGCGGCGAGGCCCGGCATTACCAGCGGCAGCACGACGCCGATCAGCTCGTCGAAGAAGCCGGCGCCGTCCACGCGCGCCGCTTCGAAGAGGTCGTTCGGGATCTCCAGCAGGAAGGAGCGAAGCAGCCAGACCCCAAGGGGCAGGTTGATCGTCGTGTAGATGACGATCAGCGCCAGGATGTTGTCCAGCACGTGCAGATCCCGAGCCAGGATGTAGAGCGGAACGAGGCTGGCGGCGAAGGGCAGGAACCGCGTCGAGATGAAGAAGAACAGCGCGTCGCGCGCCCGCTTGACGGGCCGGATGGCGAGAGCGTAGGCGGCCGGCAGACCCAGCACGAGCACCAGGAGCGTCGAGCCGATGGTGGCGATGGCCGAGTTGATGAAGAACGGCGGGAAGTCGCGAGAGAGCACCGACTGGAACTCGTCGAGCGTCGGCGCGAACAGGATCGTGGGCGGGATGCTGGCCGCCTGCGGCTCGCTCTTGAGGGCCTCGAGCACCATCCAGAGCACAGGGAAGAAGAACAGGATCGCCACCACCCAGCCCAGCAGGGACCAGAACGACTTGGAGCCGCCGAGAAGGGCGCCGCGCCGGCGCGCAGTTGCGATGCTCATCGCCTTGCCTCCACGTGGAAGATGGTGAACAGGGTGCGCAGGGCGAAGCTGGCGACGATCATCGTGAGGATCACCGCGAAGACGCCGATCGCGGACGCCCTCCCGACATCGAAGCCCTGGAAGGCGACGAGATAGAGCAGGAAGGGGATGTTGGTGGTCGCCTGGCCGGGGCCACCCTGGGTGGTCATGAAGATGGAGTCGAACGTCTGCACGATGAAGAGGGACCCCAGCAGCGCTCCCAGCTCCACGAACGGCCTGATGAAGGGCAGCGTGATGTAGCGGAACATCGAGATCGCGTTCGCGCCGTCAACGCGTGCCGCCTCCAGCGTCTCCAGGTTCTGGGACTGAAGGCCGGCCAGGACGATCAGCATCATGAACGGCGTCCAGCGCCAGACCTCGATCGTGACGATCGTCGCCATCGGGAAGCGGTTGACCCAGTCCACGTGGCCGAGTCCGATCGGTGACAGGACGTAGTCCACCAGGCCGAATATCGGGTTGAGAAGGGTGTCCTTCCAGATCAGCGCGGCCGCGGTGGGCATGACCAGGAAGGGGCCGATCATCAGCGTCCGAATGACCCCCTTGCCGAACAGCTCGCGGTTGAGGAGCATCGCGACGAGGACGCCGATCACCACCGAGATGGCGACGGCCAGGAGCGTCAGGACCACCGTGTTCGCGATGGCGATCCTGGTGCTGGGCTCGGACAGGATGGCCGCGTAGTTCTGCAGCCCGGCGAACCGGAAGCTGCCTGGCTGCAGCAGGTTCCACGAGAAGAAGCTGTAGTAGACCGTCAGTGCGAACGGGATCTGTGTGATCAGGAACACGTAGACCAGCGCGGGCAGCAGCGGCAGGCGCCGGAGCCAGCCGTCACGGCGGGCGGAGGCCGCGGCGCCGGGCCGCGCGGCCCCGGCGGAGACCACCGGCCCCGGCACCGCTGGCTTGCTGACGTTCGGTTGGCTCATGGGGCCCTCCTCCCCTCTCCCATGCGCTACTTCTTGTAGTTCTTGGCCGCGGTTTCGGCGAACTGCTGGGACTGCTGGAGCGCCTGGTCCACGGTGGCCGTGCCGGCCAGCGCGGCGGCGATCTGCTGCGATACCTGCGTCCCCAGCTCCTGGAACTCCGGAATGCCCACGTACTGGATGCCGATGTAGGGCACCGGGTCAACGGTCGGGTGGTTCACGTCCGCCTGCGCGATCGAGTCCAGCGTGACCTTGGCGAACGGCCCGGCCACGTTCTGGTACTCGGACAGCTGGTACGTGGACGACCGTGTCCCCGGAGGCAGGTGGCTCCAGCCGAGCTTGGTGCCGACCAGCTTGATGTAGTCCTTGGAGGTCGCCCAGGACATGAAGGTCCAGGCGGCGTCCTTCCTGGTGCTCGTGGACGGCATGCCGAGCGCCCAGGCCCAGAGCCAGCCGGAGAACTTGGTCTCCTTGACCGGAGCGTAGGCGTACCCGGTGTTCTGCGCGACGCTGGCGGTCAGGTTGCTCGCCCCGACGGTGGCGTCGTACCACATCGCGGCCTTGCCACCGTTGTAGATGCTCAGGCACTCGGTGAAGCCGTCGTTGGCGGCGCCCGGCTCACCGGCGGACCTGACCAGGTCCACGTAGAAGCTGACCGCGGACTTGAACTTGGGAGAGGTCAGCTGCGCGTTCCACTGGGGGTCGTACCAGCGGCCGCCGAACGTGTTGACCACTGTGTCCAGCGGCGCCAGCTGCTCGCCCCATCCGGGGAGCCCGCGCAGGCAGATGCCCGAGACGCCCTTGCCCGGATCGTTGACCTTCCGTGCCGCCGCTGCCACCTCGTCCCATGTCGGGTGCTCGGGCATGGTGACGCCGGCCTGCTGGAGCATGTCCTTTCGATACATCAGGAAGGACGATTCGCCGTAGAACGGCACGGCGTAGAGGCTGTCCTTGTAGGTGAGGGCCTTGGCCACTCCGGGGATCAGGTCGCTGGCGTCGTAGGAGGCGGTCTTCTGGATGTACGGGCCCAGGTTCTCGATCCAGCCGTTCTTGGCCCACAGCGGGACCTCGTAGGTGCCGATCGTGGCGAGGTCGAACCGGCCGCTGTGGGTGGCGATGTCCTGGGTCACCTGCTGGCGCAGCTGGTTCTCCGGGAGTATCACGATCTTGACCTGGATGTTGGAGTGCTGGGCCTGGAACTCCGGGACCAGCTTCTGCAGATCCTCCATCTGCGGGTTGTCCACGGCGGCAAGGGTGATGGTCGTCTGGGCCCCTCCTCCGCCGCCTCCTCCGCCGGCTCCAGGACTGCAGGCCGCCGCCGCGAGCACGGCGATCACGAGCCCCACAAGCCTGGTCGAGAGGGGTCTGGCGTTGACGGGAGCGCGTTCCGGGAGCCGAAACAGCATGTCCGCCAGCGGGTTGTGCATCCCTTCTCTCCTCCTCCGCCACCGTTGATCGGGTGGCGCCCGAGACAACGTTGTTTCCGACCGTAGCACATGCCGTCAGGCTTGTCTAGGGATACCATGGCAGTCGCCAGGCGGTGCCGACGGCGCTCAGGTCTCGCCGGCGATCCAGAAAGAGGAGGCGCTCAGAAAACGTTGTCGAGCAGGGAGCTCCCGCCAGGACGGCCCCCCACCATGCGGGACGTGGGCGCGCTCGCCGGAGTCAGCCTCAAGACCGTCTCGCGGGTGGTCAACCGGGACCCCACCGTCTCCGCCGAGATCGTCGGCCGTGTCCGCAGGGCGGTGGACCTGCTCGGCTACCGGCCCAACCTGGCCGCGACCACCCTGCGCAGGGCCGATCGCAAGACGGCGACCATCGGCCTCCTGCTGGAGGACGTCGCCAACCCCTTCTCCTCAGCCATCCACAGGGCGATCGAGGACGTGGCCCGGGACCGGGGCATGCTGGTGTTCGCGGGCAGCAGCGACGAGGACCCGGAGCGGGAGCGAGAGGTCCTGGCCGCCTTCGTGGCGCACCAGGTGGACGGCCTGATCGTGGTCTCCTCCGACCACGGCCACGGCGACCTCCTGCTGGAGCGGCGCCGCTCGGGCCGGCCCATGGTCTTCCTCGACCGCCCGGCCCCGGTCCCGGAGATGGACAGCGTGACCGTGGACAACCGGGTGGGCGCCCGCGGCGGGGTGAGCCACCTCGCCGCTCACGGGCACCGGAGGATCGCCTTCCTGGGCGACCTGCATTCGATCTGGACCGCGGCCGAGCGCGAGCACGGCTACCTGGACGCGCTCGCCGCGGCGGGGATCCCGGTGGACCCCGGGATCGTCCGGCGGGATATCCGCAGCGGTGAGGCGGCCGAGCGGGCGGTTGCGGACCTGCTCACCGCGGCTGACCCGCCGACCGCCCTCTTCACCGCCCAGAACCTGATCACCACCGGTGCCGTTCGCGCGCTGCGACAGCTCGGGCTCCACCACCGCGTGGCGCTGGTCGGCTTCGACGACGTCCAGCTGGCCGACCTGCTCGATCCGCCCGTGTCCGTGATCGCCCAGGATCCCCCCGCGGTGGGTCGGACCGCGGCCAGGCTGCTCCTGGCGCGGCTGGATGGCGAGGACGGCCCCTCCCAGCACGTCGTCGTACCCACGCGCCTGGTGGCGCGAGGCTCTGGCGAGATCCCGCTGCCGTGAGGCCTACGCGCTGCGCCCGGGTTCCTTTTCATCCCTTCGTTGGTGCCGACAGGCAGGGGTGGCTGAGATGAAAAGGGCAAGGGGAACCAGGGTTCCCCTTCCAGAACCCCTCCCTCGGCGCCACGTGTGGGTGGACCAGAAGACAACTCATACGGCCCGGCAAAGCCGGGCCTACGCGCTGCGGATGGGTTCCTTTCATCCCTTCGTGGTGCCGACAGGCAGGGGTGGCTGACGTGAAAAGGGCAAGGGGAACCAGGGTTCCCCTTCCGGAACCCCTCCCTCGGCGCCACGTGTGGGTGGACCAGAAAACAACTCATACGGCCCGGCAAAGCCGGGCCTACGCGCTGCGGATGGGTTCCTTTCATCCCTTCGTGGTGCCGACAGGCAGGGGTGGCTGAGGTGGTCGTCGTCTGCGGTGAAGGTCTCATCGACATGGTGCCGGTCCAGTGCGGCGCCGGCCAGGGCTACGTCCCACGGCCGGGCGGTTCGCCGTTCAACGTCGCCATCGGCCTGGCCAGGCTCGACGTCCCGGTCGCGTTCCTCGGGCGGTTCTCCAGGGACCAGTTCGGCCACCGCCTCGTGCAGCACCTCCGCGACAACGGTGTTCAGCTCCGCTACCTCCGTTATGGACCCGAGCGCAGCACGCTCGCCTTCGTCCATCACGAACCCGGCCAGGAGGCGCAGTACGTCTTCTACGCGGAGAACTCGGCCGAGCTCAACCTCCGTCCTGCCGACCTGCCGGACCGCTTCGAGGACGACGTTCGAGCCGTTCACTTCGGCTCGATCTCGCTGATGGTGGAGCCGTCGGTGTCCACCCTGGAGGAGTGCATGCGCCGCGAGCACGGCGCCAGGCTGGTGAGCCTCGACCCCAACGTCAGGCCGCAGCTGATCCCGGATCCGGACGGGTACCGCCGCCGGCTCGAGGGGTGGGTCGGCCTGTCGGACCTGGTCAAGGTGAGTCGGGCGGACCTGGACTGGCTCTATCCGGAGGTCGCCGTGGACCACGTCGCCCGGCGCTGGCGCGAGCTCGGCGCGGGCGTCGTCGTCGTGACTCTCGGGGTGGACGGCGCGGTCGCGTTCGGTCCATCGGCGACGGCGACCCGGCCGGCGCCGCCCGTCCACGTCGTGGACACGATCGGTGCCGGCGACGCCTTCACCGCGGGAGCCCTGGCCTGGCTCCACCGGGTGTCGCTCCTCGATCGGACGGGGCTGCGGCGGATCACGGCCGACGAGCTGTCCGCTCTGCTGAGCTACGCGAACCAGGTGTCCGCGCTGACGTGCACCAGGGCCGGTGCCGATCCTCCGCACGCCGGCGAGCTGGACGATCTGCCGCTCGACGGAGCCGGCTCCACGAGCTGATCTCGCTGCGCCTTCGCGTGACGCTCGGCCCGTCCGGCCGGGCCACCGGACGAGCTGCTGCCGGACCCGTCGGTCCTCAGCGCCGTCGCGTGGGGGCGGGTGAGACGATCGGCGATGTCCATCTGCGGCCGAGCGCGGCTTCGTCGTCGAGCGCCTCCGCCAGCTGGACGGGAACGAGTGAGGCGCTGCTCCAGCTGGCGAGCGGACGGAGGCCGTCGGGACCGAGAGCACGGGCTGCCGCAGCGTGTCAGGTGAAGCGCTTGACGAACGCGAGCGCCGTGTCCGCGACCTCCCGCCAGCCGCTGTCGATGGTGAGCGCGTGCCCCCGGTTCGGGATCTCGACGATCTCGGTCACGCCCACGTTGCGCGCCTGGCGCTTGTAGGACGCGTTCGCGATCGCCCAGGGGACGGTGTTGTCCTTCTGACCGGAGATGATCAGCATCGGACCGCGCTCCGGGTTCTTGGTGTGGACCTTCGCCTCGGTCCACGGGTTGAGGTTGGCGGTCGCAGCCTGGAAGAGCGGGAGGCCGGAGGCGGGCACGGCATAGGTCTCATAGAGCTCCCTGGCCTCCTCCTCGCTCACCGCGTTGGCGAAGCCGAAGCGGAACTGCTCGTAGGTGAGCGGAACCGCCCGGTTGCGGTTCGCCGGGTTGCCGAGCACCGGCGACGCCGACTTCAGCGCCGAGATCGGCAGCGGCAGCACGCCGCGGAACGGGGCCGGGTCGATCGCCACCGACGCCGCCGCCAGGCCGCGCCCAGCCAGGATCTGGGCCAGGAGGCCGCCGAAGGAATGGCCGATGATCGCCGGCTTCCTGGCCAGCCCGCGGACGATCTCCTCGAAGTGGTCGGCCACCTGACCCACCGACTTGCGCGCGAACACCTCGGGGTGGGCCTTCGCCTCCTCGACCGTCTCGGGATCATCCGGCCACCCGGGCGTCAGCGCCGCGTAGCCGCCCTCCTCGAACACCGTCACCCAGCGATCCCAGCTGCTGGGCAGCAGCCACAGGCCGTGGACGAACACCACCGGGGTGCGCCCGGTCGCGTTCGCGCGCTCCACCGCCTCGGCCTCGTGCTCGGTGATCGTCTCGTGGCTCGGCGGGTTGCTCGGCTCTGTGCTGGTCATCGCGGACCCTCCTCGGCAGGACGTGCGGCGCGGACGACGGACGCCTCTACGGTAGGGCCTCCACCGGGCGCGCCGTCATCGACGGTGATTGACGAGGAGCACAGTCAGGTCTAACGTAATGGGCTGATGTTCGTACCAAACTCCGCTCTGAGGCACGTCCCCGGTGGAGTGGCTGGGACCGTCGTCGCCCTCGTGATCGCAGCCGCGTGCGGCGGCGCCGCGGGCGGGTCCGCGTCCCCCTCGCCGGGTGAGAAGACGGCGCTCCAGGTCTCCTACAGCGAGGTCATCCCCGACGAGTGGGCGCCCTGGGCTGCAGCCGACGGCGGCATCTTCGAAAAGCACAACCTCGACGTCACACTCCAGTCGATCGCCAGCGCCAACGGCGTCGCCGCCCTGCTCAGCGGCCAGGTCCAGATCGCCCAGCTCGGCGGCTCGGAGGTGCTCAGCGCCGCCGCCAACGGCGGCGACCTGGTCATCATCGGCAACCTGATCCCGGTCTTCCCGTACGTCTTCATGACGGCGCCCTCGGTGACCTCGATCGCCGATCTGAAGGGGAAGAAGGTGGGCATCAGCAAGGTCGGTGGATCGGCCGACATCGCCACCCGCGTGGCCCTGACGAAGAACGGGCTCGATCCCACGAAGGACGTCACCGTCCTCGAGACCGGCTCGGCCGCCAACCGGGTGGCGGCGCTCAAGTCGGGCGCGATCCAGGGCGGCGTCAGCCAGCCGCCCGAGTCCACGACCCTGGAGACGCAGGGCTTCCACGTCGTCTACGACATGGCCAGGCAGAAGCTGCCCGCAGCCAACACGGTGGTGGCCACCACGGGCACCTACCTCAAGGCGCACAAGCAGCTCGTGCAGGAGTACACGGACGCGCTGGTGGAGTCGATCGCGCGGCTGAAGAAGGACCGGAAGTTCGCCCAGCAGGTCCTGACCCACTGGGAGAAGATCACCGACCAGCCGCTGCTGGACAGCACGTACGCGTTCTACACCCAGGAGGTGTTCGTCACCTACCCGACGCCCCGCGTCGAGCAGTACCAGGCCGCGGTGGACGCCCTCAAGAAGACGAACGCGAAGCTCGCCACCTACGACGTGAGCAAGGCGCTGGACCCGGCCTTCGTCAACAGCGCACAGAGCCGGAAGGTTGGAGGCTGACCGCCGCTACCTGCTGAACCCGTATCTCGACTGGGCGCGCGGCGAGGGGGTGCCCATCCACGGGGGGTTCGGGTTCGACCTGCTCGGCATCGAGACCGCGCCGTGGGCGCGGCTCGGCGCCAGCGGCGCCCTGGTGCACCTGGACGGTCGCGGCGACCTGGTGGACTGCTGGCTGCTGGAGCTGCCGCCGGGCGGCCAGACCGAACCCCAGCGGCACCTCTTCGAGGAGGTCGTCTACGTCCTCTCGGGCCGCGGAGGCACGATGCTGGAGCGGGCCGGCGGCACGACGCACACGTTCGAGTGGGGCGTCGGCAGCCTCTTCGCGCTGCCGCTGAACGCGCGGTACCGGCACTTCAACACCAGCGGCCGGGAGCCCGCGCGCCTGGCCGTCGTCACCAGCCTCCCCCTGGTGCTCAACGCCTTCCACAACCTCGACTTCGTGTTCGCCAACGGCTGGACCTTCGAGGAGCGGTTCGGCGACGAGGGCTGGTTTCGTGGCGAGGGGCGCTTCCATCCCGTCCGCCCCGGCCGCCACCAGTGGGAGACCAGCTTCGTGCCCGACCTGCGGATCTTCGAGCTCCAGTCCTGGGAGCGGCGCGGCGTGGGCAGCTCGAACATCAAGTTCGTGCTGGCCGACGGGACGATGCACGCCCACATGTCGGAGCTCGCGGTCGGCACCTACAAGAAGGCGCACCGCCACGGCCCCGACTTCCACATCCTCCCGGTCACCGGCCACGGGTACTCGCTGTTCTGGCGCCAGGGTGACGCCGAGCTCGTCCGCGTGGACTGGCGGCACGGGTGGGTGTACGCGCCGCCCGACCAGGTCTTCCACCAGCACTTCAACACCGCCTCCCGCCCGTCGCGCTACCTCGCGGTCGCCTACGGCAGCATCCGGTACCCGTTCAGCTCCGACAAGCGGGGCCTGTTCGGCGACGGCGGCGACCGCGACGTCAACCAGGGCGGGCGGCAGGTCGAGTACGAGGACGAGGACCCGAGCATCCGTGCGACGTTCGAGGCGGCGCTCCGGGCGAACGGCGTCGAGCCGGACCCACGCATGCGCGAGATCTGGGAGCACGCCGGGGCGCGCCAGCCGGCGGGGGAGGCGACATGACCGAGACCCGCTACCTGATCGACTCCCACCGCGACCTGATCGAGTCGGAGGGCGTCCCGATCGTGG
>WNFX01004750.1_pt1 | contig 14148 bp, 9 predicted proteins | sample 5400111 | NCBI WGS metagenome assembly WNFX01 (sample SAMN13153363, study PRJNA577476) | soil metagenome | isolation source: 40 cm soil or saprolite under grassland replicate 1 | place: USA:California | collected 2016-06-15 | reverse complement strand
GCTGAAATAAGGCAGCTGATTATTGAACTAAGAAATACCGGTCATACTATAATTATGGCGAGTCACCTGCTTGATGAAGTTGAAAAGGTTTGTACTCACGCAGCCATTTTAAGGACCGGAGAACTTTTAACCACGGGTGAGGTAGAACAAATTCTAGTGGACGATGATGTGGTAGAATTAAGCGCTGCAGATGTAAATGCTTTAGCAAATCTTCTTCAGCAATTAAATAAAAATGTGGTGATTGATAACAAACTGAACGTCGTGCATATCACATTTCCAAAGGGAACAGCAAGACTTGATGAAATAAATAGTTTTTGTTTTAAAAATGGAATCATTCTCAATCACCTTGTTGTGAGGAAGAAACGGCTTGAGGCGAGATTTTTCGAACTTACAAATAACTAACTGCAATGATGAATCTCTTACGAACCGAATGGCTAAAGATTAAAAACTACGTAGCATTCTGGCTGATCATTAGCATTACTGCTCTCTCCTATCCGGGTATTAGCTGGATCTTCAGACAAGGTTACAAGGATTTAGGACGACGGAAAGATGGAGGTGCTCAAGTCCTGAAAATGTTACTGGGTGATCCTTTTAGCTTACCCGAAGCATGGCATACCCTGGCTTATTCATCCTCACTATTTGTCTTCATACCAGCAGTTGTTATCATTATGTTCATCTCTAATGAATACAGCTATAAAACGCATCGCCAAAATATCATCGACGGATGGAGCCGTGATCAGTTTATGATGGCAAAAATGCTAAACGTCGTGGTTGTTTCATTAATGGTGACATTACTATATACTATCGTCACATTGATCATCGGCCTGACAAATGGTCCCAATGCCAGCCCCAATCTAAATAAATGGTCACAGTCATATTATATTGGGTTGTTTGATCCTGGAAAATGTATTGGTAGGGCTTGGCACATACTATAAGATCTCTGGATACAAGTATCTTCCAATCGAAATTTCGGACAGGATGATACCACCTCCGGCATTCTGGGGGCGACTTGATAAAGACAATTATCTAAAGGAGCTGTCAGAGATCAATTCTCACGTTATCTACACCATCGTCCTAACGGCTTTCATCTGGTTGCTTTGCTTTTGGATTAATAAAAAGCGGGATCTATAGTTTTTAACAAGACTATTAACAACGAAGACTTTAATTTCACTTACGATGGAAAATAAGATCAAGACGGTTATTGCTATTCTCTTTGTTATTGCGATTTCTTTTTCCGCTAGTGGTCAAAACCGTGCAACGACTATAAAAGTACAAGCCATGGATATGGCGACAGCATTGATGAAAAATGATTTTACAACCTTTTCAAAATACATGCATCCAAATATTATCTCGTTCGCCGGCGGAAAGGAGAAAATGAAGACAAAAATGGATTCAGCCTATGCAGCTATGAAACTATTTGGAGTAAGTTTTAAAAGATATTGGATTGGTAGCCCTGGTGACATAATTAACTACAAGGATCAATTACAAGCTGTACTTCCTGAAAGCACCGTGATGAAAACACCGTTGGGAGAACTCACTGCTGAAACATCAATAATTGCTATTTCAACGGACAAAGGAAAGAACTGGTATTTTATCGATACGAATGTATACAAGGTGGATAGGATAAAAAACATTTTGCCGGACATTAGTCCCAAACTCGTTATTCCCCCGCAGAAAAAACCGCAACTCACTCCTTCAAAGACCAATGAGTAATTGGTTAGGTCCTCACGAAAATTATCCAATGGTATGTGCTTTTGCTTATTGGGCATAAAAAACCTTCGTGCAGAGCTATTGATTTTCGTTCAATACTCCGCGCGAAGGAGCTCATGGATATTCCATGATTTGCTTGTGTCAGCAAAGCAACCTCAACCTTCGTTTTTCGTAACTTTTTTGGTTTCCTGTATTTGACCGTCCTCATAAACTCTCAGGTCAATGAACTTTTCTGAATTTTGAAGGATGACCTGGTAATTGACCACCTCAGGTTTTCTGATTTCTACAACCTTGTAAATGATGAAAGAGGAATAATTTTTTTGAATTTCCTGGCGAACGGTTGCAGGTAGATCCAGTACACCACCATAAATTAATGCATAAACGAACTGGCCTTTTTTGTTGAAGGATGCCATGACTGGTTTTTCATTAATGCTAAAGTTTGCCAAAAATGCGTCTACAGTGGTTGACCATCTCACATTTGGGGCAGAGGGGAAGGCATGATTGAAGTTAGTGATTAATTTCTCCGGCAAGTTGTTTGGCGTTTTGCTATCAGTTGCAGAAGAGTAATCTTTATTCGATACGGAGTTTTTTGCCCAGTCAATTGAAGTGTTTGTTTGTGAGTTGACTGTTGAGTTGACAGAAATAATTACAATCGCTGTCAATACCATCAGGTTGATTTTCGGTTTCATTTCTCAGATTTTTTGGGTTGAAGGTTGATTTCTGTTGACTATACAAACCTAAACCTATGGAAGGGCTGGACGCTTCCACAAATCGTGCAAATCCTTACAATTTTGAATCAAACCAATCTGAAGTGGCAAAATCTGAAGGAGATTTGCCATATTGCTGTTTAAAGCTTTCGCTGAAATATGAAGGAGTATTGAATCCGACTGAATAGGCAGTTTCAGCTACATCATGGCCGGCAGCCAACAAAGCAGCAGCTTTCTGTAAGCGATAGCGACGGATCATTTCATTGGCCGCAACTCCTAGCAAACTATTTAGCTTCCTGTTTAAAGTACTGCGGCTCATCGCCATTGCCCTGGAAAGGAATTCAACATCCAGCTGGGGGTCATCTAATTTCTCATCCATTAGATTATAAAGTTGCTGGATAAAGACGTTGTTCACATGAGGTAAAACAGGCAATGGTTGAGAAGGAAGAGCCTCTTTTTTTAAATGCTCTCTGATGCTTTCCTGCATTCTGAACAAGTTTCGCACTCTTGCTTCCAGTTCGTCTACATGAAATGGTTTGGTAAGATATTCATCAGCCCCCACTTCAAAACCCTCCATTTTTGAACTATGAGCAGCTTTTGCCGTTAGCATAATAAAGCCTATATGTGCTGTTCTATTGTCAGTTTTTACCAGCCTGCAAAGTTCAAAGCCATCACAACCCGGCATCATCACATCACTAACCACAATATCAGGCAGTTCTTTGAGGATCTGATCCCAGGCTTCCATGCCATCCGCCACAGAAATTACACGCCATTTTTCAGAAAGCGACTCAACGAGAAATGAATTAAGTTCAGCATTGTCTTCAGCAATCAACACCAGATGTCTATCCCCTGTCACATTGAAATGAGGTTTTGCTACTTCGGTTGGTCGGGTTGGCCAATCGTTAACGGGAACTGTTTCCTGGATTATACCCTGAATAGGTAATTGAATTGAAAAAATAGTTCCTTTTCCGAGTTTACTTTCAACTGCAATAGAACCTCGCATCAATTCAGTCAATTCTTTTACCAGCGACAAACCAATTCCGGTTCCTGCATAGTTACGGGTAGCTCCATTATCTTCCTGGTAAAACCGATCAAAGACTTTGGACAAATTCTCCTTTGAGATCCCTATACCCGTATCTCTGATGGTTATGCGCACAATTGATTCACGGTATTTGTTTTGCTCAATTCTTTCCATAGTGACACTAATCTCCCCGGATTGAGTAAATTTTATTGCGTTGCTTAGCAGATTGAATAAAATTTTTTCAAGCTTTTCATGATCAAATAAGAAATGTCCCTGGAGTCCTTTTGTAAATAATTTCAGCGTCATGTTTTTTTCAGAGGCAATGGATTTAAAAGGTTCAATACATCGCTGAGCAAAGCCTGTAAGTTCTCCTGATGAAGGATTAACCGTCATTTTATCAGCCTCAATCTTTGAAAGATCGAGCAACTGGTTAATCAGGCTTAGCAATTGAGTCGCATTACGGTTTACACTGTTTAATACTTTTCTTGTACTTTCTGTAACAGCAGGATCGTTGTAAAGTTTTTCAACCGGTGCAATGATGAGCGAAAGTGGCGTACGAAATTCATGAGTGATGTTGCTGAAAAAGCGATCCTTAAATTCATCGATTTCTTTTAACCTGGCAGCTTCACGGTGTTCATATGCTATTTGTTCTTTCATCCTGATCATTCTTTCCCGATATCGCCAATACCAGATTATTGCCACCCCGATTATTATGGCGTATATAACATAAGCCCACCAGGTCGCCCACGCAGGAGGTGTAACATGAATAGCAATTTCTTTCACTTTAGTGCTCCACTCACCGGGAGTGTCCGATGCATTAATCAGAAGTTTATAATGGCCTGGTCTCAACCTCGTGTACCTGGCTACATTATCATTGCCACTTTCGATCCAGGTCTTGTCAGCACCTTCAAGCATATATCTATAATTAATTTTTTCGGGCGCATCGAATGATAATGCAGCAAATTCTACAGTCAGGTTATTTTTGTCATAAGGCAAGTCAATTTGTTTTAACCCAGCAAAAGGACTTCTGATAAATTTATTTTTGCTATCGAATTGTTGCGTTATATTATTCACATCAATCCTTGTAAGTTCAAGTGACAGGTCGGTTTTTGTCTTTATCAAATTGGCAGGGTTGAAAACAGCATAACCGTCGAGTCCGCCAAAGGCAATGCGTCCATCAGGGAATTTGAAATGATGAAAACGGTTGAATTCCGCTCCGGGTAATCCATCTGAAATATTGAATTGACGGGTTGTATGATCTTTTATATTGAACCGGCAGAGTCCATTGTTTGTAGATAACCATAGATTTCCATTGTCATCAGGAACAATGCCATAGATCGTATTATTAGGAAGACCATCCGCAACTGTAAATACTTTCTCAAGACCAGTTTTTGTATTCCAAAGCATGATACCTCCACCGAGTGAACCAATCCAGAATTTTTTTGGATCAAAAGGGTCGCGGCAAAGGTCGCTCAACATATCGGATGACAATGCTTTCCCTTTTGAGCGTTGGTGGAAACGGTTAATGACCTTGCCATTCCTCACCTGGTAGAGACCGCTTTCATCTGATGATATCCAGAAATCCTCACCCATAATCAGGAGATCAACAAAGCGGAAAGCAGCTTTGTATTCGTCAGATTTAATTTCAGTGTAAGATGGCATTGATTGTTTGTCTTTCCAATGCCATAGCCCTTTACGCACATCATTATCAACAGCCCAGATATCGCCACGTGAATCAAAGTCTATGCCGTTGAAAACTGCTTGTTTTGCGGCAGGGAATGGAAGAGATAAAAGCCTACCTCCCTGCCAGTAATAAATCTTATTGTAATTTTTATGATTATAAAGTGTGAAAAACAATTCACCGGATGGATTATAAACATACCGGAATTGATAAGCCCATTTTTCGATCAGTGATTGAGCAGGCAATATCGTTGGCGGGAGACCATTCATAGCCAAAACATCAACATAAAAATTGAATTGATAAGGAAAAGAAGAAATGGGGAATCCATTCAGATCAACTTTTATCAGGCCACCTGCATTTGTAGCATACCAAAAAACATTTGACCGGTCTATGAAGAATCCCGTCGCTGGGAACAGGTCAGACAATGGGCTTTTCCACAGATTAACTATCGAATCGGCCTGCATTTTGAAAAGCTGCTCCTTATAAATAAAATAACAAATACCACTTGCATTCATTTGCATATGCTGAATGATCTGTTTGTCTGCTGTCCTTATTTGCGGCAGTTTGATTGTTCTGAAACTTTGCTTGTCCAGGTTATAAATGATAAACTTTTCTTCATCAGCGATAATCAGTTCACCTTTTGGATTATAAACAATGGCAGAGAGGAGCGATAAATCATACTTTAATTTGATGAAGTTGGGAAAAGGAATAGTTCGGAATTTCGTTCGCTTCTTATCTGCTGTTTGTAAACCATTTGGCGAAACCATCCATAGATTCCCATTACTGTCATGTGTCCATGCCATCACAGAATCACAACTCAGGTAACCATTTGATTTATTATACAATGAGTATTTGTTTTTTTCAAAATCAAATACGGCTAATCCTCTTTGTGGCTTGCGGGCCCCCATATACCATTCATTATCAAAAAGATAAAAATCGGGTTCTACGAATTCCTCATTCAATTTTACCGCTGCAAAATTCCTATCCAGCCTTTTCAGAATTCGGAATGTGCGGGGATCTAAGCAATCGACAAAATTATTGGCATATAATATCCAAACCAGGTTTTCTTTATCTATTAGTAGGGAAGAGATGACACTCGAGCTAAGACTGTTGCTGTCATTATATTGATGACGGAAAACCAGAAAATGCCGTCCATCATATCGTGCAAGACCATCCCGTGTACCAATCCATAAAAAACCTTCCCGGTCCTGAATAATACCGCTAATATAATTCTGAGGCAATCCATCTTCCACCCTGAATACCTGCTGATGAGTAAAGACAGGTTGTTGAGCTGTTAAACCCATGCAGAAAGACATATAAAGAAAGGTCTTGACAAACTTTAACATGCAGCAGGTTGTTATTGTAATTTAAAAAATGTTTTGCTGATCCGGGCAGAATAATTAAACCCACCGCTATATCTTTTCAACACGCTAATAAGGTCAATTCAAATAAGGTGCGATACGAGCAGAAATAAAAGCATATAAGAGTGTACAAAATTCATATCACAAGCTGTTCACCTAAAACTCAACCGGAAGCTCCACTTCTTTTACGAATTCTTCAAGGTTCGACAATGATTTTGTAAAATTATATTCTAACTTCTTTTTCATCGTGAAATTAAACATGATCTGCAGCAAGGGATTTTTCTTGAGATAGAACTCCAGTGTAAATTTTGTTCGGTTGTCACTAATTTTTTCAAACACAAAATACGTAGATGCTCGTTTCTTTTCATCAGTTTCCGAGTATATGATTTTTTCAGAACCAAAGGAAAAATCGCTGGTATACATAATTGCCTGTCCGTTTTCAAGTATACAACGATGCTTGGTACCCACGCGTGGAAGATAGTGACTCATTTCATCCACAGCTTTCACCCCTTCCTGCCAGCGGTGACGAAACTCAAAATGTCCGGCCGCATAAAACAAAGTTTTGAAATCAATTTCGTATTCTTTTGAAACAGAAAGCATTTTTGTTTTTTCATTCAATCCCAGTTGTAAAGGTGGCTCCGGAGGTATTTCATTTTTAAGTGGAGTTAATTGAGTGTATTGAAAAGATATTTCCCCGGTCTCTGTTCTCTTGGCGCTGCTGCCCCAGGTCATCCATTGTTTAAAGCCCGGCATCGATTTATCCTGCCCCGCCAACGGTGGGGTTACCAGCCAGTATTCATGCTGCTCAATGTCGTTTTTTAAAAGTTGGTGCGCAACAATTACATCTTTACCGATCAGCTTGCTGAAACTTTTAACGTTGTAACCCATAAACTCTCCGTAATGAGTCACTACTTTCAAACTAAGATTGATTGCAGCCCTGCAGGCCTTGCATTGGCACAAACGCCGGTATTCATAAGCGGTGAGATGCCGGTGAAACTCACAAAACATTTTTTCAACCTGGCTGTACACGGTTTTTAGATCAGGAGCATCACCGTATTTGTAGAAGAGAATGGCATCGCCTTCAATCTCGGAAACTTCAAGCCCCATGGAATTGGCGTTGATCAGAATTTCAAGCAGCTCTTCAATGATGTGACGGCTGTGATCAATCTCCATCTCGGTTACAAACTTTGTAAAGCCACTTATATCGGGAATAAAAAGCAGTCCCTTATTGTCCATTTTTCTTTTAAAGTTAGGAATGTTACGAAAATTATTACAAGAGGAAAAATAAGAATATGATGTTGTGGATGCCGCATTAAAACTCAAGCGGCAGTACCATCTCCTTTGCTAGTTTATCAAGCCGTTGCATTGACAGAGAAAGCTCTTGTTCCATTTTCTTTTTCTGAAATAAATTAAATATAGTCTGCTTTACAAAGTCCGGTTTCATGTAAAGCTCAAGTGTAAACCGGCTGGTTTGCTCACCTGTTTTTTCAATTGTGAGATACAAAGAGCTTTTTCTTCTCTCATCAGTTTCACTGAATACTGTTTTCGCCTCCGGATCATAAACAAAACTGCTGGTGTACATCATTACTATTTCCCCATTGTCCAATACATGACGGTGGCGGGTCCCGATGCCGGGAAGAAAATGCTCTACTTCATCTACAGATTTTACACCGATATGCCAGAGATGACGGAATTCAAAATGAACGATGGTATAAACTAATGTTTTTATCTGTACGTCGTAATCCCTGGATACAGATAACATCTTTACTTTTTCCTTAAGTTCCAATTGAGGAGCGGGACTTTGTGGTATTTCATCTTTTAAAGGACCCAGTTGTGTGTAATGAAATCTTATTTCACCATTCTCCGTTTGTTTTGCGCTAACATTCCAATGCATCCATTGTGCAAGCTCAGACGGCTGATCATCTTGCAGCAGATTTTTTGTCACCAACCAATACTCGTGTTGCGGAATATCGTTTTTTAAGAGCTGGTGGGCAACAATAACATCTTTGCCGATGAGTTTATTGAATTGTTTTACATTATAAGAGGCAAACTCGCCATAGTGAGTAATGACTTTCAGGCTAAGATTAACGGCCGACACGCAAGCCTTGCATTGACAAATTTTACGATGGTCGTAGCTGATTAAGTGCTGATGAAATGCCGTAAACATTTTTTCAACCTGCTGGTACAACTTCTCCAATTCAAGTGGTTCACCAAATTTGTAAAAAAGAATAGCGTCACCTTCTATCTCAGAAATTTCAAGTCCAACCTCATTTGAGTCGATAAGCACCTCCAACAATTGCTGAATTATGTGCCGGCTGTGATCAATCTCTATCTCATTGACGAACTTTGTGAAGCCGCTGATATCGGGAATAAAAAGCAATCCTTTATTTTCCATATTTTAAAGTTAGTGGATGTTCGATAATTAGGGTGCTGCAAAGTGCAATCGTAGTGCCGCATAGAATTACGGACGCACAAGAGTGCGACGCAAGAAAAGATGAGCTGAATTAACATAGATGGGTACATAATCATCAGAGCAAAGATTCCTCGCTTCGCTCGCAAGAAAAAACCCCCGATAAAAATCGGGGGAACAACTAAAAACACAAGTCCGACAGTTAGTGTCGATTCACGGGAACGAATTATGAACCTTGAAGAATGAGCTGCGAGAACAGATTAAACCCGCAGCTCAATCAGGTTTATTTCCATCTAAAAAAGTATTGATGGTGCTGATTTGTGTATTATTATTTTCGTCTTTTTTTACTTCGTAATTGCTGTAGAAATTTTCGACGGCAGAAAAAGAGTTGCCGTACAATTCCATATTGCGGCGGATATAGGCCGGCACGTTTTCAAACTCATTATTGGGGTCTGCACTGTGTACGTTGAATGACAAGTTGCGCAACTTGTGCAAACGTTCAGCCGCCCTACGTTTTTGCTCCTCTGCTTCGTCCTGCAGAGCGGGATCCTCAGCAGCAGTAGTCAAAGGTAGTTGAGCTTGATGGGCTAACGGCTCATCCGCCGCAGGAATGTCATCCCTTACTACCAATTGCATGCTGTGGGGCTCTGCCTCATCTTGCGTTGCAAAAGGTGCAGGAACCGGTTCTTCGGCAGAAGGAATTGAGGTGAAGACCTCTGCTTGTGATTCTGCGTAAATATTGGACGGTCTGGCCAGATAGCCACCCGATGCTGCAGACACCGGGGCAGTACTAATTTTTGGATTGGGTTCGGTATTATAAGTGCGGGTTGGGGATTGGAGTTCCGAAATTATAACCTCTTTCTTCTCCGCAATTGACATTTTGCCAACAGTAATTTCTGCAGTTTCAACAGTAATTTTCTCATTGTTATCGAAGGTAGTTTCACGATCAACGGAAGTTTGTTCACGGAATCCTGCGGGCCCACCGGTTCCCGTGGACATATTTAATTCCCAATGAATGATAACCGGTTCATCGGGTAAAAATTCTTTCTCTGTTTCTCGCACCAGGTCTTCTTCTTCAAACATCATGATGGAAGAATTTTCTTCCTCAGCTCCTGGTGTTGTGTCCACAAGTTTAGGAGCTAAGTTTTCAGGTAAATCCTTTCTAATAGAATCTTGCGGTGTTAGAATTTTTACAGGCTCTTCTTTCTTTTCTTCTTCGGCTTGACCCAATACCATGATAATTTTTTCTTCTTTTGCTTCAGGTTTTTTAATCACCGGAAGTGTAAATGGATCTTTATGTTGGAAACCCGTGGCAATAAGCGTGATGCCGATCCTTTCATCCAGGGAATTATCATAACCAAGACCGAGTATCACATCGGTCGTTTCACCGGCCTGGCTGAGCAAATGATTCTGAATCACCTCTACTTCATCCATTGTAAACTCATGTTCACCTTCGGCAGAATTAATATTGATAAGTATCCATTTTGCCCCCCGGATATCATTATCATTCAGCAATGGAGAATTCAATGCTTCTTCAATAGCACGTTGCGCACGGTTTTCGCCTTCTGCTGCCGCACTGCCTAAAATAGCGACACCACCATTTTTCATTACAGTGCACACATCAGCAAAGTCAACATTGATTTGACCTGTACTGTTAATTACATCGGTGATACATTTTGCCGCGGTCGCCAAAACATTATCCGCCATTGCAAATGCTTCGCGCATTTTTAAATTACCAAACTGGTGGCGTAGTTTATCATTGCTGATGACAAGCAATGTATCGACATAGGATTTCAATATTTTTATTCCTTCCTCTGCTTGTTGTTGTCTTTTCTTTCCTTCATAAGCAAATGGCGTAGTAACGATACCGACCGTAAGAATGCCAAGGTCTTTACAAATTTTTGCAATAATGGGCGCACCACCTGTTCCTGTACCACCGCCCATACCGGCTGTTATAAAAGCCATCTTGGTATTCACTTCAAGAATGCGCCTGATCTCCTCAAGCGATTCCTCTGTTGCCTGTCTGCCAATTTCAGGATTAGCACCGGCACCCAAACCTTGTGTAAGGTGCGGCCCTAATTGTACTTTATTTGGCACATGACTTAATGCAATGGCCTGGGCGTCCGTATTGCAGATAATAAAATTTACACCTTCAATCTGGTGACTGAACATGTGATTCACAGCATTACTTCCACCACCACCGACGCCAATTACTTTAATGATTGATGATTTTTCTTTAGGCAGATCAAAATGTATCATAGAATTTTTTTAATAGTTAGCAGTTAAAAATTAAATTCAAAAGTCAAAAGTTAAAAATCAAAAACTCGTCAGGTTGAACCTCTTTTTTTACTTTTAAATTTTTACTTTTTGCTTTAAAACGCTTTATCCTCTTCTTTAAACAAATCAATAATTCCATCCTTGAATTTGCCCCAGAATCCGGTAAGGTTTTTTCTTTTCTTCATGTTTTCTGCACTTACAATTTCTTCAACCAACTCGTCTTCTCCATTCAGTGATTTTTTGAGACCATCAGGCACATCGACTTTTTTGAATTGATTTTCGAATTGTTTGCGGTTATGCTCATAATCATCATAACCTTTTAAGATCAACCCAATACATGTTGAGTAAGTGGGTTTAGCTAATTCTTCGATATGACCCGATGCCAGATGCTCGTTCGGAAATCCGATTCTTGCATTCAGTCCAGTTACATATTCTGTTAACTGGATTAAATGCTTAAGCTGCGAACCACCACCAGTTAAAATGATACCACCATTCAGCATTTTATTATCAAGACCAACCTGTTTCAAATGATAAGTAACAAAATCAAGTATCTCGTTCATCCTGGCCTGGATAATATTCGCCAAATTTTTTACACTGATCTCTTTTGCGGGCATGCCACGCAAACCAGGAATAGTGATATAAGCGTTCGCCTTTGCCTCATTCGATAAAGCACTACCAAATTGAACTTTCATTTGCTCAGCTTGTGTTTTTAAAACACCAAGTCCTGTTTTTATATCATTAGTAATATTTTCTCCTGCAAAAGGAATGACGGCTGTGTGTTTAAGAATGCCTTCATAAAACACAGCAAGATCAGTAGTACCGCCACCGATGTCAACGATGGCAACACCGGCTTCAAGATCCTCCTGCCCCATGACTGCAGATGAAGAGGCAAGCGGTTGCAGCACCAGGTCCTTTGTGTGTAATCCGGCTTTCTCTACACTGCGATTGATGTTTCGAATCGCATTTTTATCACCGGTAATAATGTGGAAATTGGCACCAAGTTTCACTCCTCCATATCCAATCGGCCTCGTAATATTTTGAAAATTATCAACAGTAAATTCCTGTGGTATCACGTCAATGATCTGGTCTCCCGCAGGAATATAAGTTTTATATTGATCAGCCACCAATTGATCAATTTCAGGTTGAGTAATTTCATCTTCGGTGTTCTGGCGAACAATGTCGCCACGGGTTTGCAGGCTTTTGATGTGGTGACCTGCAATACCCACGTACACTTCATTCACTTCCAGGTTCGGGTTGGAAGCATAACAATTTTCAAGCGCAGTTTTAATGGCTTTGATTGTTTCATCGATGTTCAGCACTTGTCCATGCTTAACACCGTTGCTGTTGGCACGGCCAAACCCAAGTATCTCAAGTTTGCCGAATTCATTTTTTCGTCCGGCAATTACAGCGATCTTGGTTGTTCCAATGTCGAGGCCGACAATAATGGGTTGTTCGTTGTTCATAGTATGCTGTTTTTAGTTGTTTGCGTTTTCTGGTTGATCTGTTGATTAGTTGACTAGTGGCCTGGTTGACTAATTAACTACTAAGCAACTTTTTTTGACATTACTGCCTTCGGCTTCTTCCTCTCTTTGTTTACAATAAGTTTTGGTTTCACAGTTGTTGTCGTTTTCGAAGCCTGCCCGGATGATCCGGTCAGACGGGGTTTGGAATTTTCTTGCTCAATATTTTCTTTTTCATTCATCGGCATTGCCGAGATCGTATCCTTTTGTGCCTGTTTAGCTTCTTGTAATAGCCTTTCTACATTCTTCTTCAACTGTATCGAATCGACTTTAGTTATTTTCTCTCTTGACCCGATTATTTGTCCCGCGTATTGCACGTCTATAAAATTGTACCTGTTAAAACCCGTCTTGCTCATAACTTGCTGATAAAAAATAAGCAACCGGTGAAACTTCTTATCAATATCATCGCCACTACCGAGCTTCACAACATGATTACCGATGGTTGGTACCATTTCAAATGTTCCGCCTTCAGTAATATCTATCTGTTCTGTTTGTGCCATCCAGAACGGGTCATTTAAAATGAACCATGCGGTTTTCTTTACATCATTCAATAGTGCGCTGTCTTTTTCACTAAGAAATCTTTTATTTGGAAAGTTGGTGAACACTGGTACTCTTGCACTCACCCTATCGGACAAAGGCATTTGCTTTGCACTGCTGTCTATATAAAATGATCTCCCCGTTGTTGTAAATATTCTTGCAACCGGTTCTTTTTCTGTTACCGAAATATGCAGCACCTCCCTGTTATCGAAGTAAAGGTTCGCATTTTGTATCCACGCATTGTCTTTAAGAACTTGCTCCAGCTTTCTCAAATTGAAATCTGTAATTGGCTCCCCTTTGATCCTACCGTCAGTGGCAGCAGTTATTAATTTCAACACATCCTTTTCTCCAATAAAAAAATTGTTTTGTGCTCCTTTTATTTTGATAACATAATCTTTACAATGTTCTTTACTCTTTTTCCCAATAGCAGCGACCAGCAGCACGAGCAAGCCGGCGCACGCTGCCAGTGTTAGCGTCACAAAAATTATTTTCAGTATGATGCGTTTTGTATTCACGTTATATATTTTCTAAAATTGGTTTTATAGGTTCCACCATCATATCAATATCTCCGGCCCCTGCTGTTATCAGTACCTCTCCGAATTCTTTATTGATGTTTTTTTTGTATTCATTCCTCATCCAGCTTATTAGTTCTTCTTTAGTCATTAATTTTTTATTTTCATTTTTCATTCTGTCAAGGATCATTTCACTATTCACACCTTTTATTGGTTCTTCTCTTGCCGGGTAAATGGGTAATAAAATAATTTTATCTGCCAGATCAAGCACTTCAGCAAATCCATTTGCCAGGTCTCTTGTTCTCGTGTACAGGTGCGGCTGAAAAATGATTGTGCATTTCATTTGCCTGAACAAAGTCTTTGCTCCATGGATCAATGCCCTCAATTCTTCAGGATGATGAGCATAATCATC
>WNFX01004231.1_pt1 | contig 14155 bp, 13 predicted proteins | sample 5400111 | NCBI WGS metagenome assembly WNFX01 (sample SAMN13153363, study PRJNA577476) | soil metagenome | isolation source: 40 cm soil or saprolite under grassland replicate 1 | place: USA:California | collected 2016-06-15 | reverse complement strand
CGGTCCCGGGCTTCCTGACCCACGGCATCTACCACCGCTACCTGCGGCCCGGGGAGATCGTCTGGATCGTCGACCCGCACCACGACCGGCAGATGATCTGGCAGGCGCGGACGGGCTTCTCCTTCCGGCTGGCGGGCGGCTTCTTCGGGGTCACCCCCTCCGGCCCGCCCCCCCGGCCAGCACCGCCATGCAGGCGCACCTGGGCACCGGCGCCATCACGGGCGCCTCGGTGGCCGACATCAGGGCCTTCCTGGCCGGCCACCGGGTCGGCGCGGTGCTGATGGCCGAGCAGCCGCGCAGCTCGGACGCCCGCCGCATCCTGGCCGCCGCGACCGGCGTCGCGGGCGTCCGGTCCGGCCGGGTGGTCGTGTTCCAGCTTCCGACCGGGCCCACCGGGTAACGTCGAAGACGGGCCTTGCTCTGCCGGGCAGGCCGGCCGGCTCGGCAGCGGGCCAGCGGCTGCCATCGTTTTGCCGGAAAGGGGATGCGGCCATGACCGGAACGACTGCCGCCGTCGCCAGCGAGGTGGACTTCGCCCGCTACGGCGCGTACACAGTGAAGCGCACCGCCCCTACGGACGGCGGCTTCCAACGGCCGGTCTACCCCTTCACCGGCCGCGTCACGGCCGACGGTGCCAGCGGCTACCGGGCCGAGCCGGGCCGGTATCACCTCTACGTTTCCCTGGCCTGCCCGTGGGCCCACCGCAGCGTCATCGTGCGGCGGCTGATGGGCCTGGAGGACGTGGTCTCGCTGTCGGTGGTGGACCCGATCCGGGACGGGCGCGGCTGGGCGTTCCGCGACGGCCCGGGTTACACGCCGGACCCGGTGAACGGGTTCACCCTGCTGCGGCAGGCGTACGAGGCGACCGAGCCGGGCTACGGCGGGCATGTGTCGGTGCCGGTACTGTGGGACCGCCGCACCTCGCGGATCGTCTCCAACAACTTCCCCGACATCACCATCGATCTGGAGACCCAGTTCGGGGCCTGGGCCACCCCCGGTGTCGACCTCTACCCGGCGGCGCTGCGGCCACAGATCGACGAGCTCAACGAGCGTGTCTACACCGATGTCAACAACGGCGTGTACCGGTGCGGGTTCGCCACCTCGCAGGCGGCCTACGACGCGGCGGTGGCCCGGGTTTTCGCAACACTCGATCACCTGGACCAGCGGCTGGCCACGCGCCGGTACCTGATGGGGGACGCCATCACCGAGGCCGACGTGCGGCTCTGGGTGACCCTGGCCCGGTTCGACCCGGTCTACGTCACGCACTTCAAGGCCAACCTGCGCCGGCTCGTGGACTACCCGAACCTGTGGCCCTATGCCCGCGACCTCTACCAATTGCCGGCCTTTGGGGAGACCACCAGCTTCGATCACATCAAGCGTCACTACTTCGGCACCCACCCGCAGCTCAACCCGTCGCGGATCGTCCCCGCCGGCCCCCTGCTGGACTGGCAGTCGCCCTCTGGCCGGGAACGCTGAGCGGAGCAGGGCACCGCGGCCGGGGACGGAGGGGCCGGAGATGTCGGCGGGCCATGGCCCGAATGGCAGGTGTCCCCGGCGCCGGCCAGGGCGGCGACCGCCAGTGAGCCGAGCGCCTGATCTGTCAAGGACATGGCAGGAGGTACCCGGGCCGTTCGGCCACCGTGGCGCCGGCGAGAATCACTGGTGTGAGCGTGCAACTGAACCACACGATCGTCGCGTGCCGCGACCAGCAGCGGTCGGCGGCGTTCCTCACCGGGATCCTCGGCCTGCCGCCCGCCACCAGGTTCGGGCACTTCCTCGTCGTGGAGGCCGACAACGGCGTCTCGCTGGACTTCAGCGAGACCAGCGGGGAGATCGCCTCGCAGCATTACGCCTTCCTGGTCGGCGAGGAGGAGTTCGACGCCGCCTTCGGGCGTATCCGCGAACGGGACCTGGCCTACTGGGCCGATCCCGGCCAGACCCAGCGTGGCGAGGTCAACCACCGGGACGGGGGCCGTGGCCTGTACTTCGCCGATCCCGACGGCCATCTGCTCGAGATCATCACCCGGCCCTACGGCAGCGGTGGCTAGGGCGCGGCGGAATCATCGGGCCCGCCGGGCGGTTGCCGCAATTATGGCTGCCGGACATAAGATCACCATCACCCCATCCCAGCTCCACGTCGAGGTCACCCTCGACGGCGAGAAGCTGGCCGCGTCGGACCGGGCCGTCCTGCTCGAGGAGACGGGGTACCCGACCCGCTACTACATCCCGCGCGAGGACGTGCGCACCGAGCTGCTGCGGCCCACCAGCCACCACACCACCTGCCCGTTCAAGGGCGAGGCCTCGTACTGGTCGGCCGAGGTCGGCGGCCAGGTCCACGAGAACCTGGTCTGGAGCTACGAGAGGCCGATCCCGCAGGCGGAGGGGATCACCGACCTCATGTGCTTCTTCCCCGACCGGGTCGAGCTCACCGTCGACGGCGGGCGCCAGCCGGCCTGACGCGGCCGAAGGGGCTCACGCCGGGCCGGGACGGTCCCGCTGGGGGCCGGCCCGCGGTGGTGCTGTGCGCGGCCCTGCTCGTCCTGACCCTGCCCGGCTCATCTCCCCGCTGAGAGCACGGGGCTAACATCTGGCCATGTCGAGTTCGCCGCCGGTCGCGCCCGCACGGCCGGACAAGGCCGGCCTGGTCCGGCCGGCCGCTACGACAAGCTCGCGTACGAGGCCGAGGTCCTTGCCTTCATCCTGGGCGTGGCCGGCCGCGACAACGGCCAGGACGCCGTCACCGGGGCCGGCTGACCGGGCCGGCCGTCAGCGGGCCGGCTGACCGGGCCGGCCGTCACGCGGTGCGCTCGAGTTCCGCGGCGATCGCGAGCACACCGGCGCCCGTCGCCTCCAGCCAGGGGCTGAGCGCGGTCGGCCAGGTGGACAGCTTCGCCACGACCGTCTGCGACGGCACGTGGACGAACACGTGCTGCCCGTTGATGCCGGAGGCGTGGTAGAACGGCAGGCCCGGATCGTCGACCCACCAGCAGTTGCGGTAGTGGGGGCCGGCCGGGTGGCCGGGGGGAAGGCCGCCGCCGGCGAGGAAGGCGTCCGCCCCGTCGGGGGCGCCGCGGACCGTGTCATCGACCCACCACGCGGGCAGCACCTCCCGGCCCTCCCGCCGGCCGCGCCGCAGGTACAGCTCGCCGAACCGGGCGGCATCGCGCAGCGTGGCGCAGATGCCGCCGTCCGCCATCGGGTTGCCATGCGGGTCGACGGTGATCTCGGCGTCGAACTCCGCCCCCAACGGCTGCCACAGCTCGGCGGCGATGAGCTCGTGCAGCCGCGCCCCGGCGGCACGCTCGATCACCCACGCCAGCACGTCGGTGAGGATCGAGCGGTACCGGAACGGGCCGCCATGCGGGCCGTCGTTGCGCAGCGTAGCGAAGTAGGCGATGGCGTCCTCCGGCACCGGCCGGCCGTCGTGCGGCCGCCACAGGTACACCCGCTCATAGGTGCGCACATCGGCCTCGGGATCGGCGTACTCCTCGTTGAAGGCGGTGCCGGCCCGCATGTCGAGCAGATGCTGGACCGTGGCGCCGTCGAACGAGGTCCTGGCCAGTTCTGGCACGATGGCCGTGACCGGGGCCGAGACGTCAAGCTGGCCGCGGCCCGCCAGCACACCGGCCACCGCCGACGTCACCGACTTGGACACCGACATCAGCAGGTGCGGGGTGTCCGGCGCCATCGCGTTGAAGTACTGCTCGGTGACGATCCGCCCCCGGTGCAGCACCAGGAATCCGTCGGTGCAGGTCTGCGCGAGCAGGTCCGCGATCGTCAGCTCCACGCCCGCGCTGGCGAACCGGATGCCGTCCAGGTCACGTTCGGCCCGGGGCAGCGGCCAGGACGGCCCGTCCCCGCGGGGGATCCGGGCGGTCGGGATCAGCTCCCGCACATGCTGGAAGGCCCACCGGTTGAACGGCGGGTCCTGCCAGTTCGCAAGCGTCACCCGCGCCTCGGGGGCGAACGGCGGCGCCCCGGCCATCAGGCCGGGCCCGGCCGGCGCCGTCACAGCGCCGGCCGGCGCCGCGGCATGTCCAGCCAGGGCATCCGCTCCTCGTGCGCGGCGGCGATCCGGAACACCGTCACGTCGTCAAAGGTCTTCCCGACGATCGACAGGCCGGTGGGCACGCCGTCGCGGGACAGCCCGGACGGCCCGCTGAGCACGGGGCACCGGCTGGCGATGTTGAACGGGACCGTCATCATCACATCCAGCCAGTCGGCGCTGGCCTGGCCGTTCACCGTGACCGGCTGGCCGACGTCGTACTCGGCCGGCAGCGCCGGGACCGCGAAGGTCGGGCAGATGAGCGCGTCGTAGTGCTCCAGCAGCTGCCCGAGCGGCGCGTAGATCTGCCCCTCCAGCGCGAGCCCGGCCACGAACTCGTCCTTGGACACCTGGTCCGCCTCCGCCACGAGGCTCCGCGCGTAGGAGGTGAGTTCCTCGGCGTACTTGTCGTGGACCTCCTTGATCGACGCGCCGAAGATCATCCCGAAGTGGATCCGCAGCGCCTGCTTGATGTCCTCCAGGTCCCACGGCAGCCCGACATCCTCGACGATGGCGCCGGCATAGCGCAGCTTGTCCGCCGCCGCACGGGCGTTGGCCACCACGTCCGCGTCCACCCGGTAGCAGCCCAGGTCGGCCGAGAACGCGATCTTCATCCCGGCGATCGGCGCCAGCTCACCGGGTATCTCCAGCTTCGGGCGGATCGACGCGACGTCGCTCGGGTGCGGCCCGGCGATCACGTTCTCCAGCAGCGCGCAGTCGGCGACGGTCCGGGCCAGTGGGCCCTCGTGGCAGTAGTGGTCGAGGTTGAAGATCTCTATTTCCGGCACCCGGCCGTACGGCGGTTTGAACCCCACCACGCCACAGAACGAGGACGGGATCCTGATCGAGCCGCCGATGTCCGAGCCGGTCGCCAGCGCCGCCGTCCCGGCGGCGAGGGCTGCCGCCAACCCGCCGCTCGACCCGCCGGGCGAGTACTGCGTGTTCCACGGGTTGCGGCTGACGCCCCAGAGCCGGGACCAGGTGACCGGCGCGCAGCAGAACTCCGGCGTGGTGGTCCTGGCGTGCACGATGCCGCCCGCGTCGATGATCCGCTGCACGAAGGCGCTGGTCTTTTCCGCGACGTTGTCGCGCAGCGGCAGCGACCCGAGCGTGTTGCGCTGGCCGGCGATCTCGGCCTCCTCCTTCACCGCCACCGGCAGGCCTTCGAGCGGCCGCGGCGCCCCGCCCTGGCCCGCATAACGGGCCTCCGCCGCCCGGGCCTGCTCCAGCGCCTGGTCGAAGAAGGTCTCGGCGAACGCGTTGATCACCGGCTCGACCGCCTCGGCGCGCTCGATCACCGCCGTGACCAGTTCGACCGGTGACAGCTCGCGGGCCCGGAACTCCTGCAGTGCCTGTGTGGCGGGCAGGTAGTGAAGGTCGCTCATGAAGCCTCGGGTTCCTCCCCGGCGCCGGTCAGGGCCCGGCGCCTCGGTTTCCAGCCTGGCCGCGGCACGCTGGCGCGGAGCCGCTGTGTGTAGGGGTTCTGCGGATCGTCGAGCACGCGCGCGGTGGGGCCGCGCTCCACCACGGTCCCGCGGTGCAGCACGATCGCCTCGTCGGTGAGCTGGCGCACGACCGCCAGGTCGTGGCTGATCAGGATGTAGGAGACGCGCGTCTCATCGCGGATATCGGCGAGCAGGTTCAGCACCTGCGCCTGGATCGACACGTCCAGCGCGGCGACCGATTCGTCGAGGATCAGCACGCGGGGCTCGGCCGCGAGGGCACGCGCGATCGCGACCCGCTGGCGCTGGCCGCCGGACAGGGCGCGGGGGAGGGCGCGGGCCTGGCGCGCGTCCAGGCCGACCAGGTCGATGAGCTCGGCGATGCGGGCGCGGCGGCGGCCGGCGGCCCAGCCGTGGTGCAGCCGCAGCACCTCATCGATGGTGGCCTCGGCGCTCTGGCGCGGGTCCAGGCTGGTGTAGGGGTCCTGGAACACGATCTGGACCTCGCGTCCCCGCCGGCGCCTGACCCTCGCCGACCGGGCGGGCCGGGACCGGTCGTGGCCGCAGGCCGTGATCGTCCCGCTGGTGGGCCGCTCCAGCCCGACGATCATCCTGGCGATGGTGGTCTTGCCCAGCGCCGCCACCGGGTTCCCCGGCGCCAGGTACAGCGCCGCGAAGATCACGAAGCTCGCCACGAGCAGGCTGGCCACCAGCATGGCCAGCCTGCGCGCGAAGAACCGCCAGCGCATCGGCTCAACCGATCCGGCTCAGCCGGACCCACCCAGACTGTCGGCCCAGGGGGCGAACATGTAGGCAAACGATGACACCGCACCAGTCAGGCCCTTGCCCAGCATGAGCCGGGCCGTCGGCTGGACATTGGGGATCCACGGGAACTGCTGGACGGTCAGCTTCTCCCTGCTGTTCTTCAGCTGGTTGAGGGTGGACACCCCGAAGTAGTAGGAGCCTTGGATCGCGCCCGTCAGCATGCCCGAGGTGAAGGACGAGATGTCCGGGACGCCCCTAAGAGTGATCTGGCCGATCATCGGGTGCACTGAGGGGTTCCAGTAGTGCGGGTTGCGGACCGCGACCACGCCCACGCCCGGGCTCCAGGACTTGAACATGTACGCGCTGGTGCACATGATCGACCCGGCCGGGGTGCCGTAGTTCTTGCCCTGCTTCTGGGCGAAGCTCTTTTCGATGATCATGCCCGGCATCGAGGCGAGCTCGCCTTCCAGCCAGTAGTCGGGCTGCTTGAGGGTGATCGTCACCTGGGTCGAGCTGGTCGCGGCGATCGACTTCACCCGGTTGAACACGAGTGAGTAGGCCGACTGGCGACGGGATTCTGTGCCGGCATGCAGGCATCGTGACCGCCGCAGCGATGGGTGTCAACAGTGCTGACATCACTGTTGAGCAACGATGGCAGGGGCGCCGGGGGTTATCCCCGTGAGTACACGACCTGACCACGGACCCAGGTCTGGGTGACCTCCGCCTGGCAGATCTCGGCCGCCGGGAGGTGGCCGAGATCCGCGTTCACGACGGCGAGATCGGCGTTGTAGCCATCGGCGATCGAGCCGGCCACGGTGCCGAGGCCGTTGACCCGGGCGCTGCCCGACGTGTACGCGGTCAGGATCGATGTCAGGCCGATGGCCTGCTGGGGCAGGAACGGGTCACCGCCCTGGCCGCCGGCCCGGGCGGGCAGGTGCCGGTTGACGGCGACGTGCGCCCCCCACAGCGGGTTGGGGCTGCTGACCGGCCAGTCGCTGCCCGCGCACAGGGCCGCGCCGGCCGCCTCCAGGGACCGGAACGGGTACTGCCAGCCGGCCCGGCGTTCCCCGAGGAACGGGATGGTCAGCTTGTCCATCTGCGGCTCGTGGGTGGCCCAGAGCGGCTGGACGTTGGCGGTCGCCGACACGCGGGCGAAGCGCGGGACGTCATCGGGGTGGATCACCTGCAGGTGGGCCAGGTGATGCCGGCCCCCGCCCGCGCCGTTGGCCCGCCGGGCCGCCTCCACGGCGTCCAGGGCGTTGCGGACGGCACGGTCGCCCAGCGCGTGGAAGTGGACCTGGAACCCTTCGCGGTCGAGCGCGGCCACGAAGGTAGGAAGTTCGTGGGGGTCGATGAAGTCGAGGCCGGCCTTGCCGGTCGAGCACCCGTCCCCGTCTAGGTAGGGCTCCAGCATGGCGGCCGTGTGGTTCTCGGCGACACCGTCCAGCATGATCTTCACGCTGGTGGCGCGGAAGGTCCCGGCCTGCCCGGTGCTGCGCTGGTCGAGCAGTTCGCCGAGTTGTTCCAGGCCGCGGTGCCGGTCCCACCACAGGGCGCCGGTCACGCTGGCCAGCAGGGTGCCCGCCCTCGCCGCCCGCAGGTAGGCGGTCAGCGGGTCGGCCTCGCCCTCGTACCGGCCGACGATCGCGTCCTGCCAGCCGGTGATGCCCAGGGACAGCAGGTAGTCCTGGGCGGTCAGCAGCGCGTTGTACCAGTCGTCCTCGGTGATCTCGGGCAGGAGGCGGGACACCCGGACGGCCGCGCCCTCCTGCAGCATGCCGATGGGCTCGCCGGCGGCGTCCCGCTCGATCCGGCCGTCCGCGGGGTCCGGGGTCGATCTGTTGATGCCCGCCAGGGCCAGCGCCCGGCTGTTCACCCACGCGCCGTGGCCGTCACGGTTGGGCAGGAAGACGGGCCGGTCGGGCACGACCGCGTCGAGCGCCTGCCGGGTCGGTATCCCGCCCGGGAAGGCATCCATGGACCAGCCGCCGCCCGAGATCCATTCCTCGTCGGGGTGCTCGGCGGCGTAGGCGGTTACGAGCTCGAGGTAGCCGGCCGCCGTCGAGGCCGCCCGCAGGTCACAGCGCCGCATCTGATCGCCGGCGAAGACGGGATGGGCGTGCGCGTCCACGAAGCCGGGCAGAAGCGTGCCGCCCGCCAGGTCGACGGGCTCCCCCTTGCCGATCCGCCCGTCCGGCCCTGGGCTAACCCCGGTGACCCGCCCGCCGGCCACCCTCACGCAGGTCCCCGCGGGGAGGAAGGCCCGGCCGTCGAAGACGGTGCCGTTGTGGAAGACCACCTCTGCGCTATCCGGCACCGCTTGGCCTCTCTGACAAGCCGATGCCCGAGATTAGATCAGCGGCCAAAAATGTTTGTCAATGCCTATGACATTAGATGTCAAAGACCATGACAAGGCGGCAGCGGCGAGCGTAGCGGACCGGCCCGGTGCGGCTTTGGGTGAGGCTTACTTGCTGGTCGAGCCGTCGGCGTGGATCACCTGGAAGCCGAGGTAGGGCACCAGGGCGTCCGGCAGCTGCACCGACCCGTCAGGCTGCTGCCCCTGCTCCAGGATCGCCACCAGCGTCCGCCCGATCGGCAGCCCGGACCCGTTGAGGGTGGCCACGTAGCCGCGCTGGCCATCCCTGGCGGTGAGCCGGATGCCCGCCCGCCGCGCCTGGAAGGTGGAGCAGTCTGAGCAGCTGGAGATCTCGCGGTAACGCTGCTGGCTGGGCAGCCACACCTCGACGTCGTAGGTGAACTGCGCCGCGAAGCTGATGTCCCCGGCCGCCAGCGCCACCACCCGGTAGGCCAGTCCCAGCTCCTGCAGGCAGGTTTCGGCGTGGCCGAGCATGATCTCCAGCTCGTCACTCGACCGCGCCGGGTCGCAGACACGGACCAGCTCAACCTTGGAGAACTGGTGCACCCGGATCAGCCCGCGCGTGTCCCGGCCGTAGGAACCAGCCTCCGACCGGAAGCACGGCGTCCAGGCCGTATAGGCCAGCGGCAGGTCCCCGGCGGCCAGCGTTTCGCCGGCGTGCAGATTCGTGAGCGGAACCTCGGCGGTGGGGATGAGGAACAGCTCCCGGTCCGCGATCCCGGTCTTGAAGAGGTCTTCCTCGAACTTGGGCAGCTGGCCGGTGCCGGTCATGGTCGCCCGGCTCACGAGCGCTGGCAGCGAGAACTCGGTGTAACCGTGCCGTCCGGTGTGCAGGTCCAGGAAGTACTGGGCGATGGCCCGCTCCAGCTGGGCGCCGACGCCCTTGAGGACGGCAAACCGCGGGCCGGACAGTTTCGTCGCCCGGGCGAAATCGAAGATGCCCAGGCGCTCGCCGATGGCCGCGTGATCGGCCGGCTCGAAGTCGAATACCGGCAGATCGCCCCACCGGCGTATCTCAACGGCGAAGTCCTCGGAGTCGCCATCCGGGCAGCGGTCCTCCGGCAGGTTCGGAATCTCCAGCAGCAGCGCCTGCAGTTCATCGTCCAGCTGCTGCTGCCGCCGCTCACCGGCCGCGATCTGCGCCTTCAAGGACCGGCCACGTTCTGCCAGCTCGCCGGTGTCCTCCCGGCGCTTGGCCGTTGCCCGCACCTCTTGCGCGATCCGCTTGGATTCCGCCCGCGCGCTTTCGACCTCCTGGATCGCGGCATTGCGCTGGCTGAGCAGGCTGCCCAGCTTGTCCAGGTCCAGCTGATAGCCGCGCCGGGCCAGCCTGCGCACGGCGTCGGTGGCCGGGTCGAGCAATACCCGCGGATCGTGCATCAATACGTCCTTACCGCTCAGGATCGCCGGGGCACACAGACTATCCGGCGGCACCGGACCAGCGGCAGCGGTTTTATCACCCTTTGGCCGCCATCGGCCAGTCGCCTCTGGCGGGCGGCGGGTCAGTGCCGCCGCCGGCGGGTAATTGGCTGCCAGAACGCCGGCCAAAGGTGCTCGTTACGTTCCCCGGATGCGAATCGCTGAATGCACGTTCGTTCCGTTCATCAGCTACTGCATTCTTGTGTGCAGATCCGGTGCGGCATCGTTTGATCCGCGCCCGTCCAGCGCCCTAGCCCGGCCGTGAGGGCTGGGGGACGGGCTCGCGGATGACCTCCGACGGGTCCTTGTCCACGCGCAGCCCCCGGTACGTGGGCGCCCGCATGCGCCCGGCCGAGGTCCACCCGGTGAAGGCCACATCGATCACCAGCACCGGTTCCACCCAGACCGCGGGGCGGGCGTGCTCCGGCGGGACGGGACTGGCGAACGGCGACGTGGCCCGGCGCAGCGGCGTCAGCCGCTGCCACAGCATGTCCAGGGCCTGCTCGCTGAACCCGGTCCCGACGTGGCCCGCATACTCCAGGCCACCGTCGCCCTGCACGCCGATGAGCAGGGAACCGAACCGGCCGGCCCGCACCCCTTCGCCCGGCTTCCAGCCCCCGACCACGACCTCCTGCTGCTGGAGGTTCTTGATCTTGCGCCAGCTGCCGGTCCGCCTGCCCGGCTCATAGCGGGATGCCAGGCGCTTGGCCACGATGCCTTCCAGCCCGTGCTGGACGGACACGGCCCGCACGTCGGCGCCCGCTTCCCCGGTGAACGAGGGCGGCGTCTGCCAGCGCGGGCCCTGCAGATCGAGTTCTTCCAGCAGCGCGCGCCGTGCCCGGTAGGGCTCGTCGAGCAGCGGCCGCCCGTCCAGGTGCAGCAGATCGAACGCCAGGTAGGTGACCGGCACCTGGGGGGCCAGCCGCTGCGCCAGGCCCGGCTTGCGGGCGTTCATGCGCTGCTGGAGCCGCTCGAAGTCCGGCCAGCTGTCCTCGCCCAGGGCCACGATCTCCCCGTCCAGGACCGCCTGCCGCCTGCCCACGGCCGTCCCCAGGCCGCCGAGCTCGGGGTAGTCCTGCGTGATGTCCTGGCCGGTCCGTGACAGCAGCCGGACCCGCCCGCCGCCGATGTAGGCCAGCGCGCGCAGGCCGTCCCATTTCATCTCGTACGCCCAGGCGCCGTCGTCGGTCGGCAGTTCCCCGATGCGGGCCAGCATCGGCACGATCCGGTCGGGCAGCGGCATCCGCTCCCGGTGGATCATCCAGCTGTCATCGCCGGTGCGGAACAGGGCGTACCCGCCGGTGAGCCTGCTGCCGTGCAGGACCACCTTCACCTCTCGGTCGTCCCACTTGAGCGTCTCGTAGGTGCCGTGGTCCCAGATCGTCACCACGCCCGCGCCGTACTCACCGCGCGGGATCTCACCGGAGAAGCTGGCGTACTCCAGTGGGTGGTCCTCGGTGTGGACGGCCAGGTGGTTGGCCGCCGGGTCGTCCGGCACCCCTTTGGGCAGCGCCCAGGACACCAGCACGCCGTCGCGCTCCAGCCGGAAGTCCCAGTGCAGCCGCCTGGCATGGTGCTCCTGCACGACGAAGACACCCGCCGTCGGCGGTTCGCCCCGCCCGGCGGAGCCGCCGGCACCCGGTTCTCCGGCCGCGCGCTCGGCAGGCCCCGCCGGCATCGGCTCGGGCGTACGGCCCGGGTTCCGCTTGCGCCGGTAGTCGTGCAGTGGGTCCACGCCCTGATCTTCCCAGGCTGCCGGTCCCACCAGCGGCTCGGGTAGCGGCGCCGCCGATGCCCGTTGCCGCTGCGGGATGGCCGTACCATCGAGTGTCCGGCCCGGGCGGGGCTGGCCCGGCCGCCCGCGGGTCACCCTTTTGTCACGCATGGAGCTGGGAATGGCGAAGCGCTCCCTGACCGGGATCAAGCCGACCGGGATTCCGCATATCGCGAACTACATCGGCGCGATCCGCCCGGCGCTGGCGCTCAGCGAGCAGTATGACGCGCACTATTTCATCGCCGACTACCACGCGCTGACGACCGTCAAGGATTGCCAGGCCCTCATCGACCTGACCTATGAGGTGGCCGCCGCCTGGCTGGCCATGGGACTGAACCCGGACCAGGTGACGCTGTACCGGCAGTCCGACCTCCCCGAGGTGTTCGAGCTGACCTGGATCTTGGGGTGTGTCACGCCGAAGGGCCTGATGAACCGCGCTCACGCCTACAAGGCGGCCGTTGCCGAGGCGGAGAAGCAGGGCAAGGCGGACGTTGATGCCGGGATCAACATGGGGGTCTACTACTACCCGGTCCTGATGGCGGCCGACATCTTGCTGTTCTCGGCCGATGTCGTGCCGGTCGGCCGGGATCAGTCGCAGCACCTCGAAATGACCCGTGATATCGCGGAGAAATTCAACCTGACTTACGGCGATGTCCTGACGATCCCCGAGCTGGTGCTCAGCTCGACCGCGGCCAACATCCTGGGCCTGGATGGCCGGAAGATGAGCAAGTCCTACAACAACGTCCTGCCGCTGTTCGCCGGGCCGGTCGAGCTGGCCCGGCTGATCCGCCAGTTCAAGACCGACTCCACCGGGGCGGACGAGCCGAAGAACCCCGAATCCACTGGCCTGTTCCAGATCTACCGGGAGATCGCCGCACCGGATGACGCCCTGCGGGTCCAGCTGGCCCTCGAAGGTGGCGGGATGTCGTGGAAAGAGCTCAAGGACGCGGTGTTTGAGCTGCTCGACGGCTACCTCGCCGGGCCGCGCGAGCGCTACGCCGAGCTGATGGCCGACAAGGCGCAGATCCAGCGGGTGCTGGCCGCTGGCGCCGAGCGTGCCCGGCCGGAGGCCGCCGGGCTGCTTGCCCGTGTCCGCCACGTGATCGGCCGCGAGCCGCTCAACCTCTGACCCGATCGTCGTGGCTGGTACGCCTAGCCCCGAAGATCGCGATGGATCGCGGTCGATCCCCTATGGGAATATCCGGGCCCCGGCATCGCATTCCACCCGGGCCCGATCACGCAAGTGTCCGGGGGCACCGGCCTCGCGCAGCTGCGGGCGATGACGCTGGCCGGGTGGGTCCCCTGGCTGATGGACACGCTGCACACGCGGCAGTGGGATGCGCAGGAGACGTTCGACACCTACGTCCGGCAGAACTCGGTGCTGCTCCCACCCGGTGAAGCCGGCCGCAGTCAGGTGAGCGGGCGGAAGGAATGGGGCGGGCCGTGGTGGCCCGCGCGCCCGGTGAGGCGGCTGTGCCCGATCTGCGCCACAGACGCTGATCCGCGCAGGGCTCTGGTATGGCAGCTGCCACTCACGGTCGGCTGCCACGACCACGGCTGCCGACTCGAAGACGCCCGGGAGATCGGCCTGGCCGCCGTACGCGGCGAGAAGCCGCAACCGGTGCCGGTGGACGAGCCGCTGGCCACCCTGGACCGCTATACCTACCAGGGGCTCATCACCGGGCGGGTCACGCTGCCCGGACGTGCCGTGCACGTCGGTGCGTGGTTCCGGTTGCTGCGGTCCCTGCTGGATGAGGTCAGCCTCGCCCTCAGCACGCGAACCGCCAGCGCCAGGGCCACGCTCGAGCGCATCTGGCAGGCCACCGGCCGCCCCGAACGCGGCGGCCTGAACCTGTGGCGGCCCTACGAGCGGATGGACTGGCCGATGCAGGAAGCCATGCTGCACGCCGCGGCCACCGCTTTGCAGCTGGCGGCCGGCGGCCTGATCACCGCCCGCGGGACACTCAGTTCCGCGCTGCGGCCCGCCGCGCACCGGCACGTCTACGACGGCGACCAGCCATCCCAGCACGCAGCGCGTGGCAGGAGGTGTTCGGAGCGTCGATCTGTCGCGACCCTGCATCGGTGCTGGACCCAGCTCGACAGCACCCAGCCGCGAGGCGGCCGAATCAAGGTTCCCACCGGGAAAGGGCACTCTTTGTGGCACTAAATGAGGTAACCGCGCGGCAACGTACCTCTCATTTGCCGGCCGTGACGAGCGACTCCTCGTTTCGGCGGTAGCTGTAGTAGGGCGCCGGTCCCTTTCCGAGGCGAACAGCCATCTGTATCTTCTCCTGGCCTGTGACCCCCATCAGGTCGTTGAACTGGCGCTGCAG
>WNFX01004702.1_pt1 | contig 14161 bp, 17 predicted proteins | sample 5400111 | NCBI WGS metagenome assembly WNFX01 (sample SAMN13153363, study PRJNA577476) | soil metagenome | isolation source: 40 cm soil or saprolite under grassland replicate 1 | place: USA:California | collected 2016-06-15 | reverse complement strand
CGGCCAGCTGCTTGGTGTGTTTCTCGCCCAGCAAATCTGGTCGTCCGGCCGATGACACGAAAAGTGAGTCCCCAGTCAAAATTCCCCACGGCTCATCCGGAACTTCCGTTTCAGCCAACAGATAAGCGACATGTTCCGGCGTATGGCCGGGAGTATGTCGCGCGGTGATGAGCACTTCGCCAAAAGTGAAGCGATCGCCGTCTTTGACTTTCTCGACCTCGAATTCGTACTCTGCGCCGCCTTCGTGACTCGCAAAAATTCTTGCCGATTCCAATCGCGCGCAGAGCTCGCGTGAGCCGCTGACGAGATCGGCATGAATGTGCGTTTCGAAAATATGTGTAATCGCCACGCCCGCTTCTCGCGCCATGTCGATGTAAATGTCACAGTCCGGCCGCGGATCGAACACCGCCGCAACGCCTTCATCATCGTCCCCGACGAGATAAGAAAGCTCGGCGATACCTTGGGTCTGAATGGTCTTGAAAACGAGCGACATCTCCCAGAGTTAACGCGAAGCCGCGCCCGAGTTCAACAGATTGTCATTCCGAGCGGAGCGAGGAATCTCTCCTTGGCTGATGGATCACACTAATTACTGAGCGTGATATTCGCTGCGTAGGAGAGATCCTTCGCTTCGCTCAGGATGACCGCGGTTACCCGTTTGCGAGCAGGACTTGCGGAATAGTCAGCGACGATTTATCGAATTTCGACCTCGATCGGCAGCAGATGATTAATCATGTACGTTCCGCAATCCGGATCATGTTCGGTCGGTTGGGTCCGGCCGTTTGAATCGGTCGCGCGCACGATCAGGGTTGCTTTCCCCGAACGGGCTGGCGTCTTCCAATTGAATTCCCACAGTCGCCATGCATTCGGCTCGGATTCACCGACTAATTTCGCCTCGTTCCACGTCTTTCCGCCGTCGCCGCTAATTTCGACTTTTATAACCTTGCCATTACTCGTCCACGCCGCGCCATGCACGCGCACGTTTGAATTTGCCGGAACAGTTTCGCCGTCGCTTGGCCGTGCGATCTCGGCTTTGATTTGCATTTCCGAAAGCGGAACCAGCTCGGCAACGTCCCCTCGCCTTTTCCAAAATGCGTAGTCGAGCGTCTGATAGTAACCGTTGAACGGCCGGTCGGTGACGATGATTCGCTGCAACCACTTGATCGACGCCATCGCGTACCAGCCCGGGACAATCGCGCGCAGTGGAAATCCGTGCTCCAGCGGAAGATCGACATCATTCATTTTGTGAGCGAGCAAAACGTCGCGCGCTTTTTCCACCGGAATGCTTCGTGCGAAATTCAATTCGCCGCGTGGGCTTTTCGGATCTTCCAGTTTCCCGCGGTCGGCGCCTTCTAAAATTATTTCGCGCGCGCTCGGTTTAATTCCAGCGCGATCGAGCAAGATCGACAATCGGACACCGGTCCATTCAGCAGTCCCGACCGCGCCGAGTCCCCATTGCACGCCTTTCACTTTCGGTTCGAGGAAGCTCCGATTATTGCCGGCGCATTCGAGGGTGACCGGAACTTTCTTCGATTCAAGCTTGGTCAGCTCCTCGTAATTGATCTCAAATGCCTTTTCGACTTCACCTTCAACGCGCAGCCGCCATTTTTTCTTGTCGATCTTTGGAATCGGGAAATGTGTCCGAACGTAAAACGATTTTGTCGGTGTGATGAATCCATCGAGCTTCTCGAACGGCATTTCGAGATTGAGCGGATCTTCGCCGCGCACAATCTTGCCATCGATAATTTGAGCTGTGCTTTCCGCCTGAATTAAATCACTAAATCACTGAATCGCTAAGTCGCTAAATGAAAGTGAAGCCTAGGGGATTACGCTCCCTGCTAGTGCATCCGATAGTGAGGCCCCTGTTGTTAGACTTCGGCTGCACTTTTTCAAAGTGGAGCCTAGGGGATTCGAACCCCTGACCTCCTCAATGCCATTGAGGCGCTCTACCAACTGAGCTAAGACCCCGCTTACGAGGGAAAATCGACTCGGAATGTATCGACAAATCCTCTTTGCGCACTGATTTTTTACCCTGTAGCTTCGCGCCGGAGGAGGAATAAGAGTCGCCGAAAAAGGCGGCGGCCAGCAAAGGGGGAAGATGATGGTAGTCAGGGCGACGGCAGAAAGCAGACGTGGCCGGTTATTTGATGTTACTGGGAGGCGGCAGAGAACGTCGTCGATGCGCGCCCGCACAGGAATCCTCCAAATTGTCCTGTGCATCAGTCTTGCGCTCGCCTGGTCACCGTTAGCGCGAGCCCAAGATGCGGCCTCGACCGCTCTTCCGGAACCGACAACTCTTCCGGAACTTTCAAAGAGGACGGAGGCAACGCCAATGCCAACACCTGGCGCGGAGAAGCCAAGCATCGAAATTTCAGCCGGGACACCAAGTGAAAAGCCTGCTCCGATTGTCAAGCAGACGCCTCATCCAAACACGCTGGCAATGCCCGCTGCGACAATGGAAGAAAAGACACCTGTAAGGCCGACCATTGTGCAACCGCAGGTGCCCGAACCCAAGGCACCCGAACCTACCCGGGCGACCCCAATGACATTGTCGGCTCTAAAAGCTGTGGCAATCAACGCCCCTTTCCCCGATTATCCCTACCAAGCGAAGCATGCCCATATTACTGGTAGCGGTGTTTGCGTTCTGGTCGTCGATACCGCGAGCGGCAGGGTTACCAGCGCGACGATGGCATCAAGCACAGGCAACCAGATTCTCGATAAAGTCACAACCAAGACGTTTGGAAGATGGCGGTTCAAACCCGGAATGCTATGGCAAGTTCAAGTGCCGATCACGTATGAATGACATCATATTCCGTAGCCGGCGGTTAGGTGGTAACAAGTTGGCGTCCGAGCGTTGGATTTTCGAGCGCCAATTACAACTAGCAAGCGATGATGGAAAGTCCTCGCTTCCGCAGGAGTGAAAGCCAAGAGCACGATTCTTCTACTCTACATCGCTTGGCTAATTGCAGCGGTGATGCTCGTTTTCGCTGCGGCGGAGAAACAGCCCGACAGTTTTTACACGTTCCTGCGCTGGGTTTGCTGTGCGGTGTTTGCTTATTCTGCGGTCACATCTTTTCAAATGAAGCGCATGTTGTGGCTGTGGATTTTTGGCGCGCTGGCGATTATATTTAATCCAATCTTCGTCCTCCAGCTCGATCGTAACCAGTGGATCATTGCCGACTGGTTTTCAATCGGCGCGATGGTTATTGCCGCCGTCGTCTTTTGGAAAGTTTCGAAAACCTGATCGGATTTTGCACGTTGTCTTATACCGGTATCAAACCCACAAAGGAGTTCCCACATGAAACGCATTATTCCTTACGTAGTTATCAATATTGCTCTGGCATCGTTTGCATTCGGGCAATCCAAAATTCAAAAAGAGTCAGCGGACAGCAGCAACGAGCAAGAGGTCAGGCAGGCGATCGAGAAGTATCGCGCAGCGTTGCTGAGGCGCGACATCCCCATGCTGGAACAAATCTGGGCAGACGATTACTTCTTTGTGAATGCAGCCGGGGAGATGCTCACCAAGGCGCAACGGCTGGCCAATCTTAAATCCGGCGCCACCACACTGGAATCGATCAACGAAGAGGAAGAGCTTAAGGTGCGGGTTCATCAAAACGCGGCCGTGGCGGCGAGCCGCGTAACAATCAGAGGACAATACAGTGGTCAACCGACCAGCGGCCAATACCGGAGTATCCACGTTTGGCTAAAAGGTCCGACCGGATGGCAATTGGTCGCCAATCAGTTAACAGCCTTGGCCGCGAAATAAGTTCTCGTGAAAGCTTGTGCACGCTCGACTCACGCCGGCATTATTCGAGCACGATAAACTCGACATCGAATTGCTGAAGCCCGTCATCGCCGCGCACTAATCCGCGGCTAGATTTTCTTCAATCACGTTGATCAACTCGGGAACATTGATCGGCTTGGCGAGAGATCGATGCCCTTGGATGCGGAGGCCAGTTTTTGTCTCAGGTTCCGTAACTAGCGCGGTCAGAAAGATGATCGGCGTTCTCTGCAATTCCGGATCGGCTTCGATTTGTGCGGCTACTTCGCCTCCGTCTGTCTTTGGCATCATGATGTCTAGCAAGATCACGTCCGGTCTAAAATTCTGGGCACTTTGATGGGCCTTTGTAGCGTCGTTCTCTTCGAGCACGAGATAGGAGCCGGCCTTTTCGAGAAGTATTTTGACCAGGTTGGTGCTTTTCTGGTCGTCATCAATAATCAGGATACGTCGCTTTTCTTTGACCGCCGACCTGGCGATTGCATCGATCTCAGATTGATCAAACCAATAAACGCGACACAACGGTGGATCCTGACTAACAATGTACGAAGCATTAACATTGAATCCGTTCGCGTTTTCGATGACTTGCATTACACCCGGTACGTCCGCCTCTATTCCGTCCCTCACCGGCCTGAACGTCACAGTCTGGCCGTCAATCTTCTCAGCAGGCATTGGCAGCTTAACCGTCGGCGGCCGGTATTTCATACACGAGAAGATCAGACTGCACTTGGTTCTAGCAAGGCGATTTTCGAGCGCCAATTGCAACTAGCGAGCCACAATCGAAATGTTCGCACGCTGTGCAACATCGACAATGGTTTCGCGCTCGAGCAGCAATGTTTTTCCCGACTCAACCGCAATGACTCGGAGTTTTGAGTCGGCGGCGGCTTTGATTGTTTCGATCCCGATCACTGGAACGTCGAAGCGCATGTCCTGATTTGGCTTGGCTACCTTGATCATAACTGCGCCTTCTCGCGCGAGCGCGCCGCCGCGTTTGATTGCGTCGTTCGTTCCTTCGAAAGCTTCAACCGCGAGAACCGTTCCATTTTTGACGATGATCGTCTGGCCGATGTCGAGCCGCGCGATTTCTTTGGCGATGCTCCAGCCAAGATCGACATCTTCCTGTTCGGCGCGGGACAACTTTGCTCCAGCGATTAAACCTTTCGCAGCGAGTTCATCTTCCAGAAAAGTTGTCGCCGGTAAAAGGTGGACGTCCACTTTGGCGAGTTCGTCGGCGATCGCAGCGAAGATGGATTCAGCGTTGCGCTGTTTAAGTTTCGCAAGCACGACCAGCGCTTTCACATCCGGCCGCAAATCGAAGAGATTCTTCGGCGCAATCTGGCCGGCCATGATGGCGCGATGAACTTGGTGTTCCCGAAAAAATTTCAGGAGCCGGCTAAGCTGTCCGACTCGCAGCCATTCCACAACATCGACATGTTGCGAAATCGCCGGATCGGTTTCGTCGATAAACGCAGCCGCGACGATTTTCTTTACCCCAGCTTTGCGCGCGGCGGCAGCCAAAATTCTCGGATAAACGCCGTTGCCCGTGATGATTCCGAGAATCTCCGACGTTTGCACAGCGATAACTTAGCAGAACGAAGACTGTTTCTGCGCGCGTGCGCTACCCATGACGGCGACGGCGTTTCACGTGAAGTTGCGCGAGCGCCTTCTGCAACGAAGCCTGAATCGCGGCGACTTCTTCAGCGGTGTGATCTTCTTTCATCGCCGCTTTAGCCCGCTCAACTGCGGCTTCCGCGGCCGCAGTATCAATTTTCTCGGCTTCCAGCGCCATGTCCGTCAAAAGTGAAACGCCGTCCGCTTTGATCTCAACGAAACCTTCGCCAACCGCCATCGCGGTTTCGCGTCCGTCTTTGACAACGCGCAGTTCGCCCGGTTTCAAAGTCGTGAGCACCGGCACGTGTTTTGGATAAATACCGAGCTCACCTTCTGCTCCCGGCAACGTGACCATATCCACGTCCTCGGAATAAATTTTCTCTTCCGGCGTAACGATCTCGAGTTTCAGCGTCGCCATTACGATTCCTTGATCATGTCGATATTGCCCTTCATGTAGAAGTTCGTTTCCGGAACTTCGTCATGTTTTCCATCGAGAATTTCTTTGAAGCCGTGCACGGTCTCCTGAATCGAGACATATTGGCCTTTCGTGCCGGTGAAAACCTCGGCGACGTGAAATGGTTGGCTCAAAAATCTTTGAATCTTGCGCGCGCGATAAACCGTCAGTTTGTCCTCTGGACTTAGTTCGTCCATTCCAAGAATGGCGATGATGTCCTGCAAATCTTTGTAGCGTTGCAAGACGCGCTGGACGCCGCGCGCGACATTGTAATGTTCTTCGCCGACAATTTCGGGCGCGAGCGACTTCGACGTCGAGGCGAGCGGATCGACCGCGGGATAAATTCCCAGCTCAGCGATCGAACGCTCGAGCACAATGGTCGAATCCAAATGTGCGAACGTATTTGCCGGCGCCGGATCAGTCAGATCGTCTGCCGGAACGTAGACCGCCTGGAACGAAGTGATCGAGCCCTTCTTGGTTGAAGTGATTCGTTCCTGCAAATCCCCCATCTCCGCCGAAAGCGTCGGTTGATAACCAACCGCGCTCGGCGTTCGGCCTAACAAAGCTGAAACTTCCGATCCGGCTTGTGAGAAGCGAAAGATGTTGTCGATGAAGAGAAGCACGTCCTGGTTGCGTTCGTCCCGGAAGAATTCCGTCATCGCGAGCGCGGACAGTCCGACGCGCAAGCGCGCGCCCGGCGGCTCGTTCATCTGGCCGAAAACCATTCCTACTTTCGACTTCGACAAATCTTTTTGATCGATCACGCCCGCTTCGCTCATTTCCTTGTAAAGATCGTTGCCTTCGCGGCTGCGTTCGCCCACTCCCGCGAACATGGAAACGCCGCCATGACCTTTGGCGATGTTGTTGATGAGCTCCATGATCACAACGGTCTTACCGACGCCGGCGCCGCCAAACGCCCCGACCTTGCCGCCTTTCGAGAATGGACAAATCAAGTCGATAACCTTGATTCCGGTCTCGAGGATCTGGACTTTCGTATCCTGTTCGGTCAGTTGCGGCGCTGGGCGGTGAATCGGATAGCGCTTTGCGAATTTCACAGGTCCGCGATTATCAACTGGATCGCCGGTGACATTGAACAAGCGACCGAGCACGCCTTCGCCCACCGGCACGCTGATTGGGCCGCCGGTGTCGTTCACGCTCATCCCGCGCTTCAAACCTTCGGTCGAAGACATGGCGATGGAGCGCACCCAATTTTCCCCGAGATGCTGTTGCACTTCGAGTGTGAGCTTGGTCGGGTTGCCGTTGACTTCGTATTCGATCTCGAGCGCGTTATAAATTCTCGGCAGCGCTTTCGCGTCTGAAAAGTCGACGTCCACCACGGGACCGATCACCTGAACGATATTTCCTTTATTCATAAATCTTATTATCCGCCGACCGCCATCTGCGCAGTCGCAATCTCAAGCAGCTCGGTCGTGATGCCGGCCTGACGCATTTTGTTGTATTCGAGCGTGAGATCTTTGATGAACTGGTTCGCGTTGTCGGTTGCGTTCTTCATCGCCACCATCCGCGCGCTGTGCTCGGACGCGCGCGCGTCGAGGATCATTTGGAAAACCTGGTACTGAATATAATACGGCAGCATCGCATCGAGCACGACCTCGGCCGCCGGTTCGAAGACATAGCCAAGCATTGGATCGACATCTTCCGTCGCGCCTTCGGCTGACTCGCTCTTGGGCAAATCGAAACTGCTGATCGGCAACAGCGTTTGCACGACCGGGCGCTGGTTGATCGTGTTAATAAAATGCGTGTAGAGGACGGAGACATTGTCCACTTCACGATTTAGAAATTTCTCTGTGCAAAATTTGGAGACGGCTTTGGTTTCGACAAAACTTGGGGCGTCTTTCAGTTCGAAATCGGCCAGCAACTCGCGCTTAGTCCGCGCGACGAACTGCCGAGCTTTTTTTCCAGTGACCACAAATGCCGTTTTCGCCTGATCGAAATTTGCGGCTTCACGAAAAAGATTGGTATTGAGCGCGCCAGCCAAACCCTTGTCAGTGCTGATGATCAGGACGAGCTCCTTCTTCAGCTCGCGGACCTGAAGCAGCGGATGCAAGGTCGGATCGGTCCGCCTTTGCAATGAAACAAGCACTCTGTTCATCACCGCGGCATACGGCCGGCCGGCGAGGGCGTGCTGCTGCGCGCGGCGCATTTTCGACGCTGCGACCATCTGCATCGCCTTCGTTATCTGGGCGGTATTGCGGATCGATTTGATCCGGCGTCGTATGTCCTGCGTGTTTGCCATCGCTCGTTAGGCCAAAATCATTGCCAAGTCGTTTTAAATTCTTCCATCGCAGCTTTGAGTTGCGATTCGAGATCTTCATCGAGCTGCCTTTTCTCACGAATCGCGCGGAGCAAGCTTTCTTTCCGGGTCTGCAACCAATCCTGAAGTTTCAGTTGAAATTCTTTGACGCGATCGACCGGCACAGGATCGACATACCCGTTTTGCATCGCCCACATCACCGCGACCTGTTCTTCGACCGGGATCGGGTTGTATTGCTTCTGCTTGAACAATTCGACGATGCGCTGACCGCGCTCGAGACGCGCTTTCGTCCCCGCATCGAGATCTGAACCGAACTGCGCAAATGCAGCTAGCTCGCGGAATTGGGCGAGGTCGAGCTTCACTTTGCCGGCCACTTGCTTGATCGCCTTGATTTGCGCGGCCGAACCGACGCGACTCACCGACAAACCGACCGAAATGGCAGGACGCACACCCTGGTAAAAGAGATCCGTCTCCAGATAAATTTGTCCGTCGGTGATCGAGATAACATTAGTCGGAATGTAAGCCGACACATCCCCCGCTTGCGTCTCGATGATCGGAAGCGCGGTCAGCGAGCCGCCGCCGAATTCCTCAGCGATACGAGCGCTGCGTTCGAGCAAACGCGAATGCAGATAAAACACGTCGCCCGGATACGCTTCGCGGCCGGATGGCCGTTTCAAGACAAGCGAGACCTGCCGATACGCGACCGCGTGTTTCGACAAATCATCGTAAATGATGAGCGCGTCCATTCCGTTGTCCATGAACCACTCGCCCATCGCTGCGCCGGCAAACGGCGCCAGATATTGGTTCGTCGCCGTGTCCGACGCAGGCGCGGAAATGATCGTCGTGTACGGCATCGCGCCTTCGCGTTCGAGAACATCAAGTGCGCGCGCGACGTTGGAATTCTTCTGAGCGACCGCGACATAGATGCAATAAAGCGGCCGATAATTCTTGTCGCCTTCTTCTTCCGCGGCTTTGTTCAGACGCGCCTGACTGATGATGGTGTCGAGGGCGATTGTCGATTTTCCGGTCGCGCGATCACCGATGATGAGCTCGCGCTGCCCGCGGCCAATCGGAATCATCGCGTCGATGGCCATAATTCCGGTCTGGACCGGCTGACTGACACTGCGGCGCTTGATCACGCCGGGCGCAATTTTTTCGAGCGGATAAGACGTTTCACTCTTGATTGGCCCTTTGTCATCGAGCGGTTGACCAAGCGTGTTTACTACCCGGCCGAGAAGGGCTTTGCCAACAGGGACTTGGAGAAGTTTTCCCGTAGTCTTCGCTTCGTCGCCTTCGGAAACTTTTGTCGTCTCTCCGAGCAAAATCGCGCCGACTTCGGTCTCCTCCAGGTTCAATGCCAGGCCGAACACGCCGTTTGGAAACTCGATCATCTCGTTGAGCATTACGTCGCTCAATCCTTCGATGCGGGCGACGCCGTCACCGGTTTCGCGGACGACGCCAATGTTGCTCTTTGTTGCAGATGTTTTTAGTCCCGCAATTTTCGTTTCGATCTCTTCAAGAATACTGCTCATGGTGATTGCTAGTTAAAGTTCTTGCTGGAGGCGTTCCAATCGGTTGCGGAGCGTGCCGTCCCAAACGTCGCTGCCGACGCGCACGCGCACGCCGCCAAGAAGTGTTGGATCGACAACGAACTCAGTGGTCAAATCGCTGCCGTATTTTCTCTTCAGCCGCGCGACAATATCGGCAGCCGCTTCCGGAGCCAGTTGAGTCGCGCTCTCAATTCTTGCATGTCGCTTTTCGATCTCGAGCCGAAGCAAGCGTTTGTAATACTGCAAAACGTCCATGAAATGGCGCGGACGTTTTGTGATCAGGGATTGCACGAGCGACGCGATTTTGCCGCGATCCAGTTGCCCGTCGGTAAAACTGGCGCGCAACAGTTCTCGGGAAAGTTGGCGAATCTCCTTGTTGATCTTCATCAGGCAACCTGGCGCGCCGCTTCTTCTTGCAAGCGCTTCTGGTCCTCGGGCGTGAGCACCTTGCCGGTGACCTTCGCCGTTGTATCGACAACCAACCGGCCAAGCTCTCGTTTCAAATTTTGCATTTGGCGCTCGTGCTCGAGCGCTGCGGCTTCTTTCGCTTTGGCGAGGATTTGCTCGGCCGTAGCGGTTGCTTCCTGCTGTTTTCGCTCAGCCAGATGCGCACTGCTCTCGCGCGCTTCGTCGATCATTCTTTGCGCATTAGCGTTCGCCTTTGCCAAAATTTCCTGGTAGCGCTTCTCTGCTTCAGCGAGTTCTTTCCTGATCTTTTCCGCATTGAGCATTCCTTCTTCGACCTTTCGCCGGCGATCTTCGAGCACGGCCAGAATCGGCTTGTAAGCGAACCGCCGCAGAAGAAACGCGACAATGGCGAAACTGATCACTTGCGAGAAAAAGAGCCACGGATTCCACCCGAATGTATCGGCCGTATCCCGGAGCATTTCGCTAATGCCTCCGGCAGCAGCAGTGCCAATCAGTATCGTCATAAAATAAACCTCATGCGTTCAGGGTATTCACCTGCTCGCGACAAAATGCTTAGTGAGGCAGAAGGTAGAGCGCGTAGAACACGATCGCTTCAGTAAACGCGATCGCGAGGATGCCGTGAACGAGAACCTGGGTGAAGGCACCGGGGTTACGTCCGACGGCTGTCGCCATTCCGAGACCGGTTAATCCGATGCCGATTCCCACGCCCATCGCGGCGAGACCGACGTGAATGCTTCCGCTCATTTCTGCCAGTAGTGATAACATCATACTCTTTTCTCTCTCTGTTTTGGCGATCTCATCATGAGGTCACCGAAATTTTCATCCGTGGGCGTGCTCCGGACCATGGTCGTGTTGTGCGATCAGCATCGTAAACACCGCGGTCAGCAACATAAAGACGAGCGCCTGCACAATGCCGACGAGCAGTTCCATAAAATAAAATGGAATCGGCAATAACCACGATAGGAACGGGATCATCGTGGACATCGCTTCGAGAATGCTTTCGCCCGCGTAAATATTTCCGAAAAGCCGAAAGCTCAGCGAAACCGGCCGGAATAGAATCGAGATGATCTCCAGCCAACCGACCATGAAGAAAATTACAATCATCAGGATCTTGATGAACCCGGTAGTCTCGCCTTTCGGCGCAAAGAGATGTTTCAAAAAGCCGCCGACGCCTTGCGCTTGGAGCGCCCAAATCAGCCAAAGCACAAAAAAGATAGCTGCCATGGCGGTAGTCATGTTCAGATCCGCGTTCCCGCCGCGAAGAAGTGGCCGGTCAATGTGAAAAGCGCCGTTCGCGTCGTAATGTCCCCAGCCAATCGTTCCGACGCCGGGGATAAGGCCGAACCAGTTCACGAATAAAATAAAGATAAAAATCGTCGCGAAAAACCAAAAAGTTTTGCGGACCAGCTCGGGCCCGATGATTCCCTCAAGAAAAGTGTGAAGACTCTCGACCAGCCATTCCCAAAAATTTTGAATGCCGCTCGGAATGGGTTTGATCGTGCGGGTCGCGATTTGCGCGAAAACGATGATGCCGGCAGCAACGATCCAGGTCACCAGCATCGAATTTGTGAGCGCGAACTTGCCTATCTCAACGATCGGAGCCGGTTTTAGCGGGACGCCTTCATGCTCAACCCGCGCTGGCGCTGCGGTTTCCGCGGCAAATGCAGAGCTCACCAGTGTCACGCTGAACATCAGCGCCAGGATCGACATCAGTAAATAACGGTTGCGCATTTCGGTGTTAGCCAAGGCACGGCTCTCTTCGCCGTGATCTCTCGCGCTCCGAAGTCGAGCCGCGAATCTTGACGCGGATACCAAAGCCGTTTTTGCGCGGATGACAAGCGACTTTCGGCAAAATTTCTTCTGGAGCGGACGTCTGCGATCGTCGCATTATTTTTCGGAGAGCCATTCCGCGAGCTTCTTCTTTAGCTCGTCGATCCCCTCGGCTTTCGCGGCCGAGATTGGCACGATGTCGATCTTCGGAAATTTCTTACGCAGTGCATTGAGATTTTCGTGCGCGTTGGGCAAATCCATTTTGTTCGCGATCACAAACCAGGGACGCTGGGACAACAACGGATCGTAAAGGTCGAGCTCTTTACGCAGTTGCCGTAGATCTTCGACCGGATTGCGCCCTTCGCTTCCGGCAAGATCGACGACGAACAAGAAAATCCGGCAGCGCGTGATGTGGCGAAGAAATTCGTGACCAAGTCCGAGACCGCGATGCGCGCCTTCGATCAGCCCCGGGATGTCCGCGATTGTCGCGCGGCGATAACCGGAAAATTCCACTACACCGATGATCGGATGCAATGTCGTGAATGGATACGCGGCAACTTTCGGTCGCGCCGCAGAAATTTTTCGGAGCAAAGTTGATTTACCGGCGTTCGGATAACCGACCAGTCCCGCATCGGCGATCGTGCGCAGCTCTAATAAGAAGTGCGCCTGCTCGCCTTCCTCGCCTTCGGTGTATTCACGCGGCGCGCGATTTCGGGAACTCTTGAAATGGACGTTGCCCTTTCCGCCCGCCCCACCGTGACAAAGAACAAACTCCTGGCCGTCTCGCGTCAGATCGACAATTGCATCTTGCCGTTGTAAGGCGGGCGCTCCGCCTCCCATCTCCGCGTCCGGCAAGCGAGGCGCTTGCCCTACAGTTCCTTCCTTGAGCGTTGGACGTTGAACGTTGAACATTGAACGTTTTCTGTCTTCGGCCGGCCAAACGATTGTTCCCACCGGAACCTTCACGATCTTCGCCAGCGCAGATCGCCCGTGCATTTTCTTTCCCATTCCGTGTCCGCCGCTTTTCGCTTTGATGATCGGCTCGTAGAAAAGGTTAGAGAGATTATCGACGTGCCGGTCCGCGCGCAGAATCACATCGCCGCCGCGCCCGCCGTCGCCACCATCCGGTCCACCTTTCGGCACAAATTTCTCACGCCGAAAGCTGACTGACCCGCGCCCGCCGCCGCCCGCTTGCGCAAAAACTTTGATCCGATCGACAAACATGGTGAAGACGTTAAACGGTTAAGTAAATTGTGTGATCCAAGCTCCGATTGTGAGATCCTTCACTTCGTTCAGGATGACAAAGCGCTGAAAACGTGTGCGTGCGTCGCCCTGCTTGGAATAAATTCGAGCAAGCGATCGTCTTAAAAATGATGCGATTCAGCTTTCTCCCGCTGTTGATGAGTGCGTGTTTTGCTTTCGCACAAACTCCCACGCCAATGTCCGAAGCAGCTGACACTGGAATTGAAGGTGTGATCACGGTCGGACCAATTCATGGTGGACCGGTCCGGCCCGGAATCCCGAGTTCAAAACCGCTGGCGAATGCAACGTTCGTAGTCGGCAACGAAACCGGTGCGGTTACCGAGTTCACGACCAATGATCAAGGCCGCTTTCGGGTTTCGCTCGTGCCCGGTCATTACACCGTTACAAAGAAAGAGCGGCAAAAAGGAATCGGCCGATATGGACCGTTTGATATCGATGTTACGGCAGGCCAAATGACAAAGGTGGAGTGGCAGTGCGACACGGGAATGCGTTAAATTCGTAGCGAGGCTCTCGATCTTGCAACAGGGCTGCCGGGCGGGAAACATCTCCGCTAAACACGCCAAAAGGCGCTAAAACTGGAGAAAGAAGGTTTCAGCTGGGTAATCCCTTGGCGTTATTTCGCGTATTTGGCGGACGATTCAATCAACGATTCGGATGAATATCTCATCTTACTGCTTGCGTCTGTGCCGGGGAGGATGAAGTCGCGGCTGAAGAAGACACCGATGAAGAAGTCGCGTCAGATGATGAGGACGGCATGGAAGACGCGTCCGACGACGAAGGCGAAGATATGGGCGCTGACAAAGAGACCAGAGGTGACGATGGTGGAGACGACGGCGGCGATTGATTGAAAATTCTAGGCGCCGGTCTCAGATATTGTTCTTGCTCACTGCCAAAGAGTTCGTTAACCCTGCAGATTTCAACGCCTTAATCATTATGACATCTCTACTTCTTTCGTATTTGTTCCTCGCCCAGGAAACGTCCGATTACGGGACGATGCAAGGCCGGCCGGGTCCCGTGTTTTGGATCTGTTATTT
>WNFX01010079.1_pt1 | contig 14162 bp, 11 predicted proteins | sample 5400111 | NCBI WGS metagenome assembly WNFX01 (sample SAMN13153363, study PRJNA577476) | soil metagenome | isolation source: 40 cm soil or saprolite under grassland replicate 1 | place: USA:California | collected 2016-06-15 | reverse complement strand
GTTGCCGGGCTGTGGGACGCCGTCGGCGATCAGCTCGATTGCTTCACTCCACAGGGATGCGTCAATTATCTCACCAATGCCCGCTATGTTCCACTCGTTCGCGATACGCTCTAGGACGTTGCGGGACGCCTCGGCTCGATTCGACTAGATTGGGAAACCGGAACTGGCGCTGTCGGTCTTCCGGCGTTTGATGCCTGTCCGTGGGCATCGCGCAAGCGCAGGACGACAGAGCAGGATGGGGATGCCCGCTCGTGATTAAAATCCGACGGATCGCGAAACCGGCGAGCCGTTTGGCGCGGCTGCGGCAATCGCGCCGATCGAGCGCGCTCGACGGCGACGGCGCACATTCGCGGTTGGTCCGGGGCGGATTGGTGATGCTCGGGATCCTCGCCGGCGTGTATTGCGCCTGGCCGATCTGGCGTGCCGGGTTTCCGCTGGAGATCGACGTCAACGAGGCCTGGAACGCCTATCATGCCGATGCGGCATCGGGATCGCGTCGATTGTATCCGGACGCGGATGCGCTCATCACCAATAATTACCCGCCGTTGTCGTTCTATTGGGTCGCTCTCGTCTCGAAGCTCGGCCTCGACGCGCTGTATGTGGGGCGCGCGCTGTCAATTCTCGCGGTGGCGGCGATCTCCGCGTCGGCAGCCGTCTGCATTCGCGGGCTCGGAGCGAGTAGGATTTCAGCCGTTGTGGGCGGACTGTGGTTTCTGGCGACCACGGCGCGGTTCTTCGACGGATACGTCGGAATGAACGACCCGCACCTGCCGGCGACCGGGTTGATGATCGCGGCGCTTGCCTGGTTTTTGGCGCGCCATCGGCGCGAACGGTCGGTAGAGCCGGCAGTGCTGCTCATGGTAATCGCCGGATTCTACAAGCACTCTCTGGTGGCCACGCCGGCCGCGGCGCTGCTTTGGCTGACCAGCATCCATTGGCGGCTGGGCTTGCGCGCGACCCTTGTCGGCATTGGCGCGGCCGGTTTCGGCCTTGCTCTGTGTGTATTCGCGTTCGGACCTTCATTCGCGGATCAACTATTGTCCCCGCGATATTACAGCGTGGTCAGATCGCTGCATCTATTGGGCCGCCTGCAGTGGATCGCGCCCGCTCTGCTCCTGTGTCTGATTTGGTCATGGCGCGCATCGGGTACCGAATCGAATCGATTCGTCCGGATCTATATCGGCGTGGCGTTTGCGGCATTTTTTCTGCAGTCGGGCGGAGACGGCGTGGATGACAATGCGCAATTCGAGCTCGCGGTCGCCACGGCTCTCGGTCTGGGGTTGGCGTTCGATACGGCCAGCCAAATTTTCGGCCTCGATGAGTCCAAGGTCGATCGCGCACGGGCGGCGATCCTTGCTGCCTTGATCGCCCGATTGCTCCTATCCACGCGGCTGGAGCCTTATCTCGTGCTCGCAAGCCCGGAGTACCGGAACCTATTCCCCGCCAATGCGGAGATCGCGAAGCAGGAAACGCAGCGCATCCGCGCTATCCCGGGAGCGGTCTATTGCACGATTTCGATCGTGTGCCGGTTTGCCGGCAAGCCGTTCGTGCTCGATCGGTTTGCCATGGAGCAGCGCGTCAAAATCGGACGAATGACGCAGAGCGAGCTCGATGCCCGTTTGCGTTACGCGGGGATCCGCATCGAGGCAGTCGATTCCCGCGCGTCGGCAACATCCTTGCTGCGAAGGTATCGCGGCCGGTAGCCACGATGGTTCGGGCCGAGAGCTTGCGATCCGATGGATCTCGATCATCGATAAAACGCCCCGGCAGCGAGGTACCGTGGCGCGCCCGGTGAGCCGGGCAGGCGGCCCGGAAGATCAGGGTCGCAGCGGGAATAGATCCAAGCCTGCGGCCACTACCGCAACGGTGATCGCGGAGCCCAGCAAGAGCCCCACTGCCATGCGGATGAACACGGTCCCGAGCCTCTGCATTCCGCCGACCGGCGGGGTTTGGTGGATGGTTTTCATTGTCTTGCCATTCCGAGCTCGCAGCCCCGTCGGTTTGAACCCGCAGCTCGGGGCCATCCTGCGCGTCGAATTCCGGTCCGCATGCGCGGGCGAGCCGGACCGGCCGGCTTCACGCGCGGAAATAGGCGAGAAAGTGCCCTTTCGCGAGACTCGCATGTATGCCCCGCGGAATTCGCATGCTGCGCACATTCCGGGGCCCGCCATGCAGACTGTACCGCATTCACCGATTCGGGCGATGTGAACTGCTTCACAATCGATGCGACCTCGGCGTCCTGCGCGCCAAAGCTCAAGCATCGATGCGGCGCCGAAATCGGGCGGCTTGCGTGCCTGCGGCACGCCGAATCCGTGGGATGTGCGCGGGGCCAAGCTCCGCTTTCGACCCTGCAATATGCTATGAAGCCGATGGATGCTGGCGACACGCACGCCTCGCGAAAGGTCGCGCGTGCGAGGCTTTAGGAGCGCGCCGGATGGCAAACGAAGCGAAAACGGTACGGCGTATTCTGCATTTCAAGATCAGGACGCCGACGACGGAAACCAAACAACTGCTTCCCTTCATCAAGGCCGCGATTCCCTTCTACGAGGCTTTCGGGCGCGCCCGCATCCGGCTGCTGCACAATGTCGACGATCCCACGCAATTCGTGCAGGTGCTGGAATACGAGGCCGAGGAGGCTTTCGAGATGAATCGGCAGCGGATTGCCGGCGATCCGACCATGCGGGCTTTTCTGCAGACTTGGCGCACGCTGCTGTCGCAGGCGGTGGAGATCGACGTTTACGAGGATGTGACGGAAGCCATCGAATAGCGTCGCCGCGCCTGGCTGCCGGGTGTTCGAGCCGCAGCAACAGGCCGCCGGCCCGCCGCCGTCGTTGCGCTTAATACCGCCGCGGGCCGTCCCAATTGAATCGCCAGTTCAAGCCGCCGCGAACGACGTGGGACTTGAGCTCGACGCTGTCCCCGGGCACGGGCGTGCTCGAGCCGAGATCGACGAACAGGTATTCGGCCTTGGCGCTCAGACTCGGCGTGAAGGCATATTCGACGCCCGCGCCCAAGGTCCAGCCCGCTTGGGTGTTGGTGCCGCTCAGGATCGTCACCGGGGGAGTTGTAATGGCACCTTTGACGTCCCCGACCGCCAGGCCGCCGGTGACATAGGGCAGGAACCGGTCGAATGCGTAGCCGACCCGGCCGCGCACGGTGCTGAGCCACCCGGCCGCGCACGGTGCTGAGCCACTGCAGATAGCTATCGTAGTTCACGCCGTTGATCGGGCCGCTGCTGCCGTGGATCCGGGCCCAGTCGAGGTCGCCCTCGAGGCCCCACACCCAGGAGCCGACCTGATAATTGAATCCGAGCGTTCCGCCGATCAGGCCGCCGCTGATCCCGAAATTTCCGGTCGTATTGCCGAGTTGGCTGTCAGTGTGGCTCGAACTGCCCCACCCGCCCCCGCCATTGATGCCGAAATAGAGCCCGCTCCAATTGAAATACGGCACCGGCGCATAGGGCGCGTAGGCCGGTGCCTTGGCCGGAACACGGGTCGATATGTCGGCAGCTTGCGCCTGCAAGCACGCGCCGAACACCGCGGCCGCCGCAGCCGCACTCGTACACAAACGCATCGACATGGCGGAACCGCCCTTTCGGTCCCGTCCCCCTGAACAGGCACCTTACCACAGAATGCCTGTGTAATCAGTAAAGGCGGCAGTTCTGGGGTAAGTGGAGGTATAATGGTAGTCGATCGGTTTTTGCAACGTGAGCAGCGGCTTGCCGGCCGGTCTGGTCTCGCGTCTCCGGGACTTCCCGGCCTCCCGTCCGATCGCCCATGCTGTGATAGAGTACGCGTCATCCTCCGCAGGCCCGTGCCGCTGAATGAGCGAACCTCGCAAGCTCGCCGCAATTCTTGCCGCCGATGTCGCGGGCTATTCGCGGCTCACGGGGCTCGATGAAGAAGGCACCGTCCAGCGCTTGCGCAAGCTTCGCGAGGAGCTGATCGATCCCGCCGTTTCTATCCATCGCGGTCGCATCGTGAAAACGACGGGCGACGGGCTCCTGATCGAATTTGCATCGATCATCGACGCGCTACGCTGCGCGATCGCCACCCAGCGCGAAATGCAGGTCCGGAACGCGGATGACCCGGCCGACCGCCGCATCGAGTTCCGGATCGGCCTTCATGTCGGCGACGTGATCGTCGCGGGTGACGACCTGCTCGGCGACAGCGTCAACATCGCTGCGCGTCTGGAAGGCATTGCCGAACCAGGTGGGATCTGCGTCTCGGACGACGCCTTCCGGCAGGTGCAGGGCAAGATATCCGTCGAGGTCGTCGACCTCGGGAATCAGGATCTGAAGAACATCGCGCGGCCGGTGCGCGCCTACAAAATCGTGCTGGAGCCTTCCCTGGGAAAGATGAAGCAAACCGCCTGGTTGCCGATTCCCGACAAGCCGTCGATTGCGGTTCTGCCGTTCCAGAACATGAGCGGCGACCCGGAGCAGGAGTATTTCGCCGATGGCGTGGTGGAAGACATCATCACGGCGCTGTCGCGCATGCGCTGGTTGTTCGTCATCGCCCGGAACTCCAGCTTCACCTACAAGGGCCGGGCGGTCGATGTAAAACAGGTCAGCCGCGAGCTGGGGGTGCGCTACATCCTCGAAGGCAGCGTGCGCAAGGCGGCGAACCGGGTGCGCATCACCGGCCAGCTCATCGACAGCGCGACCAATGCGCATCTCTGGGCCGACCGTTTCGACGGCGCGCTGGAGGATATCTTCGATCTGCAGGACCAGGTGACGGCGAGCGTCGTCGGCGCGATCGGGCCGCAGCTGGAGCAAGCCGAAATCGAACGCGCCAAACGCAAGCCGACCGAAAGTCTCGATGCCTATGACTATTTCCTGCGCGGCATGGCAGGCGTTCATCAGTTCACGCGGGACGCCAACAACGACGCGCTCAGGCTGTTCAACAACGCCATCGAGCTCGACCCCGAGTTTGCGGCGGCCTACGGCGCGGCGGCGCGATGTTATGCGCAGCGTATTGCCAACGGCTGGATGGTCGATCGCGCACGGGAAATTGCCGAGGCCGACCGACTGGCCCGGCGCGGCGCGCAATTGGGCAAGGACGACGCGGTCGCGCTATGCGGGGCCGGACTGGGGCTAGCCATCGCGGTCCACGATCTGGAAGACGGCGTTGCGCTGATCGATCGGGCCCTCATGCTCAATCCCAACCTGGCGACCGCCTGGCATTTCAGCGGTTTGGTTAGAGGCTGGCTCGGCAGGCCCGAGGAGGCGATCGAGCATTTCGCACGAGCAATGCGCTTGAGCCCGCTCGATCCGCTCATCGGGCAGATGCAAACCGGGATGGCAATGGCGCAGTTTTTTGCAGGCCGCCATGACGACGCTGTGGCATCGGCGGTAAAGGCAATACGGGAAGCGCCGAATTGGGTTCCGGCATACGTTGCCGCCGCGCTAAGCAATGCGGTCACCGGCCGAGCGGAGGACGCGCGAAAGATCGTGACAAAGCTGCGTGAGCTCGATCCCGGACACTGCGTTACGAGTCTCAAGAACGTGTTGCCGCTGCGGCGACCGGAAGATTTAACGAAATTGGAAGAGTGCCTGCGCAAGGCCGGGCTGCCGGAGTGGGCGCTTCGCCAACTCCTCGGCCACGAGCTCCTTCTTCGAGAGCTTGCCGACCGGCGTTTTCGGCAACGCGGCGCGGATCTCCATCTCGGTCGGCATTTCGTATTTCGCGAGCTTGTCGGCCAGGAACGTCTTGAGCTCCTCGATGCCGAATGCAGGCTGCCCGGATTTCAGCACGATGAACGCCTTGGCGGATTGCCCGCGATAGGCGTCGGGTATGCCGATCACGGTCACCTCGGCGACCGCCGGGTGCTCATAGATCGCCTCTTCGATATTGCGCGGGAATACGTTGTAGCCGCCGGACAGGATCATGTCCTTCTTGCGGTCGACCAGCGTCACGAAGCCGTCGGCGTCCATGTAGCCGATATCGCCGGTGTGGAAGCGGCCGCCGCGAAACGCCTCCTCGGTCGCTTCCGGCTTGTTCCAATAGCCTTTCATCACCTGCGGGCCGCGAAAGCAGATTTCGCCCTTCTCGCCGGTCGGCAGCACCTTCATGCCGGTCTCGAGATCGACCACCTCGATGACGGTGTGCGGCGCCGGCAGCCCGACGGTGCCGGGCCGGCCCGCCCCGTCGATCACCTGCAGGGTGCCGAGCGGCGCGGTCTCGGTGAGGCCATAGCCTTCGCGCGGCGTGAGCCCGGTGAGCTGCCGGAACTGCTGCAGCACTTCCAGCGGCAGCGGCGCGCCGCCGGATGCGCACAGCTTGAGCGAGGAGAAGTCGACCTCGTTGATCTTGGGATGGTTGACGAGCGCCGTGTACATCGTCGGCACCGCCGGAAACGACGTGATCTTCTTGCGCCCGATGTCGGCGAGCACCCGGTCCGGGTCGAAGCGGATGTGCAGCACCGCTTGCGAGCCCTGGGCGACGGAGAGCAGCATGATGAAGGACAGTCCGAAGATGTGATAGAGCGGCAGCACCGCGAGCGTCTTTTCCGGCTCTTCATCGGCGCCGATCCAGTGACGATACGCGTTCACCACCGCGCAGAAATTGGCGTGGGTCAGCATGGCGCCTTTGGGCTCTCCGGTCGTTCCGCCGGTGTATTGCAGGGTCGCGATCTCGTCCTCGAGCGGCCCATGCGGGTGGGACCGGAACTTGCCGTCATTGGCGATCAGCGCCGCAAAATCGATTTCCCGTCCCGCGCCTGCCGCGCGCTCGGCCGCCGGCCCGAACACGCGCGCAATCGGCTCCGGCAGGAAATCCCCGATCGCGCACACCACCAGGGTCTCGAATTTCGCCGTGCCCTTGAGCGCCGCGATCTGCGGATAGAGCATCGGCAGCCCGAGCGTCACCATCACCTGCACTTCGGCATCGCTGATCTGATATTTCAGCTCGCGCGGCGCGGCGAGCGGGCTGAAGTTGACCACACGGCCGCCGGCCATGAGCACGGCGAAGAACGCGACGATGAAATGCGGCGTGTTGGGCAGGTGCAGCCCGACGTGGACGCCGGGGCCCACGCCGAGCGCCTGCAGCCCCTTGGCGGCGCACGCGGCGAGGTCCCGCAGCTCGCGAAACGTGAAAGTACGGTCGTAGAAATCGAGCGCGACCCGCTCCGGCCATTTTTCCGCGGCGCTGTCGAGCAGGCTTTCCACCGGCACGGGCGCAGGCAGGGGCGCGTCCCAGCGCACGCCGGGCGGATAGGAATTTTCCCAGACCCGAGTGGACAATGGTTCCTCCGGAATGCCGAGCTTTCGTTCCGGCTCGGTCGATTTCGGGCACCTTATCCGGTCGGATTCATGCGGTCCAATGGGCTGATGCTTCACCATCGGTCCTGCTTCGGCGTGCTTCGAGCTGACGCGAAAGTGCGGCCATCGGGCGGCGCTTTGCAGGCCGGTGACTGGTCGAGACAAAGCCCCGGCCGGGGGACCCGACCGGGGCTTTTTTGCTGGGCGGCGTTGGGGGGAACGGGGGGCCCGCCCAGCGAGTGACCCCTACCTAATCACACTTGTTCATGGCTTCTCTGGCTCGTTTTGTCGCAGGGCAGTTGTGCCGCAGCCTCGGCCGGCGACGGCCGATCACGCGCGGCACGGAATCGAAACCGTCCATGGCGGGCCCGCGGAGAACAGCTCGCGGCCCTCACGGAGAACCGGATAGTGGAATGCAGATTGTGAATTTGCACGGTGCCACAACTGACAATAGCATTTTTGCGAGATGGAGGAGCAAAAAGCCAGCGATTTCAGCCTTTTGATTTTTCAACGGCGCAAGCGTCGGCACGCGGAAAGGCGGGCAGTTCATTCTTCGCGCGTTGCGAAGCGCGACGGCGACCATCGGGACGGACCGCGGAGCGGGCCGGTCGCTCGCGCGGGGCAGCCTTGCCGGAGCGCGGCGGTGTCAGGGTCTTTTTGCCATGATAAGCCTGCCGCGATGGCCCAGGCGCTGGAGCTCCGAACGCAAACCAAGCACGCCCGCGACACACGCGTCATGGGGCTCGTGAGCGGCTCGCATTTCGTCAGCCATTTCTACATTCTCCTGCTGCCGCCGCTGTTTCCCTTCGTGCGGGCCGAGTACGGCGTGAGCTATATCGAGCTCGGGTTCGCGCTTGCCGCCTTCAACGTGGTCTCGGCCGGGCTGCAGACGTCGGCCGGATTCCTGACCGACCGGATCGGCGCTCGCGCCGTGTTGGTCGCCGGGCTCTTGCTGGGCGCGGGCGCGTTTGCGCTCGCCGCGCTGGTCCCCTCGTTCTGGTTCCTGGTGGCGATGTTCGCCGTCGCCGGCCTCGGCAACACCGTCTACCACCCGGCCGATTACTCGATCCTCTCGCGCCACGTTTCGCCGCAGCGGATGGGGCAGGCGTTTTCGTTCCACACCTTTGCGGGGATGCTCGGGTCCGCGGTGGCGCCGCCGGCCTTGCTGGTGCTGCAAGCCATCGTCGGGTGGCGCGGCGCGTTCATGGCGGCGGCGCTGCTCGGGGTCTTGGCTGCGGCCGTGATGGTGCTCCAGCGCGACGCCTTGGGCGGGCCGATTGCGCGGGAACGCACGCGGCCGGCCGAGGAGGCGGCGAACGGCGAAGGCTGGAAGCTCCTGTTCTCGCCGCCGCTCCTGCGCAATCTCGCGTTCTTCGTGATGCTGGCGATCGCCGCCGGGGGAATGCAGAATTATTCGGTCGTGGCATTGGGCGCGCTCTACGGCACGCCGCTGTCGATCGCCAACACGGCCTTGGCGGCCTATTTGCTGATGATCTCGATCGGAGTGCTCCTGGGCGGCCTGCTGGCGAGCCGCACCCAGCGCCACGAGGTCGTCGCGGTCGCCGGGCTGATCGTGGTCGCACTCACGACGCTTGCGGTCGGCCTGGTCTCGCTCGGCACGGCATTGTTGATCGCGTCGATGGCCATCGGCGGATTATTTTCGGGACTGATCATGCCGTCACGCGATATGATCGTGCGTTCCCTGGCTCCGCCCGGGTCGTTCGGCAAAGTGTTCGGTTTCGTGACCACGGGGTTCAATCTCGGCGGCATCGTATCGCCGCTGCTGTTCGGCTGGCTCATGGACCAGGGACACCCGCGCGCGATCTTCCTGTTGGGTGCAGCCTTCAGCTTGCTGTCGATTCCAACGGTTCTCAGCTTTGGTCCGCGCCGAAAGGCGGCGGAGAGCCGAGCATGAGCCTCAACCCCGCGTCCGCCGACGGCACTTCTCCCAGCGTCGCCGCGCCGGCAGGTGTGATCGAGGCGAGCCGGGAGCTCGCGAACCGGGCGTGGGCGGGCGCGGATCTCACGAACGTCGTCCCCTTCGTCAAACGCCATCGCCAGGAGGGCGAGCCCGGCGTGCAGGTCCGGCTTGCACCCGGCGAACGTCCCGCGCCGGTGCTCCTGAAACCGGACCGCGGCGCCTGGATGCTCGCTCTGCTGCTAAGCTCGCTCGCTGCCCATGCGGGGGTTTATTGGATGCTCAACCGCGAGCCGCCGCCGCTGGCGAGCGTCGGGGTTGAATCGATCTCGGTCGAGCTGGTGCTCGGCACCGACATGCCGGCGGGGCATACACAGGAGACCACAAAATCCGAGCAAGAGCCGGCCCAGGCTCCGATCCTTGCCGAGGAGCCGGCGGCACAACCGGAGCCCCAGCAGGAAGCCGCGCAGCAAGTCGAGCCCGAGCCGCCGCCGGAGGAAGCTCCGCTCGTGGTGTCCACTGCCGAGCCGCCGCCAACGCCCGCGCTGCCCGTGGCAACGGTGCCGCCGGTGCTCGCGGTCCCGTCGGCAAGGGATCTCGTTCCGCCGCTCCCGGCGCCTGCGCCCAGGCGCGCCGCGCCGGCGCCGGCTCGCCAGCCCAAGCCGCAGCATCCGGTGCGGCAGCGCCAAGCCATGCTGCCGGCAACGGCCGGCGCCCCCGCAGCGTCGGCCAATGGCGTCGGACGCGGCCGCTCCGACGCGGACACCAATTACCGCGGGCTCGTCGCCGCGCATCTTGCCCGCTACAAGCGCTTCCCGGCCGATGCCCGCAGCCGCGGCGACCAGGGGGTGGCCAGCGTCTCCTTCAGCCTCGACGGCGCCGGCCGCGTGACCTCGGTCGCGCTGGTGCGCGGCAGCGGCGTCGCAAGCCTCGACCAGGAGGTCCGGGAGATGGTCCATCGCGCCTCGCCGTTTCCGGCGCCGTCGACCGGCCGGCCGATGTCGTTCACCGTTCCGGTGAGCTTCCGGCTGCAATAGCCCCAACGCGGGCGCGCCCGGCAGAGCCGTCACGACCTCGACACCTTTTCCGCTGAACTTCCCGTGCGGGCTCAAGTATCGCGCTAGCTTTTCGCGGCAGCCCGTTTTCTCTATGGTCGGTTTTGGACGCGGGAAGATGACCACGACCATCGAAGAACATTATCGGGCCCTGGTTCCCGGGCTGGGGGTGCTGCTCGATTTTCTCGCGGCGTCCCATGCGCGCGCGCTCGCATTTCTGGTCGCGGTCTGCCTGGTGAGCTATCTGCCGGGATTCTTCAACATCCCTCCGGTCGATCGCGACGAGGCACGGTTCGTTCAAGCGACCAAGCAGATGATCGAGAGCGGAGATTATGTCGACATCCGTTTTCAAGAAGAGGTTCGCTACAAGAAACCGGTCGGCATCTATTGGCTGCAGGCGGCAGCAGTCCGGGCAGCGGAGGGACTGGGCGCGTCGGACCCGCGCACTACGATCTGGCTCTATCGGTTGCCGTCCCTGGTCGGCGCGATCGGCGCCGTCCTGCTGACGTATTGGGCCGCGCTCGCTTTCGGCTCGCGGCGCACCGCCTACCTTTCCGCCCTGATGCTGGCGTGCTCGCTGCTGCTCGGGGTCGAAGCGCGGCTCGCCAAAACCGATGCGATGTTGCTGCTCACGATCGTGGCGGCGCTCGGCGCGCTGGCGCGGGCCTATCTCGCCGCGCCCAAGCAGACGCCGGAGCCCTCGAACTGGCTCGTTCCGGCAATTTTCTGGACGGCCCTTGCCGGCGGCGTGTTGTTGAAGGGGCCGGTGATCCTCATGGTGGTCGCGCTCGCGGTGGCGACGCTCGTGGTGCGCGACCGCTCCGGGCGCTGGCTCGCACGCCTGCGCCCGGCCGCCGGAGCCCTTTGGCTGCTGCTGCTCGTGCTGCCGTGGTTCCTCGCCATTCTCCGGCGGACCGGGGCGAGCTTCTTCGTCGAGTCGATCGGCAACGACCTGCTGAGCAAGCTGGTCGGCGCGCAGGAATCGCATGGCGGACCGCCCGGATATTACCTCGCGACGTTCTGGGCGACGTTCTGGCCCGCGGCGCCGCTCGCCGCGGTTGCCGCGCCTCGGGTGTGGCAACAGCATCGCGACCCGGCAACGCAATTCCTGTTGGCCTGGCTGGTGCCGGCATGGCTGCTGTTCGAGCTGGTGCCGACCAAGCTGCCGCACTACGTGCTGCCGCTCTACCCCGCGATCGCCATCCTGATTGCGCGGGTCATGGCGGAAGGCGGTCTCTCGCGCGACCGGCGCCTGGTGCGCGCCAATATCCTATGGCCGGCGGTGACCGTGGTGCTGCCGATCGCCGCCGTCATCGGACTCATTGTCCTGCGGCGGCAGCTCGGGCTGCTGGCCTGGCCTTTTTCCGCCGCGGCGATGATCTTCGGATTTCTGGCCTGGCGGTTCTACGAGGCCGACGGCGCGGAGCGCTCGCTGCTGCGTGCCGCCGTCGCCGCCATCATGCTGTGGATCGCGGTCCCGGGCGCGATCGTGCCGCTGCTGCGCCCGCTGTTTCCGAGCGCGCTGCTTGCCTACAATATTCATCCCGACTGCGAGCGTCCGTTGTTTGCATCCGCGGGCTATCATGAGCCGAGCTTGGTGTTCCTGTTCGGCACTTCGACGCGCCTCACCAACGGCCAGGGGGCCGCCGACTTTCTGCTCGAGGGCGATTGCCGCTTTGCCTTCGTCGAGTCGCGCCACGAGCGCGCCTTCGTGCAGCGGGCCGAGGCCATCGGATTGCGGTATGCGCCGGGTCCGCGGATCGAGGGCATCAACCACAGCTCCGGCCATTCCGTTTCGATCGCGGTCTATCGCTCGGAAGGCGCCTCATGAGCATGATGCGAGATCGGGTCGAGCGCACGGCGGCTCCGGGAGGCCCGGTGATGGGCCGGATGCTGGCGCATCTCGGCGCCTGGCTCGCCCTCATCGTGCGACCGCCGTTTGCGCGGGCGGACGGGGCAGGGGGCCGCGCCGGTCCGCGATGGAGTTTTCTGGCGCTCGTCGGCCTCGGCGCAATCGCCGTCATCGGCGGCGCGATGGCGCTCTTCGACGCCTGGGCCATTGCTCAGCAGCGAAATTTTCCGGCTTGGGTCGTCCAGGTCTTCGAGCGGATCACGAATTTCGGCAAATCCGGATGGTTTCTGTGGCCCGCGGGGCTCCTCGTCATAGCGGCGGCAGCCTTGGCCCGGCCCGCGCTCGGGCGCGGCGCCAATCTCGTGATCCTCTCGCTGGTGGTGCGGCTCGAGTTCGTGTTCCTGGCCATCGGCATTCCGGGCCTGATGGTCTCGATCGTGAAGCGCCTGATCGGGCGGGTTCGGCCGTCGGACTGGGGACCGTTTCATTACGTTCCATTTTCCTGGCGACCGGATTATGCCGCCTTGCCTTCGGGTCACAGCACCGCGGCCTTCGCGGCCGCGTTTGCGATCGGCGCGATTTGGCCCCGGGCGCGCGTGTCGATGTGGATCTTTGCCGGCGTGATTGCCGTGAGCCGGGTCGCCGTTCACGCGCATTTCCCGAGCGACGTCATTGCCGGAGCTTTTGTCGGAATTTTCGGCGCCATTCTCGTGCGCAACTGGTTCGCCGCGCGCCGGCTCGCGTTCGTGCGCGGGACGGACGGAAAGGTAAGGGCGCTCGCCGGGCCCTCGGCGCGGCGGATCAGGAGCCTTGCGGCCCGGCTGGCCGGCCGCTAGTCGTCGCGATGCCTTGCTGCAATGGCCGAAATCGAGGATGCTGGGGGCAGCGGGGAAGGGTCATCTCCACATACCGACGATACCGACGCAACGCATTCGCGGCGGACCTGCCGATCATGGCCGGCGTCCGATAGGGCAAGCAGCGTGAGCATTTTGAAGCGACCCGGCGTAAAGCGCGTTCGACGCATCCTCGTGCTTGCGGTCGTGCTCGCATCGGCCGTGTATTTCGTGCCGGTTCCCACGCTGATCCTCGTCGCATGTGGGCTGATCGACGTCGGCAGACATAAGAAAATCAGATATGAGCTGATCGAAAAATATTTCATGGGCAATGGCTTGGGGACTTGGCTGCTGTCGCCGATAAACCTTCTTGCGGATCTGTTCTCGTACAGCAACAAGGGCAAATACAAGTTGGAGGACCTGCCCGCCGGCCACCGCGCCGAGATCGAGTCCTGTGTGCGCGCATTCGTCGAGAACGGCGATCTCATCAAGGACCACATCGCGAAAACGATCGGTCAGAACAAGCGCTGCATGCTTACGTTCAAGTGGTACAAGACCGTGCAGGCGACGCAACTGAGAATTCCGGCGTTCGAGCGCGACTATCGCTACATCAAGACGATCGCCGTCTCCGCGTTCAACACTCGGGAGCGGACATCCTGGCATTTCGGTCCTCTCCGGCTCACGTTCCGCGTGCTGTGCAATCTGGAGCCGGTCGATAGCCGAGACGTCTTCATCGAAGTCGATGATCAGACCCACTATTGGGTGGATAATCCGCTGTTTATCTTCGATGACACGATGTTCCACCGCTCGATCAACGATGTGGATCACGTCAGGTACTGCCTGTTCATGGATATCGTCCGTCCCAACTATTCGCAGAAGGGGTTCGATTTCGCCGTAAATGCCGCAAGAGTCATCTCGGGTTCGTTCAAGCGGCTGTTCTATAAGAATTGGTCGTTCATCCGCTGAAAGCTCCGCAACCTCGCCTGAGCTGCGTGCCGGACGGCGTTCTGGCTCGCAACTGCTTCGCCCCGCGCCGGCTCGCGTTCGTGCGCGGGACGCACGCAAAGGTCGGGGCGTTCGCCGGCCCTCGGCGCGGCGGATCAAGAGCCTTGCGGGTCAGCTGGCGGGTCACTAGAACCGCCACGCTCATGGCTGAAGCAAGCGCACCCGGGAATCCGGCGGTATCGATCGTCGTGCCGGTCAAGGACGAGGCGGACAACATCGGTCCGCTGGTCGAGGAGAT
>WNFX01004226.1_pt1 | contig 14167 bp, 14 predicted proteins | sample 5400111 | NCBI WGS metagenome assembly WNFX01 (sample SAMN13153363, study PRJNA577476) | soil metagenome | isolation source: 40 cm soil or saprolite under grassland replicate 1 | place: USA:California | collected 2016-06-15 | reverse complement strand
TGTGGGACCTTGAGTGAACTCGCATTTCGACTTGCTCGTAACAACATTCTCGCATTTGCTCTCGTCGAAGATCTTTCTCAGCCAGTCCTTGTTGAGCTGGCTCTCCGTCCGCATGTAGAGACTCTTCTCAGGCTGCCTTCCCACAAGACGTCCCAATCTATGGCCTTCTCCGTGGTCGATGTAGACCCAGTCGTCGCCAACTATCCTACCGCCTGGGACCTCCATTAGCTTAAACGCCTGGGTAGTCTTACCAGTGCCCGTTGGCGCGACGATTATCACCCCCCTACCGCCAACGTCAACGCAGGCCCCATGAATCGAGTGAGTGTTCTTCGACGTCTCAAGAACCGCAGCGGCCATTCCCAAGGCCCAGCTCTTGCACTGCCCGTAGTATTCTGTGTTAAAGAATAGGGATTCATGGGTCTCAGGACAATAGAATGAGGATGGTTCTGACCCTTCGATACCGAACGCTGAGATGATCCTTGCATCTGTGGTAGAATCCACCTTGGCTTCATTCCAGTTGAGCTTCCAGAAATCGTACTGGTGACGACTGTTGCCCCAGAACTCAACGACGACACCGTTCAAATTGGCTTTAGCGTTGAAAGACGAGGAAGAGTTGAGCCTCCTCTCTGCCCTATGCTTGAGTTCGTCGAACCTTAACCTTGGAACGTTTTTGTCACTCTTGACCCGCGTCGTGGAGGCCGTGACGTAGTTGTCCAGCATTATCTTTGAACGCCTCGAACCGAGAGCGCAGCAACCGCCTCGAATATGACCTTTGCACAGACCGCTGCCGTCTGGCCAGAATCGAGTTCAGGCGAAACTTCTACCGCGTCGAGGCCTACGATGTTCCGGCCCATCGATCCTTGGACCAGGGTGAGTAATTCGTCAGTTGAAAGTCCGTCAGGCTCGGGGTTTCCCACGCCCGGTGCGTAGGCAGGGTCTAAGGCGTCAATGTCAACCGTGACGTAGGCGTGGGCGAACTTGGCGAGAAAGCTTCTGATTCTCTGAGCTGTCTTCTCAACTGAACTTCTTCTGAGATCCAGCGGAGTGATGACCTCAACCCCGGATTTCTTACAATAGTCCAGCTCTGGCTTTGAGAAAGCGCGGATGCCCACTTCCATGACATGGCCCGGACCGATTCGTTCCGCGACTCTTCGCATGAAAGTTGCATGCATAATCTTCTCACCAAGATACTCGTCTCTAAGGTCAAGATGGGCGTCGAAGCTAACGAGGCCAAGGTCCAAGGGTAAGGCGTCAATCGCGGCCTTCGTTATAGTGTGCTCTCCTCCAACCATAATGGGAAGCTTGCCAGCAGATACAAGCTCCGACCACACGGAGGTGACTCTCTTTAGAGTGTCCTGACTATCCTCTACGGTATCGATATCTCCCATATCATGGACGGGAACTTTTTCCAGATCAATATCGGATCGGATACTGTACAGCTCAAGGTTCGCCGACAGGTCCCGGATAGCACCCGGACCGAAACGCGATCCGGCCTTGTAAGTGCTACTCCGATCGTAAGGCACCCCGAAGAAAACGTAATGTGAATCCTCAAACGAACTGGAGACTCCCGTGAAGGCTGGGCGGGGGGAGAGGTATAGTTTGGCCTTGCTCAAGTTCTTTCTAGCCTGTGGCCGCAATGAATGTAAGGCTTGCTTCCAAAAGGTAGACCATTACGAAATTTGGTCTCAATTCATGCGTTCCTGAGACTTACGCGCAGTACGTATCACGACCAAATAAGAGATTGGCTACGCGACAGCTACCCAGCTATTTCTTAGCCTTCCACATTTCTCTTACAGCGGTGTTGGCAAGATAATCGTCGATCTCCGAATGTTCTGGACGGACCCCGCGTTTGCAGTTCTCGCAGAAGATGTTCCTGGCATCGTTAGTATAGCCGCAATTATCGCATTTCCAGAAACTCGCATTCTTGGTGGTCATTAGCCAAGTGGCCCAGCCGTTGGAAAGTCGTGTGATTCCTGGGAAGAATACGCTTTTGTAACCAAAGGGATGAACGGGAGAGATTGTTGCTTAGGCTTCTCAAAAACGTAAGACTCGCGGGCAGATATCCAAGGTTACAAGCTTTGCCAGAATCGCCTCCTTGGGGGCAAGGCTTCAGTTTGCTAGGTTGTTTGGTTTTTTCACAAAGGGCGAGTAATTGTTCCATTAGTTCTAGCCTCAGGGGAGCCGTCGCAGAGTCCCTTGGTTGGCAAGGGTTAGAGAGCGGAGCCGCAGGCCCCGCAGAATTTCTGCCCGGGCGCGTTTTTCTGCCCGCACTTTGGGCACGCTTTAGATGGGGCTGCGATGGTTTGCTGAAAGGGTGGCGCGCCTGCTGGCCCCATTGCGGCGTACCCGGAAGAGAATGGTGTTTGATAGCGTGCTAGATTCTCACGGATTATTCCGTAGGCTTTCTCCGCTTGGTCATTGGGCAAATCGTTCAGCATCAAGGGGTCGCCGCCGAATCTGAGGACGCATTTTATGGTCGACCGGAGTACTCCCTTGTCGAGGATGGCGTTGGCTATGTCTGTGTATGAGAAGTCGGTATAGTCCTTCTTCAATCGCATAGCGTGAGGATGCCTGAGGATCACGCGCTCGTTGGTCAGAACGACTGAGTCAACGTTGATCTTTGGATGGTATATCTTCTGCTGGATGTATAGCTCGACCTGTTCATTCGGTCCAAAAAGGTGGGCGACATCGGAGGGCGCGTCTCCCATGAAATCGTTGACCAGGACTTTGGTCTAGAGGTTCGAAGATAAGTCTTGCCAAGACGAGGAGTGGATGTTGTGGTCATTCATGCGAATGTAAGGCTTATTTTAGGAGACCTTAGAGGTCGCTCTAGGTCGGAACGTGTCTAAGCAAGAGACGAAGCCCGATACTGAGGCTATAGGAGGTCTGCGGCCTGTGGGGCTCTCGATCTCTGCCTTCTTCTATGCTGCCTCCGGCGCCTACTATCTCGTGTATCCCATCGCAGCGAGCGACCCGAGCATCTGGCCTCTCTATGTCATTGGCGCGTTTTCGTTGCTGGGAAGCTTCGGGGTCCTCAGAATGACGAGGTGGGGTCTTTGGCTTGGCTTGGGGCTCTTTCTCCCGCAAGTGATCGCGCCCGCCTTCGCGCTCATGACGGCGTTATCGTATCCTCAGTTTGGATCGTTTGTAATGGTGGCTCAGCAGCCCACCTCGATTGCATTCCTGGCTTCGCTTGTTGTCTTGATGTTCTTCGCGTCTTTGACCTTCCTACTGATCCTAGACAAGCGGCGCAGGTTCAAATAGACTCTTACGAAGGGATCCGAATCGGTCTAGGTTTGCTGATGGCCCTGGATGGTTCCTTGGCTTTGTTTGAGTAGCATCGAGGACAAGAGGTCATGCGCCTCCATCTTCCTGATCGCGTCGTGATAAGCTGGAATCCGCAGACTTTGCAATTCTTCGCGGTTATGGTCAGAGATCCGAACTGAGGGAGAGGTAATGTGAATCTGCAACCCTTCTCGTATCCTTTACATCCGATAAACCTCTTGCCCGATGCTCGGCTCCGAATTACGATTAGGCTCGAGCCGCACGAAGGGCATGGATAGTCAAATGTGGCGTTAGATCTTCTCTGGGTGGCGGCGGCTTCAGCGAGCTGAGTGCCCAAGGCCTCTTCTTTCGAGATTAGGTGCAGCATGATGGGCCGTAGACGTTCAAGGGTGCTCGTGAGGACTTCGCGTCTTGTTGCCCCTCCTGATCGAATCTCTCCCATCCGGTTTTCCAGCTCAGACGTGAATCCTGAGTCTGTGATCATAGGACAATATCGGTCAAGTATGCTGATGATCTTGATCGCAACCGGCGTGGCCTGGATTCGAATGTCCTTGATGTAGCCTCGGCGGTAGAGAATCTCGATGATCTCGGCCCTCGTCGCTTTTGTACCAATATTCTCATCCTCCATCTTTCGGAGCAGACTGCTTGGGTTGTAACGTGAGGGAGGCTCGGTGAACTTCTCGACGGCATCGATCTTCTTTATCGGAACTTTTTCTCCCACTCTTAGATCGGGGAGTTTCTGGTCGGGCTCAGAGCCGTACGGGCGGTAGAATTCGATCCAGCCATCTCTCAACAGTTTAGATCCTTTCAGGAAAAAGCTGTGCTGATCCTTCCTGAGGATGAGCTTTGTCCTCTCGCGGAGGCTGGATTCGGCGAAGGTTGCCATGAATCTCTTGATGATGAGGTCCAATAGGTTTGCCTCTGGTTGGAGTAGTCTTCTCTTGGGCGATTCCCCGGTTGGGTAGATTGCGGGATGGGCGGGATCCTGTCTTGGGCCTTGGTTTGGTCGCAGGGAGGTTCTGTTTGTCAGCTTTGAAACGAGTGATCTGTATTCGGCTCTGGCTGCTATTCCTCTGAGAATCTCGGAATATCCGATGTCAGGGGGCAGTTTTTGGCTCGAGGTTCTGGGGTAGGAGATCAGAGCATCCAGGTAGAGCCTCTCTGCAAGAGAGAGGGTCCTAGAAGGCGTGTAGCCGAAGTGTCTGTATGCTTCCGACTGCAGTGTTGAAAGGTCGAATGGATAGGGTGGTGGTTGCTGGATGGTCTGAGTTTCGATGTTTGCTACTTCTAGAAGCGCGTTTTTGCAGTCGACTGCGATTCGTGTCGCTTCAGCTAGTGTCGGAATCTTCTCTTTTTCGTAAGCGAGGGAGTAGTTTTCGTCTTCGTGTTGGATTGTCGCTTTGATGGTCCAAAACGGAGTGGGTGTGAAGCACTGGATCTCTTCTTCTCTCTGGACGACGAATTTCAGTGTCGGGCCTTGGACTCGTCCGGTTGAGAGTGTCGAATAGCCCCTGTTCTGTTTCAGCGCAGATTCTGTTAGGAGTCGGCTGAGATTGATTCCGTAGAGCCAGTCCAGCTCATGCCTGCATCGGCCCGCCTCGACCTGGGAATAGTCCAGCTCCGGAAAGACTGACTTGTAAGCGGTCTGGAGCTCCTTCTCAGTCATCGTGCTGAACTTCATCCGTAGAGCCTTCGCGTGGGCATCACTGCACGCGTATCGCAGGATCGTGTATCCGATCAGCGACCCTTCGACATCATAGTCGCAGGCGTTGACGAAACGGTCCGCATTTCTTGCAAGTGAGCTAATGGTCTGGATCCATCGAGAGAGCCTGGCCGATTTCTTGTCGATGAGATGTCGTGCCTCCCATCTGTAGTCCCAGATGGGATAGTATCGATGGGGGGTGTCGCCCTTGGAGTCGATGGAGTAGAGGTGGCCGAGCGCCGAACAGACGATTATTGTCTCTTGTCTGCGCCTAGCCTCGTAGTATGGGACCCCCTGCGTATCGACCCTGCGTGGGTCGCCATCTTCGTCGAGGGCCCGTGCAACACGAGCGGCGGCGTCCAGTTTCTCGCAGACGATAAGAGTCTGTATCACTTCCACCTCAACGGATTCTCCAGCAAGAAACGGGCGATTTCCTTGGCCTTCAAGCCCGTCTGAGGAAGCTTCTGAACCTGCTCAAGAAAATCAGGGACCCTTGGGCTTCCGTAGGCGACCGTCCACGTGCTGAAGGCTCGTTTGATATTCTCAAAGGCGCGCTGGTGAGAAGCACAGTAGCCAGCTCCTGCCGCGTCAATTTCTTCATGGCACAACGGACAAGTCATGGAGAGGGGGCTCGGTCGCGCGTGATCCGAGAGGAACGCTTTTCGAAATAAGAATTCTTGCTTTTTTTCGTCTCTGTTGTTTTTCGGGTTTTGGAAATTATTGTTACGATTTTTTGGAGGGAGGTGAGTGTAAGTAACAAGTCTCGATTAGACGAAGCGATTGAATTCTGCGATCCCCATCTTCTCTAGACGCGTCTTCTCGGACACCCGAGTCAGGAGAGTTTCTTGAGGATGCGCAGTACGTTTAGCGTGATCCACGGATTACGCTCGCCAACCTTGCCTAGGTGATGATAGATTTCCGGGATAACGGCCGTGTTCTCACGCCTATCCTCATGCCAGGCACCCGTTGCTGGGTCTTTCAGATAGTTCCATCGAAGCGCATTGACGTACGTGCTCTCCATCGGCCATGTCCCATCCGCGAGCTGTTTTTGCTTGATCAGCTGGAGAGCATCTGAGACTCGCTCATCACCTCCGTATCCGAGATCTGCTAAGACCCTCAGGCCATGGAGGATATCGTAGAAGTAGAAGAGTGGGAAGTGGAGCCTCGTCCACTCCTCATCGATCACTTTGCCGGTCCGGTCGGACTTGTAGAGCCGATGCACGAGCAGGAATTCAGCAGCCCTGTCAACGACATCCTTCGATCCCTTCGGCCAGAGGCTCCGGTCGAGTGCCGAGAAAGCCCAGAGCGGCTCTACGGTCGACATGAACGAGCTATGGTTAATCTTCACACCCCACTCTCCAATCTCACAGTTCCATCCCCCGTCCGGAAGCTGGGTCCTGACAAGAAACTCGAACATTAGCTGGACACGCGGATCCTGTCCATACCCGAAAACCGCGAGGGTCCGTGCCATATTGCCGGTAACACAAGGCTCCCAGAGAATAGGATAGGACTCAGGACCGGATTGGCTTTTAGGAGGCCACGACTTGTCTTGGGACATCGCAGTATTGAGAAGATACTCGCAACCGGCAGCAACAGATGCATGGCTAGGGCTAATTCCGAGCTCGCCCAGAAGGATGATATTCCAAACCGTCGCACTCCACTTCGGCCAGTAGCAATCCTCCGGAAAGGCCCAGTACCCTTTCGGATCTTGCTTCGACAACAGACCGACCATTGGACCCCAGCCAGCAATCTCGCTCTGAACTCTTGAAGTCACAGAACTGGAAGCTGACCCGCCTTTCAGGTCTCTCAGTGCCCAGTAACGCAGCGTAGGGCTCTCATGGTTAAGCAACCAATCTGTGGCATCATCTACGGAGAGTATTGAGGAAAGCATGAATGGTAGTAGGAAAGTCGCTACTATTCAAATCTCTCTGGCGAAATAGAATCAAGAGCGAGGACTCGCAAATCGTTCTGATCGAGAACTATGGGTGCCGGAAACCGAATGATATTTCAAGAAGTCCAGACAAACAAGTAAGATTGGAAGTCCCGGAATGCCCCCCAATCAAAAGAGACCGAGTTGGAAAAAGAAACGGGCAATCCAGACGGCTAGTAAGCGCGAAAGTCGAGGACGAATCTATGTTGTAGCAATTATTATTGCTGTCATCGTGATAGGAGTTGGATGGTATGTTTATGCCTCCTCCCAATCGCCGGGGCAATCAAACACCCTTCCTGACATCGTTTATGCAAAGCTCAGTACTTCCCAAGGAACAATAGAGGTTGAACTATATCACAGCCTTACCCCAAAGACTGTTGAGAACTTCGTGAACCTTGCAAATTCAGGATTTTACAATAACCTGGTTTGGCACAGGATTAATGCCGGCTTCGTAATTCAAACGGGTGACCCCAACACTAAAAATGGCGGGGGAGACCGCACCACTTGGGGAAAGGGAGCATCTCAGAGCGTTCCATTTGAGTATGATGCCTCCCTACACAATAATGTTGGATATCTTGGGATGGCCAGCACATCATCTGGCCTCGGTGGAAGCTGCCAATTTTACATCAATTTGGCCGACAATAGTGCTGCCCTTGATGGAAAATACGCGGTCTTCGGAAAAGTGATTTCTGGAATGGATGCCGTGAATGCGTTGGCCAATTTACCTACGACTACTCAATATACAGACGCCCAGGCCCCTGAACCTGTCAATCCTACCGATGCTATGCTCATCAGTGTCACAATTTCGGACAGCCCATAACAATGTACAGGTTCGACGCTCTTCTTTAGATGCCGAATGGCCAAAACGTTATGGAATGCAATCGATGTAAAGCTCTTGTTTCTTGATCAATTCTCGCTAGTTTCTCGACAGAGCATGCTCGGAATTTGCATCTCTGTTCTGCTGATGACATCAAACTCCCAAACAATGCTAAGAAATAGAACAACGTGGATTGCTGGAGATCTGGCCTGCTCACGCACAAGGAAATCATGCAAAGCGTTTTTAACCCTATTACCGTAAAAATGTCGGCCGGTAGATTTCAGTAATGGCTGACAAGAGAGCAGTATTGATCATCGTTGATGGGATGGGTGACAGGCCACTTATCGATCACGACTACAAGACACCCTTGGAATATGCTAACACACCCAACATGGATAGACTAGCCAAAGGAGGGCTAGTGGGATCACTCGATCCGATCTCCCCGGGTGTAAGACCTGGCAGCGATGTCGCAAATCTAGCATTGCTAGGCTACGACCCTGCCAAATACTACACAGGCCGAGGCGCATTAGAGGCGCTGGGTGCGGGCGTCGACCTAAGACCCAACGATGTCGCATTTCGTGTCAACTTCGCAACTGTCGATGATGACTTCCGCGTGGAAGACAGACGGGCCGGCAGAATTCGCAAGGGCACATCGAAACTAGCAAAGTCTGTCAGCGAGATCAAGGTCGAGAGTACGCCGGGAGTCAGGAGCATCTTCAAGCCAACAGTCGAACACCGCGCGGTTCTCGTACTGAGAGGTGAGAAATTGTCTCGGCATGTTACTGACACTGATCCTGGAGAGGAAGGGTTGAAGCTTGTCATTTCCAGAGCTACCGATGGATCGGATGAAGCGAAGAGAACAGCGGCAGCTGTCAACGAGTTCGTCAAGAGATCGCACGAAGTCCTCAGAGAACATCCGCTAAATCAAGAGAGAGCAAACGATGGAGAGAAACCCGCCAACATTATCCTGACCCGAGGCGCAGGGACCAGTCCTTCACTTCCAAGCTTCAAATCAATGTACGACCTACGCGGCGCCTGCATCTCTGGAACAGCTATGATCAAGGGAATCGCCAGTGCCGCAGGTATCGACGTAATTGATGTCAGAGGAGCAACTGGAAGCATAAAGACAGACTACGAAGCGAAGGCGAAAGCAGTCATCGAAGGGGCAAAAGACAAGAACTTCGTCGTAGTCCATGTAAAAGCACCAGACATCGCAGGCCATGACGCAGATTTCAAGGGCAAAGTCCGGGCTCTCGAAGACGTCGATACGTTAGTCGGCCACGTCATCGACGAGGTAGACATAGGCGCCAACTATGTCGCGCTCACCAGCGATCACGCGACCCCTGTCGGATACGGGTACCATACGGGCGATCCTGTCCCCTTAGTTATCGGAGGACCTGACGTTCCAGCAAGCAGGGTTCTCAAGCTCAGTGAAGCCAGCGCGAGCCGGGGAAACATAGGACGAATACGAGGAATAGACCTGATGCCCGTCCTCACCGACCTAATGGGTAGAAGCAGGCTATACGGATCGTAGAGATTCAGAGAGCCGGCAGCCCATTTTGTGCGCATGGGCTCTAGACTGATGGTTCTTACTTTTTTGCGTATGCTTTAGCGCGAATACCTTAACTTGCTATCCAAGACTACCATCGTAAGAGAAAACTCATGCAAGTGATCCCGGGACGCCAGAGGCCAGAGGGGGTAACTATACTAGGAGTATTGTCGATACTTGGAGGAATAGCGGGGGTTGTGGCAGGAGGAGCGCTCATGCTTGCGGCCATCGTTGTGGGGACGATAACATCACCTCTGAAGGACTTTCTAGCTTCTCAAGGCTACCCCCAACTTGTCTCCTACGTAACGACAAGCAATGTAGCAACGATTCTCGGAATTCTTGGAGTGTTCTCCCTTCTGGTTGGCATATTTTGGGTCGCTGTAGGCTTTGGTGCTCTCCGTGGAAGGGGCTGGGCATGGACGGTCGGCATCATCGTCCTGGTTCTGTCGATCATCAACTCTATTATCCAGGTAGCGTTTGGAAACCTCGCCAGTGTTGCTGGCCTCGCAATCGATTTGGGAATTATCTATTATCTCACGAGACCGAAGGTGAGAGCTTTCTTCGGCAAAACGCTCGCCCCAGCTTGGCAGCCAAAATCCGCGCCCTAGTCCGTAATATACTCAATTACGTCTCGGCAAGGCAAGGCTGTTTAGCTCGTCGAAGGTTATCGCGCCCTCTACCAAGCTCTCATAGGTCCCCTTCTCCAGCACTTCCCGAGCGGCACGTTTCAACAGCCCCATAGCGGCATAACACGCGCTGGGACCGAAGCTGACGCGAGCAACACCAAGCCTCTCCAATTCGTCAACCCTCGGCAGACCCTTCCTCACCATGACATTCACGGGAAAGTCCAGCGCCTGCACGAAGACGCGGATCGACGCCGCATCGAACAGACCCATCGGATAAACACAATCAGCACCCGCATCCCTGTAAGCCGTGGCTCGACGAATCGCTTCCTTAAGACGAGCACCCTCATCACCCGGCGCAAATCTGAACGCGTCGGTCCTAGCATTAATCACGAGAGGAATACCGGTCTTCTCACCCAACTTCTTAATCCCCTTCAACTTCTCGACCTGTTTCTCAATTGGAAACAGCTTCTTTGTGGCGTGAACAAAATCCTCGATGTTGATTCCAATTGCACCAGTCTTCAGAGCCTCTCGCACCGAGGCCAACACGTGTTTCGTAGTAGTCCCGAAGCCGGCTACAAGATCCGTGGACAGCGGAACAGACAAAACGCGACTTATCCTTCGAACGGCCGACATGTACTCGTCTCTGCTGATCACCTGGCCGTCAGGGTAGCCGAGGGAGACCATCAACCCAGCGCTCGACGTCGCTACCGCAGGAAATCCTGCGTCCTCAAACACTCGTGCGCTCGGCACATCCCAGGCGTTCGGAAGAATCAGGATCTTCTTCTCATCATGGAGCGCGCGAAAATCCTCAGCCTTGTCCCTCTGGGATCGCAGCTTTACAGGAGATGGATTCTTAGTCATGAGCCTTGTTCGGAGGCTTCACTCTATCAACTATTTGACGTGATGCCCTTGCTGGGTTCTTGGAGCCAGTGATCCAGCCTCCAACAATGATCAGCTTCACTCCGGACCTGACGAGTGCCTCGGCGCTGTTCGGGTTCACCCCTCCCGCAACCGCAACTGGAATCCGAAGGGTGCTAACCATTTCTCGTACGTTTCGGTCGACGCCCAGCCTGGAACGGAGCGCTCTCTGCGCGTCTATGCCCATGTGGACACAGACAATGTCAACACCCAAGCTCTGAAGTTGCCGCGCCCTCTTTCGCGGATTCGAGGACATCAACAGATCAGCCATCAACAACCCGTCATGGCGAGCAGCGGTCTGGACCGAATCGTGAATCGTTCTGTCATGTGCTAGGCCGGATATGGACACAACCTTTGCTCCAGCCTCGAAAGCCATCTCAGCCTCAATCCTGCCAGCATCAAGAGTCTTCATATCAGCTACAACCTTTCTAGCGTGAAAAGTTCGACTTAAGACCCGAACCGCCCTCATTCCCTCGCTCTTGATCAAGGGAGTTCCAGCTTCAAGCCACCCTACACTTTGAGAAGCGGCAGCCCTAGCTATTCGCAATGCTTCCTTCAATCTAACCAGGTCCAATGCGACTTGGACCTGAGGCCACGACTCTTCCATGATGCTGTTCCGGCCAACCGATCGGCGTTGTCCCAACAAAGACGCCCTCGTATTTGTAAATTCTATTCGGGGTGACTCGAACGATTCAGAGTTGGCTAACTGTGTCGGCTAGCTTTCTATTCCAGCGAAGTCTTCAGCGGAATCACCTTTGCCCGTCGCCGATATTCTCGAAGAGAGACATAGCAAACAAGAGCAAAGAATAACGAATCAAGCGCGAAGAACAGCGCATTGTAGATACTCCCATTTGCCTGGACACACGGCGGCGGACAACTGCTTTGTTCCACCCTCCACGTGAAGGGAAAGCCAAAGTTAGTGGCTGTTATGCCACCTGGGTTGACCCCATAGCCAGTCATAACCCAGCCAGTTGCGAGTGCGAGCAGGATTCCCACAGGAACGAGAGGAACCATCAAGCGGGAGGTCGCCATGAGTTTCTTACGGGTCTGACCACGGACCAAAAGAGATGCGGACACACCTGAAAAGACTACCCCCGCTCCCGTGAACAGGAACGACCAATTCTCCTCCCCGACTGTTGTTCCCGTACCGTAGGAAGCCGCCCAATAAGCGGCACCGAACAGGAACATCACTCCTCCGATAAGCCCGGGAATCAGCGCGACGAAGACTGTAGTTTTCACGAGAAGTAAGACATCCGAAGAATGATAATAGTCGAGTTCAACCCAACCACGAGGAAAAGGGTGACAGCCCTAAAGCGGAGGGCAGAAAACAGTCATGAAATGGATTCTCAAGGCCACAGAAATGAATCAGCAGACATATTGTTCGTCGACGCCATTCCCGACGTTTGCTACTACTCGGGTCTTTGATGAGGAACATCAGGATTAGATTGTTCGAGTATCACTGATCGTCGTTCGAGAATGTCAAAAGTGCAAGAGAAAGAGTCTACCCTACTCAACACCCTATCTAGCAAAGGGGTAGCTAACGAGTTGGACTCTCATCTGAGGGATCTCGAGAAGAATATTGCTGTCGCACGCGAATTCATCAAGTTGGCCGACGAGAGCTACTCCGAGCTACGCCACAAATGGAATCTGCTAACTGAAGAGGTCCGGAATAAGCCTCAGACACACGAGACAGAGCATGCAGCTACACAAGATGTGAAAGCAGCGATTCGGCCGCTGAAAAAGGAACACTCCAAGGCCAGACAGAAGACAGTGACTGAGCCAGACGCACCCGCGACTCCCAGTTCTGCGGATGTCTCAACGGAGTCCGAGGGCATCACACAACACAAGTCTTCGAGGCAACGCAAGAAAGATACTGAGGCTCCCCACGAGGACACCAATTCCTTTTCTCCAGAGAAGCCCTCACACGTATATCGGGACCCGGGCCGAAGGCGCGGAAAGACTAGCGGGCGCAACTAGCAGCTGTCTCTCCCACTTCATACTGGAAGCACCGAGTAAGAAACATTCCCGAACTTACTCGAAGCCGAGGCCTGAAAGAAATTCTAGACCCTGCTCTGTCAATTGACTCGTTGCATCCGCGAGATGAAGTAGCCCGCAGTGAAGTCCCGATGCGGAAATAGTCTGCGACAATCAGTCAACCCCTTCAAACCTGGCGACCCATACTCTCCTAGGATCGGTCGTGTCTCGAACTCCGGATGACTCTTGAGAAATGTCGAGACGACTTGCTCATTCTCCTCAACTGCTACGCTACAAGTACAGTACAGAATCCGACCTTCCTCGGCGACTAGCGGAGTGGCAGCGTCCATGAACTGCTGTTGAAGAGTGGCATAACGCTCTAGAGACTTGGGAGAAAAATGCCACTTCATGCGTGGATTCCTGTCGAAGACCCCTGTGCCGGTACAGGGCGGATCGATGATTACTAGGTCGAATGCCCCGTGGACAGCGAGCCTCGCCGCGTCGCTAATCACAGCTTCAGCTATCTTTACTCCCAGCCTCGAAGTTTCACGCTTCCAAGCCTCCATTCTAGTCTCAGAGTAATCTACTGAAACAATCTTGCCCCTATTCTTCATGAACTGGGCCAGGGTTGCGGTCTTTGCCCCCGGCGCCGCGCATAAGTCTAGAACAGTCTCGCCGGGCTCGGGACCTCCAGCCTTAACGGCTAGATAGGAGGCAAAGTCTTGCATTTGAAACAAACCTTCCGAAAAGAATGCGGAAAAGTCGGACGGAGAACCATTAAGGAGGTAGACGCTCGGGTCGGACGGGACCTTAGTGAGCTTTCCGGCCAGCCGCTTCGCCTGAGCCGGAAGGGTCGTTCTGCCTCGATTCATCAGAGGATTTACTCGAATGTATCTCGGTCTGGAATCCGTCGACAGTAGTTTGATAGCTTCACTACGTCCCAATAGCCGGAAGCAGTACTCGACCCACAAGGCAGGATGATGAGTCTCAAGAGCAACTCTTTCGGCATCCCTTGCTGTGGACGGAATCCGATACGGGTCGTGTTCCAGCACCGATCCTAGCAGAATCTCTAGACTGGGAAGATATTCGACCGGCGTGATATTGCGAAGGCTTCTTTCTTTTCGCCTCACATCATCTCTCCCATGCGCTTTCATTAGCAACTGCGTGGCCAGGCGGAAAAGGGGGAGGGTCTTCGCCGCGAGTATTTCGTTTGGAAGCGCATCCTGAACGATTCTGTCTAGCACATCTTGATTGCGCAGTGTAGCGAGGACTAGATCTAGAGATTCACGTTTGACATTCGCTAGGTTAGGATCCGACGTCGCTAGCTGCTGTATTGCGCTACGCTCGCTCGCACCTTTAGCGACCA
>WNFX01004225.1_pt1 | contig 14167 bp, 16 predicted proteins | sample 5400111 | NCBI WGS metagenome assembly WNFX01 (sample SAMN13153363, study PRJNA577476) | soil metagenome | isolation source: 40 cm soil or saprolite under grassland replicate 1 | place: USA:California | collected 2016-06-15 | reverse complement strand
AAAAGGATCTACATATCTACTTTTGTTATCAAAATAAAAAAAGAGTGCGAATATTGGTATATATACTGCATATTCTACAGACAGCGTAAATATTGAATTTAGAAAATTATTCTTGTTATATTGTGCATAGAATTGAGTAAAGAAGATACCCACAATGAGTGCAGCTGTTCCTGCGATAATAATATTCTTATTAAAAAGAATATAATTCTGGTATTTGTTGTAAAACTTTTTTCCGTGTCGCATCATCATTCATTGATTAAATAATATTGTCTAATTGCATATTAAAGTATTTATTCCAGATATTCAAACGGAAATAACCTTGACATACACATTCTAACAAATACGACATGTATCCTATTAAAAGATCTAATAGTATATCCGAAATATTTAGAAATAGTTATCAATATGAAGTAACAAAACAAATAAAATATGTAAATAACAAAACATTTATTGGTAATTTATTTTCATCTTTGCAATTTCATTTTCAAGATTAAACAATTAAGGAAGATAGACGAGTATGTCTATTCAACTTTTGATAGAAAAGTATTTAATTGCTAACTGGCGTGATAAATTTAACATCAAATTTTTTTCCGTTTCTTAATAAGTTATACAGTCTACTAATCTTAAATTTTTTATTTTTACAAATCTCACCATTAGAACATTGGTCTGAAAAATTCGGACTAGGAGATATTTTACGTTTAACTGCCGCTTTAATAATTAGTCCTAAAAGTGGTAATAATCCCGATCTACCGCCATATGCATGATTTGCCTTAATTATCCAGAACATTTCCGTTTCATTATAATCTGCTGGAAAAATAAGTTTCCTCAATTTTTCTCCATCTTCAGAATAGTGTCCGATGCACTGTATTTGACCTCTGGAAAATTTGAATGCGTACATTGCGAAAGTAGTGCATGATGAACATCTATCATCATAAATTAGAAGGGGCTTGTCGATGATCGAATTCAAGATTAACTATCTATAATATTATAACGATTCAATGTAAATCTTTTGGATTTCTTGTAATCTGTAATAAAGGACAACAAAAACTGGAGTAAATAATTTAGTCTAGATTAATAAAACTGCTGCGCTTATTACTGAGGTCCATAGACCATCCTTGTGACCTTCAGCAGATTGAGTAAAATTTTGTGTTTTGTATATTTTTCCAGACAGTCTCCATTGTTCTTGCCTTTCATCCCACGCCAAAGAAGAATCATTTGGTAATCCCATAGTACTAGCTAGCATCTCCATAGCCATATCTTCGGCATAATCACCGGCTTTTTGGGCCGTCTCACCTGTGGAATGATGCTCTGACAAGTATCCATATTGTCCTTCATCTGCTGGATTAGCTAGACCCACAGAAGCTGCAATGAGTCTATTGGGTTCATTCGTAGATTGTCTTGCTATAATTACAAAGACAACTTGTCCTGGCACAAGATAATTTCTCCCTTCCTGTAAACTTATAACCTTGCATTTTGGGGGCTTTATACTTGAAACAGATACAATGTTTAAATCAGAAATTTTGGCATCACGCAGAGCTAATTCAAAACTCGTAAGATGATCTTTATGAACTCCTTTTCCCTTTGTAAAAAACATCGCTTTTGGCACATACATCATAGGATTTGTCAATGGTTGAAGATTCAGAGTTTTTTCATTCATCTTAAATGGATCAAATCACAATAAAATATTAAGATTACTTTTTGTTTCTTGTTTTTAATTCTAATTTTCTATTAGATAATAGAATTGGGGGAGATTCAATTGAGGGTCACAATCGGATTGAACTAGAAATTTTCAAAAACTTCTTTCATTCTTTAAAGACAAAACATATCAAATTGTGATTTACAGTTATCTATCTCGCCATCTTTTCACAATTTGGCAAACTAATATCGCCTTCTGTAATATTCAAATTAGATATTGTGTCAGAACCAGTACCACAATCAAAATAGTCTGCTCCCTTGCCCCCACTTAAATAATCTGCACCAGGACCCCCATAGAGGTCATCATTTCCGTCATCACCTGTAATATTATCATTTCCTATTCCCCCAAAAATAAGATCATCTCCCTGTCCTCCGCTTATTTTATCTCCACCGACTCCGCCATCAATTTCGTCATTACCTTCATTACCAATAATGTTATCAAAACCAGCACCCCCAGAAATATAATCATCTTTTGGGGTTCCTGTGATATTGTCAGCTTGTGCTGTACCATTTAATATTGAGGGAGTTTGTGCTGTACCATTTAATATTGAGGGAGTTTGTGCTGTACCATTTAATATTGAGGGAGTTTGAGCATTCGACAGAGGAGAAATGGAGAGGCTCAAGAATATTACATATGAAACAATAAAGATGTATGTTTTCATATTGATTTCGAAAATATTAATAAAAAAACGGGTATTTAATTTTACCATTTACCATTTGTAATAAACAAAGATTCTTTTGATAAATTATTCAGTCTATTATACAACTATTTACAAAAAACTTAGTCGCCAAATAATAATCTTTGATGATACTATCTTTGAGAAATTAACCATCATTTATTTCATATTCGACCATTTTATTTTCTTTGAATTAATTCTAGCTTATCTAGATAAAAGGGGAAATTTTGGAGAAACTGTTTGAATCTTGAAATGGGAACTATTGGAATTCTATTTGAATAATCATATTTGTACTCGTGAAAAGTCACTATTATTGGAATAACAGCTTCAACTTCTTTTCTCTTATCCAAAAATATTCGAGCTCTTTTGGTCTGATTCATACAAAATGTCAATACATTAAGATTGCCAATTTTCATCCAATGTTTGCAATCAATTAGCATCGCAATTTTGTGATAAAAACCAATTACATCTATCTGAATTCTAGGGTTTTTGAACACGACATTTCTTTCGTAGTTATATCCTACAGATTCTATTAATAGTGATGTAAATAATTCAAAATCATTCCAATGCAAATTTCTTGATAAATCCTCTGGATCACAGCCTAATTTCATTGCCAAAAGAATTGTATCAAGTTTGTCTTTTTCTGAAAAAAATACATAGTCTTCTGATAAATTACCAATTCCTAATTCCCTTAAATAGTTCAATAATTCCTTTGCTGTTGTTCTACTCCTAATCTGAGATAATTCTTGAAATTTGCCAATGCTCAAATTATTTGGCATTGCCAGAAGTGATTTTACAAGTAATCCATCATTAATTGAGACTTTGATGTTATCAGTCAATCTGCTATTATAGTTATAAATGATAAATCAAGATTTATTTATTTCTAGTAGCAATAATATGTATGACTTATGGCAAAACATTGTCAGGAATCAATAGTAAATATTTTCTTAAATCAACAATTGCAAGTTTATTGTTACTAAGTTTTATACACATTTATGTGTCAATAACTACAATTGACTTTAATTCAACGATCTTTGAATTTTTGCACATAATTACGATTCTAGTACTAATAATCATATTTCTGTCGTTTTTATTAAAAGGAATTGTCCCACTAGCGACTTCATGTGTTGGGATAGTGCTACTTTATGGTAGTATAGCGATACCATATATTGAATCCAATTCTCAGGGAGCTTTTTACTATAAAGCGTCCATTGGTAACTTAAGCTTTGAAGCAATAAATCATGGTTCACACGGGTACTTTCTTCTTGGAATAGCTATGGTAGTATTTAGCATGATAATAGCATATAAGCCAAGCATCTTGTATACAAAAAATAGACCCATATCTGCAGAAAACATTTGGGACAAGTATCCAAAATGGAATGAAAAATTGCAATTAGAGAGTACAAGCGCAGAATCGCTGATTGGATTGCCATTTCTCATGAACGACACAGAAAAATATCTTCTTTGGCGATACGAATCCATACTCATCTTTATCTACGGCACGATTTATCAAGTCCCCATTTATTCATACGTACCCGTGAATTCAAAAATTTTAAGGGAATCAGAAACAGGCAAGATTATTGGAGTATCAAAGTATGGTTATTTCACTTAAATAAATGATATTCCGAATCTTAAATCAGAAATATCACTAAAGATATTCAGGCCAACGATACTTTTTTATCATGAATGCGACTGGAAATCTAATTCATTAAATTGCTTTCGTCGTAAAATCACTGATAGCCCTAGTACAATTAGACAATTAAAATTATTCTACTGCAATTATTCCGTTAATGCATCAATCCTCTGAGTCCACAAATTCTATGAACACTTAATATTGCAAAAATATATAGCAAGAAAATCCAAATTTGGTCAAATCAATTAGACTCACAGAAGCTTTAATTAAAGGTATATGGAGGATTTTTTAGGAACATCGAGTTGGCCGAACTTAGAAAAGACTACACACTTGAAAAATTTGTAGTTCTTCCTCCTGACTCATATAAAGTAAAAAATGATACTGAAGAATGTCCATATTGTCCTGGGAATGAAAGTATGACTCCACCATCGGTACTGTCACTAGTAGTAAAAGAGGGGATGCTTCAACGATTGTCCGATAATGAAGAAAACGTAATTGAAAACTGGGATGTAAGAGTATTTCCAAATTCAAATCCTATTGTAACTTCTGTGAACGAAAATAATTACAGAGACAAACCCCTGTATAGTGAACCTGCTTATGGATATCACTATATTGTTGTTGCGACACCAGATCACAAAGAAAATCTACCAGACCTTCCGATTGAAAAGTGGTCTAATGTTTTATTAGTACTACAGAATTATTTAAGTCACTTATATACGAAGAAAAGTGTAACCTATGTTTCCATTTTCGTAAATAGTGGGAACTTATCAGGGGGTGATATTGATCATGCTCATTTCCATCTCATGACGTTTTCTACCATACCTCCTATTATTGAATCAGAGGCAGAAGCATCAAATAAATACCTGAATGAAAATGGAAATTGTCCCGCATGTAACATAATTTCTACAGAAACTGGGGGTCCAAGACAAATTCTGGACACAGAAAACTATATCGCTATTTCACCATGGGCTTCAATATATCCTTACGAATTTTGGATTTATCCAAAACGTCACACAACTTCCTTTTCCAGGATATCTCAAAAAGAGTTCGCAGACCTTGCACTTATCTTAAGATCCACTCTGGGTGGAATGGATAAAGTATTACAAAAGCCCTCTTTTAACCTAATATTTCATCTTTCCCCAGAAAAGAAAAATAGTCGACAAATTCATTGGCATATAGAAGTTTATCCACAACTTCATAACTGGTCAGGATTGGAGAGAGGATTTGGAATGTATGTTAATCATGTCTCGCCAGAAAGATCTGCGCAAGTTCTAGGATCTGCTGCGAGAAAAGAATTTGGAGAAGTAATTGGAATTAAGTAAATTTAATACTATTCTTATTCAAGACAATGCATAATGGTAAAACTTGAAACTTGGGTCTCTATAGCTAGTTTAGGGCTGATAGTAATGTTTGTTCTACTTATGTATTCATTTGTATCCTTCCTAATCGGATCAAAAGCCCAAGGACCAGATATCGTAGTTCAGCCAGAAGGGGTTCTAATACAGGTAGTATCAATATCTGCGGCACCTGGAATCATATTGGCAGGAATTACTTATGGTTTAGTAAAAAATTATGGATCAAAAAATATTGGAGTGATCCTTTGTGTATCTGGAATTGTTCTGCTAATTGGTACTATTCTAATTCAGAGAATGATTCCAAAAATACCACAAATTCTTTCTGTACCTGCAATGGTTCCATTAACATACATATTTCTTGCTGCTGGAATTGGAATTATTATAACGGGCATTATCGTATTTATGAGACAGGGAACAATAAAACCACATATAGGAGATGAAAACTATTGAGTAAAAAAATACCAATACGGAACATTTATTTCAAAAGGAAAATTCTTCCAATTGAGATTTTTCAAGGTGTTCTAAATCACAACTATAAACTTTCTCACGATTTGAACAGTCCTATGCTTTCAGTTGTTATTGGAACAAAACCTGATTTTTATAAACAAGCACCAGTGATCATAGAAGCATTACATCAAAAATTACCGGCATTTGTAATAGATACAGGCCAACACTTTGATGATCTTCTTGGATTTGGTATCCAAGAATTTGAATTGCAAGATCATATTGCATGTAATCTGCAAATTAGAGGAGACTTGATGGAAAAAGCAAGTGAATTAATCTTAAAATTTGGTTCTTTTGGTAGATATTTGAAGAAAAATTTTGGAAATTTTTCTCAACTATTACCAATAGTGCATGGCGATACACTAGTTGCCGGAATCGCTCCCCTTGCATGGGTCTTTGGGATGGGACAAAAAGTTGCCCAAAATGAAGCAGGTTTACGTTCTATGAGTCCTGAGTCGATAAAATATCTAAAGGTAAACGAGGATCCAACAAAGACTATTGTTGAAAAATTTATAGACTCACAACTTGAAGGCAGGTGGTTCTTGGCAAGAGAGGAACCATTTCCTGAACAAATTGATACTTGGATATGTTCTGCAGGAACACAATTTTTCTTCGCTCCAACGCAACTGAATAAGGATAATTTGGTTCGTGAAGGATATCCAGAAGAATTTATCCACGTTGTTGGAAACTCGGTCGTAGACGCAATTAAGATCAAAAGAAAAAATAAGCCAAAAACTAGCGTATTTGATATTTACCCAAAATTAGAAACAGGAGAATGGATTAGGATTGACATACATAGAAGAGAGAATCTTACTGAGCATAGATTTTCATCAATAGTAAAGAGTATATCTTATTTAATTAAAAATACTGATTACAAGTTAGTTCTTATCATGTTGAACGCTATGAAATCAGCGTTGAGGTCATATCATCTTGAACAAAATCTACTAAATCTGGCAAAGGAATATCCAGATAAATTTATCATTACACCACTATGGAAAGAATATTCTCACGTAATTGAATTTTTAGACAGTGGACGTTGCTGGGCTGAGATGACAGACTCAGGCTCCATGCAAGAGGAATTATTGTACTTTTCAAATGTTTTATCTCTTACAGTTAGATTAAATACTGACAGGCCTGAAACTGTTTTTGATGCTCGCGGAAATATTCTGATTCCGCCAGTAAATTCCTCTTGGATCACTACACTGATAGATGAGGCATTTAATAGGAAGGAAGGGCTCGGCCTTGAACTCAAGAAGAAGAGAAAGATTTACGGTCAACCAGGTATGGTATCAAAGAATATTGTAAAAATAGTAAAAAAGGAATTTGAAAATGGCGATGCAAATTTCTATCCATGGCTGCATCAAAGAATTGGACTTTGGAAAGAAAAGCAAAACATAGATTACATGTGACTGTCTTATCATAATGTAAATCGTTTTGGACCTATGGCGTCCATTTTTCTTTCATTGCTTGTCATTTCAAATAATGTTTTCATCATTCTTTCGTATGGTAAAGACATACTGACGTTTCTTCGCGACATCATCCTCTTTTGAAAGTTAATTGCCAAAGATATATCCATTTCCACATTATCAGTTCCAATTCCAGAACCGTAGATTACATAGGAAGGAACATTATTAAAAATATTACCGTAAACATGAGAAGATACACCAACCTTCAGGCCGCTATAAATATTTGTACCTATTGATGTCTTAACCATATCTCCAAAAAAAGAACCCAATTTATTTGTATTTGCATCAATTTTTTTATTCCCAATACTAACTGAAATTGTCCCATAAGTCATTTTTAGATCAGATGTAATAGTATTCGCACCAATATTTACCCATTCCCCGACATAAGAATGACCTAAATAACCCAGGTGAGATTTGTTTGTAAAGTCCAAGATTATTGAAGAGTCTATTTCGCCTCCAATGCGACAATTCTTACCAATATTTGAATTGTTGATAATTGAGTAAGGTTTTATTTGACTAAATTCTCCGATAGACACCGGACCAATGATTGAAGACTGATGAATCACAGAATGTGGACCCATATAGATACCCCCATCATTGGTGTTAAGAATAGTACCTTCTTCAATCCTTGAGGTTTTGTCCACATAAAGTGGATTCTTGCCTATAACTTTGACTCCTTTTGGAACTTTTTTGTTTTCGAATTTGAGTTGATAGAATAGAATATCCTTAAGATGGTAAATAAAGTCCCATGGCCAAGTATATAGTGTACCAATTTTTTCAAGGTTATCAACATTAATTATTTCTGTATTCATCTTGTTCTTTTTAATTGATTTATCATGAACTACAGAGTCATATAGATACTCAAAGTGGGATTTTTTTAATCTTGCCATTAATATCTTGTCTCTAAAAGTGATCAGGAATTCTTTTTTCCTATTCCATTTTTCTAAAAATGATTTAAGTGGAATGAAAAATGAATTAATAAAGATATCGGCATTATCATATTCAATTCCATTTACTTTGCAATTTGGGTGCCTAAGTTGAGTTACCGATTTCAAATATTCTTTAGTTAGGAATTTTGGTGATTTAAGATCAAAATGTTCAAAGGTTGTCAATGATCCAATCTTAATATCAAATAACGATCTTGTGTAACTGAGAGGCACAAAATTTTTCCAACTAGTATCTTCAAAGAAAACGATACTCATGACTTATATTTTTCCTAGTCTCTCCACATATTTTTTGTAAGTTTGAAGATATGATTTCTTATCCCCTATGTCTGTAAATCCTGATTCTATCTTGAATCCGTTTACAAGTTTATTCATATCCAATGCTTTTCTAACGGCATCATCCATTCCATATCCAATTGAAGGCGGTATCAGGTCGATAAATTCTGGTTCCATGACATAACAACCGATATTTATTAACCCCTTTATCTCAGGTTTTTCATTCCATGAAGTGACTCTACTATTTCCATTTATATCTATAAAGCCATACTTTAGTCTTGTATTATATGACAACAATGCCATTGATATGAATGCTCCAATTCTATCGTGCTCATTTATCATTTCTATTAGTGGGAACTCGTAGACGGAATCGCCATACACGCATACAAATCTATCATCGATAAATCTCTTAGCGGTCAATAGCTGTCCTGCGGTAGCCAAGGGTCTGTCCGATCTTGAATATTCTATTTTTACACCCAATCTGCTGCCATCCTCAAAATAGTCTTCTATGGTTCTATGTAGATAGCTTACGCAAATTATGATATGATCAATATTGTTCTTATCATTTTTCAACCATTCAATAATGTGTTCTAATAGAGGTTTGTTTCCAAGAGGTAACATGGGCTTGGGGATGAAAAATGTATAGGGTTGAAGACGGGTTCCAAGACCGCCAGCTAGAATAATTGCCTTCATTTAAAAATATAGTTAAATTGAACTATAATATAAGGTAAAAACTAGTCAAATTTCATATTGCTGAGTATTCTTTTAACCTTATTCACCACATCACGAGGATTCTGTCCAAAGATAATAATCATTGGCTCTTTTCCGATGTCACCTTTATGATAAATTATGTCTGCATCTGGATTTTCAGATAATGCCTGATTGACTCCCCAAGGTATAGAGTTGCCCTCTTTATTTTTGATTGTCCTAGGCTCCTTTTCTCTTTCATAATGAGTTACGCTGAAAAGTCTGTTACACTTGTCCAATATTTTTTCATCATTTTTTATGTTAAGTGCTGATCTTACTAATTGATTGAATTTCATATATTCAAGAATCGAGGTTGCCACATGCCTTGAGGCACCAAATTTTATACTCGACGATGGAACAGCTCTATTCCCCACCTTGACAATTCGTCCATCGACACCTGCCACATCTTCAACGTTTTTAGCAGATGGTATTGCATAGACAATATTAGATTGAGTTTCTGGAATTAACCTTTCAAAATTCTTGATTTTAGTTAGTTGGTCAACTGCATTAGTTAGTTCCTCCAAGACCTTATATTTGCATGAATCTTCATACATTGTTGAAATTGGATTATTGACAGGAATACCCTTTCCGATTTTCACAGTATTAATAATTGAATTATGAACATACTTGTTTGCCATTATACAAGCTTTCACTAGAGGAAATTTCAACGCCAAAAATGCAGTAATTGCAGCAGAAAAATTACAACCACTTCCATGAGTCTCAACTACTTTTACCCTTGGATTTTTTATGACGATAAATTTTCCAGACTCATCCAGAATGGTATCCATAATTATCGCATCGTTATTCTTGAAATGACCACCTTTGATTACCACATTTTTTGCTCCCTGTTTTTGTATGTTCAAGGCCGTTTTTCTAATATCTCCTTCACTCTTTATCTCATTTCCAGATAATTTTTCTGCTTCCTGTATGTTAGGGGTAATTAGATCACAAACTGGTATGAGCTTAGTTTTAAACTCAGATAGAAATTCTTCTTGAAGTAATAGGGCCCCTGTTCCTGCAGCGATGATCGGATCAAGCACTATGGGAATCTTTAAATTTTTTAAACTATGACTTACACAAGTAATTATTTCATTATTGTAAACCATTCCAATCTTTATTGCATGTATCGGGATATCAGATAATATTGATCTTAACTGCTTTTTTATGGTATGTGGATCAAGTGGAAGTACGTGGTCTACAATTGATGTATTTTGTGAAGTTATCGCTGTTATGACTGTGCATGGGTAGATTCCCAGTGCAGACATTGTTTTTATATCTGCTTGGATGCCGGCTCCTCCACTAGAATCACTTCCAGCAATTGTTAATGCAACTCGGACCAACATTAAAAATATGTTAGAAGTGGATTATTCAGTTTATCGGATTTCGATTGACCAATTTTAATTCTTTATCTATTCATAGTCGGTAAAAATGCTAGTAATGTAAGATAATAACTCATCGCGTAACTCAATTACTTTTACGCGTTTGTCACCATCTAGGTTTGTTTGTAATAGAACATCCAACCCTTGAACTAAGTACTGAATATTTGGAAGAGTAAGCAGAGATTTTGTGGATTTAGTAATATCTTGATTACTCAATGAATACTTTTGTAACTAGTTGATGTTAAATATTGTGGATGATCTAGATCAAATGAGTAGATTAAAAAAATTATTGAATGAAGAATTCCTTACCATAGGCTATTTCCAATTTCTTCAGCAGATTGATGCAATTAGCTTCAACAAACAAACTTCTATTTTCATCTGCTTGATATCTGATTAAACCTTTTTTGTTTTCTTCATTTTTTCCACAAATCGATCTTCCACATATGACACATCTATGAACCTCTTCAAATAGATCTTCAGCTTCTGCACCATAGGCATTAATAATAAATCGACTACTGTCAATACCTTCTACTTCAATATAGTAATATTCTATCCCGTTGTTCATGTAAATTACTTTTTCTGGTAGGAAACTGAGCCTGTATTTTTTATTTAACAAATCATGAATTAGCTTCTTAATATTACTAGGAGCACTAGGTTCATGAATGACAGCACTGGTAGTCAACAAGTTTCATACTCCATTTTAGATTTATGCATAAAGCTAATCAAAATAATCAAAGCTATTCCAAATAGCAATCTAGTTTCTAATTTTGTTTCTGCTTTGCCCATACAATATTATTCATTTCAAATACAAATAAAGAAGATTAAGCTTAGGATATTACAATTTCAATTCAATGATTATAAGTAAGCTATTGGTACAATCAGTATGTTCTGCTACGTGAGATAAATTTGAAATTAATTTAGATAAAGCTCACAAATTTTCGATTAGACATTAGTTGTCGTAGACAAATAATATATAAAGAAAAAATAAAAAAAAATTGTTGTGTAAGTTATCTATTTCGAGTATTGTTTTTGTGCAGAGGTGAAGAAGTTAGACCATGTATTGGCCAAGTTTTCATTATATTCAGTCACTGTATCAAATGTTTTGCCAACTAATTTGACATTCTCTCGAACTGAGTTAAGCATATCTATTGCTAATTGATTTGCGGTATCAAACACATGGAATGCTTGAGAGGTGATTTCATTTGATTGTTTTCTGTACTGTTCTGCATATGGGCTTACTGTAGGTGAAAAAGAATTTCTTACATTATTTCCATACCACGGTTTTTGAAATGCAACCATCCTGTTTATCAATTCTTTTGTCACTTGTAAGTAATCTTGTTGTAGATTTGAAATTGATTGTGCATATTGTGGTTGATACTTTGATATTTCGTCAATTGTTCTCAACATATTTTGCTTACAGGTGTCCAAAATCTCGACGTTTTCTGTTACATTTTCCCTAGACTTTTCTGTCAAGTTTGTTCACCATTAAATGGTATTAAAAGGTATATAAATGTTTGGTAGCAAATGGGATTTAAAGGTATAAAAAACCATTGAATGCAGTTGAGTAGTAGACCGATTAGGGGATCTCATTGTAGAATATTGCGCATATATAATATTAAAATGAGATTCATTTTTGATACGATTCAATAAAAAAATAAACCCAGTAAATCTACCACCTATAATATGGAGATAAGCCGTTGTAATTTTCCTGAAGGGATCTTGTATGATCTGGATAACTTTGTTTGGTTAAAGAATGATGAGAATGATCGTTCTATAGTTACCTTAGGAATAACGCCAATCCTTATTTCCTTGGCAGGAAAATTCACTAAAATAAAACTAAAGCAAATTGGGACCAATATCGAAAAAAATAAAAGCGTTGCATCAATTGAGAGCGTCCGCTATTTCGGAATGGTGAGATGTCCTCTTGAAGGAAAAATCATAGAAATTAATGATGCTTTATCATATAATCCTAAAATTGTTAATGATTTTCCATATGATGATGGATGGTTTGTAAAGATTAAGATAGACAATTCAGATTCAAGGAATGTTAACTCTGATAAGAAAGCTGATAACCTAAAATTCATTGATCAGTGTCATGATGAGATAAAATTATTAATAGAAAAACTTCATGTTAGGTGTTTTTCTGCTTTTCCTGATTATGAGATGTTCGAAATTGGTGTAGAGTGTGCGGCAACACTTACGAAACTGGGTGAACTAATCGGAAAAATTGATATGGGAAATATAGTTCATGTTGTTTCAGATGACCTTTCGGCAGATCTAGAAATGATCAGATGGTCTGAAGAAACAGGACAAAATCTTCTCGAAATTAGAAAGGAAGGTAACCTTTATCATTTTATTGTAAAGAAAACAAAATAACTATTTGAAAATAAAAAAGGAATAGTATGAAATACTAATTCTTTCCTACTACTTTTCAATGGGGTTATCTATCATATTTCCCCATTCGGTCCATGACCCATCATAATTTTTGACATTAGGATACCCAAGTAGATACTTTAACACAAACCACGTATGTGAAGATCTTTCTCCAATTCTACAATACGAGATGACTTCTTTGTCTGCCGTAATTCCTTTTGATTGATAAATCTTTGATAGCTCGTCGGCAGATTTGAATGTTCCATCATCATTGACTGCCTGAGCCCATGGAATGTTCGCCGCTCCAGGAATATGGCCCCCTCTTTGAGCATGTTCTGTTGGATATTCTGGGGGTGCCAATATCTCCCCTGTGAATTCTTTAGGGCTTCTGACATCGACTAGTACTTTACTACCAAGAGTATCACTAACATATCTTAGAAACACACGTATGTTGTTGTCAGGACCAGAACTCTCGAAGTTTCCACGTGGATAAGTAGGGATTTCCTTTGTTAATGGTTTGTCTTCCTCTAACCATTTCTTCCTTCCTCCATTCATCAGTTTCATATCTTTGCATCCATAATATTTGAAAGCCCAAAATGCAAAAGCAGCAAACCAGTTATTAAAGTCACCATAGATGACCAAAGTAGTATCACCATTTACTCCTATTCTTTGTAACAATTCTTGACAGGCTTGCTCACTTAGAATATTTCTTGCTACAGGATCGTTAATGTCAACTTTCCAATCTAAGAGGACTGATCCAGGTATGTGTCCCAAAACGTAGTTGGCAGTAGGATCATAATCAACTTCTGCGATGCGAACCTTAGGATCATTTATGTGATCTTCAACCCATTTAGTATCCACCAGAACTTCTGGATGAGAATAATTCACTTCTTAACACCTATATTGAAATTATTTTGATCTTATATTAGCTTTTCATACATATTCACTTAAACAAAAAATCATTCCGCCGAAATAACATATACGTCAACCATGATCAGCACCTCTGTATCCAATCTTCAATTCTGCGTCACCATCATATTTTGGTTTGATAGCAAGCTGTGCTGGCGTATATATTAGATGCTCTTTTGTAAATGATGATAATTCATAGTCATTTGTCA
>WNFX01008899.1_pt1 | contig 14170 bp, 10 predicted proteins | sample 5400111 | NCBI WGS metagenome assembly WNFX01 (sample SAMN13153363, study PRJNA577476) | soil metagenome | isolation source: 40 cm soil or saprolite under grassland replicate 1 | place: USA:California | collected 2016-06-15 | reverse complement strand
GGAGAAATCTTAAGTGTCTCGCACAGTACATAAAAAGGGATTCTATGACCATGAGCAGCCCACGCAAGTAAAGCGGTTCCGGCTTTATTTAAAATATCTCCGTTGGCCAATATGCTATCGGCGCCAACTACAACTGCTTGACATTGAGGAAGGAAAATATCAGCCTGCGCATCGGTGATCAACGTGATCGAAGCATTACCCTTACTCAATGCGCGTGCTGCCTCGCGCCCCTCATAACGAGGACGCCCTTCTAACACGATTACTTGTTCAATCTGTGGGAGACAGTTTGTGAGAACTTCAAGCACAGTTCCTGAAAGGCTGTGAGTCATTATTGTTCCTATGAGAAATGGCCTGGCATAGCTTGTAATATGCTCTATTGCGGAATCTAATTCGCTGAGCAGTTTTGCAGCTTCACGTACCATCCCCTCTAATCCACCTTGAGCATTGAGAATGCGTCTAACTGCTCCTGACAATGCGGCCATTGCTGGTCGCGCGTTTGCTAGTTCATTTCCAACTCGTTGTAGTTGTTGCACATTTTCCTCAGGAGAGGAAGTTGGCTGTGTCGCGATATCATAGAGTACCGAAATTGTCTCACGTACAAGCCAGCGAGATCCATGTTCGCGGTCATTACGTATCATAGCAATACGCTCATTCTGTGTTTCCATTCCATAGGCCTCCTTAATGGTTGCTCCTATTTTTATATCATATAGAATTGGCTGATGAAGTCTCCAACCAATTAACACTTGTAACGTCTCAAAGGATTAGTTATACTATATTGGTATGAGCCAATCAGGAGGAAACTATGCGACAACATGCATTAAAGTATCAGCCAAGACCATTATTTACTGCGCCAATTCACACAATAATTACTTTGGATCGTTCCAGTGGTCTGCCGTTATACCGGCAAATTTGCCAACGATTACGTGAAGCTATCCTTTCGGGTGAGTTGTCAGAAGGTACACGCCTTCCGACGGAACGTGCCCTGGCGAGTGAACTTGGTGTCAACAGAACTACAGTCATGAACGCCTACAACGAACTTGCTAGCGAAGGCCTGATTGAGGGTCATGTAGGTCGCGGAACACTTGTAAGGCGCAACCAGTTTGGCTATCTTGGGGATGGTTTTGAGAATGAGAGTGCTTCGTGGCTGCTTGGTTTACCCGCAGGTGAACGCGAAATTTTAGGGCCTGACGCTTTGATGTTAAGCGAATTAGCTTCGATGAGCGAGAGCAAAGAAATAATCTCACTGGCGCCGGGTAATCCCTCTCCAGACTTACTCCCTGCAGATATGATCCACACCATTTTTGCCGATGGTCTACTCTCTGCTCGTCAGAGCGCGCTTGGGTATGGCCCTGTTGAGGGGTTGCATAGTCTTCGAAGAGCTATAGCTGCATCCATGCGTAAACGAGGTGTAGCTGTTGATGCGCAGCATATCTTAATCCTCTCTGGTTCCACGCAAGGCATTGGCTTGATTGGACGCTTCTTGCTCAATCCAGGCGATGAAGTGGTTGTTGAAGTACCGACGTATCTTGGCGCAATTCAGATGTTTCGTGCGCTTAATGTACGCGTGATTGGTGTTCCTACCGACAATGAGGGTATACGTGTTGATTTATTAGAGTCAATCCTAGCACGCCATCGACCGCGTTTAATCTACACTATTCCGACATTTCAGAACCCCACGGGAACAGTCATGTCACAAGATCGTCGTCGTCGTTTGCTGCTCCTGGCAAAACGTTATCAAACTCCAATATTAGAGGATGATCCTTACGGTGAAATATACTTTGGGGATAAACAGCCTTCCCCCCTCAAAGCACTCGATAGTAGCGGTCAGGTGTTATATCTTAGCACCTACTCAAAAATATTGGCGCCAGGATTGCGCGTTGCGTGGCTTGCAGCGCCTGAGCCGATGATAGAACGTCTCTCCCTACATAAACAGGTATTCGATTTAAATACAAATGCTATTGGGCAGTGGATTATATCAGAAATTTTACGGCGTAACCTTTTAGACGATCATCTCGTAATGGTACGTCAGCAATATCGGCATAAACGTGACCTGATGTTACAAGCAATTGCAACTCATTGGCCAAAAGAAGTACGCGTCAATCTTCCCGAAGGGGGATTTCACCTCTGGTGTCGTCTACCCGGAGATATGCGTTCGCGCACTTTATTACGGGAAGCAGCGAATGAGCAGGTAGCTTTTGTTATTGGTGAACCTTTCCATGTCGATGGAGGTGGCCAGCAAAACTTCCGACTCAGTTTCGCCTATCCTGAAACCGAGCATATAGAAGAGGGAGTGCGTCGTATAGGCAATGCTATGAAGCGTCTGCTAGCCCGTCGTCACTCACGCGAAGATCTACACATGCAGCATATAGAGCACCTACCGATGGTGTAGGGGCCAGATTATGCAGTTTCAAAAATTAATACCGATTATGAAACCAGCCTTTAAACTGAAATGGCTTTCTTTATCATCCACATGTAATTTTGAAACTGCATTATCGCGCCCGCTTTAGCCTATCGACATTCTTTTATTTCATCATGAATGTTCGACGATATCAATTCCTCTGGCACTCCCCACTTTTTATACTCCGACAAATTCAAACCTACTCGCCGGGCAATCATGTGCCTTGCAGGCGATATCGAAGCCTTCAGTCGTTTGGTATCAACCGGATCTTCAGGCCATTTCATCGTTTTGATGTTGACTTCGTGCATCTCAAACGCTTCGGTTAGCCGGATCAAATTATCAACCTGATCTTTTAGATGATTGATCATCGCCCGTTGCATCCTTGAAGGAAGATCCGTGACAACTTGAACGGTAAACTCCAATAAGTCATCCGTCACCTCTTCTTTTTCAAATGCAATAGCCGGGTCTGCTAGCTCCTTGCTTTCATTCACCAACACATTACCCATATAAAGTTCTCCATCTTCATCAGTTGGTAGAGGCAGAGGTGCCTTACGTCTGCGCCCAAGGTCATTAAACTCATTGCTCACTATAGATCGGATATACGCTCTGTGATGATCAATGTGCTTAGTCAAAAGCGCTCTCCAAAATTTTATACGCACCCTTTGAATGATCTCATCGATCTCTAGATCTAACACTTCTGGACGAGCGATATTTGAACTACTACAAGCCTTTTTCTGAACAAGCATGACAACATAAGAATCGAACCGCACTAAGATTTCCTCGATGTCTGGATTGGTCTCTTTTTCAGACACACCACCCAAATTTTCAAGTTTCATGGCAGCGCCTCCTCGCGGTTCAATGTTTGCCATTAATTACGACAAACATTACTCTAATAATTATGATACATAAAAATACTTATATTTACAAGAAACTTTTGTTCTTATTTTCCGAAATCACTAAAATGTCATTCATGATCATCTCTAACTTCAATTTCATAGAAACCTGTGACTAATTGAATTTTTCCTGCGTAATATATTTATTATGACGATAGTTATGAAAAATTATCAAAAAATATTTATGATTTTATGAAAGTTGATTTGAGATCAAAGAAATGAAATGCGAAAAGATTGCCTTGACGTCGTCCTATATTTAGGTGTATCCTACATAGTAGAAGTTGTGATCGTAAAAGAGTTATTATTCCTGATCATTGAGGAGTAATAATTATGACCGTTTCAAATCTGAACTCTGACCTCACACTCTGGAAACCTACGCCTACTCAGATTCCTGAGCAATGGATGAAGTTGGCAGAGGAACTTGATCAAGAGGTAAAAGGCTCCCAACGACCATATATAATGAAAGTGAAATATAATGCCCAGCGAGTTGGCAATATGCTTCGCTCGTGGGGTTTGCCCTGGCATGTTGTTATTGCGGGGTATCTATGGGAGTATGAGAAAGAATTAATCCTCCAGGCAAATCTGGACGAAATGAACGAAGTCCTAAGCCACATTGATGAATCAAACTCGTATTGTAAATACATAGAAGATGAGCAATTGCCTCGCTTGTTGACACCTCCTTATCGCGACCTGGGAGGTTTATTAATTGCAGTTGCCATATTTTATCAAGCATTACTGACTCTTCAAGAACAAAGCAATGAACGATCTTATACGGGGAAGATCCTATCTCAGATCGAGAGTGTAGGACGTACGTTGCTCAATATTGCAAAAAGACTGGGCATGTGGTATTTCAAACGTGATATCGAGGATCTGCTTGAGCAATTGAGGAGCTCGCGCAAATTTGCAGAATTAAAAAAAGACCACACGCACATTCTGCATCAAGACGCCCTTATGCTAGAAGAAATTCGCCAATTTCTGATAACCTCTTACCACAAGGCAACTAAACAAACTATAACGGTTGTCTGTACGCCTTGTGGAATTGCTGGCATGAAGAGGCGCCAACAAGATTCGCAAACCACTGCAATATTATCAAAACCACGGCTTACAGGATTTGACTTAGTGACATTCGATGTCATTGTTCCTACAGTTCAGGATTGCTATAATGCATTTGGATTACTCAGCCAGTTAGGGCATATCCAGGATCAACGCATTATAGAGGAAATAGCCAACCCCAAACTCAATGGAAATAGTCGTATTGCTCTTGGACTTGTTTTAAAACCACAAGGTCCTTACACCCAGGTTTTAAAATGGCCTGAAACTTATACCCAAATTTGCTATTTACAAATTGCTACACCGTTCATGCAGGCCATTAACTGGTACGGCTGTCTCCATCCTAATTTTTACCTATTATATATGAAAACATATCGGGAAGAGGAAATAGAACAACCATCATTAGAGCAACTAAGGCAAAGTGAGGAAGGTAAAGTTTTTCTTACACTCAAGGAATTTCATGCTACCCGCCATCCTCAACCTGAAACAAAGGCTCCCATTGTCACCTATGGTCTAGATTATAGACCCATTGAACTTCCAATAGGAGCGACAGCGCTAGATTTTGCTTATGCTCAAGGTAATACAATTGGTGAACATGCATTAACGAATTACTTCGCGACGTTTTAGAACGCAATCACTTCATATTGACTCGAGAAAACCTTGATCACGAGTTACGGTTGCTGCTGAAGCAGCATGATCTTGGAACCCTCCAAATATATTTGAAAAGACTTCAGAAAACAGGGAAACCACCATATAACCCTGATTGGGCTGCGCAACAAATTATGCAGCAGATTTCTGAACGGAACGACTCCTTATCGATAGGCGAAGGTAGGGCAAGCTGGATTCCTATATTAGATATGGATCTGGCGTCTACTAAGAAATTTATTCACCAGCAGCGTCTCTGTAACTTCTGTCAACCAACCTATCCGCGCGACATGAAAATTATGGGGCGTTTACGTAAGCGAAGTGGAGAACTCGTCGTCCATAAAGCGACATGTCCTCATCTTATCGACCGTTCAAAGATCCAGCAGTCTGTACTTTTGCCAATGACCTGGCAACTTCAACCTCCCGCATTTCGTGTGACTTTCTTTCTTACGGCACAGGACCGCAGTGGACTCATCCTTGATCTTGCCAGGCAGTTACGTCGTCACCGCTGTGATTTACTTTCTATTAATGCCGAGGCTGTCTCTAAATTTCGGGAGGCACGTATGCACTTTACTATTGAGGCATATAGTGATAAAGAGGTTTTAGATATCTGGCAGGAACTTTTGAAGATAGAAAATGTAGTGAATATTGAAATCAATGCTGCTGCTACCCCGGCTAGTATTCGTGATCGTCTACAGAAGTTACGTAAGCAACAGTCGCTTCACCCCACAAAGACCCGGATAGATCTTGATTGGGAAGAATCGATGTCGACATTGCAACCTCGCAATCCAAAACTTAGAAATCCTTTCGATATCTCTCGACCTGCTACAGAGAAAATGTTTTTTGGTCGCTCTTCAGAAACTGCAACCATGCAAAGAGAACTCTGTGAGGGAGAGCACGGGAAAGCTCTTATACTCTATGGTCCCCGGCGGTCGGGCAAATCATCGATTATCAAGAATTTTCTCGAACGCCAGGTCTATTTACCTCAATGGGGTGTTCTCTTCTCGCTCCAGAACTTTACACAGCATTCAGAAGAAATGATTCTCATGCAGATGGCAGATAAGATTGGTGAAGAGTTTCATGAACAATTCCAACAATTTGCACCTGATTGGAACAACTTTAATAATAGTGATCCGCTAGTACGCTTTAAACGAGTCATTCAATACTGTCTTGCTCAAATTCAAGGATCACGACTTATCTTGGCTTTAGATGAATTTGGTGGAGCAATTGAAGCTTATGAAAGTAATGTTCTAGCCCCACGGTTCTTCACATTTTGGAAAGAACTGATCAGTGAAAATCCTCAAATGAGTTTGATATTGTCTTTACCAACCAATGCACATTCTATTCTAAACTCGAAGAAGTTTGGAAATGCATTCAGCTTTGCCGAATCGTTACAAGTTATGTTTCTCGACACGAAGAGTGCTGAGCAGTTGTTACTAGATCCTCTGCGTGATCAAAATATCGAAGTTTACCCAAATACAGTTGCATTAGCTGTGAAGCTGACAGGTGGAAACCCCTATTTCATGACGTTGATTGGACAGCAACTTATTCACCATCTTAATGAGGAAACAGATAAACAACTAATCACCGATGAAGATCTCCGCTTAGTTGTGGATCATATGATAGAGGCTGATTTTAGTCCAAATTTCTTGTATCTCAAAAAAGAGCTTCAAGAAGATGAGGAAATGCGAATTTTGGAGAGCATTGTCGAATTTACTACGCACTCTGATCAATCGAAGGTTCAGCTTAAAAAAATAGCTACTCATCTCGGTTTACCAATTTCGGTTACTAGACAACACCTGGAACGACTACGTAATGGACTTATACTCCAGGAGAATGGACCTTTCTCCAATCCTTACTACTCATTTACTATTGAGTTAGTGCGCCGCTGGCTCACACATAACCATTGGTTCTTTTCACCTTCAATTGAAAAATAGGAGTGCTCTATGTTAGAGAACTGGTACGAATCTGGCTGGCTAACCTTACAAAATCCATTTCCTAAGATCTCAAAACCGGCAATTACTGGTTCTAATTTAGGCAAAGATTTCGAGTTCTCAGAAGCAATAACTGGTCACGTTTCCTGTAGGCGCACTGACATTACTAAGATTATTATGGATGAACAAAGCGCCATTTTTTTAGTAGGCACACCTGGTATTGGCAAATCTACTCTGGTACGCTACTTGCAGCGTCCACCAGGAAAAGAGTGGACCTGGCGGGATGAACTCAGAGACCTCAATGACCTGTTACCGCTGAACGATATCCATTTTGTGCAAATCGATCTCACTCCATTGGAGGGGATTGAAGATCAAAGTGAACTGCTCGGTTCTTTCATCAGACAATGTACAAAAGCTTTGCGCAGGGTATATCACGGTGATGAACAGTTATCCTCTTCCAATTTTGATTTGAAAGAACTTCGTGGGTTACTCCGCACCATCAGCCGTGAGAAACCTGGTTCGCGTTATTTTCTAATATTTGACTCTATTGAACGTCTTGGGTTGCCTGGTATACGATCGTTCCCATCAGAAAGTAAAGCACGAACATCACAAGAGCGTGCCCTTGCTCTCCTCGAACATTGCAACGCTATTCATACTCTAGTTGACCTACTTGATGAGTTCACTACCTTTGGGGTTATTCTCTCTGTTGAAAGTCTCCCACGTCCTAAAATTGACGACCAGTTCCATTATATATCTGCAGATCTGGCGCGCTTTTCAACGATGATCCTGCAGGCATTCACCTGGGATGATGCAACTCAATTCCTGGATCAGAAACCTGAAGACTTCGGAGTCAGGTGGGCAAATATGTTCAAGGCATTAGGGGGTAGCTACATTTTTTCCAGGTCGGAACAAGAATGGTTACGCCAGGAGGCAGGGACACATCCCTATCTCCTCCAGAATTTCTGCTATCATACTTTCCGCTATAAACAGGAGTATGCCAATATTCATAAAGCCTGGCCTGAATTGCTAGAGAGTGATAAGACTGAACTGATTGAACTGATCAAGGAAAGCTTGAGTCCCTTTCTTGCACACGTTAGGCAACGATTGCAGGAGGCAATAAAAGAAAGTAGTCCTGAGACAAAAGGCAAGTTCAATGAATTTATTCATTTGATCGAACATAGATGGGCAGATGGTGAGATTGATCCTACATTCTGGTATGAGTTAGGGCCAGAACTGCGCTATATCCTCTATAGTGAGGGTATTGTTCGCTATGATCGGCTCCGTCCTATTCATTTTCCCGGTTCTATTCTCTGTCAATACCTCATACAAGAAGCGAAAGAAAACGAAAGCATCGAACAGGTCGTCTCGCTATCTCCGATAACCGGGCGTAACTTAACTATTAACCGTCCAGATGACCAGCTAGTTGTTATCTCACTCTCAGAGTTAGAGTATCGCCTGCTCAAAATACTGATACAGCATCCTGAACGTTGTACCGAGCATGAACTCATGAAAGGCTCCTGGGGAATGCTTATTGAACGGTCAAGATTCACACAGCGCATGCACCAGTTACGTAGGAAGCTAAAAGAACAAGGTATAGGCACAGAAATCATCGAAAACAGTTATGGTGGCTTCTATTCACTTAATCATCCTGAATGGGTTAATCTAACGTAGCAGAAACTATACTGAAGCTTTTTCTTTTACTGGTCTGTGACTGGAGGAGGCTGTGTTTCTTGTTGCTTTCTCTCATTAGCCTGCCTGATTCGAGAAAATATATGCGATATTTGTATGTATATTGTAGAGTGTTTGGTGATGGTTGCCATGCCAGATAGGAGTTTCGCAACAGGAGTTTTACCAGTTACAAATATTTCATCTGCTACTGCTGCAAGTTTTTGATAAAACCGTTCATCTCCGTCATTTTCAATCGTATGAATATCAATATCATGAGCTTCTAACAGATCTTTAATCTCATGGAAATCATCCTTACCATAAAACCTTAGGACTTGCTCATCTTTTTGCCAGAAAGCTGTACCTTTCTCAATTGCTTCAGGTTGTGCAGTAGAAGGTATTAATCGACGTTTGTTCAAATCGAATCTCATGCATTCGTCAGCTGAAATGTGTACTACTGCCTTCACTCTTTTTAACCAACCAGCAGAAATGCTTTTATTTTGCAACACGCTTTTCACTTTTGCGTAGGAATAGTCAATATTCGAAGAAGGGTCATCTGGTGGATTGGTGTTTACACCTGCGGCCCATTCTGCAAACCAAAGCTTACCAGTTCCCAGGCTAGTTAACTTCGAAAAAAAATTGATGCGCATGGTGTCGGGTAACGTATTATCTGTAACTGTGAAAGGTAATTCTGGTTGATTATCATTGTAATTGTGACTGTGTTGATCTGATTGACACCAATTATGAGTGTGGTGATGACCGCCTGTTTCATCGTCATCTTGCATCGCTTCAAACAGACAATGTGAGTCGGCGATAATAGTATTTTCCTGAGGAATGTTATGTAACGATGCCCAATTACGAAGATAGTTTGAGGCCGTTGTTTTTCCGACTGCATTACAACCAGTGATAATGATAACGTCACGATTATATCTAAATAAACGCATCTACAAGACCACTTTCCATATTGAATACATTACAATGAAGAACGTATAACTATCATAAATACAATAAATCGAACCATCGGAGAAGGGTTTTATGCTACGAAGAAATCAAACCTATCTATAAGAACCTTGTCTAGGCAATTCTTCGTTGAAAAAATTCCATGAATATTCCGAAGAATGGATTAACTCGGTTCTAAAGAAAGTTTAATATAAAACCACTTTTTAGTATATTATATGGTGAGGTGAAATAGGTTACGAAATTGTTAAGAAAAGGTTGTGATTGATAAAGCAGGTAATGAGTTCTTAACCTAGCTCAGCAGTGTATGCGAATATAAATATGATGTATAAGACTAAACAGGCATAACTCAACCATCTTCAGCATCTATCCAAACATAACCTGCATTGCAAGTAGAATTTTTTTTGTTATCATCATTTTTATTGGCGTTTAGACTAATTTAGACAAAAGGGCAGTCCTCTTTACACAGGAGTGCCCAAGCGAGTAATGTTCTGATAAAACCAAACAGGAGCATTACTCAGATGAACCTTAACACATTGCAAGATTTTCGTCACGAGGTCTACGGGTGTTTTACCCGAGCATCTGATGCCTTGTTCAATACGGTAGATGCGCTGTTGACCGAGACGCAGGCACACTCGTTTCCCGAGTTGTCGCTCTCGCCGTTTTTTCAACGACGGTGGTGTAGCCTGTACGAAGCCTTTGAAGACGGCCGCATTGACCAGGAGCGGTTGCGCCGGGTGTTTGCGCAGTATCTGCTGCGGCCAGTCGAGGGAGAACGAGTATGGCTGGGTATCGATGCCACCAGTATCCAGCGCCCAGAGTCGCAGACCTCGCCCGACCGGACGGTGGTCTACGTGCCGAATTTGCCGGAAAGTAGTAAGCCGATCAGCTATGGCTGGCAATTCTCGACGGTCGTCATCTTGCCCGTGCCATCGAGCAGTTGGACAGCAGTGCTCGATCAGCAACGCATCCGCTCGGACCAAACGAGCGTCGAGGTAGCAGCAGCCCAACTGCGCGAACTCGCTGCGTTGCTTGACGTTGGCTGTCGTCCGATCGTGGCAACGGATCGCTGGTACAGTTGTGCGCCGTTTCTGTTGGCGACGGACGGGTTGCCGTTCGACAAATTGCTGCGGCTCAAACGCAAGCGGGTGTTGTACCGCGCAGCGCCCGCACCTACTGGCAAACGTGGGGCGCCACGTAAAGATGGGGAGCGCTTTCAGTGCGGTGACCCCAGTACGTATGGGGAGGCCTCTGGCGTACCGGAAGAATCAGGGCTCATACATTCAGGGAGTCACGCCGGTAGCCAACTGACGCATCTAGATCAGGAAGTCCCTTTCTTTTTCTGTTAAACGCTTATATGCTGGTGGAGGCCAGTTCGCTGAATTCAGCAAGTCATTTTTGTTCCAGCATGCTTCCGAGCAGAAATCGTAGGGATCAAGGCAGACGCAAATACTATACCAGGCCGTCAGGTATGGAACGCCATGAATCTCTGCTCCACACTCGACGCAAAAGAAACGAAAGCGAGGGTCAGGGATATCTTCCGAACGCGTAAAGAGACCAGGGGCTGAGTCATTTGCTCGCGTAGCCAGATCCTGTCCTTCTTGCAACTGCTTCATAACGCACTCCTTCCTCGGTGAGGAAGCTGCCTCATACGGTACATGCTCTTACGCCAACAAGCGAGGACAGCATCCTCCTAGACGGAAACAAAGAAATGGCGCAACTCCCTATTAGAGTGTAGCATCTAACGGCTTCCTCGTCTAGATGCGTAGGTGACTTTTGGCGTAAGACGCTGACATTGCTCCTCTTCTCTCATCTGGATAGAAAGACTTCGTTAAGCTGATTCTATCTGTTCTGTCAATGCAGGTGATCCGTCCACTGGTTGGAATGCATGGGCTTAGCAGGGGCTTTTTCAACAGGCTGGTAGCTTTTCGAAAAAAATTAAATTGATAGCATATCAATATTCAGGGTTTCTTGTAACGTGAACACGACATTGCATTATCGCGCTATTAATCATCGAAAATAACTTTGGGAAGTTCTAATCATCCAGAATGGTTTTACCTGGAGTGATAATTAGGCGAGAGATATCAAAGAGAGTGTCGATATCTGCAATACAATTATTTGCGATATCTAAAATAGCCGACCCTAGCTCGGGCAAATCGTCATAGATAATGCTTACAGCGGTCCACATAATTGCCTTTTCAATGAGATAGTAGGCTAGTACTGACCTGTCAATCTCGTCTTTCTGTCCAGTGAACCTTAGGTAATCCTCTATGAATCTGTTTGTATGAAAGGATGATTTTGTTCGAGCCTGGATGTCAAGTACAAGCATTGCGAAATCGCTGAGTATATCAATGTTGCAATAATTCGGGTTAAAATCAATAGCGTCAATGACACTAGCATATTTCCAGGGCTCAGAATCAAACAAGTAATTTGATGTTATCCATATATGAGTGGCCTTTAGATCTCCATGACAACGTTTTATTCGTTGCTTTTGTATTCGCTCTTCAAAGTGACGTTGATAAGGGTACTGTCTGATAATCTCCCTTAAATTACTTTTCAATCTATAAAGCGTATCTTTCTGCTCGTCTGAGACTTTCAACTCTTTACTATAATGTAGTATCTCTTGCCGCAAGTTTCGCCTGCATAAACTTAACAGAGGTACATGACTATAAATATCTCTCAGAACATTTGATAAGCTGTTTTGACCATTTTCGTCTGCTCTCAGCAATTGATTGACTAGAGCAAGATTAAGCTCAAGTTTTTTCTGTAATTGTTCAAAGCTGCCCCACAACACATTATCTTTGCTGATGACTGGAGCCCCTGTAAGATTTTCATGCATGTATGCTACATATTCAGCTAAAAGCCGTAAATGGCGTTGAAGGGAAATTTCATTCTCATTTTTTAGTAAGAAATCTAATCGTCTTTCACATGGTAATGCGTGCATTACAAGAGCGTATTCTGCTTTTGGATCTAGTTTTTCCTTTGTTGGATTCAGAATAATCTCACTAAGAGTGATGGTTTTCTGATGAAAACCCCAGTAACGAATTCGAGCCAATCCAACATAAACTTGAGGGGCAAACAAACTATTCCAGTGCAATGCTTCAATTTGATACCGCTGCCGCTCTTCAGCTGTCTCCAGGTAATAACGTGTATCCTGATATCTTCGCAAGATTTTGATTACAACTCGCTCTTTAGATTCTCTATGCTTGGCGAAGAGCAAATAGGCAGATGAAGTTTTATGCTTACTTTCAATATCGTAGTAATAGCGTTTTGAAATAGAATTGGCAGGAATTAAACGAGTTCTATCGAGTGGAGATGCTTTAATAAGTAATCTGGATGTAGAAGACCCACTTAGAGCAGGATTCATTGCTATACCCGCCTACTCAACAACATTTAGAAGATGAATGTGAAAGGGTGCTACTAAATTTTTGTTTCAACCTACTTTACGGATGCCACACAAACGAAACACCCGGCCCAGGCATAAACGTCACATAAGACAAAATGTCCCAACCACCATTGCCATACCAGTTATAGTTGCTTGTGTACACACTGCCATCGGCATTTATCTTCTCAACAATTGCAACGTGTCCAAAATAACTTGCGCCTTCCACCCCAGGTCCCAGCACAATGATTGATGGTCCATTTGGATTAGGCTTGCTGGAAACAATCCAGCCTGAACTGGATGCGCCATATGCCCATTGATAAGCATTCCCAAGCCAGGGAACCCAATAACCCGTCAAATTATGGTAACGCATATTAGCCCAATAGGTACATTGGCCAAAGGCAAAACGATTGAGACCTCCAGCTCCTGGTTGAGTAATTACTCCCACTCCCAAACCAGGATCATACCCATCTTGTTGCAAAACGGCTGTTGCCGTCGCCTGCTGAGCAATCAAGCTTGGACTATTATTGCTATTACGTACTAAATTGGCTACTAACTGGATTGGATTGGAGAGATGACCATTCCCACCATTAAGAGGTGATGCGGCCAATGCAGTCCCGAGTGAAATAAACAACAACAACACAATTGCAGCGATACTGATAACCCACTTGCGCCCCTTTGGAGGGTGGATCGCATGCTGCTTTTTCTTGAGTGTGCCACGAATCACTATGGGCTGACGTAGTACTGTAGTAGTCGTTGTTGGTGGGAAAGACAATGCCCCTGTATTGATATCAGGCAAAATACGTGTAACTCTGGGAGATGTTAAATAATCAGCTTGATCCTGTGTCGTGCCGGGATCGGATATAGGCTGTATGACATTCGGAGAACTAGCATACTCCAGATGACGGGTTGTTTTGCCTGGCTGAGGAGAACTATCGGGAAAAGGTATCTGTTCTATCGGAGAGAGTTGGTTAACCAACCCAGATATATGTTTTCTACTCGTAAGACTACTTTGACGCTCATCAAATGACGACATACAAATGTCCCCAATCCATTAGGATTGCGTCGGGAAAACTATCTCCCGACACTCTACAAGATAAAAGCTTTGCCTTAACTGTACTTATTGTGATAAGCGCAGTCAAGCTTGTTAAGCCCATATGTAGGACTATTGTACTTACAAACAATGTTGATCTTAACCTAAGTTGAAGTCATTTCTTCAGTTTCGGTGCCATCACTTAAAAAAACG
>WNFX01006870.1_pt1 | contig 14172 bp, 11 predicted proteins | sample 5400111 | NCBI WGS metagenome assembly WNFX01 (sample SAMN13153363, study PRJNA577476) | soil metagenome | isolation source: 40 cm soil or saprolite under grassland replicate 1 | place: USA:California | collected 2016-06-15 | reverse complement strand
GCATCACCAAGCAAGAGCAGGCCAGGGCGATACCAGCGCCGCAGACGATTGGCTTCCACGGAGAGCATCGAGATCTGTTTCCAGTCTTGCAGTTCTGCCACCCGGTCAGCAAAATCTGGGGCTCTCTCGGCAATCGCCTGGCGCAGGGCAGAGAGTCCGGCTGCACGCACCTCATGATAGGTGCCCTTGGCGATGATGTAGCCGATCTGCCAGTGATCCTCGCGTTCGAGGAAGAGCAGGGCCCGTCCACCACCGAAGCGTGCCATCAGGCCATGCGGATCATCGGACTTGCGTGAGAGACGCAACCAGAGCACGTCCATCGGCGGCGAAGAGGCAATGGGTTCGAACGCGGCCAGTTTGCGCAGCCGGGAGAAGCGGCCATCAGTTCCCACTGTGAGGAGCGCTCGCACTTCGTGCCCGATAGCGCACTCCACGGACCTGGCCTTCTTCCTCGAGCAGTTCTTCCACGCGTGCGCCCATGACCAGGCAGAAGGATGGAAAGCGTTGTGCCTCGCTCGTGATGAATTCGAGAAAACGGGTCTGGGGCATCATCGCAATGTAGGGAAACTTCGTCTTCAGCTCGTGCAGATCGAACCGCAGCTGTGCGCCAGGAGCGGGAGGAGCCACCAGGCTCAATTTGGTATGGGGTAATTGGAGGAGACGGTCGGCAAGACCGAGTTCGTCCATCACCTCCAGGATGGAGGGGTGAAGGGTATCCCCTCGAAAATCGCGGTCAAAGTCCAGGTGCGATTCGAGCAGGATGACGGGGATGCCTGTGCGAGCCAGCATGAACGAGAGGATCGTCCCTGCTGGTCCTGCACCGACGACACAGCAGGTCGTCTGCTCTCTTGACTTCATGGGGTGTGTTTGTGGGAGAATCTCTTGGGTCATGTCAGTACCTCCACCGTTGTTTCCTCTGGGAAGTCGTTCAGATCACGGTTGTCCCCTCATGGTAGCAGGTCAAGGAACCGAGCATGGCTCTTCCTCGTTGAGGGTCCAAACCTATTATACTATCCCATGGGGTCAATTGAGGAGTTGAAGACCCCTTGTGCTGGCTATGTGGGACATCCGTCCCACGGGATGCGCAACGAGATGCAAATCTCAAGCGAAGTGGCTCTGGACTATTCTTCATTGTATCCATGGTTTCTGCACCGAAGTGGGACTTCTACCATATCGCTTGCTTGCTAGTGATGCGACCGAGATGGCTTGTACAGCCGTTTCGCGCTACATAGCCTGCTTGTTGTAAACTCGTTGCGCATCCCGTGGGCCGTTGAGAACAAGGCCCTTTGAGAAGCGAGAGACCAAGGAGAAAAGGGGAGGGAATGGCAAGCGGGAACGAGCCTGGTTCTTGGGGGAAGGATGCCGTGTTGCAGTGCACAAGTGCTCCCGGTCTTGTCTGCGAGGTGCTCGAGACTGAAAGAGCGTGGGAGCAGGCACGGAGCACGTTTCTGACACACGCCCCCGACAGACATCTGTGCGAAGGGTGGCGACTGGTATGTCCTCCGATCTCTCCGTAGCAGTTATGCTATTTCTTTCCTATTCTATAAATAGACTCACCGGAACCGACGGGTTTCGAGCCCTCTGTCACCAATTTTCTCTCTCTTCCTTGCCCCGACAGGAATACTGTATCAAAAGGTCCAGCACCTTGTACTTGCTCCTTGGGAGATCCGTTCTCAAACCAGGGAAGACACAGTCATGGAGGAGACCTTCTCCCCACCTGCGTGATGTGGGGATCGCAAGGAACATGAACGGAGAGCGTTCCCAGTCACGCTCTCTTTTCGAACGGATATCCCAAGGAGCCAGGACAGGATACCCTGGGTCATACTGCGGCCAATGGCTACATGAGGCATAGGATCATAAAGGGAAAATGGTCGGGGACATACAAGTTCAGGAGCGAGCCGGACTATTATTCCTGGATATCCTCTGAGATCTATAGTGCTGCTGGGCGGGTATTGGGATTGCCAGGGTTGTCAAAGAAGCAAGTCAGCGAGCTTATCGACCGAAAAGCAGCAGCAACGCCAATTGACATCCAGGGAGGGCTAGAACCTGTCACTGATGAAACGTCCCACGTGCCTCTCGGAAGCTCTCCGGAAACCCCAATTCTGCTACTGATCCCTGGCTCGAATGGCATGGATCAGACAAGTGCAGATGATCGGGGTCTTGCTCCAGTCGCTTCATTGCCTCAATAAAGCGAAACGATTTACCTCGTGCATTTCATTTGAGAGATGCAGGGATGGCAAGTGGAGTGACATCCTGATAATATATTCCGTAGTGACTGATTCCTGCTGGTCGTAGGAGAGGATGAGTGAGGAGAGTCGAACTCCTCTCGAGGTGCTTTTTGGCCCTGTTTGAAGTGGCATATACGTGTTCCTTGCGCTTGGGATCGGTTGTTTGTGTCCATGGCTGTCCAACGTTGTTGAACTGGGTCTATCTGCTCTGCTATCAGTTTTGCTATCATGTTTCTATTGCATCGTGTAACCGATGGGCACCGAACCTTCAGTCGCCACTTGCCCATGTACCCCTGGATGCATTATTCTCTGCTGAAGAGCACGATACTTTTGTTGGTGGAGAACTGTCTGTTCCGCATCCCCGACTTGGACCTCAGCCTGGCCCTCAAAATGCTCAATGGAAGATCCCTCCTTCTGAGTGGGCCGAGGTTATGCGCTGTGTCGAGCGTGGAGAAACGTATCGACAAATAGCGAGTAGATATAATGTATCGTATGAGTCTGTGCGGCGCGTCACTAGGGCTGCTCGTAGGGAAAATGGTTAAGGAGAGCTCTCTTTGGTGAAAGCGATTGAAATATTATAGTTGTCCTATGGCCTTGTTTCAGTGTTCAGGACTGTGGGTACCGGACACTTGCGAGATTATTCCCTTCTTCCTTCATTTCAGACTACCTAAGTATTTCTGACGTTATGATATAAGGCTCAGGGGCTGATGCCAAAACGCTGAAGAATGCTCTGTGGAGAGCCGAGAGAGGAGGGGAGGATGCGGATGGGAAGATGGGTTAACATAGCAAATTCAGCGAGATGGAAAACTCCATAGTCCTGGCCGATAAAGACGATGATTTTATCGCGATTGTCCTCTTGTAAGCGCTTGCGCCAGCGGGCGATGCCTTCTCCACCCAACAAGGCGGAACTCAGCGTCGGGAGAACCTCGGTTCGTGCAGGGGGAGCGGTCGCTTGCTGCTGTTGCCACAAGCGAAAAGCGGTCGTCAGCCCCATGACCAGCAAGGTCAAGTGGCCATGCACGACCACCGCCGCTTCCGTGCGCTTAGGAAAGTTCAACAGATGCCAGGCATACTTTCCTTCTTTGAAGATGCCATTTTCAATCACACTGCGCCAGTCAGAGGTGTCAAACACCACGAAGGGATCGCGCACCTCGGCATTCGTTAAATAGACCGTGCCCCCCGTGTTGGGAACGCGATTCTCCCATTTGCGCACCACCACGGCATTGATCGGCTGACCCACGTAATCACTGCGGTGGGCATGCTGCGTCACTTCCGCATCGCCATACTGGTCGTAGCTGGTCAAAGCCTCCAAGCCGACCAATTCGGTGCGCAAGCGCTGGTCTTTGGCGCTTTTGCCATGCCCACGGCGCACCACTCTCTCCCGCACCATGGCCCGCTCAGCTTTGGCGAGTCCCTGCGCGTCTTGGGTCACGGCCATGTTGGCTTTGCCACAGATGACAAAGATCACGCCTTTTTGATGGACGCGCCACAAATCCTCCCCATCCAGATACCCGCGATCCACCACGATGGTCACAATCTGCGCAGCGGTTCCCAGATTCTGCTGCGCCTGCTCCAAGAGCGGTAGCAGCCACTTTCCCTCATAGTCTTGGATCGACACGAGTTTCATGGCCAGCGGCAAGCGCGTTTGGACCTCGATCAGGACCAGGACTTTCCACCCAGACAGGTAATACTCTTCCGTGACCGGCTCTTTTTGCCCTTTGACCTTCACTTTTCGCGTTTGTTTGATCTTGCCGCACCCCTCATAGCTTGCTGGGGTGGGCACTTTGCTTCCATCCAGGGCGACCAGCAATTTTCCGGCGAACAATCCCCGACGAGCCAGCAATTGCACCATGATATTGAAAAGTCGTTCCATCTCTTCCTGGGTGAGTTTGCAGATGTTGTCCGCCAGACATTGGGCCGTGATCGGTCCCTGTTTCTGTTTCGTTTTGCGACTGGCATCTCCGCGTTTGGTCAGCCCGCTTTCACATTGGTGGGCGTTGAAGCCGACCAACTCCATCAGCGCCAGATCGCTAAACAAGACGCGGGGCAACTCATTCATGGACTCGCTGCCCAGGAGCACTTTCAGGAAATACAGCAGAACAAACTGCACCGTGGGGACCAGCGTTCGCTTCACGCCCGTCAGACTCACCTGTGCAAACGCTTCCAGCATCCCCAGCTCTTTGAGAAAGACAAAAAATTCATCCAGCAGGCCTGCGTCACTGAGTTGATGCATCTCTTCAATGGTTTCGCCCGCATACAAGGCCTGCCCGACCTTCGTATCATCTCTCCAGGCGACTTGCCAATTGAGTCGTTCCTGCACCACACTTCTTTCCTCGGGTGGCTTTTCGGTCTGGTTTGCGCTCTCCATGCCTTCCTGCCTCTTCTCTGTTCGGTTTTTCCACAGCTTACCACTTTTCCTCCTCCTCACTCTCTCTTTCACCGGATTTCCTATTGCTGATGAGATTATCCTTATATCAAAACATCAGTAAGTATTTACAATGTGTGTTATGATATTGCTAAGCTATAGTAGTTTCAGCACTTATTTAACAATTTATGTGCAGTGGCTTTTATTGAGACACGCAAGATTGTAAGTGAAAAAGAGGAACAGGGGAAGAGAACATGGCAACAGATGCAAAGCCCTACAAGTACGATATCATTCTCTCCTATGCAGGAGAGGATCGCGACTTCGCCAGAGCATTAACTAATGCCCTGCGACTCCATAATGTAAAGGTTTATGACAAAGACGAGAATCCTATTCCTCCGGGCATAGATTATCGCAGCTATGTGAGAGATCTCTATCTAAATCTAGCAAAGCACTGCGTTATAATCCTCTCTCGGTACTATATGGACCGGTATGAAACCAAACAGGAACTTGATATTGCCAGGGCGCGTGCTAGTAAAGATAAGGACTATATTATCTATGTGCTGCTAGATGAGACGCTCCGGTCCACTCTCCCACCGACGGCTGTGTACTTTAGCGTGACGGAAAAAGATCTTGGTAAAGTGGCAGACGGTATTAAGAAAAAGGTTGATCAACCATCTCAATCCTCTGCCGCCTCACCTCAGAAACCGATACTTCCAATAGATTCGACAACACCTGGTGTAACACCTATTAGCATAAATATCGATACTTCTGATGCCTCTCAAAAAACCAAAGATGAATGGTTAAAGGCTGGCGATGAAGCTGACGATGCGGGGCAATATCAAGACGCTCTTGATGCTTATGAGAAAGCTATCAAATGCGATGACAAGGACCCGAGGGGCTACAGGGGGAAGAGCAAGGCTCTCAAGCGCCTGGGACGCGCCTGTGAAGCTGAGGATGCAGAAGAGGAGGCGGAACGACTGGAGAAGGAACAGCAGGAGAAGAGCTAATACTAATCGAACCTTAAAGAGGCAGGAATCATGTTAATACATATCCTCCTTGTGAGATATCGCTATGTAGCGCGATGGCTGATGCACAAACTTGGTCAGATCAACCATTGGTTAGGGAGGAGCTGGCGTCCTCCGGTATTCTGGTTAATAGTGACAGCCTCTTTCATCTGGCTAGGGGAGCGAATAGCGATCTATTTCAGTCTCTTTAATCTGAAATCAGGCACATGGTTTCAGATTTGGAATATTCTAGGAGTGTACGCACTCTCTGCTCTTCTCTGGTGGGCCTGGCAAGCCAGGAAGCGAGTAGTGATCGAGGAGTTTGTAGACTATACTGGTGACTCAGCGAAATCATCTGCTAAAGGATTGGCAACACTACTCATAATAATGCTTGCCCAACTGCGTAATCTGCACCAGGAGGTCAACGAACAGCGGCTCATCTCCACGTATGCAGAAGCGAATCAATCGGTTAAAGTTACGATTAATGCAGAAGATGTTAGTGGATTCTTAAAAGGGGCGGCAAGTGCTGAATCTAAGATCAGTTTAGGACCATTACAGATTCCCGTAGGCACTCTCCTAGCGTTAGTTGGGCATCTCGTGCAAGGGCCGCGCATTATTGGCAGCCTTCATAAGGATAACAATCACTATATCTTAACGGCGCAACGCATTGGGGGAAAGAAAGCAAACAGTTGGCGGGTTGATAGCCCACTCCGGTCATCTACAAAGGGAGCAGAGCAAGAGAATTATAGCCTTGATGATATGATCATGGAACTGGCTTACCGAATATTTGCTGACCTCGAACTGAAAGAGCAAGTACGCTGGAGCGCGTTAGTACCGTTCAGCGAAGGCCTGCGGTTGTATCGTGATTGTCTGCACGATTCAAAGAACAAAAAACTCAAGCTCAAACAGGCTGAAAAGAAGTTTATCAAGACGGTGTCGGAAGACAAACAATTTGAATTGGCGTATTATAATCTCGGTGTCCTATACAGTGAGCTAGAGCAGGTTGAAGCAGCGGAGATCGCCTTTCAAGAAACAATTCAGCGGAACCCAAATTTATGGCAGGCTTACTATGCATTAATGGTCTGCCACCATCAGCGCCGACAGTACGACATTGTCATCCAACTATCCGACCAAATCATTGACCTCAGACCGGGTTTAACCAATACAGCGAAGGCTTACCATTGGAAAGGATTGGCGCAACTGGAGCTTAAAAAGGAACTGGAAGATATTATCAATAGCCGTAAAAAAGCCGTTGTACAATCCTGGGAGGCGCTATATATAGCTGAACTCGAGGGACTGGGCATGGTTGAAGAAGGAGTTAGCGTCATACCACAGCTAGAAGCACTTGCAAGCGTATGTTTAATCAATCTAGCTCTGGCATATAAATATCTGGGCCTCCGCTACAAGCAAGCACCTTTGGTCAAGAAGGGCATCGCGCGGTTGCTCCCGCCAAAACGGTGGTCATCGGTATTTCGGCTGGCGGAAGTACTATTTAGACAAGCTTCGTATCTTACCCCTGCTGAAGCCAGTTACTATTTCGAGTTAGCGAAGATGTACATTGAGTGGGAAAAGTATTCTCAAGCTGTGCGTGAGATTGAAATTGCCATAATGCTACAACCAAAGAACGCCGAATTCAGTGCATACCTAGCATTTGCCTATGCGAAACAGAAAAACGAAGATGCGGCACTGCGTGCGTGTCAACAAGCCTTAGTATGCGCTTCCCAGGCAACAGAGAGCACTCTCGAGAAAACGGCAGAGGTGTATGAAACGCTTGGTGATAACGCTCAAAGAGATCGGGTCAAAGGGTTCAAAGGGTTGCAAATATATTTACAAGAGTTAGAGAAAAGGGGGCCAGATACCTCTGCTATCAACCATCTTGAAGAACAGCGAAAAAAGAAGTATAACCCTCCTGGCCTGGAGTGGGAGTATGCACAGATTGTCATTGCCTTAGGGCGCTTGTATCTCAAATTGGGATGTCCTGGCAAAGCTGAATTGCGTTTCGGAATGGCGATAGAAAAACTTAAAGAGAATCACTCTCAAGAAATCAAATCGCAAGAACTGCGAGCATGGTTGGCCCGTTCTCTCCTGGAACAGAAAGCCTATCGTGATGCTCTTCAAAAGGCGGAAGAAGCGCTTTCCCTTGATCCACTCAGTTTCTTTGCACGCGACGTGCTTGGTCAAGTTTATAGCGATCTTGGTGAGTTCGAGCACGCTATAGCTGTGTGGCAAGAAGCCCTCTTGCAGAAGGCCGATAGTCCTGACACCTACTTTAAGATTGGTGCTGCATATGTGCACCTAGTATGGCATCAGCGAAATCTTCTTGCCCGAAGGACAACGGCATTACAGGAAGCTATTAAATACTTCGGACAGGCTCTTGACCTGTACACGAGTGAGCAGCAAAGAGAAAAAGGTTTAACTCGCTATTTTCTTGGTATTTTACATCTTGAACGAAGAGAGTATGTGGAGGCTATTTCGTGCTTTAAAATAGCTAAAGCTCTTTTTTCCACCTCACCGCTATCATCAAAGCTTTATCTGGGATATGCCTACCTAAAAAACAGAGAATATAACGAGTGCCTGGAACAAATTCTTTCCTTGCTCAGAGAAGAAAAACTTGAGAAACTAAAGAAGGACGATAGCCAGACCTCGATAAGCATCAACTCTAAGGAAGAAATTCCCCTCCGTGTAATTGTCGTGCAGGCACATTGGATGCTAGCTGCTGTATATACAGAAGGCGATGGAACACCGAACTTACAAGAGGCTCTGAAACAGGTCGAAGCAGCAGAGGGATACATGAAACGTCTATGCCTAAATGAGGACGATGTAAAAGCCGTTTATAAAGTGGCAAACTGCTTGGATACCAAAGGTTGGATTTATTACAAGCAGGGAAATGTTGCTGCTGCCATTGATTGTCTAGAGGAAGCTTTGACGCGAACTATCGATTCAGAAATCTATTGGCATCTCGCTTTAGCATATGAAAGTAAATTGCAGGGAGTCAATGATCAGACCGAGGTGCGTTTTCTAAAAATGCGTATACAATCATATTGCAACCATATTCGGGAACTTGATATTCAGGAAGAGTATAAACAACCTGTAGAGGATTTATTGCAACGCATAAAGGACTCGGAGTCGCCAAAAGACAAACAGCAAGTAGAAGCAGAAAGAAGCTGTATTAGTACGCAACCTCAGAAAAACGTTTCGGAATGGGAAGTTATCTCTCCGTTGTTTTTCTTCTAGTACCACGTTCCTCAAATAGTATGAATAAAGCGATGAACTAACGTCTGGAGCCAAAGCAGATAAATTATGCCCATTTATTTTTCCCAGCGGGAATGATAGCTGTAAATCACGTCTGTCAAGTGGTTCTGTCTCACTTTCCGTGAAAGCTCTAGCATATATGAGAAAGGGCTATACGCCGATCACCTTGAGCAGCCAATTGCTTCCAACCCGGACTTCCTCTCTCACTTTGGAATCACGGAAAGTGAGACAGAGCCTGTCAAGTAGGCAGGACCCCGGTTTAAAATCTGGCAGAGACAAAAGACTTCAAGGTCGCTGCAAGGCTGAAGATAATGGTTCCCCAGACTTGGAGGGTGCCAATGCAACCGGTTCTTTCCCTCGCATGCGATAGGAACTCCCCCTCAGGTAAAACAATGACAACCAAAGCAATCAGCAAGACAATCAACCAAAGCCGCGGTCAGCCCAAGTCACCAGGCTGCCAGACGCGGCTGCAGAACGATTCGTGGTCTTACCCGCTCACCCGCTCTATGGGCAAAAGGTCATCGTTGTTGCCCGTCGAGTAAGAACGACCTACGTCGATTGTACCATCGAGGCCCCGGCGCGTGCAGGCATTCCCTACCACATCCGCGAGTGCTGGCTTTCTTCCACCGCCCCTGCTCCTTCCCCCGGTGCAGATGCTCAGGCGAGTGCCATTTGTGTTCGGCTCTCTGCGCTGGATAAAATGGTTCAGCAACTACTGACCACCGCATACTTCAGGAGGATCAGCCACGATGAACCAGCCGACACGCCATCCACTCTTCCCGATCGAATCACCAGATCGCCTGCGGCAGATTTGGAAGCAACTGCCAGCGGAGAGCCTTGCACGGCTCCAACAGTACCTGTTCTTCCTGGCCCTAGCAAAGGTAGGAGGAATCTGCCGTGAACACCACTCATTCCAAAATTCTGGAGATCCATCTCAAACGGCTGGCAGTCATCTACATTCGGCAGTCGTCCCCTCTGCAGGTCGAGAACCACCTGGAGAGTAAGGCGCGCCAATATCAGTTGACGGAGCGAGCACAATCCCTTGGTTGGCCCAGCATGCGCTGCGTTGTCATTGATGAGGATTTGGGCATTTCTGGCGCGCAGAGTTTCAACCGCCCCGGCTATCAACGTCTGGTGTCCATGGTGGCCTTACGCGAAGTCGGCATTGTCTTCGGGCTGGAGATCTCGCGCCTGGCGCGCAATAGCCTGGATTGGTATCAATTGCTGGAACTGGCGGCCGCGTTTGACGTGCTCAAGGCTTCCGAAGATGGCGTCTACGATCCTGCAGAGTTTAACGACAGACTGCTCCTTGGGTTGAAGGGAACCATTTCGGAAGTAGAGCTCTACCAGATCAAAGCCCGCATGGTGCGCGGCAGACTGAACAAAGCCCAACGCGGCGATTTGCTCTGGAATCCGCCGGTCGGTTTGGAGTATGATGTGCTCAGTGGTCAGATCCAGTTGGATGCCGATCAGAGTGTGCGACACGCCGTGGCCCTCGTCTTTCGCCTCTTCCGGCAACTCGGCTCGGTCCGTGGCGTGCTCACCTATCTGGCACGCGAGGGGCTCGAATTGCCCTCGCAGCGGCTGGTGCGAGGGGTGGGGCGGGTGATCAGCTGGCAGAAGCCGCGGTACCACGTGATCTATCTGATGCTGACCAATCCGATGTACGCGGGGATTTACGCCTACGGTCGCCGCCAGGTGCAGGTGGATCCCCTCGCGAAGAGCAGACAGGTCCACCGCAAAGCGCGAGCCGACTGGGAGGTCTTTCTGCCCGAGCATCATGTCGGCTCCATCAGAAAGGCGGGAATACGAAGCCAACATGGCCAGGCTTGAGAACAACTACCAGCAGTTTCCCGCTAATCAGGGAGCGGCGCGAGAGGGACCGGCGTTACTCCAAGGCTTGGTGTGGTGCAAGCACTGTGGCCGCAAGATGCGTGTGTGCTACCATGATGGACAGCCCTACTACACCTGTGATGGCGCCCACCGCACCTTCGGCACGGCCATCTGCAACCGGGCCAGTGCGGGCCGTGTGGATATCCTGGTCGAGGATCTGTTTCTCTCCCTCATGAATGTGACGACACTGGAACAGTCGATAGGGGCAGCGCAAAAACTGCAAGAGGAAGCCGCGCTTGTCGACCGACAGTGGCAAGAAAAGCTGCAGCGCCTCTCCTACCAAGCCGATCTCGCCCGTCGCCGCTATGAGGCGGTTGATCCGGCGAATCGTCTGGTGGCCCAGACGCTGGAAACCGCCTGGAATGAGCGTCTGGTCGAGTTGGAGGCTCGAGCGGGTGACCTTGGAGACGCACACCAGCGGCAAAGTCATCCGGGCGGAAATTGGCTGGCAGGGCGGAGCCACCAGCACCGTCGAAGTTCCCAAATATCTGTTCAGTGCTCCCCACCTCTTTTACCGCATTACGGAGTTGGCGCGCAGCCTGACGGACGGGCAAATCGCCGAGGCGCTGAACACGGAGGGGCTGGAGACGGTGAAAGGACGAGCCTGGTCAGCCCGTCGGGTCATGGATTTCCGCCTGTCCAACGGCATCCCCTCAGGGTTTACCGTCAACCCACTGCTTCGACTCACGAAAAATGGCTATCTGACCACCGCCGAAGCTGCCGCTCGACTGGAGATCAATCAAACGACCGTGCAGAAATGGTACAAGTTGGGTCTGCTGCAAGGGAAACACGTGGGGGGCCAGAAGGCGATGTGGATCGCCTGGACAGAAGAGGTCGAGCAACGTCTGGGAGGGCAGGCCAGCTTCGATCCTCGGATGACCTCAGTGAAGTCGCTGTGTAAGCTCCAGGGTAAAACGTGGGAACAAGTGATCCGGTGGTGTGTGGGGGAGGGGCATCACGTCTATCGTTTACGTCGAGGGACAACATTTCGTTTCTATGTGTTACCAGCTTCTTGTTCACTTCAGCCCTAGTGGAGAAAGGTGCTAAGTACAGACTGCCGCAAATGCGTTCCAGGCTATGTACCCACTGATTTCACATCTCGTATCAAGCGTGTTGCGAGCTTGTGTTCCAGTTGTTCAACCGTGTAGGACCATTTGAGGGGCTTGGCGGTTTGATTGTAGTGAGCAATGAAGTCCCCAATCGCCTGCTCAAGCTCATCGAGGCTGGAGAAATGATTGGGCTGGAGGAGCTTGCGTTGCAGCAGACTGAACCAGATCTCAATTTGATCGAGCCATGAAGCATTGACCGGGAGCCAATAGAGCTGCATTGTCAGTTTCCCCTCCGATGTCATCGCTAGTTCCTTTACCCAGCGTGGGAGCTGCTTGGGCGCGTGGGTCGGACCATGGTCCAAAACCAGTGCGATGGTCTGCACCTGACGACGTTGTGCTTCTGCAATGACGACGGTTTCTAAAAAGGAGCGGAAATCGACGAAGCGTTTGCGCTTGTGGCACTGACCATAGACCAGACCATCCGCCACGCTCAATGCCGCCATCAGATGCACTGCACCACGCCGATGATAGCGGGGTGACTGGTATACTGGGTGCTTTTGGATAGCTGGACGAGGAGCCTGCTCTGCTTGACGAGCTTGGATCGACGTTTTCTCATCAGCACAGATTACCCAGATACCTTGCTTGAGCAAGGAGGTGGCCTGTTCATACAACTGCAGCACGGGGCGGGCACGCTGGAGAAACTCCTCAGGCTTCTGAATATGTTGCCAAGAATGGTAGCGCCAGGGATGGATCTGCTCGGCTGCGAGCCAGCGGCCAATGGTGCTGGCTGAGATGGCTGGTAAAGAAGGGGTAACTGCAACATGGCGAGCGAGTTCGGCGCGACTCCAATGAGCCAAGGGAAGGCCATGAGAGCGAGGCAAACTACAAGCCAATGCCGTCACCTGGGCACGCACCTGAGAGGAGAACCGACGGGGTGCTCCTGATCGCGGCAAATCCTTGAGTGAATGACTCTCTTGCCAGCGCCGTCGCCACTTGCGCACCAGGCGATCATTGAGCTCCAAGCGTTGAGCAATCTGCTTTGAACTCCAGTCAGGATGGCTATGAGCAGTCAAGACAACCCGTGCGCGTCGAGCCAGTGCCTGCGGGCTACGATGTGCTTGGGCAAGACGGTGGAACTGCTTGATCTCATCGGGAGTCAGTTGAAGAGGAGACAATGGTGGTTGATGACGCATGAAGCACCTCCAAGTTTGGTGGGGAAACGATCACATTGCGCGAGGATACCTCTCTCTACAACACGTTCCTCCTTGCCATCTATTCCTGAAGTGTCACGTTGAGGAATTCCATGGCACCCTGGCCGATAGGGTGCAAGAGATTTCACCTTTCGTCAAGTGAATGTGTAGAAATAACAGGGGGAGATCAGGCTCTTTTTCACCTGTTTCTGTGTAAGTCACTCGACGAAAGGGGCATTCCGTTGATGATTTGGCTCTCTCGATGCCTTTTTCTTGAACAGATGAATGATAACAAATACTTCCCAAGCACTAACATAAATTTTGAAAAGTGACACCTGAAGGCTACGTGTTCCTCCCATTTCCTTTCACGTAGAGGGTGGAACGCATTTGCGGCAGCCTCTACTTAGTATGTTGGATGAAATCATGTGGCTGCGATGAACCAGCCGATCTAAGAGTGCTGCTGTCATCTGTTCACTACCAAAGACCTGTGTCCATTGGGCAAAGGCCAGATTCGAGGTGAGAGCGACGCTGGCTCGTTCATAGCGGTCGCTGAAAAACTGGAAGAGCAACTCAGCAGTTGGTTTGGCAAAAGGCAGGTAGCCTAACTCATCCACTAAGATCAGATCAAAGCGGCGGTAGTGTGCCAGCAGTCGTGGCAACCGCAGTTCCTTGTGAGCGACTTCCAGTTCGGTAGCGAGCGTGACTGGAGTTGGCCCAGTAAAATGTACTCACAAAACTTGGAGATCAGCTGATCTTGCCCCGAATTGGTGGAAGAGGGAAAGCTTCGGAGAGACTCTTTCAGAAGGAGGGCAGGGATCATGCAAAAGGTTCAGAAGACCTCTCCACCCGAGTCGAAGCGTGAAGCGGTACGACTGGCTCAGACCAGCGGGAAATCGATCGCAGGTGGTGGTGAGGTTGGAAGTGATGAGGGAGAATGGGGATCATGATTCAAGAAACGATGACACCCATCTGCCGTGTCTGTGAGAGGATACAGATCGTCAAAAAGGGACCCCAATCGGTGTAGGAAGGCTCAGCACCATGGCAAGGACTGTGGCGCGTCTGGCGTGCTCAAGCCAAAGCAAGCCTCTTGGCAGACCGAGCACCACACCGTGCTGCGGGCTTACCGAGAGCGCAGGAGCCTGCGTGGGGTGACACGCCTCTTTGCCATGGCGCGGCAAACGGGTGCGCGCT
>WNFX01004221.1_pt1 | contig 14173 bp, 12 predicted proteins | sample 5400111 | NCBI WGS metagenome assembly WNFX01 (sample SAMN13153363, study PRJNA577476) | soil metagenome | isolation source: 40 cm soil or saprolite under grassland replicate 1 | place: USA:California | collected 2016-06-15 | reverse complement strand
GCGGCGGCCTTTCCTTTTGCCCTGGCCGCAGGTACCGGACGCGTAACCTTGCTGATTACTTAAAGTAATCACAATAGTTGTGCGCCCAGTCCTCGGCTGCGCCAGATCGCCGACTCGGTGCGGCCAACTGCTAGTCCTATCGCGCGTGCGGCCGCGCGCAGATCATCCAATTCTGGGCGCATCGTTCTGCCTGGAGTCTCCCGTCGTGCCGCAGTGGCCTGAGTAGCCGATAAGCATGCTGCCCGTTAATGTTCCGTTCGGGTTGGTCCTGCAGTTGCTGCCCGACGGTACACGCCGGATCCGCGCTGCTGAGTGGCGAGATCGACGACACGGCGACAATTAGTGCCATGGCCCTCAACGGCGTTCCGTGTTCGAATGCACGCCGATGGCGCCGTGGACAGGCACTGGCCGATCCATGCGTAGCGACTCGTCGTGTCACTTGCTGGCACGACGGCAATGCCGTTGCTTGTCTCATGCAACTATTTCGGGGTCAGTGAGAACACGGCCGTCCGCTGTGCGGCCAACGCCCCGCGAATTCCTACAGTCGCCGTACCCTGGGCGGTGACGGCCGGCCGATGTGTGGTTTCACCCCGCTGTCAGCCCTCCGGGAGCCGGGCCGGGCGGGGCCGGGTCAGCGCGTCGAACAGCCGTTGCACGGTGGCCACGTCGCCGACGATGGCGAGTTCGCCGGCGTCGCGGGCCTCGGCCGCCGTGCGGCGGCCGGACAGGAGCGTGGCGAAGGTCGCCGCGTCCGTGGTCAGGGTGGCGTCAGGCCGGTGGGGGTCGCCCCGGGTGACGGTGGTCCGGCCGTCGGCGACCCGGACGGTGAATTGGTCCTCGGCGAAGTGCAGCGCGTAGGTCGCGGTGAGCCCGCCTGCGGCGACCGGGTCGAAGTCCGAGAGCAGCCCGACCATCAGGGCGTCGACCCCGATGTGGTCGTCGGTGTGCCGCCAGGGTGAGCGGCGCCCCCATCGGCCCAGGCTGATGATGACGGGCTCCAGTTCGCGGCCCCACTCGGTCAGTTCGTAGACCCAGGCGGCGGTCGGTGGGCCGAGCCGACGGCGCCGGATGACGCCGATGCCCTCCAGATCACGGAGCCGTTGCGAGATCCGGTTCGGGCCGGCGTTCGGCAGGCCGGTCCGCAGGTCCGCGAAGCGTTTCGGGCCGAACAGCAACTCCCGGACCACCAGCAGCGCCCACCTCTCGCCGATCAGGTCCAGGCTGTGCGCCGCGGCGCACGCGTCGCCGTACGACCGGGTGCCAGCCATACCGCTCACTCTAGCTCATCAGATACCGCTACGGACTCTTACAGTTACGATATTGTACTGCATAGTATGACCATGTAACTTCCTCTTTCACCGACGTTCCGACCGCAGGAGGCAGCCTTGATACTGATCACCGGAGCCAACGGCCGGCCTGGTACCGCCGTCGTCCGTGAGTTCGCCCGGCGCGGCGAACCGGTGCGAGCCCTGGTCCGCAACCCTGCCAACGCGCCGGCCATCGCCGCACCGGGGGTCGAGGTCGTGGTCGGCGACATGCTCGCGCCGGAGACCCTCGGGTCCGCACTGTCCGGAGTGGACCGTGTCCTGATGATCTCGGGCGCTGGCCCGCTGATGCTGGAAACCCAGTGCACCTTCATCGACGCTGCCAGGGCGACCGGCGTCACCCACGTGGCGAAGTTCTCCGGCGAGGACTCGGTCGAGGGTTTCGACCCGGAGCGGTTCCGTTCCACCCGCAGTCACGAACAGGTCCAGCGGTACCTGCAGGCCTCCGGGCTGGCCTGGACGATGCTGCGGCCGAGCCAGTTCATGCAGGTGTACCTGGAGGAGGCGCCGACCATCGCCCGCTCGGGCGAGCTGCGGCTGCCGCTCGGGTCGACCACCCTCGCCCCGGTCGACATCGCCGACATCGCCGCGGTGGCGTACCGGATCCTCACCACGCCCGGCCACGAGGGCCAGACCTACCGGATGACCGGCCCGGAGGCGCTCACCATGGCCGAGGTGGCCGACCGGATCGCGGCCGCCACCGGACGCCCGGTGCGCTACGTGGATGTGACACCGGAGCAGCGGTACCAGGAGTGGCTGGCCGCCGGGTACCCGCCGGAGCGGGCCGCCGCGTTCCGGCAGCTGTTCGCCGAACGCAGCCGGCTGGGCCGGTCCTCGGTACGCCTGGACACGCACCGGGCGTTCGGGGTGCAGCCGACCACCTTCGCCGAGTTCGCCGCCCGCAACGCGGCGGTATTCCGCGGCGAGGCGGCCTTCACCGCCACCCCCGGTGTGACCCGCTCCTGACGCCGGGTCTGTCCCGATAGTGCATGTGGCGGTAGGCCTTCGGCTCACTCCGGAGGTCACCCGCCCGGAACGTCCGTCCCCGCCAGAACGCGGGCGCCGGTCAGCTTATTCAGTCTGTTAGGAGGTAACCCAAGATGACAGCCTTGCTGGACGAGGTGCTCGAGGCGCAAGGCGGGCTCGCGCGATGGCGGCAGGTGCGGACGGTCCAAGCGCGCCTGCGCGCGGGAGGGCTGGCATTCCGAACGCGCGTGCCGGGCAACCGCTTGGCGGACTCGCACCTTACGGTGCATGTGCAGGAGCCCCGGACGGAGTTCGACCCGTTCCCGCGGGACGGGCAGCGCGGAGTCTTCGAGCGCGGGGTGGTGCGGATCGAAGGTCTCGACGGCGAGGTCCTCAGCTCGCGCGAGCACGCGCGGGCCGCGTTCTTCGGCCGCTCGGGCCTGCGCCGGAACCTTCGCTGGGACGCGCTGGATTGCGTCTACTTCGCCGGCTACGCACTGTGGAACTACCTCGCGTTCCCGTACCTCCTGACTCGCGAAGGTGTTGAGGTCAGCGAGGGAGATCCATGGAAGGCGGGGGCAGAGACCTGGCGGCGCCTGGACGCGAGCTTCCCGCCTGACATCGACACCCACTCGCCCCGCCAGACGTTCTACGTCGATGCCGGTGGTCTCCTGCGGCGCCACGACTACATCCCCTTGGTGATCGGCTTGGCGCGGAACGCTCACTACGCTCACTATTGCGCCGACCATGTTCGGGCTGGCGGGTTGGTGTTCCCGACTCGCCGGTGGGTCCACCTGCTCGGCCCCGGCGACCGCTCGCTGCCCTTTCCGAACGTCGTGTCGCTGCAGCTGACCGACCTACGCGTCGAGACCGAGTAGGTTTCGCCGGAGGCCGCCACGGTAAGTAGTCGGGAATCTTGAGCACGTGGGCCAGACCTTGGTTGCCACGCGGAGTGATTTCCGGCAGCCTCCCTCCCAGGGTGAAGTGCAAAGTCGTTTTCCCCAGGGTCACGTTTAGGCTTTTTCGTCCGCGGTGTTCTGGTGAGATTGCAGCCGACGCGGCGGCGTTGTTGCCCTCTGCCCCGTTCTCAGCGTGCCTGCTGCTCGTCTGAAGCATGCTCACTGCTTGTGGGCCGGGCGGAGGTCGGGCGTGTCGTCGGGGAAGGTGGGGGCTTCGGCGCCGCCGTCGATCTCGATGATCTTGCCGGTGATGTAGCTCGCGGCGGGTGAGGCGAGCCACCGAGCGGTGTTTGCTACGTCGGCGACCGTGGCCAGCCGGTGCAGCGGGGTGGCCGAGGCGATCTGCTGCCGTAGTTTGTCGTTGAGCACCGTTTTCAGGCCGTCGGTCTCCACCACGCCGGGGGCGATCCCGTTCACCCGGACGCCAGGCGCGAGTTCCGCCGCCAGGAGGCGGGTCAGCTGGGCGAGCGCAGCCTTGACTGTCCCGTAGGTGACCATCTGGCGCGCGGTGAGGTGGCCCATTCTCGACGTGATGTTGATCACCGCGCCGCGGCCGCTGTCGAGCAGGTACGGGGTCGCCCGTCTGGTGAGCTCGAACGGTGCGGCGACGTTGAAGTGGAACGCCTGGTCGAGGGCTTCGGGGGTGGTGTCGAGGTAGGCGGCGGGCATCGCGCCACCGGCGTTGTTGACCAGGATGTCGAGCCTGCCGTGCCCGGTGATGGCGCGCTCGATGATCTGTACTGCCCCGGACACGTCGGTGAGGTCGGCCGGGATGACCGACGCCAGCCGGCCCGCCGCCCGCACGGCGCCGGCAACGTCCTCGAGCTCGGCTGAGGTGCGGGCGACGAGGACCACGTCCGCCCCGGCCTGGGCGTAGACCTGGGCGATTCCCGCCCCGATCCCCCTGCCCGCGCCGGTGACCAGCGCAACGTACCCGTCCAGCCGGAACTCATCGGCGCCCGGGCCGGGCGGCGCCGGTTGAACAGCCTGGGCCACGTCCCTGCCTCTATTAGTTGATGATTTGTAACAGGGACTATTATCTGTGACTGCAGGGCGGGGCGGAAGGAGGCACATTCATGTCCCAGGCGAACACCGCTGTGCCCGCGCACGCCCAGGAGGAGGAGGCGTGCCCCATCGGGGAGGTGCTCGACCACATCGCGGGCAAGTGGAGCATCGGCATCATCGCCGCTGCCGCCGCCGGGCCCATCCGCTTCACCGAACTGGAGCGCGCCATCGCGGGGATCAGCCGCCGGATGCTGACCCTCAACCTGCGCAAGCTGGAACGCGACGGCCTGCTCGTCCGGACCGTGTACCCGACCGTGCCACCCAAGGTCGAATACCGCCTCACCCCCATCGCCCGCGAGCTCGGCGAGTCATTCGCAACCCTCACTGCGTGGGCGGAACGACACCGCCGCGCCATCGCCGCAGCCCGCAATGCCTACGACCGCCGGCCCGGCGACTCAGCGAGCGGACTGGCCGCCGCCAGCGCCGCGGGCATCAGCCCGCACCCCTCCGCTGAGGAAATGACAGATTAAGAAGAGCCCTGCGAAGATCAGTGAGAACAGGACCGGCGGCCCAGGTCCGCATGACGGCGGCGTAACGCCGGCCGCAGCCGGCTTGGGTCACCGATCGCAGCGACCGCGGATCCCGGCGGATCTCGCCCGGGTTAAGCCGCACATTACGCGGAAAGCGGCAGGGCGCGCCCGGGGCAGGTGAGCGTCCGCGCAGTGCCGGTCGCGGCACGGGCGGTGGGGACCGGTCGTCGGGCGGGTCCCCACCACCACCACTCACCGCCATCAGCGCGGCGCGGATGCAGGTGCGCCGCCTCCGCGCCAGCGGCCACCGCAGCAGCGGCCGAGGCGGCCAGCTCCGCCGGGGTCAGCGGCACGGCGGGATGGTCGGGCGGCTGCGCCCGCCATTGAGGCGCACCTTCATACGCTCAATCCGCGTGCCCACCTAGCCATGTTCGCATCACGGACTCCACATAGCACGTCCATGCATCCCGGTCTGCGCCGCAGCTTGCGCGCTCCCAGTCACGTCGGCACCTGCCTCGCCTGCGGCCTGGCAGCTCCGTGATCGTGGTCCTCTGCGCCTCGGGGTTCGTGACCGCCGGAGAGTTGGCCAGGTGGGTGCGGGAACTCCAAGCGGCCCTGGCCAGGCTCTTCTGCAGGCCCGGGCCGGGCGTGGCGTTGCGCGATAGCGGCCGCCAGCAGGCCTGCGGCGCTGGCCGCCGCGGCGGCTACCGCGACGGCGGTGAACCCGCCATGGTGGTAGAGGGTCCCGGCTTTGGCGACGCCGACTGCGGCGGCAGTGTAGGTGACCACGCTGTAGAGCTCGAGCACCGGCGCCGTGTGCGCATCCGCGGACCGCAGCACCACAAGCAGGGTCACTCCGATGTGGTTGACCCAGCCCCATACCAGGCAGATAGCCGTGAGCAGGAGCGGGCGCCCCGCCGCGCCGGGCAGCGCGAGATAGATCCGCGTCGCCGCCGCGAAGACCGGGCCGAGCAGCCGGGGCCCGGCCCGGTCGAGCAGGGCATCGGATCGGTGTGCTGCCCCGAATCCTGCCCCGTAGGCCATGATGGCCACCGCCGCCGCGGCCGGGCCCACATGCTGCGCACGGCGGATCTCATCGCCGAGATAGCCGTAGCTGCCGTAGAAGGCTGCCATGAAGGCGGCGACCGCGGCCAGTGCTCACCGCAGGCGCCGGTCCCGCAGCACGGCACCCCTGGCCGCCCGGGGCGTGACCGCGCGCGGCCCGGCGGAAGCTTGGGCGCAAACCGGTGGGCTGGCGGGCAGCGTCCGGTGACAAGGACGTGTACATCGGCGGGCTGGACCTATCCGGCTGACTGTCGGCATGGGATCAGAGCAGCACCACGATCCCGTGCGCGAAGCCGCCGAGTACTCCTCCCGGCAGGTGGACGAACTGAAACGCCACCGCACAGCCGCAGAAGATCCCACCCCGCATTCCCACCTTTGGTCGATGCCCCAGCCAGCGCTCCTCCGTAGCGTCCAGAAGGAGCAACGCCACGCCAGCGGAGGGGTGGGCCACCTGGTCTCCGGCCACCGCCCAAGCGTCCCCTCGGAAAGGAGTCTCCCACGGCGACTAATCATGTCGAGCCGGCCTCAACCGCTCCGCAAGCCAGGATCGCGGCGGGGCGCCGCACCTGTAGCTGAAGGACCGGTCGATGTCGTGACCTGCAGACGTGCGGCCGATTCGCTGCTTGCCTGGCTACGCCACAGCGACCGGCGTCGTACGGGAAATTTGACAACCAGGGAGGATGGACATGTTGCTTGCGAACAAGACCGCTGTGGTCCACGGGGCGGGAGGGGCCATCGGTGGCGCGGTCGCCCGCGCCTTCGCCCGCGAGGGCGCCGATGTCTTCCTTGCCGGCCGCACCCTCGCCAATGTCGACGCGGTGGCCAAGGAAATCGTCGCCGCGGGAGGCCAAGTCGAGACGGCCCAGGTCGACGCGCTCGACGAGCGGGCTGTCGAGCAGCACACTGGCGCCGTGGCCGACAAGGCGGGGGCCATTGACATCTCTTTCAACGCCATCGGGATTTCCCAGCAAGGCGTGCAGGGGTTGCCACTGGTCGAGCTGTCGGCTGACAGCTTTACCCTGCCGGTCATGACCTACACCAAGGCACACTTTTTGACCGCGACGGCGGCGGCACGCCGTATGGTCGGCAGGGGCTCAGGCGTGATCTTGACGCTCACCTCGGTGCCGGCCCGCATGGCGATCCCGCTCATGGGCGGCATGGCGCCGGCTTGGGGGGCTGTCGAAGCGCTCTCCCGGAGCCTGGCGGCGGAGCTGGGGCCGTGGGGCATCCGGGTGGTCTGCCTGCGGCCGAACGCCATGCCGGAGACGGCAACGATCACCGAGGTCTTCGGTCTTCACGGCAAGGGCGCCGGCATGACCCGCGAGCAGTTCCAGGCTTTCATGGAGGGCCAGACGTTGCTGCGGCGGCTCCAGACGCTGACTGAGGTGGCGAACGCGGCGGCCTTCCTCGCTTCAGATCAGGCCAGCGCGATGACGGGGACCGTCGCCAACTTGAGTGGTGGCATCATCGTCGACTAGGCCATCGACCGTCTGACCTGGAGCCCCGGCCCGCTACGGCCGGGGCTCCAGGTCGTTGGCAGCCGCCTGAGGGTCGCCGTGACCGGGGGAGCAGGACCGTCGTGGTCAGCAACGGCGCCGAGCAAACAGGGTCATCGGGGGAGCCGGAAGACGGGTCCGGGTTCTCATGCCGGCCATTCTTGTTGCTCGGACGAGTCCGATACAGATGCAACCGCGGCCGGGAGGACCTGCTTGAAGGCCTGCTTCTCGCGCCGCGGCCGATGGCAGTGGTCTGGCGGGTGCGGAGCCGACGATGGCTGGGTCGAACGTTCTTCGATACGGCCCTGGTGAGCCTCTACCATGAGGCAGCCGGAGGCAAGCATTGGCGGAGAGGCTGAGGTGGGGATACCGATGTCTGAGCCGTCCACGACGACCCCGTCCACGGCCACAGGGCCCGAGCACGACCTGCTGGTGGCCACCAAGCTGCACGTGCCGCGGCCCCGTCCGGGGTTCTTGCCCCGCCCACGGCTCGTGAAGCGCCTGGCCGAGGGGACGGCACACGAGCTGGTCCTGGTCTGCACCCCGGCCGGCTTCGGCAAGACGACCCTGCTGGGCGACTGGGCGCGGCGCAGCCGGTGGCCGGTCGCGTGGTTGTCGCTGGACGAGGACGACAACGACCCGACGCGGTTCTGGCGGCATGTCGCCGCCGCGCTGGACCGGGTGCGGCCCGGGGTCGCCGAACGGGTCGCTGCGCTGCTTGGTCCGCCGCCACCGCGGTCTTTTGAGGGTCTGGTGGCCGCGCTGGTCAACGAGCTGGCTGGCGTGGCCGATGAGGTGGTGCTGGTGCTGGACGACTACCACCTGATCCAGGCGCCACCAGTCCATGCCTCGCTCGGGTTCCTGCTGGAGCACTTGCCAGGTTCCCTGCGGCTGGTGGTGGCCAGCCGCGCCGACCCGCCGCTTGCGCTGGCGCGGCTGCGGGCCGGCGGGCAGCTTGCCGAGCTGCGTGAGGCTGAGCTGCGCTTCACGCCCGAGGAGGCCGCCGCGCTGCTGCGCACCGCCGCCGTCGGGCCCGGACTGCCCGAGGCCGCCATCGCTGCTCTGGAGGACCGCACCGAAGGCTGGGCGGCGGGGCTGCAACTGGCCGCGCTGTCGCTGCAGGGCCGTCCCGACCCGGCCGGGTTCGTGGCGACCTTCACTGGCAGTCACCGCTACGTGTTGGACTACCTCAGCCAGGAGGTGCTGGCGCGGCAACCCGAGCCGCTGCGAGAGTTCCTCCTGGACACGTCGGTGCTGGAACGGCTGTCGGGGCCGCTGTGTGACGCGGTCACCGGCCGGAGCGGCAGCCAGCACCTGCTAGAGCAAGCTGAGCGGGCCAACCTGTTCCTGGTGCCGCTGGATGAGGTGCGCGGCTGGTGGCGCTACCACCACCTGTTCGCCGAGCTGCTGCGTGCCCGCCTGCAGCAGACCCGTCCTGAGCGGTTGCCGGCGCTGCACCGCAACGCGGCCACCTGGTGCCAACAGCACGGGTTGGCCGACGAGGCGATGCGGCACGCGCTGGCCGCTGGGGACGCTGCGTGGGCCGCACGGCTGGTCGAGGAGCACGTCCAAGCGCGCTTTCAACGCAGCGAGGGCGTAACGGTGAACAGGTGGCTCAAGGCGCTGCCCGCCGAGCTGGTCAGCTCCCGGCCACGACTGTTGGTGGCAAGCGCGGTCTGGGCGGTCGTCGGCGGACGCATCGAGCAGGTCGAACCGCTCCTCCGGGCCGCCGAGCACGCGTTGGCCACGCTGGCCGGCGAGGCGCCTGAGCCGTCGGCCGCAAGGACGCCAAGTGGGCTGGCCAACGTCCCCGCGATGATCCCGATGCTGCGCGCCGAGCTGGCTCGCGAGCGCGGCGACGCCGAGCGCACCATCCAGTTCGGACGCCAGGGCCTGGCCCACGCGGATGCAGATGATCGTTACCTGCGTTACCTGGGCCGCTGGCACCTGGCGGCGGGGACGCTGCTGCAGGGCCGGGCCGGGGACGCCGAGGCGGCGCTCGCCGAGCTTGCCGCCGACCCGTGGGCGGCAGGCGCGGACCGCTACTTCGCGGTCCGCGCGCGCTACACCCTTGGACGTAGCCAGCGCGCCCAGGGCCGTCTGGGCGCGGCGCTTCGTAGCTGCCAGCAGGCGTTCGAGCTTGCCGCGGAGCCGGCCGGTCGCCCGCCGATGCCGGCTGCTGGCGTGGCCCACGTGGGTCTGGCCGAGGTGCTGTACGAACGAGGTGAGCTGGACGCCGCCCTGCAGCACGCCAGCGAGGGCGTCGGGCTGTGTCGGCAGCTCGCCTACCCGCTGCCGCTGGTGGCCGGTTTGGCAGTCTTGGCCTGGACCCGCCAGGCCGAGGGCGACCGGGCCGGCGCGGTGGAAGCGATGCGGGAGGCCGAGCGGGTCCAGGTGAGCCCTGCCGTGGTCGTCCTGTTCAACCCGGCGCCGGTGCTGTGGGCCAGGCTGGCTCTGGCCCAGGGCGAGGTCGCCGAAGCCGCCCACTGGGTCAACCAGCGCGGCCTTGCACCGGATGACCAGCCCGGCTACCCGCGGGAGGGCGAGTATCTGATCCTGGCGCGGGTGCTGCTCGCCCAACACGCTCCCGACAGGGCGCTTGGGCTGCTAGAGCGGATGCGCGCCCTGGCCGTGGCCCAAGGACGGACGGGCAGCGTCATCGAGGTGCGGGCGGTCCAGGCGCTGGCCCTGGACGCGGTGGGCGACGAGGCTGGCGCGCTGGCCGCCTTGGCCGAGGCGCTCGCCCTGGGCGGTCCCGCGGGCTACCTGCGGGTGTTCGTCGACGAAGGCGCACCAATGGCCCGCCTGCTCGGCATGCTCGCCACAGCCCTGGCCACGGGACAGGCCGTAGCCGCCCACGTGGCACCAGCCTACCTGCGCCGGCTGCTGGCCGCCTTCGATCAGGCCGGTGTGGCCGTTCCGCCCGGGCTGACGGTGCCGCTGAGCCGTCGCGAGCTGGAGGTGCTGGCGCTATTGGTTGCCGGCACGCCCAACCAGGCGATCGCCGAGGAGCTGGTGATCTCGTTGCACACAGTGAAGCGACACGTCACCCACATCTTCGACAAGCTCGGCGCGACCAACCGTACCCAGGCGGTGACCCGGGCGCGGCAGCTGGGGCTGATTCGATAGGCGCGCGCACATACTTATGCGCTGACCGGCATGTTCACTCGTGGTCTACGACCGGCGCCCTGATCCTCATCGAGGTAACGTCCGCGCAGAACGGCGGTGCGGTGCGCGCTCATTACGTCGTGCGCTGCATCTTGGGCGCAGTGGCCTTTGCCGCTCTTATCAGCCGGTTCTGGTGGCTCGCCCGGAGCCGCGCAACATGCGGGGCAGGAGCGGAGTTGCCGCCTGCGCGCCTGCCGTTGACAAGCAGCTGGCGTTGGTTGATGTTGACGCGATACAGCGGTGACGCTATCCAGCGTGCCGGATACAGGCGCCCTGGTGCATCGCCGGGACCATTCGCCGGAAGATGGTGACCTCGGCCCTGCCCCCGGCCGGGCGCCGGGCCTACGGTCGTAGCAGGTTACAGATCCGGGGGAGGCCACCATGGCACCCACGCATCGGGCGCGCCGTCCATCTGCGGGCGCGCGGCGGGCTGGCTACGGCTTGGCCATCTTGTTCAGCACGGCGCCGCTGATCATCCTCAACGGCTCGCCGGGGTGGCAGGCGATACCGTTCCTCACCAGCGACACCGCCCAAGTGCTGTGGCTGGTCAACCTCTCGCTGGCGGCAGGGATCGCAGCGAACCTTGTGTACCTGGCCTACGATCCGCCGTGGCTGAAATCGGTCGGCGACCTGGCCACGACCGGGATCGGGCTGGCCGCGGCGATCCGGATCTGGCAGGTGTTCCCGTTTGACCTGTCATCCGGCTGGTCAACTGCGGTGCGGGTACTGCTGGTTGTCGCCATCGCAGGCTCCTGTATCGCGCTGGTGGTCCAGATCGTTGCGCTGGCGCGCTGGCTTACCGGCCACACTCCGCATGGCGGCCGCATGCGCACGGGGCACTGATATCGCGCCGCCCGCTGCGGAGCCGGCCAAGACGCCCGGGCAGACAACGGGCGGAGGACCGCGGGGGCGAGCAAGCGGCTGAGGCGACGCGGCAGGCCATCGTGACGGGCGGCGGCAGTGACAGGTGGCAAGGCTCACTACCTCTGGACCAGGAGCCCAGCATCCGTGGCACATCCTTGACCGGCCCGGAGGACTGGCCAGTTCGGTATGTTGGCACCGGTCTGCACGGCCGGTAATCGCTTGATTGCCGGCCGGGGTGGCTGGGTTTCAAGTCCTGCTTTGGGTGGCGCTGTCCCCTGGCTGGCTCAGTGGTCGAATTCAACCGGTCAGCACTGGCGCTGACGACGATGCTCTGGCAGACACGCGCCCACGGCAGAGCCTGCGGAACTGGCAGGCCGTCACGGCTGGGGGCAATCAGGTGACGTTGTGGGGACCTTTACCCCTGCCGCCGCTGCGGCGGGCCGGCGCAGGCTGGACATGCCAAGACAACCGTGGCAGCAGCCGCCCCAGCTGGGGCCGAGGGCACTCCCGCCACAGATCAGTAGCCAGCTGCTGGCGGCCGACAGGCAGCGGTGCCTGGTTCGGGAACCCGCAGGCGAAGGCAGGAAGGAACGGAGATGCTCACCACCACCACCCCCGGGATCGAGGGCCATCCCATAACCGAATACCTCGGTGTCGTCACCGCCCAAGGCGTGCTCGGGGTGAACGCCTTCAAAGACGTCGGCGCTGGCATGCGCAACATCTTCGGCGGCCGGGCCAAGTCCTACGAGAACGAGCTCGCCTCCGGGGTCAGCGACGCGCTGGCCGAGATGGAGCACCAAGCGGCCCAGCTGGGCGCCGACGCGGTGGTCGGGGTCGACATCGACTACGAGACCGTGGGGAACAACATGCTGATGGTCAGCGCCTCCGGGACGGCGGTGAAGCTCGGCTAACAGCCACCCAGCCAGGAGCAGCTGGCGGGAGCCCTCCGCCTGTCATACAGTAACAGCCAGTTCGGGTCGCAGTTGAGCCGGTCATACTCACGGCGATCCGCCGATCGTAAGGCGGCTCGGCCGCGCGTTATCGCCGCGAATCGCGCGCGGATGATCACCAGCCAGATGGACGTTGCGCGGGCCGTGGCGCGTCGTGCCGCTGGGATTTGTGAGAGGGCGTGGTTCGGGAGGTCTGGGGCCGGTCCGCTTGTGGGGATCGCCTTGTTGCTGGAACGCTGGGGGCGTGAGGCTGGGGATCTTGTGCGGCGGCGGCCCGGCGCCGGGGATGAACTCGGTCATCTCTGCGGCCACGATCGAGGCCCGGAACTGCGGGTGGGACGTCCTGGGGATCATGGACGGCTTCCAGCACCTGATCGAGGGCCGGATCGAGCAGGCGCGAGCCCTGTCCATCACGGACGTGTCGAGGATCCACGTCCGGGGCGGGTCGATCCTGCGGACCTCGCGGGCTAACCCGACGGTGCGGGACGAGGACGCCGCCGACCCGCACTGGAGGCTGCACGCCTGTCTGGAGTCGCTGCACAAGCTGGGGATCGGCGCGCTGGTGACGATCGGTGGGGACGACACCGCGTTCTCGGCGTCCCGGCTGGCCGCGGTGGCCGGAGGGGGCCTGCGCGTGGCGCACGTGCCGAAGACCATCGACAACGACCTGCCGCTGCCGGGCGGCGCGCCGACCTTCGGCTTCGAGACCGCCAGGAGCGTGGGGGTCGGTCTGGTCAACAATTTGATGACCGACGCCATCACCACCCAGCGGTGGTATCTGGTGGTGGCCATGGGCCGCTCGGCCGGCCACCTGGCCCTGGGCATCGGAAAGGCGGCCGGGGCCACCCTCACGATGATCGCCGAGGAGTTCCCCCGCGGCGAGCCCATCCGGCTGTCGCGGCTGGTGGACGTCCTGGAGACCTCGATGCTCAAGCGGATCGCCCACGGCCGCCCCTTCGGCGTGGCGGTGCTCGCCGAGGGCATCGGCCTGCGCCTGCCCCAGGACGAGCTCCAGCAGGCCATGCCGGAGGTCGAGCGAGACGAGCACGGCAACGTCCGGCTGGCCGAGCTCGAACTAGACCGCCTGCTGGCCAAGCAGGTCAAGGACCGCTTCAAAAAGCGAGGGGAGAACGTCACGGTCGAGGGCAAGAACATCGGCTACGAGCTGCGGTGCGCGCCCCCCATCCCGTTCGACATCGACTACACCCGCGACCTCGGCTACGGCGCCGTCGACTACCTCAAGCGGGTGCTGGAAAGCGACGAGCCCGGCGGCATGACCACGATCCAAGAGGGGCACATGGTGCCGCTGCCCTTCGGGTCGTTCACCGACCCCCAGACGGGGCGGGTGCGGATCCGGCTGGTGAACGTCGAGTCGAGCTCGTACCGGGTGGCCCGCGAGTACATGATCCGGCTGGACCGCGCAGACCTCGAGGATCCGCAGAAACTCCGCCCCATCGCCGAGGCCGCAGGGCTCACACCCACGGCCTTCCGCGACCGGTACGGCTATCTAGCCCAGGGCTGAGCCCGGCCGCCGAGCCACCCGGACACCATCGCAGGCAACCCCCGATAAGGAAGATCATCCTGATGATGCCGGTGTCCGCCGGCGGCTTCACCGAGGGACCGGAGCGCGAACTCGACTGGGACAAGGCTGGCGACGAGCTGCACCGCCACACGGCCTGCACCGCAAGGGCCGAAGGTCCCTGCGGCAGGGAGGCCGGCCCCTTGCGCGCGCTCCCGTGATGGGCTGGAATGACCATGACAGAGGACCCGAGGCAGACGCGGAGTAACGGACCTGATCCGCGCACCGCGCAATCGAGATCCGCGAGAAGCGGAGGCGGGTCCTCT
>WNFX01004220.1_pt1 | contig 14177 bp, 16 predicted proteins | sample 5400111 | NCBI WGS metagenome assembly WNFX01 (sample SAMN13153363, study PRJNA577476) | soil metagenome | isolation source: 40 cm soil or saprolite under grassland replicate 1 | place: USA:California | collected 2016-06-15 | reverse complement strand
GACAGCTACCGGTTCGTTGCGAACTAACTGCGAACTTACTGCACAGGGCATTACGCAAGCAAGACTTGCATCACATACCTGGGCAAGATCAGAGATCCTCACCCCGAGAAGGGGTGCATCGTCTTGCTCAGTTCCTTCCCGGAAGAGGGCCGCACCGCATCGCTGATCGCGGGCTGTTCCACGCCCGCCGGCATCTGGGGCGGATGATCGGACGGTCAGCCACCAGATGCGACTGCGGCTTCGACATTATCGAGGAGAGCCTCAAGTATCAGGTCATGAAGCGGCTCGATCCGCTCACACCAGATCGCCTCGTACTTCCCGGCCGTGCAGCCCTCGATCACGTGACGAACAACCGTTGCACACCCAACTTGACGCAGCCGTCTTTGCTGCCTTGCTCCTGCCGAAAAACTCATCCATGCTGGTTGGAGCCGTTGTACGGGCGGAGCCGACGTTGTACGCGATAGCACTCGGCGGGACGCTCATGTGACGGGGAAACGCTGCGGCATGGTGATGGACCGTGCTGCTGCGACTGGCCTACCTCGGTGTGACGAACGTGTTCGCGCTGCTGCGACTGCTGCCGATGAGCAGCCAGGAGCAAGACGCGGAGATCCTTGCGCTGCGCCACCAGCTCCTCGTCCTGCAGCGGCAGCTCGGTCCTGACAGGGTGCGGTTCACCCGGGCTGACCGGACGTTGCTGGCGGCTCTGCTGCACGGGCTCCCGAGGGACGTGCTCAAGCGACTGCGCCTGGTGTCACGCGCCGTTGAGGGTGGCTGTGGGGCGGGTGCCTGGTGTCGTTGACGGTGCCGATCTGGTGTAGTCCGGCGGGTTCGCGATGCGCGGGGTGGTGGACGGCGTCACTGTGGCCATGTAGGTGGTGGCAGCGGCCCTCCCCGTGATCTTTGACAGGACTTCGGGAAGGGCCGCCCGGTGGTGCCGGAGGTGGCACCTGATGGTGACGGTACGAGGTTCGGCGGACAGTGTCGAGTCGCGGCTGACGGCCGGTTTGCTGCGGTGCCCGTACTGCGGCGGGCGGCTGGCCCGGTGGGGGCATGCGCGGCGGCGGCTGGTGGCGATGGGCTCGGGCTGGGAGGAGTTCTGGCCGCGCAGGTCGCGGTGCCGGGGCTGCGGGCGGACGCATGTGCTGCTGCCTGCTGACCTGTGGTCGCGGCGCAGGTACGGCGCGGCGGTGATCATGACGGTGCTGATGCTGGCGGCGCAGGCGGCTGCGGCGGGGCGTGCGGTGGCGCGGCCGCGGGCGGCGGCGCCAGGCGGCGGGCGGCGGCTGGTCCCGGCGTCGACGGCGCATGCATGGCGGTCCCGGTTCGCCGGGCGGGCCGCGGTCATGCGCGGGGAGCTAGCGCGGCTGCTGCCGCTGGTGTCGGAGGCGGAGGCGGCCCGGCCGCTGGTCCCGTCCGGCTCGCCGGGCGGGGACTGCCTGGCGGTGCTGGAGGCGGTCACCGCGGGGCTGGCCCGGCTCGGCCCGATGGCCGCGGTGGCGGCTCATGAGGCGGCTGCGCACCTGACCGGGGGCCTGTGGCTGGCTCCGGCGGTCCCGCCGCTGAACGTCAACACGACCTGGGACACCGCGGGCGTCATCGCGGCCTCGTGATCGTGCCCGGCGGGCCATGGTCGGGACATCCGGTCATGAACCGGGCCATCACGAGGAGACGTGAGATGACAGCAGCAGACAGGCAGGCGGCCGCCGCCCGGCAGCGGCGGCACACCATCGCGCTGTGGCGGCGGGCGCTGACAGGGCCGGCGATGGACCCTGCCCTGACATCGCGCCAGCGCGGCGCGGTCGTGCGGGACCTGGCGTCCCGCGAGCACCAGGACCCGGACGGGAGGAGGGTCAGCGTGTCGCGGCGGACGATCGACCGGTGGGTCGTCGCCCGCCGTGACGGGGGATTCGAGGCGCTGGTGCCGTCACCGCGGCAGTGCCCGCCCCGGCTGGGGAACGGGACCGAGGAGCTGGCAGCCGGGCTGAAGATGGAGAACCCGGCCCGCACCGCTGCGCAGGTCCGCCGGATCCTGGCCGTCCAGGGCGGGGCCGTGCCGTCGCTGCGCACCATCCAGCGGTGGCTGGAGGCCCGCGAGCTGACCACCAGGCCGGGCGGGCAGCCGCCGGAGGCGTTCGGCCGGTTCCAGGCCGATGCGGTGCACGAGCTCTGGACCGCGGATTTCATGAACGGGCCGCGGGTCGGCGGGAAGCCGTCCTTTCTGGCTGGCATCGTGGACGACCGGTCCCGGTTCCTGACCGGGGCCCGGTTCGTCCGCCGCGCTGACGCTGTCCGGTTCGCCGGGGTGCTGCGCGCCGCGGTCGCCGCGCACGGCGTTCCGCGGTCTCTCTACGCCGATAACGGATCGGCTTTTATCGATTCGTCGCTGGAGCGGGCGTGCGCGGTGCTCGGCATCAAGCTGACCCACAGCCAGCCCGGGAGGCCGATGGGCCGCGGCAAGATAGAACGGGTATTCGAGACTATCCAGCAGCAGTTCCTGGCCGAGGTCGCCGGCGACGACGCTCATCCCGCGCGGCACCCGGTCAGCAGCCTGGACGAGCTGAACGCCCTGCTCACCTCCTGGCTCCGCGCCGAGTACCACGCCCGGCCGCACTCGGAGACCGGCGAGGCGCCGCAGGCACGGCTCGCCGCGGGCCAGCCGCGGCTGGCTGACCCGGCGCTGCTGAAGGAAGCGTTCTCGTGGAGCGTGATCCGGCAGGTCCGCAAGACCGCCACGGTCTCCGTCGAGGGCAACGTGTACTCGGTCGACCCGTTCCTGACGGGCCGGAAAATAGAGTGCGTCTTCGACCCGTTCGACATGAGCGAGATGACGGTCTACTGGCAGGGCCGCAAGGTCGGCAAGGCGCTCCCTCAGGTCATCGGCCGGCACGCCCATCCCAAGGCCCCGCCCGACGAGGACGACCCGGAGCCGGCCGCGCTGACCGGCATCGACTACCTGCACCTCGTCGCCAGCGCCGACGCCGCTGCCCTGGCCGGGCAGCTCCGCCTGGCCGCCCTCGACGACAGCGACCCCGCCGCGCCGGACAGCAGCGACTCTGCCGTGCCGGACGCCAGCCAGGACGAGGAGGGGGAACCGCAGTGAACGCCGGGACCATCCCCTCCGGGCAGCTGGCCTGCCTGCTGCGCGACGCCGCGGCCGGCATGCTCGCCGACATGGCGGCCGTCGACCTGATCTGCCGGCATGGCCGCTTCCTGGGCGACCCCGCCTTCCGGCGCATCATCGCCGCCGGCAGCAGCATCACCACCGGGCAGCCGCTGGCCGTCATCCGGTGGAACGCCGCTGTCCACGCCCTGCAGACCGGGCACCTGCCCTGCTCCGGGTCCGGGCAGGCGATCCTGAAAATCGCCGCCAGCCTCGCCGAGCCCGGCATCGCCATCAGCCTCCGCGACTGCCTCGGCAACCTCGACCAGCGCAACATCACCCTGGTCACCGACGCCATCACCGCCGCCAACGGCTGAGCACCCAGCAGGCAGAAAGGACACCTCCTGATGATCGCGAACCTGCAGGCCCACTACGGGTTCACCCGCATGCCATTCACCTCCGCCGTCCCCGTCCCGGCGCTGTATGCCTCCGCCGCCCACAAAGAAGCCGTTGCCAGGCTCCGCTGGCTCATCTCCGCCCGCGGCCTCGGCGTCTTGACCGGTGAAGTCGGCTCCGGGAAGACCGTGGCCCTGCGCGCCGCCGCCGACGGCCTGGACGCCTCCCGCCACACCCTCATTTACCTCCCTAACCCCCAGATAGGCGTCCGCGGCATCCACGGCGCCCTGGCCATGGCGCTGGGCCAGGCACCCCGCTTCTACCACTCCACCCTCATCCCGCAGGTCGAGGCGGCACTAGCCGCTGAGGCAGACGAGCGGAACCGGGACGTCGTCCTCGCGGTGGACGAATCGCACCTGCTCACCGGCGAGCAGCTGGAGGCGGTCAGGATGCTCACCAACCACAACCTCGATTCCGGATCCCCGCTGACCATCTTGCTGATCGGCCAGCCAACGCTGAAACGCCGCCTGCGCGTGGGTGACATGGCGGCCCTGGACCAGCGCGTGCAGCTCCGCTGCGCCATCCCCGCCCCCGCGGTCACCGCCGCCGAAGCCGACGGGTACCTGCGCGCGCACCTAGCGGTCGCCGGGCGGTCGGACACCTTGTTCAGCGACGATGCCGTCCGCGCCATTCACACCCACGCCCGCGGCATGCCACGCGCCATCAACCGGCTCGCCGTCAACGCGCTGCTCGCCGCCTACACCGCCGGCAAGACCATCGCCGACGAATCCGCCGCCCGCACCGCTATCGCCGAGGACACCGCGACAGACTGACCACCACCACGCCACCCCGGCCACCAGAACCCCGCCCGGCACCCCGCCCGGCGGGGTTCCTCACGCCAGCCCGCGGACACCGCGAACGGCACCTTCATGGACACCTTGAACGGCCGAGAACAGGCCCATCTGGTCTTGTCCAGTGCCACGTGATCGCCGGCCGCCACGCGTAGCCGGCCGCGAACAGCGCGGCCGCCGCGGCGTTCAGCGTCAGGTGCGTGCGCGGTGCCGAGGGCAGGTGCCCCTCGCGGGATATCCGGAGGTCCAGCATTCCGGGCACCGCGGCCGCCAGCGCGCCGGTCAAGCCGACGCCGATGAGCCAGAACGCGCCGTCGACCAGATACGGCAGGCCGCCGGCCCGGGTCCGGGTGAGGATGTCGAAGATCAGCGACGATACGAACGCTCCGATCGGCAACGGGACCAGCATGGGATGGCAAGGATGACCGTCGGGACCGGCCAGCAGCGAAGGGTTCACCCAGCATGGATACCCCGCCAGCAGGCTCCCGTCCGGCGGGCGGCCGCCTGCTTCCATGTGAGGACGGCGGCTGCGTTCAGATTGCGAGGCATAGCGCCCGCGGCCCCGGCCGGCCACCCATTCGGCAGCCGGAAGCTCCGGCCCCTTACTGGCTGCCCAGCCGGGCTCGTGGTCCGGCCATGGGGTCTGGGCGAGGCGGCTGGCACCTGTCGCCGTGACGGGATCTGGGTGCGCCGGTCATGCGCGATGCGGGCATTGCGGGGGGCGGGGCCGACGGGGTTTTCGCGGCCAGCGTTCTGGTCCGGGCCGGCTTTGACTGCGTAGTTTTCCGGACGCCTGGCCGAGGGCGCGGTCCGAGCCCATGCCAGGCGGGGCTGACCGGGCTCCGGACCGCCCGGCTGCCTGAGCGCCATGACCCGGCCGTCGGGATGCTGGCGCGGGGCACGACCACCGGGGGTGCGAGTTCCGCCGGGCCGGAAGGCGGCATGGTCCGGATCACGCGGCGCTGACCGGCGCGGCGCAGTACGCGTATCCGCAGCTGCAGTTGCTGCTCGCTCTGGCAATGCGCCGTCGCAGGGTGCATGATGTGGCCACCAGTGACTCCGCGACGCGCTCGCGGGCCAGGCGGGCCGCGTTCGCGGGCATGTTCAATGTCGCGGAGGTGATGGCGGTGCGACCCGAGGACAGAAATGCACGCCAGGTCCAGCAGGCCTTTGCTGACGGTGCGACCCTGGCCGAGCTTGAGCAGCACCTGGCATTCCTGCGCTCCCTCGGCGCCCCAGACGACGCCCATCCTAGGGTAGGCGTTAACGAGGACTATGAAATCACCATGATGATCTGCGTAGTGAGGCGGCCAACGCTGCAGGCCTCCAGCCCGTCTTAAGTCCGCCCTGGCCCGAGACCTCCCTCGGCTCCAGCCCGGATCCCGGACCAGCGGCGTTCATCGCGCCCGCCGGAACAGCGGGGTGCCTGCCAGGCCGGCCTGGGCGGCGATCCCTCGCTGCGGGCGGCGAGCACTAGGTCGCGCCGCAGCGCTGCTACGGCTCCCTCATCTGGCAGGTGCGGATCTGCTGCCGCTGGCCTCCGGCGGGCCCGGCAATATGTGGCCGCCCGGGCAGGCCGGGGACCCGTTGGCACTGGTCGTGCCGAGGCTGGCCGTGCGGGCGGGTGCCCATCAGGGCGGCCGCGGCCCCGGCTCCCGTCCGCCCCGGGGCGCGGCCCCCTGAAGCCGGACCCGGCTAACTCACGCGGCTGCTCCCGGCGCGCCGTGGCCTGCGGGGGCGGGATCACCCGCGCCCATGCCGCTCTCCACCTTGGTGACCTTCAGGTTCTTGTCGAACTTGACGGTGACCAAAGAGCCGCCGGCCTTCTTCATGTGCACCTCGTACGCGCCGTCACCGGCGTCGGTCTCGATCCGGTACACGGTGGCACCAGGAACCGCTTTGAGCGCCGCCGCGCGCAGCGTCGCGGCCGTGGCGCCCGGCACGCTCTTTTCGTCGGGCCGGACCGGCTGGGCCCCGCCGGGTCCCGGCGTCCTCGCCTCGCCTGCTGAGGACGACACGGTGCTGGCGGTCGCTGTGGAAGCGTTACCCGAGGCGGATGCACTCAGCGCGCTCGCCAGGACGCCGCCGCTGATTGCGCCCGCGGCCAGCAGGCCCACGGCACCTGCCCACCGCTTGTTGCGACGGCCAGTGTTCACTGAGTCATACATGGCGTGATCTCCTCCCTTGCCGTGGCCGCCGGCTGCGGCGACCCTGGCACCAACGTGCCCGCCCGACCTGTCCGCATCTTCCAGCCGGGCTATGACCTGCCTATGACCACTGGCTGTGAGCACGCTCGATCGCCCTGCCAGCCGGCGACCTGGTCCGCGACGGCCGGCCGCCGACAGCAGAGGGCCTCGTCAGTGCGACAGCATCACCGGCACCGCGCACCCGATACCGGCTACGGAAGGTAAGACCTCAGCGTTCTGCCAGCGCCGGATCGCCGCCCAAGTGATTACTGCTCGTGGAACCTGATGTGCTCACAGTTGCTAGCTCATCGTTGTCGGAGTGGCGTGACGAGGGCTGGTTGAGCGTTTGGTGCCGGCGAAATAGCCTTCTGCCCAAGCCTGTTCTCGCCCAGCGGATCGTGTTCGGCGCGGTCGGGTACGCTCGCGGGCTCGGGTTCGAGCCGCATGCGGACTTCGCGAAGGCCGCGGGGCAGCTCGGTGAGTGGGACGGCGTGTGCGACCTGGAGTTCGGCAGGGACGGGATGCCCATGTATATCGAAGGCCCTCATGACGATACGTGGCGCATCATGCACACGCTCCGCCAGAACGTCGGCGACGGCAACTTCCATTACCTGGTGGGACTGCGGCCCTGACGGCACGGGAATCCCGGTAGCCTTCGGCTTCCGGTCGGGACGTTCAGCCTCGGCGTCGGCGAGAGCCTTCCTCGCAGTCCTGACGACGGCTTGCCTTGCCTGCGATCAGAAGGTGAATACCAGACGCGCGGGCACCTGGCCCGTGAGCACTTCCTCGACGCAGAGGTTGACGTCATCGAGATGCCGCTCCTGCGCGATGACCTTCGTACGACCCGCGGCATGCAGCGCGAACACGTCGGCGAGGTCCTTGCGGGTGCCGACGATGGACCCGATAATCGATTTCCCGCCGATGACGGTGTCGAAGATCGGGACGGTCATCTTGTCGTCTGCCGGAAGCGCGACACACACCAGCCGGCCGCCTCGGCGCAGCGATCCGAACGCCTGCTCGAACGCCCGAGGCGATGTGGCGAGAGAGATCGCGACGTCGGCGCCGCCCAGATCCCGGATGGCCTCCACGGGGTCGGTGGTGCGCGCGTTCACCACGTAGTCAGCGCCGAGATGCCGCGCGAGGTCCAGCTTTGCGTCCTCGATGTCGACCGCGATCACCTTGCCGCCGAAGCCCCTCGCGTACTGCAGGGCCAGGTGTCCGAGGCCGCCGATGCCGTACACCACGGCGATCTCACCTGGCTCGATCCTCGAGACCTTGACCGCCTTGAACGTGGTGACCCCGGCGCACGTCAGCGGCGCGGCATCGAAGGAGGACACGGCTTCGGGGACCGTAACCACGTGGCTGTCGAAGGCAACTGCGTACTCGGCCCACGCGCCGTCCACCGAATAGCCGCTGTTCTGCTGCGACTCGCACAGCGTCTCCCAGCCGCCGACGCAGTACGAGCAGTGCCCGCACGCCTTGCCCAGCCATGCGATGGCAACCCGGTCACCGATCTGGTGCAGGCTGGCATCCGGGCCGGTCTTCTCGATGATGCCGACACCCTCATGGCCGGGGGTAAACGGCGGGTTCGGCTTGACGGGCCAGTCGCCGACAGCAGCATGGATGTCGGTGTGGCACAGCCCGGAGGCCTGCATCCGGATCAGTACCTGGCCGGGGCCGGGCTCAGGGACGGGAAGTTCCCTGATCTCGAGCTTGGCGCCCAGTTCCGGGACTACCGCGGCCTTCATTGAGGTTTTCTCAGCAACGGTGAACCCGGCATTTGCGACGTAACGCCCGTCTGGGCAGACACGCGGACGAAGGCGGAAGTCTCCGGGCAGGCGCGGAGCCCCCGGTAGAAGAGGTCTCGCTACAGATCACCTTCGACCGGAAAGGCTCCGCGTGCTGTCCTATCGTGTCATCCTTGACGTCCCGTTCCAACTCGCGGTGTTCGTGTCCGGGCTGCTGGCAGATCACCGGCGCGAGCTCGGCACCCGGGACGGGACGCGGGCCCTGACCTGCTGGAAGCAGGCGGTCTTCGCGCTGGCCTGGTTCCGGGACCGGCCGGACATCCGCCGGCTGGGCGCCGGCTCCGGGATCTCGCAGGCCACCGCCTACCGGTACAAGGACGAGGCCATCGAGGTGCTCGCCGCGAAGGCGCCCACGCTGCATCAGGCTCTGGACAAGGCCGTTGAGCAAGGGCTTCCCTACCTGATCCTGGACGGCACGCTCGTCTCCTCCGACCGGTGCGCGGACAAGAAGACCAGCAAGAAGGGCAGGCAGATCGACAAGTGGTACTCCGGCAAGGCGCACGAGCCCGCCGGGAACGTGCAGGCGCTGGCCGCGCCGCGCGGCGTGCCGCTGTGGGTCTCGGACGTGCTGCCCGGCAGCACCCATGACCTGACCGCGGCCCGCGAGCTGGTCCTGCCCGGGGCCCGGCCGTACCTGCAGGACCTGCCGTTCCTGGCCGATTCCGGCTATGAAGGGGCGGGCGCGGGCGTGCACGTCCCGGTGAAAAAGCCGCGCCGCGGCGAACTCGATATCGACACGAAAACCCGCAACGCGCTGCTGCGCTCCCTGCGCTACCAGGGCGAACGCGGCTTCGCGCTGATGTCCCAGCGGTGGCGGGCACTGCAGCACGTGATGGTCAGCCCGACCACGATCGGCGACATCGCGAAATCAGTGCTCGTGCTCGTGCAATTCGAGCACAAGATGATCAGCTGAAAGTCGCTGAGAAAACCTCATTGTCTTCCTGACTCTTCCTCCAAACCAGAAATGGCTCGTTTGTTATCGCGTGACCGGATTCCGGTGCCTGTTGGCCGCCACATCACATCCCTCTATGTCGCCATTCCCTGCCGGTCCGGAAGGGCGCACACCTCGGATCGCACCACGAAGTGCATTCCACCGCCCGGACCAAGCGAGAATCCCTCAGGGGTCCCCGGCGCGACGTCCAAGATCAGCTCGGCCTTATTCCATGCCTCATACAGCCTGGAATCGATGTAGAAAGGGCAGCCTTCGATCTCGCCGAGGAGCAAGTCGACGCTTCCGGTGATGAATTCCCCGGCCGGAAAGCACATCGGCGTGCTCCCGGCGCAGCATCCTCCGGACTGGACGAACATCAGCGGGTGCCCCCGGGCGGCGCGGAGGCGGATGACCGCCTCGCGCGCCGCCGGAGTCGCCGAGATCCGGGCCTCCTGCCCGCTCGGCTCCGGCATCAGAAGAAGCCCAGCGGCTTGGTGCTGTAGTCGACCAGGAGGTTCTTGGTCTGGCTGTAGTGGTCCAGCATCATCTTGTGAGTCTCGCGGCCTATGCCGGAGATCTTGTAGCCGCCGAACGCGGCTCCCGCGGGGTACTGGTGGTAGCAGTTGGTCCACACCCGGCCCGCCTTGATGGCCCGGCCGGCCTTGTAGGCGAGGTCGTAGTTGCGGCTCCACACCCCGGCCCCGAGGCCGTACAGCGTGTCGTTGGCGATCGCGATCGCCTCGTCGTAGTCCGAGAAGGTGGTCACGGCCAGGACCGGGCCGAAGATCTCCTCCTGGAACACCCGCATCCTGTTGTCACCCTTGAGGACCGTCGGCCGGTAGTAGTACCCGCCCGCGAACTCGCCGCCGACCTTGGCGGGCCCGCCGCCGATGAGGACCTCGGCGCCCTCGTTCTTCCCGATGTCCACGTAGGAGGCGATCTTGTCGACCTGCTGCCGCGACACCTGCGGGCCCATCATGGTCTCGGTGTCCAGCGGGTTACCCTGCCTGATCTTGGCGATCCGGTCCAGGCACCGGGACATGAACTCGTCGTAGATGTCTTCGGCGATGAGCGCGCGGGACGGGCAGGTGCAGACCTCGCCCTTGTTGAACGCGTACAGCACCAGGCCCTCTACGGCCTTGTCCAGGAACTCGTCGTCGGCGGCCGCCACATCGGAGAAGAAGATGTTCGGCGACTTGCCGCCGAGTTCCAGCGTGACCGGGATCAGGTTCTGCGCCGCGTACTGCATGATCAGCCGGCCGGTGACGGTCTCGCCGGTGAACGACACCTTGGCGATCCGCGGGTTCGCCGCCAGCGCCTTGCCGATCTCGCCGCCGGGGCCGGTGACGATGTTCAGCGTGCCGGGCGGCAGCAGGTCGCCGATCACCTCGGCGAGCTTGAGGATCGACCACGGGGTAGGCGAGGCCGGCTTGATGACCGAGCAGTTGCCGGCCGCCAGCGCCGGCGCCAGCTTCCATGCCGCCATCAGCAGCGGGAAGTTGAACGGGATGATCTGCCCGACGACGCCGAGCGGCTCACGGTAGTGGTAGGCGACCAGGGGCCTCTTGTCGCCCACGCCTTCGACCTCCGAGATCACTCCTTCCTCGGCGCGGATCACCGATGCGAAGTAGCGGAAATGGTCGGCGGCCAGCGGGATGTCAGCTGCCAGCGTCTCGCGAACCGGCTTGCCGTTCTCCCAGCTTTCGGCGACCGCCAGCATCTCGGCGTGCTCCTCGATCGCGTCGGCGACCGCGTTGAGCACCTTGGCGCGCCCGGCAGCCGAAGTCTCGCCCCAGGCGTCCTTGGCGGCATGCGCCGCATCCAGTGCGGTCTCTATGTCCTCCGGTGTCGAGTCCGCGACCTCACATATCGGCTTGGCCGTTGCGGGGCTGAGGTTAACCCTGTACTTGCCCGCGGCCGGCGGCAGCCACTTGCCGCCGATGAAGTTCTCATACCGCGGCTGCACCGAGACGATGCTCCCTTGCTGGCCTGGTGGAACGTACTTCATGACCGTCCCCTCTCTCCTTCGGGATCTGGAGGCGAGCCCGGCGGATTGGCCGGGCTTGCCAATTCAGACACTAGGGACGGCGGGGTTGCCCGACCGTTGCAATCGACCGCGATGAGGGGGACTAGGCCGACCGGGTTTTCGTGATTGTCGTCACATCGTTGTCTCCGCCGAGAGCGCGGGCCCGGGCGGCCGCGGCCGCGCGCTGCGGCGAGCCGCCCGGCAATTGCCTGGCGAGGGCCTGCCAGGCCGCGGCGTCGTCCGCTCCCCAGGCGGCCTTGACCCAGCGGCGCAGGAGCATGGCATCGCCGCTGGCCAGCACCTCTGCCCGGAGTTGCTGCTCCAGCATGACCCGGTGGTCCACGACCGCCGGCGCCTCGGAATCCGGCAGCAGCGGACCCGGGTACGCGGCGACCGCCGCACCCACCCGGCCCTCGGCGAGCAGGTCGAGTACGGATGCGAAGTCGGACGTGACCGGCCGCCGCAGCGCGTACGGCTGCGAGCCGAGCAGGCCGTCCCCGAGCAACGTCCGCAGCCGCGACATCTCGGCCCGGAGGGTGACCGGATGCACGTCTGCCTCGGATAGCTCAACCGCGAGGCGAGGACCGGAGAGCCCGCCAGCCGCGAGCGCGAGGATGACCACGATCTCGCTGTGCCGCGGCCGCAGCCGCAGCGTGCGCCCGTCGATCTCGATCAGGGCGCAGTCGCGGCCGAGGGCCGTCAGGCGTATCCCGGTGACCGTCGCACGCGGCCGGGCCTGGCCGGAGAAATGCACCATCAGGTGACCGGCCGGGCCGATGGCCTCAGCGACCAGGCGACGGCCCTCCGTTCCGCTGGACAGCGGCCCAGCGTCCGCGACTTCCGCGGCGAAGCAGTCCCGGCCGACCGGGGTAGCCGCGAGCAGCCGCCCGCCGGGGCTGACCAGCGCGACAGCGGATCGCCCCGGCACGTGACGGTCCGCGTATTCCCGCCGGGCTCGTTCGTCGGCCGCCGCCATGCGGACGGCAAGTTCTGCCTCCGCCGCCCGCGCAGTTGCCCGCACCAGCGCCAGTGCGTACGGGCTGGCGATGTTCGCGCCGCCGGTGATGTCGACGATGCCGAGCACCCGTCCGCTGTCCGGGTCCCGGACCGGGACGGCCGAGCAGGCCCACGGGTGCACCACCGTGTTGTAATGCTCGCCGGCGAAGATCTGGACGGGACGCCTGACCGCCAGCGCGGTGCCCGGCGCGTTGGTCCCGGCCTCCATCTCCGACCACTCGGCGCCTTCGACGAAGTTCATCCGGTCGGCGCGCGCCAGCGTGCCAGCGTGTCCCTGGACCCACAAAAGGATCCCGGCCGCGTCGGTGACGGCGAAGATATGCTCGTCATCGCTGGCGCGCTCGCCAAGCAGTTCACGGAACACCGGCAGTGCCGTAGCCAGCGGATGCCGGGACCGGTAATCATCCAGCTCGTCAACGTCCATCCGGATGGGCGGCAGGCGGCGCCCATCCTGGCTGGCGCCCGCGGCCACGCAGCGCTCCCAGGAGCCGGCGACCACGGAGCGCACGAAGGACGGCATGCTGTGTGACGAGACGAACTTCTCATGCGCTCGTCCCAGCCGCAGAGCGGCCGCACGCGCGTCCTCACCAGCCCGCAGCGCGAACTCACAATCCGGATGCACTCCGCGTCCGCGCCCAACCACCATGGGTACCGCCTCTCCCCGCCTCTCCCGGCCACCATGATTGCCTCACGCACCTCCGGCACGTAGCGCCAGAGGTCCCTGGTGCATCGGCCGGAGGTCCCGTCTGGGGGCTCCGCGAAGACGGTTACGCGCCGGAGGGCTGACCGCCGCGGGCTCCGTCTGAGGGCCGTGATCCGCGGATGACCACGAGGGTCCGCCGTCTGGCCTTCCGGACCTCGGTATGCACGTCGGCGAAGCCGGCGGCCTTCAGATCATCGGCTAGCTGACCGGCATGGTCGCGGGTGAGGCCATGGGCGGCGTGACCGCGCGCGCCGGGTTTCACGAGTCGTTCGGCGAGCAGGATCCGGCCCCCCGGGGCGAGCACGCGACTGGCTTCAGCCAGGCCGGCGGCGCGGTCGGGCCAGTGGTGGACGGAGCTGAGCGCCCAGGCCACGGTGGCGCTTGAATCGGGGAGCGGGAGGGCGTCGGCGGTTCCCCTGGCGAACGCGACGTTCGGGACGTGCCGCGCTGCGGTGAGCCAGCGGCCGAGGCGCAGCATGACAGGTGCGGGGTCGACTCCCGTCACGCGAGCACAACGGGGACCCGCGACACGCACTGCCGTGCCTGGGCCGCAACCGCATCGCCGCCGCCCCGGCCCCCAGCCTCCGCCCGGTCCCCTCGTGGCAGGTGCGCGCCATTGGCCTGGTCGTCCCGTACCTGCGGGAGCTCGGGGGAGGTCGGCTACCAGTTCACCCAGCCCTTCGTCGTGGACTCCGCCGCCTACCAGGACGCCTTCGGCGCCGCTCCCACCCCGATGGGCCAGGCGCTTCCCGCCACCCTCACGTGGTGGCGCGACCAGGGCCGCGCCGCGGCCCGAAAGGAATGACTCACCATGACAACCCTCACCCAGCCCGCAGCAACCGCACCCGCCCTCCCCGAGCCCGCCGCCCGCGCCGCATGGCGGCGCCGGGTCGCCCGGATCGGCTCGCTGATCCAGCTCGCCTTCGCCGCCCTCTGGCTCACCCGCGGCACCCTCGCCACCGGATGGCCCGGCCAGCTCCCCATCGCCCTCACCCTGGCCGCCGCCGCCGTCGCCCTGGGCATCTGGGGCGCACTCACCACCCGCGGCCTCGCACCACGCCCCCGCGGCCCAGCCGCCCACCGCCTGGAGCGGGCCATCACCATCGCCACCGCGATCCAGCTCGCCGCCAGCTGCGCGCTGCCCGTCATCGTCTCCGCG
>WNFX01004217.1_pt1 | contig 14184 bp, 11 predicted proteins | sample 5400111 | NCBI WGS metagenome assembly WNFX01 (sample SAMN13153363, study PRJNA577476) | soil metagenome | isolation source: 40 cm soil or saprolite under grassland replicate 1 | place: USA:California | collected 2016-06-15 | reverse complement strand
CGGGGGTGGGATGCTTGCGCCGGTCGGCCTGGCGATGCTGTTTCGCGTGTTCCCACAGGCGGAACGGGTCCGGGCCGCCCGGATCCTCGTGGTGCCCACCGCACTCGCGCCCGCGATCGGGCCGGTTCTCGGCGGGCTGCTCGTCACCGACCTGTCGTGGCGGTGGGTGTTCTACGTCAACGTGCCGATCGGGATCGCCGGTGCGGCGTTCGGCATGGCGTTCCTGCGCGAGCAGCCGCGCGGTAAGGCGGTCCGGTTCGACCTGGCCGGCTTCCTGCTGTCGGGCACCGGCTTCGGCGCGCTGATGTACGCCCTGTCCGAAGGCCCGGCGAAGGGCTGGACCTCCCCCGCAATCATCGCGTCGGCCGCGGTGGGACTGACGGCGATCGCCGCCCTGGTGTGGGTCGAGCTTGCTGTCCGGGAGCCGATGCTTGACCTGCGGCTGCTGCGCAACCGGCTATTCCGGACCACGACCGGCGCGCTGATCGTGAGCACCGCCGCTTTCCTCGGCAGCCTGTTCCTTGTCGCGCTGTTCTACCAGGACGGCTTCGGCGTTTCCCCGCTGCAGTCGGGGTTGTCGACGTTCCCCGAAGCGCTCGGCATCATGGCCGGCTCGCAGCTGGCGGGCCGTCTCTACCCGCGTTACGGGCCGCGCCGCCTGATGACCGTCGGCCTGATCGGCGTCGCCGTCACCTTGGCCCTGACCGCCGCGGTGCCGTTCACCGCGAGCCTGTGGCAGATGCGCGGGTACATGCTGGCGCTCGGCCTGTGCCAGGCGCAGGTGTTCGTGCCCGCCCAGGCGGCCGCGTTCGCGACCATCACCCCGGCCGCGACCGGCGACGCCTCCACGATCTTCAACGCGGGCCGGCAGCTCGGCGGCGCGTTCGGCGTTGCCGTGCTCAGCACGGTGATCTCAGCGATCGGCGTCGTGCATCGCGTCGGCGGCGCCGAGCGGCCCGACGCCGCCGCTTACCACGCCGCGTTCCTCGCCGCCGCCGGGATCGCACTGGTGGGCGCGCTGTGGGCCAGCGCGATCAAGGACGCGGACGCCGCCCCGACCATGCGGGCCAGGCCAGCGGCCGGCGAAGCGGTGCCCGGGTCCCGCGCGCGGCGAACGCGCCGCCGGCTGATCGCGAACCTCCGGCGCAGCGAAGACTGACGGTACGCGAGCGGGAGATGATCGCCGGTCGGCGCACAGCGGCGTTGTGCCCAGCTTGACAGCTATGATTACGAATATCTGTTTCGAACCGGCGTGGGGACCGGTACGCGACCGGTACGGGGCCGGTACGGGGCCGGTACGGGGCCGGTACGCCCAGCGGAGGCAACATGCATATCGGGACGGCGCTGCTCGTCATATGGCTAATCATCGGGGCCTTCGCCGCCGGCCAGCGTCATTACTACACTGATCCGCACATAAATTGCAACAAAGGTGCAACGATCGCGGTGACGATCCTCGCGGGCCCGCTTAATTATCTCGGCGTGAATCCGAAGATCTCTTGTAAAACGCCGCAGCCGAGCAAGTAAGCAACCTTTGAGCTGTGGTGAATGTGGCAATCTGCACACCTGGACGCGCAGATTGCCACATCACCACATTGGCCACGGCGATTGGTACGGGATCAGCCCGCGATGGGTACGGATCAGCCCGCGATGGCGTCGGCGATCGAATCCCACAGCGCGTACCTGGCCTCCAGCGCGAGCTGGACGGTCTTCGCACACTCGGCCCACTTGCCGTCGTCGTCGCCGCACAGGTCAATCAGCATCTGCATCGCCATCGGGGTGTGCTGTTCACCGTCGACCTCGATGTGCCGCGCCAGGTAGTCCTTGAACGTCGCCAGCGCGCCGGCGCCATCGTCGGTCTGGATGACCTGCTGAAACATATCCGGGATCAGGTCTTCCCGGCCGAACGCGAACGCCGCGGCCTGGCAGTGGATGGGTGCCCCGTCGATGATGCCCCACGTGGCCGCGACGAAATCGGCCGCGCCCCGGGGAGCACGGGCCGGCGTCAGCGCGTCGGTGACGGGCCTGCCGTTGCGCAGGTGGTCGACGAATGCTGAAATCGGCTTGGTGTCGGCCCCGGCCTGGGCCATTCCGCGCAGATAAAGCTCGAAATGGCTGATGTAGCCTGCCCCGAGCTCGTCGCTCTCTTCCACGAGCACGATCTCGTTGATGAGCCGCCTGCTCGCCGTGGGCCCTTCCGGTGTCCACGGAACTTCGACGCAGGTGAGACTGCGCTGCAGGCTCTTCAGCAAGGACATGAAATCCCAGACCGCGAAGACGTGGTGCTGCATGAACACGACCACATCGTCGAGGGTGTTCAGGGTCCGGTAGATGCGGTGGCCCACGACCTTCTCGCGTTCGGGTTCGATGGCGCTCTTCAGTTCCTGCAGCCCAGGATGGCTGCGGTCCCAGTGATAACGGGCGGATGTCATCTTGTTCTCCTCAGAGGGTGAATCAGTCACGCGGACTGCGCGGTAATGAACTCGGCGCGGAGCGTTTTCTTGTCGATCTTGCCCATCGAGGTCCAGGGCAGGGTGTCCACGAATGTGATCCCGCGCGGCTCGTACAGCGGGCCAAGCTCCTCGACCACCTGCTTGATCAGTTCGGCCGGATCGAGCAGCGCTCCGGGCTCGGGGATCACGAAGACGTGGACGGCTTCGCCGTACCTGTCGTCGGGCACGCCGATCGCCGCGGCCTGGCGCACCCCGGCCACGGCGGCCAGGAAGTCGTCAAGCAGCCGGGAGTAGACGTTGTCCGAGGTGCGGCCGGTGACGATGACGTCCTTGGAGCGGTCCACGAGGTAGAGGTAGCCATCGGCGTCCAGGTACCCGAGGTCGCCGGTGCGCAGCCAGCCGCCCTTGAGCTCCTCGCGGGTTCGCTCCGGGTCGCCCCAGAACTCGGTCATCACCATGAACCCCTGCGTGTGCACCTCGCCGATCTGTCCGGCCGGGACCGCGTTGCCCTGTTCGTCCCGGATCTCCACCGCCATGCCGGGCAGGGGCCGGCCACAGGTGCGGAGTGTTTCTGGCCGCTCCAGGTCGTGCTGGTCCGGCTCGAGGGTGGTGATGACCGGTGCCTCGGTCAGCCCGTAGGACTGGCGCATCATCGGGCCGAACCGCTCGATAGCCTCGCGCAGCCTGGCCGGTGCGGTGGGTGCGCCGCCATAGAAGATCCGGGCGAGAGCGGGGAAGCCGCCCTCACGGCACGCGGGGTGGTCGAGTATCTCGTACAGCATCGGCGGGGTGAGCCCCAGGCCGGTGATGTGCTCGCGCTCCATCGTGCCCAGGATCTGTGCCGCGTCGAAGTCGCCGCCGAGCACCACGGTGGCGCCGGCCAGCAGGCCGGTGATGGCCGCGACATGACCGCTGCTGTGCGTCACCAGAGTGCAGATGAGGAACCGCTGCGGCCCCGGGCTGTCACCGCGGCGCCGTCCGGCCGCCATGATGAGGACGTCGTAGTACAGGTGGCGGTGAGTCACCAGTTTTGAACGGCCGGTGGTGCCGCCGGTGTACAGGAGGGTGACGATGTCGTCCTTGCTGATCTCCACGTCCGGGAGAACCGCGGGGGCCTGCTCCATCAGCGCCAGCAGGTCGGTGCCCACCGTGGACGGCCCGAGCGAGAGCTTGTGGGCCGCGGAAACCTGGTCGGCGAGTTCCTCGGCCCGCCCGCCGAACCCGGGATCGAACACGAAGGCTTTCGTGCCGGCCAGGTCGATGAACGCGCTCAGCTCGCTCTGGCCCGGCTCGGGCGGCACGAAGACCAGCCGGCCGCCGATCAGGTGCGTCGCGATCTGCAGGAGCACCGACTCGGGCCGGTTGCCGACGAAGGCCGCCACGCCGTCGCCCTTGCGGAGCCCAGCGCCGCGCAGCGCGCCCGCCAGGCGCAGCGACTTCTCGTGCGCCTGGGCGTAGGTGATCCGTTGGTCGCCGTAGACGAGCGCCTCCCTGTCGCCGCCCGACGCCAGCGAACCCAGAAGATGGTCGAGATAGGTGCCCGAGGAAGTGACCTGATCGGAGATCGTGGTCTGTTCGGTCATGCGGTGCCTCCTGCTCTGGTCGTTTCCTTTCCGCGCCGGCCTGCTGGCGGCGGGAGCTCACGGGTGCGCACCGGCGGCGGCTGGTTGGCCGGCCGCGGGGGGCGGCCGAGCCGGGCCACCGCATTGGCGATGACCAGGTGACCGCAGCGATCACGCTGGGACAGGATCGACTCGGGATGGAACTGGACGGCCGCCCACGGCAGGCGCCGGTGCTCGATCGCCATGACCACCCCGCCCTCGGCGCGCGCGGTTACGGTCAGCTCCGGCGGCAGCGTGGCCGGGTCGGCGTGCAGCGAGTGGTACCGCCCCACCTGGAACGCGCTCGGCAGGCCGGCCAGCACACGGCCGCCGGTGCCGATCAGCCGGACCCGGGATGGTTTCCCGTGCACCGGCGGGTCGAGCACGCGCAGCTTTCCGCCGAGATGCTGGACCATGCCCTGCAGGCCGAGACAGACACCGAACACCGGGATCCCGCGGCGCTGCGCACCGGCCAGGGTCTGCCCGACGCAGAAATCCTCGGGACGCCCGGGCCCCGGCGACAGCACCATCAGGCCCGGCCGGAGGGCGTCGAGAAGCGACTCGGCGAAACCACTGCGATACGTCACCACATCCGCGCCGGCCTGCCGGAAGTAGTCGGCGAGGGTGTGGACGAAGGAGTCCTCGTGGTCGACGAGGAGCACGGTCAGGCCGTCCCTGGGGCTCCGCGTCCCGTTGGCTGAGTGACGCGCCGCGGCAGCCGTTAAGGAGCTTGATCCAAAACGGCTGCCGCGTGCTGTCGCTTCCGTGCCCGCTGCGCCCGCTGTTGCCGCTGTGCCTGCCGTCCCTGCCGTCCCCGCCGTCCCTGCCGTCCCTGCCGTCCCCGCTGCGCCCGCTGTGCCGCTACCCGGGTGCTGGCCGGCGGTATCCAGCGTTTCGAGTAGCGCCCGCGCCTTGAGCATCGTCTCCTGCTCCTCGGCGTCCGGGTCGGAGTCGTGCAGGAGCGTGGCGCCGGCCCGCACGGTGGCGACACCGTCACGGATCTGGATGGTCCGCAGCGTCAGCGCGGTGTCCAGGCCGCCGTCGAAGCCGATGCGCCCCACCGCCCCGCCGTACCAGCGGCGCGGGCTGCGTTCGTGGTCCTCGATGAACCTGATGGCGGCCCGCTTGGGCGCGCCCGTGACCGTGACCGCCCACATGTGGGTGAGGAAAGCGTCGAGCGCGTCCCGGTCGGGGCGCAGCACGCCTTCGACGTGATCAACGGTGTGAATGAGGGTGGCGTAAAGCTCGAGCTGGCGGCGGCCGATCACCTTGACGCTGCCCGCCTCGCAGACCCGCGCCTTGTCGTTGCGGTCCACGTCGGTGCACATGGTCAGCTCGGACTCGTCCTTGGCCGAGTTGAGCAGCCGCCTGATGAGTTCGGCGTCCTCGAGCGCGTCGCCGCCGCGGACGATGGTCCCGCTGATCGGGCACGTCTCCAGGCGGAGCCGTCGGCCCCCGGCCGAGCCGGTCCCCGCGGCCGAGCCGGTCCCCGCGGCCGAGCCGGCCCCCCCGGCCGGCCCCGCCGGTCCGGTCGAGGGGGTGACCCTGACGAACATCTCCGGCGAGGCACCGACGAGGAACTCGCCCGCGCCCAGGTTCGCGAGCAGCCCGTACGGTGCCGGGTTGCGCTGCGCCAGCCGCCGGAACAATATGCTCGGCGGCGCCGCGCACCGTCGCTCAAAGCACTGGCCGGGCACCACTTCGTAGAGCTGGCCGGCCCGGAACCTGTCTCGGGCCAGCCGCACAAGCGCGGCGTACTCGCCGGGCCGATGGTCACGCTCCTGACCGGGCTGGCGTCCGCCGCCAAACCTTTCGGCCGGGGTGATGCGGGGCAGGCCCCGCGTGCTGACGCCGCCGACGGTGAACTCGTAGCTGTGCTGAACCGCGGTGCCGCGCACCGGGTCGATCTCGGTCAGCGCGTCGGGCAGGTGCACCACCAGGTCCCTGGCGTCCCGGGCCCGGGCATGCCGCAGCGGAACCGGGTCGAACTGGAAGGCCAGGTCGTAGCCGAAGGCACCATACAGCCCGAGCAGGCGGTCGTCGGGTGCGGCCAGGCGCCCGATCAGCGCGCGCAGCGCGCCGAACACGCTGGGCCTGCGGGTGCGCTCCTCCTCGGCGAACAGCCCGTCGGCCGCGGGCACGGTCCCGCTCACCTCACCGGGCCCGCACCGGCGCGACTCAAGCAGGCCTCGCCACGCCTCGCGTACGACGGGCAACAGCACCCGGCCGCGCGCGTTCAGCGCGCGGGCGGTGAGGGTCGGGCCGCAGCCGACGATCTCCAGCGGCGGGTCGACGTAGCCGACGCTCCAGATCCGGTACCTTCCCGGATACTCGTAGCCGGAGCACAGGAGCAGTCCGCGCCGGTGGTCGAGCGCGTCCTCGAGCGCGGCGCGCGCGGTGGTGACGTCGATGGCCTCGGTGTCGCGCGTGATCTCGACACCGCCGCGGGTGATCCACCGGGCCGTCATGTCGCGCGCCCATCGGCCGTGTTCCCGACGGTGTTCTTGACCGTGCTCCTGACCGTGTTCCTGAGGACCTGGGTCACGGTGGCCCGGCTCGTCGTCTGGCCGTCCTGGTCCAGATCCACCACGACGGTGGCCTCGCGCGCGGCAAGCGCCAGGACCCGCGCGGTGATGCCCGTCTCGCCGGGCCGGATCGGGGTGTGCAGGTCGATGTGGATGCTGGCGGTCAGGAACGTGGCGCCGTCAGGGAGCACCGACAGCATCACGAGACCGGCGAACTGGTCGACCAGGCAGCCGATGTATCCGCCGAAGACGACACCCGGCGCCCAGGTCTCGACCTGCGTCGGGCTCGCGGCGCCACGCAGCACGCCATATGACCAGGCCGATGGCCGGGGCAGGGCGAACCGTGGCACGCACGGCGGCGGGTGCCCGGCGCCAGTGACGATGTCGTCGAGCAACTGGCGATAGCGGGTCGCGCGCGCCGGGCCGGGGAACCCGGCAGGCGCGGCGAGCAAACTACCGCCGTTGGCCCCGTGCGTCGCCGCGATCATGACCGTGCCTCCGTTTGATCGACCGGCTGGCGCTCGGCCGTGCGCGGCGCCTGCCGCGGCGCGGGCAGGGCCTGGATGAGCAGCGCGGACAGCAAGAAGACCGCCGCGTCGAACAGGACCCCCCGGGCGAGCCCTGAGGTGAGCTGCTGCGGCGTGGCGGCCGTCAGCGGGCCGCGCACCTGCGTCTGGAAGATCAGTCCCATGACCACCACCCCCAGCCCGCCGCCGATCACCTGCGCGGTGGTGAGCAGGCCGGACGCGGCACCGGCGTCCGAGCTGCGGATGCCGGACAGCACCAGGGACAGCAGGGGCGCCACGACCATGCCGAACCCGGCTCCGGCCACGAGCTGCGAGGGCACCGTCCACGCCGCCAGCGAGGCGTCGGTCACGGTCAGCAGCGGCACCAGCATGGTCAGGAAGCCGGTGGCGCAGATCAACGCACCGGCGGTCACGACCCGCCGGCCGCCCCAGCGGCGGACCAGCTTCGGCGACAGCACGGACAGCACCAGCGTGCCGAGCGCGGACGCGATCGTGCTGATCCCCGTGGCCAGCGCGGCGAGCCCGTAGCCGGTCTCCAGCACGATCGAGTAGTAGAGGAAGAAACACACGATGCCGCTGAACAGCACCAGGTAGAGCACGAGGCCGGTACGGAACGCCCGGTCCCGCCACAGCGCGGGCGGCACGATCGGGTCCCCGCCCCGGCCCGCCAGGCGCCGCTGGCCCGCGAGGAAGGCCGCGGCGAGGCCCGGGATCGCGGCCAGCAGGACCCACGCCCAGGCCGGCCAGTGATAGTGGGCACCGATGGTCAGCGGAACCATCAGCGCGCTCCACAGCGCCACCAGCAGGACCGTGCCGGTGATGTCGACGCGTTTGGCGCCGGCGTCCCTGCCGCCCGGCAGCAGCCACTGCGCGAGCACGATCGCGATGACGCCGATCGGGATGTTGATCAGGAAGATCGGCCGCCAGCTCGCACCGAAGAAGTCAGCCAAGATGATCAGGCCGGAGATGAGCGGGCCGAGGATCGTGGCGGCGGCCAGGACCGCGCCGAGCGCGCCGAATGCCGCTGCCCGCCGCGACGGCGGCAGCATGACCTGGATGGTGGCCAGCACCTGCGGGGAAAGCAGCCCGGCGGTGGCGCCCTGAACGACCCGGAAGGCGACGAGCTGCGTCGGCGACTCCGCCAGGCCGCAGGCGGCCGAGGCGGCGATGAAGCCGGCGAAGCCGACGCAGAACAGGGCGCGGCGGCCGAAGATGTCGCCGAGCCTGCCGCCCGTAACCAGCATCGCACCGTAGGCGACCTGGTACCCGGAAACCGTCAGCTCGAGGTCGGCGACACTCGCGCCCAGGTTCTTCTGGATGACCGGCGCGGCCAAGTTGACGATCGAGATGTCGGCCAGCACCACGAACGAGGCGCACAGCACCAGCCCGATCGCCCAGCGGGCGCGGCGCTGCGAGTAGCCCGCCCCGTAGGCGTCCGCGGTGACCACAGCCGTCACGATGGCTGGCCCATCGGGGGGCCCGGGTGGTCGTTCCCCCGGGCTAGCAGATGCTCCCGCCCGGCTGGCGGGGCCCCCGGATCACCCGCGCCGAGCGAGACCGTCGCGTCGATGTTTTCCTTGCGCTCGGTGAGTTCCTGCCTGGTCAGCTCCTCGGCGGCCAGCTCATCGCGCCGCCTGGTCTCCTCGTCGTCGATCCGGGTGAAGCCGAGCACGCCCATCTTGGCCAGACCGTCCTGCATCCTCGGACCGAACAGGCCGATGTCACGCAGGGCGGGCACGACGCGCATGAACAGCCGTCGGCGGAACTCGCGCTGCGCGGGTGACCGGCGGGCGATCGCCAGGCATTCCTCGGTGCCGTAGTCCAGCGCCTCCCACATCTCCTCACCGACGAAGCGGTCGCGCAGGGCCCAGCACGCTTCGAGGGCGAACTCCTCACGCTCAGCCAGCTCCGCCTCGGACAGCTCCGGGTAGTAGCGGCGGAGCATGATTCGACCGAACGCGACGTGCCGGGCCTCATCCTGGGCGACGTAGGTCGCGAAGGCCCGCGCGAACGGATCGCGCAGCTGGTCGCGCTGCTGGCCAAACGCGGCGAGGCCCATGTTCTCGATGACGATGTGGCCGGCGATGCAGGCGAAGTCCCACCGGCTCTCTCGCATGATCTGGTCGAACAGCGAGCCGAGCGAGGCGGAGATCGGATAACGGACACCGATCTTGGTGCTGATGTAGCGGTTGAACGCCTCGGCGTGCCGTGCCTCGTCCATCAGCTGGGTGGCGGCGTACAGCTTGGCGTCCATGTCAGGGACCGTCTGGGCGATCTTGCCCACGCCGAGCAGGGCGAACTGCTCAGCGTGCAAGAACTGCGAGTACATCCAGCCCGCGGTGTGCCGCCGCACCCGCACTTTCTCGCGGTCTGGCAGCCGCTCCCACAGCGCCGAGCCCGCGATCCACAGGAAGTGGTCGGGCATGCCGAGCGGGTCGGCCGGGTCGGGCTGATGGCTCCAGTCGAGCCTGCTGTCCGCGTCCCACTGCCGCTGCTTGCCGCGGACGTACAGGTTCAGCAGCTGCTCGTCATGGGTGTCGTAGTCCCACTGGAACAGCGCGGTTCCTGCCAGGGGGATCGCCAGGCAGCCTGCCGCGTCACCGATGATCTCCAGCCGCGGGCCGGCGGACTTCGGATTTGACATGCTCATGGGGCAATCTCCTCGGCGTTCTTGGCCGACAGGCGTTCGGCACGCTCGCGCAGGATGTTGCGGAGGATCTTCCCGGCCGGGTTGCGCGGGATCTGATCGACCACCACGAAGCGGCTGGGCCGCTTGTAGCTGGCGAGCTGGGTGATGCACAGCTCGATGAGGTCGCCTTCGCTGAGCGCGGCGCCCGCGGCAGGCTCGATGAAGGCGACCGGAGTCTGGCCCCAGGCGGGCGATGGGGTCGGCACGACGGCGGCGTCAGCGACATCGGGCGACTGGCGGAGCACATGCTCGATCTCGGCGGGGTAGACGTTCTGCCCGCCTCGCAAGATCAGATCGTTGCGCCGGTCGAGCGACCAGAGGTAGCCGTCCGCTCCCAGACAGCCGAGATCCCTGGTGTTCAGCCAGCCATTGACGAGCACCTCCGCGGTGGCGTCGGGGTCGCGCCAATAACCCTGCATGAGCCCGTCGCCCGACAGGTGGATCTCGCCGACCTGGCCCACCCCGGCGGGCGCGCCGTCTGAGTCGACCACGCGGACGTCGGTGCCGAGCATCGGCATCCCCGCGCAGACGGCGCCGCGCACCGGCGGGTCGCCGGGTTTGTCCCCGGGCCGCAGCGAGATCACCGGGCCGCCGCCTTCGGTGATACCGAAGATGGTTTGCAGCTCCACGCCGAGCCGGTTGCGGGCCTGTTCGGCCAGGTCCGGCTCCATCGGGGCCGCGCCGTGCGCCACCAGCCGCAGCGCCGCAAGGTCGGCGCCGATAAGCGCACGGGACTCGAGCAGGAGCCGCACCATGGAGGGCACCAGGAACGCGTGCTGGACCTGCCACGACTCCAGCGCGGTGAGGCAGCCGCCCGGCGTGAACCGGTCAAGCACGCACACGGTCGCCCCGGCCGCCAGGTAGTCCAGGGCGATGACCATGCTGCCGTGGAACAGCGGGCACGCGTTGAGGAACACCGTGCCCGCGGGCACGCCGACATCGGCCAGCCAGGACGTGGCGTTGAGCTGGAATGACCGCTGGTCGACCACCACGCCCTTGGGGCGGCCGGTGGTGGCCGAGGTGTGCAGCACCGCCACCGGCGCGGTCAGTGCCGCACCGGCCGCCAGCCGGGCGCCGAAGTCGGGAACATCCGGCAGGCCGGGCGGGTCCTCGATCGCCAGCCGAGGCAGCTCCGGCCAGCCCGCGGTGAGCCGCTGTCGGCCGGGCTCGTCGGCCAGTGCCAGGCCGGGCTGCACCGAGTTGACGATGTAACTGATCTCAGGGCCGGTCAGCTGGGGATTGACCGGTGCCGCCACCACGCCCGCTACGGCGCAGGCGAAATAGGCCTCGAGCACTTCCACGCGATTGCCGGACAGGACGAGGATCCGCCCCCCGGGCGGCACCGCGTCACTCAGCGCGGCGGCCAGCGCAGCCACGTCCCGCGCCAGGTCGCGCCACGTCACCGTGCGCCGCCCGTCGCGCAGCGCGACACCCTGCGGATCGCGGGCCAGGTTTCGCCGGAGCACATGCGACAGCCACATGTCAGCCAACCGCCTTCCGCGCTGGTCCGGGCCCAGGCGGCGGCCCGGGGACGGTGATGGAGGGCCCGCCAAGCAGCTCGGCCACCGCACGCACCGTGCTCAGATTCGTCAGTTCGTCGTCCGACAGCGCCCGCCCGAGCCGCTGCTCGCACTGCAGCGCGATCCGCACGATCTCCCCTGAGTTGACCCCGGATTCGATCAGGTCGTCGTCATCGGTGATCCGGTCGAGCAGCGCAGGCAGATCAAGGCTGGCGCGGATCAGCGCCCTGGCGCCGGTCATTGCGGGCTCCACAGCCGGGCGCTCACCCCGGCCAGCGCCCACGGCGGTGCCGGCCGTTCGCCGAAGTAGACCAGCGGCGCCGCGTCGTCGGCGGCGCAGGGCAGCAGCCGGTTGAACCGGCTGCCGAAGCAGGCCTGGGCGAATGCGGGCGCGTCCACGGTCAGCCCTCGATCCCGGCCGCCGCCCGCGGCGGCGAACGCGAACACCGCGTCAAGGTGTTTCCAGCGGCCCGACTCGTAGATCTCGCACCAGGCGTGGTCGCTGCCGACGAGCCCGAGCAGGTAACCGCGGCGGGCCCGGGCAGGCAGGCCGAGCGCACGTATGCGTTCGGCGAGCAGCCGGCTGACCACGATGCAGTCGGCCATGCCGAGCTGCCAGGCGTGCGCGTGCATGGCCCGCAGCGACTCGGGAACCGCCTGATAGGTCACGCGGCCGGTGGTGAGCGCGTTCACCACGTCGGTCCAGATGGCGCGGACCCGCCGGTCGGCGATGGTGTGCGGCGCGCCAGTCAAGCGCACCACGGCCTGGTAGCCAAGCGTCAGCGGCTCCGTGCCCGGCGGTGGGGCGAGTCCCGCCGCCGCGGCTTCAGCCACGGTGGCCACCCCGTCGGCGCTCAGATCGGGCACGCGGATCCGTATCTGCGGCCGGCCGGGCCCTGCTTCTTGCTCCCGCGGCAGCCGGACGCCGATCAGCCAGTCGCGCGGCTCGTACCAGGGGTGCGGCGGGGACGCCGAGAACCGCAGCAGGAAGCGAAGCGCAAGTTCCGGCACGCTCTGCCCGCTGCCGCCGAACGTCGCGACATTGATCAGGTCGACGTAGTCGAACAGCGGGCCACGCCGGGGGTCCGCCGCGTGCGGCAGTCCGGCCGCGGCGAGTGCGGCGATCTCGTCCGCGGCGAGCCGCAGTGACCGGGCGGCGCTCGCCGGGTCGGTGTCGTAGCTGGCGTGCGCGGCCGGAACAAGCACAAACCTGCCGAGCGCTCCGGCCAGCCCCCCGGGCACCCTGGGCACCCCGGGCACCCCGGGCCGCCCCCCGGCCAGCGCTTCAGGGACCGCGAGCACGGGTCCTGGGCCGTTCACCGCTGCTCCATCAGGCCGGCGATGAAATCGGCGAGTTTCCGCACGGTCGCGGTCTCGAAGAGAAAGTCGTCAGGGATCAGGACCGAGCACGCCTCCTCAACCTCCGTGACCGCCCGGAGCACGTGGATCGACTCGATGCCGGGTACCGCCGACAGCGGTCGGTCCGGGTCGATGCGGCCCGGCTCGATGCCCACCTGGCCGGCCAGGGCACGGACCACGACGTCCAGGCAGTTGATGGTTCGGGCAGTCTGGGTCATCGGGTCGCCCCTTCTTTGCTGGTCGCGGGTTCGCCGCGAGGGATCAGGTGACCAGTGGCCAGCAAGTTCCGCTCGCGGCACATCCGCAGCGTGGCTGTGCGCTGGACCTTTCCTGACGTGGTGTGCGGGATGGCGGACGGCTCGACCGGCACAATCTGGACGGCGCCCAGCCCCAATTGGTCGCGGACCCGGTCACCGATCCGGTCGGCCACGGCCGCGGCCGCGGCCGGGTCAAGCCGGGTCTCCCACACGACGACCGCTCGCTCGTCGCCGTCGGCCAGCCAGCCGAGCGCCGCGCAGGTCCGCCGGTCGACGCCGGGCGTCGTCCGGACGATCTCCTCGATGTCCTCGGCGTAGTAGTTCTGGCCGCGGATAATGATCATGTCCTTCAGCCGGCCGACCACGTAGACCTCACCGTCGAGCACGAAAGCCAGGTCGCCGGTGCGCAGCCAGCCGTCCGGAGTGATCGGCTGCTCGTCCGCGGGCACGGTGAGGTAGCCGCTTGTCACCGCGGGGCCGGAGATCTGGATCTCGCCAACAGTCAGATCTGGTCCGGTGGCACCGGCGGCGTCAGCGATGCGCATGTTCATGCCGGGTACCGGGCGGCCGCACGAGACGACATCGCGGCTCGCGGGACTCGCCCGCCCGCCAGGATCGGCACCGGCCCTGCCACCTGAGATGATGTGCACCCGCTGGCCGGTGCCGAGCCGGTCACGGTCGACGCGGACGTGGCGGACCGGCCGGTTCAGCTGGGGAAAGGTGACCATAAGGGTCGCTTCCGCCATCCCGTACGCGGGGTGCAGCAGGTCGGGCCGCACTCCGTACCGGGAGAACGTGCGGGTGAACGCCTCCATCGTGCGCAGTTGCACGGGCTCGGCGCCGTTGATCGCGAAGCGCCAGGCGGATAGGTCCAGCCCGCTCGGGACGCCGGCTCGCGCTGCGCCGTCGACCAGATAGTCGTAGCAGAAGTTGGGCCCGGGAAGCCCGGTCGCCCGCGCCGCCGCGAATTCCTCCAGCCAGCTCATGGGCCTGCGGATGAAGTCCGCGGGGCGCCACAGGCACACCGAGCCACCGCTGACGACCGCGGCGAGCAGGCTGAACAGGCCCATGTCATGGAAGAGGGGCAGCCACAGGCCGAGAATGTCCTTGTCGGTCCACGCGGTGCGCTCGATCATCGTGGCCATAGAGGTCGCCACGTTGTGGTGGGTCAGCACCACTCCCTTGGGCCGGGACGTGCTCCCCGAGGTGTACTGGATCACCGCCATGGCGCGCCCGCCCGGGCGGGCCGGTCGCGT
>WNFX01004656.1_pt1 | contig 14186 bp, 6 predicted proteins | sample 5400111 | NCBI WGS metagenome assembly WNFX01 (sample SAMN13153363, study PRJNA577476) | soil metagenome | isolation source: 40 cm soil or saprolite under grassland replicate 1 | place: USA:California | collected 2016-06-15 | reverse complement strand
GCCCGGACCTGGGGACTGGCCTACCTGCAGCAGAATCAACTTCCCCGTGCCGAGGTGGAGTTCCGTAAGGTGACGGCACTCGCCCCGGATCAGGCCCTCGGTTATGCGGACCTCGGCCTCGTATATCTGCGGCAAGGACGCTATCGCGATGCCGAAGCTCAGCTGCGCCGTGCCGCGGCGCTCGATTCCGCCAACACTGACGTCGGGCTGATGCTGGCCGGCGTGTACGAGGAGACCGGCCGGGAGGCCGACGCGCACCGCGAAATCGACCGCGTGCTGCGACGTGATTCCACCGACATCCGGGCGCTGTACGCCCTCGCGGAGCTCGCCGGGCGGTCGGCCGATCCCGCAGGGCAGCAGCGTCGCGAGGGCTGGTTACGCCGTGTGGTGGCACGCGCTCCGGCGAGTATCGTCGCCCGGCTCGACCTGGTGGACCTCCTGCTCGCGCGCGGATCGGCTGGCGAAGCCGCCGGGGAGCTCGAGGCGTTGCAGCGGCAACTGCCGCAATTGCCGCGGGAGGCCGCCCGCTTCTTCGAGCGTGCCCTCCGGTTGGCGCGCGCGGGCCGCGCGGCCGAGGCGGCGAGTCAGGCGCAACTCTTCCACCGCGCCATGGAGGTGACCGCGGCCTACCAGGTCGGTCTCGAGCGCCTGGGAGGGTCGGGCGGCACGCCCGGAGCATTCGTCGGCTATCCGATCCTGACGTTCAACCCCAACATGGCCGTGCCCACCGAGGACCCGCGGGCCGTCGCGGCGGCGATCCGCTTTTCGGACGTCGAGACCAGCGCGAGCGCGGGGCTAGCGGTCCGGGATCGGCCCGTCGCGGCGGCGTTGGGCGATTTCGACAACGACGGACGGCTCGACCTGTACGTCGCGACCGCGGGGCGGGCTATGCTGCTCCATAACCAGGGTGGGGGAACGTTTCGTGACGTCGCAGCGTCCGCTGCCTTGGCCGATTCCGGAACTGTGGCGAAGGCGTTGTTCTCGGACGTGGACCATGACGGCGACCTCGATCTCTTGCTCGCGACGCCCCGGGGAAACCGACTCTACCGCAACAACCTCGACGGCACGTTCCGCGAGATAGCCGCCCCGATGGGCCTGGCCATGGAGGGCAGCCGCGACGCCGCCGCGGGCGATTTCGACGGCGACGGCCACACCGATCTGGTGGTCGTCAGCGCCGACGGCCGCACGCGGCTGTTCCACAACCTCGGCCAGGGGCGGTTCGAGGACGTGACCGCGGCGAGCGGCCTCGCCGCCGTGCGTCGGGCGGGCGCGGTCGCGCTGGGCGACTACGACAACGACGGGTTCCTCGACTTGTTTCTGACGTCGGTCGACGGCACCGATGCTGCGTTGTATCACAACCGCGGCGACGGCACGTTCGAGCGCGATGGCCGCACCAGCGGGCTGCGCCGCGCGCTCGCCGGCGTCGCCGGTCTGGACGCCGCGTTCTTCGACTTCGACAACGACGGCCGGCTCGATCTGATCGTCGTGGGGAAAGGCGGCGCGCGCCTGTTCCGCAACGACGCGACGCGAGGCTTCGAAGACTACTCCTCGATCCTGCCCCCCCAAGACAGCCTGCGGGCCGGCCGGGCCGTTGCCGTCGCGGACGTCGATCAGGACGGCGACTTGGACTTGATCGTCGCCGGCTGGGACGGACGGCCCCGCGTGCTCCGCAACGACGGCGGCAACGTGAATCAGTACGTGGACGTGCGCCTCGTCGCGCTGCGCCAGGGGAGCGGCAAGAACAACGGCTTCGGGCTCGGCGCGACGGTGGAGCTGCGCGCGCGTGACCTGTACCAGCTGCGGCTCGCCACGGGCGGCGTGACGCACTTCGGCCTGGGGCGCCGGCTCAAGGCCGACGTGCTGCGAGTGCGCTGGCCCAACGGCGTGTCGCAGACGGTCTATTACCCGGGGACGGAAGAGGACGTGCTCGAGCAGCAGCAGCTTAAAGGGTCGTGCCCGTTCCTGTACGCGTGGGACGGCCGTGCCTTCACCTTCGCGACGGACGCCATGTGGAACAGCGCGCTGGGCATGCCGCTCGGCATCATGACCAGGGAAGGCGGCATCATGTCCGCCTCGCCGCACGCGTCGCAGGAGTATTTGCGGATCCCGAGCGGGCTGCTCCGGCCCCGAAACGGGCGCTACGAGCTGCGCCTCACGGAAGAGCTGTGGGAGACCGCGTATCTGGATGAGGTGCGGTTGCTGGCGGTGGACCATCCGGAGTCGGTACAGGTCTACGTGAACGAGCGCTTCGTGCCCGCGGGGTCGGCGTCGCTCCGGCTCTATCAGGTCGCCCGGCCGCGCTCGGCCGTGGCGGCGACCGACGAGCTCGGCAACGATCTTCTGCCGGCGCTCTCCGCGCAGGACCACGCCTACGCCGCGACGCTACGCCCGGCGCGCTACCAGGGCCTGACCGAGCTGCACGATCTCGTGCTCGACTTCGGGAACCTCGCGGGGATGGACAGCGTGTTCCTGTTCCTCACTGGGTGGATCTACCCCACGGATGCGAGCATCAACTTCGCGCTCGCTCAGTCACCCGCGCTGCAGGTCGTTCCGCTCCAGGTACAGGTGAAGGACCCGGCCGACCGTTGGCGCACGGTGATCCCCGACCTCGGCTTTCCGGCGGGCAAGAACAAGACGGTCGTTGCGGATCTCACGGGAAAGTTCCTGAGCGCCGACACCCGAGTGCGTATCCGGACCAACATGGAGGTGTACTGGGACCGGGCGTTCGTGGCCGCCACGGCGTCGGCGAGTCCCGTGACCGTGACCGCCCTACGCCCCGTGGCCGCCGATCTCCGCTATCGCGGCTTCTCGCGCATGTACAGAAAAGGTGGGCGGTACGGGCCCCAGTGGTATGACTACGACGACGTCGCGCGCGACCCGGCCTGGGCGCCGATCGTGGGCGCGTTCACGCGCTACGGTGACGTCCTCCCGCTGCTCGATGCGGCGGACGACAGGTACATCATCTTTGGCCCGGGCGACGAGGTCGCACTCCAGTTCGACAGCGCCGCCGCGCCGGCCGTGCCTCCGGGCTGGACCCGCGACTTTCTCATCTACACGGACGCCTGGATGAAGGACGCCGACTTGAATACCGCGGCGGGCGGCACCGTGGAGCCGCTGCCTTTCCATCTGATGTCGCGCTACCCCTACGGTGTCGACGAGGCATTCCCGACCGATGCCGCACACCGACGGTTCGTCGAGACGTACAATACGCGGCGAGTCCTCACCCCCCGTCCCCCTCTCCCGTTGGTCCTCACCCCCTGACCCCCTCTCCCTATCGGGAGAGGGGGAACGAAGGTTGTGCTGCGTCTCCCCTCTCCCGGAGGGAGAGGGGATCAAAGGGGTGAGGACTGGAACGGAAAGGGGACCAGGGGGTGAGGACGGCTAGAGGCGGTAGCCGCGCTTCATGAGGTTGCGCCCCGAGGCCGCGTAGCCCTCGGGCCCGGGCAGGTGCCAGTTCATGGAATCCGCGAGGCGGTCGTAGATGTTGAACAGGACGCACGCATGGATCGCGTCCTCTATGCCATCGTCGCTCACGCCGGCGGCGCGGAGCGGGGCAAGGTCGGCGGGGCGCACGTCGGCGGGCGTGAGCGTGAGTTTCTCGAGGAAGCCGAGCGTCGCGCGCAGCTTCGGATCGAGCGGAGCGGTGCGCCAGTCCGCCAGCACCGCCGCGACCAGCTTGTCGTTCTTCTTTTCCTGTTTCAGGGCCAGCGACGCGACCGCGCCGTGAGCGCCGGTTCAGAACACGCACTGATTCAGGCGGGATGTGAATGCGGCGAACAGCTCCCGCTCGCCCACGCTCCACGGCGAGGGCCCGCGCATCACCGCCTGTGTCCAATCGCACATCGGACCGCCGAAGAACTCCGGCCGATAGAGCAGGGTCTTGACGACGTCAGGCACGCGACGCCCGCTCACCAGGCGGATGAGTATGAGCTTCAACCGCTCGGGCAGGCGGTGACCATGCTCGACTGTGCGGAGACGCATCGACGCTACTCCTGCGTCCCCCCTCTCCCGAAGGGAGAGGGGGTCAGGGGGTGAGGACGCGCTGCGGAGAGGGGGACAGAGGGTGAGGACCACCTGGCGGAGAGCGGGTCGGCGGGTGAGGACTCGCCCCGCAGCGCGGCGAGGCCGCGCTCGAGCCGCCCAAGGGCGGCGCCGAGTGCCGCGGAGACCGTCAGCTCGAAGAGGGCGTCGTCCGAGCTGCCGGCGCGCTCGAGCGCGCCGAGGTCCTCGTCGGTCACGGTGTAGGCGTGCCCGGCGACCTTGTCGACGTAGGCGGCAAGAGCGGCGGGGAGGCCCTCACTCCCTATCCCCCTCTCCGTTCCGGATAGGGGGGACGAAGCAGCACCGAAGGCCCGCGCGAGTACCGCGCGGCGCAGCTCGGTGGCAGTGTGTCCGGGCGTGGTCAGCACGCGGTCGACCAGCCGCACGGTGTAGGTGGCGTAGCGCCCGCCCAGATCGCCCATGCTTCCCACGCTCGACGTTCGGAGCCCGTTAGAATCGCCGCCGCCCCGGTGCCCGTCAAGAGGGCGGAGCGGCTGTCGCGCCGGCAGGGCCCCTTGCGGGGTAGCCATCCGACGCGTATTTCAATCTCCGCAACGCTTCCGTAGCTCCGTGCGGGTATTCGATCACGCCGTGGAGGGCAGGCGCATGGCACTGAGCCGTCACCTCGTTGCCGCGCACATTCGTAGTGTGCTGTCGGCCGTCCCCGTCCTTCCTACCATCGACGACCCCGCTCACGTCTCAGAGACCCGCAGGATGAGGACGCCGCCATGAACGACATGCGACAGAGTATGCGTTTCCTTCGTGGAGTGGGAATCAGTCTGCTGATGGCCCTGGTGTTGTGGCGACCTGCCTTGGGCCAGCAGGCGCAGCAGATCGACGTCTCCGGGACGGTCACGTCTACGACGGGTGACCACCTGCGCGGGGTCACCGTGCGCGTGCGGGGGTCGGCCACCAGTACGGTGACCGATGACAACGGGAAGTACACGCTGACCGCTCCATCAGATGGCGTGCTGACGTTCGGCCTGATCGGATTTCGCGGGCTCGGGCAGAACATCGGCGGGCGTACCACCATCAACGTGGCGATGGAGCGTGCCATCAGCGTGTTGCCGGAGGTCGTGGTGACCGGTTACTCGACACAGAAGCGGACCGACATTACGGGTGCCGTCACGAGCGTCGACCTCGGCAGCGTCGAACGACAGACCTCGGCCAGCGTGCTGCAAAGGCTGGATGGTCGGGTGGCGGGTGTGACGATCGATGCCAGCGGCTCTCCCGGCTCACGCAGCACCGTCCGGATCCGGGGGGTCAGCTCGTTCCAGAACAACGATCCGCTGTTTATCATCGACGGGACGCCCACGCTGGACTCCTATCTGAACTGGGTGAATCCCGCTGATGTCGGGTCGATCCAGGTCCTGAAGGACGCCTCGGCGGCTTCCATCTACGGCTCGCGGGCGAGTAACGGCGTTGTCGTCATTGAGTCGAAAAAGGGAAGACCGGGACCGCGCCAGATTACGCTGGATGTGAGGACGGGCGTCGCGAGTCCGGTGCGGGGCTATGACGATTTCCTCACGCTCGATGCGCTGCAGTACTTTCAAGTCGTCAAGCAAAGCTATCAGAATGCCAAGCAAAAGGTCCCGACGAACATTTACGGGGATTCGATCAATCCTACCATTCCGAAGTACATCTGGCCGAACGACAACTGCGGGACCCCGCCGGGGACGGCCCCCTGCACGGTCGTCGATCCGAGCACGTATTCCTATCCCAACAATCTGATCATGCCCGGCAGCGCCGGGACGAACTGGTGGAAGGCGGTGTTCGGTCCCGCCGCGGTGGCGGATGCGTACCTCGGCGTCTCGGGTGGCGGCGAGGACAACGCGTACCACCTCTCCTTCGATTACTTCAGGCAGGACGGAACGGCCGCGTATAACCGGTACCAGCGCGGCACCGTGCGCATCAATACCGCGTTCAACCTGGACCGGCTCAACGTCGGCGAGAATATCGGGCTCGCGCTCGAGCAGGCGTACGGCGGGATCGCGGACGACCCCGGCGGCTATGCCGAAGACGGCATCCTCGGCAAGAACATCTTGATGGAGCCGGTCGTCCCCATCTACGACATCGGCGGCCACTTTGCCTCAGGGAAAGCCGGCACCCTGGGGAATCAATCAAACCCGCTCGGGTACGCCTTCAATCACAAGGATGATCGGAACACCAACGGCCGGATCTTCGGGAATGTGTTCGGCGGGTTGGACCTCACGCGCCGCGTCACGGCAAAAACCAGGTTCGGGTTCAACGTGGGGCAAGGCTCGGTGAGAACCTACACGCCGATCACGCCGGAGAACCATGAGCCGGGCCTCGCGAATGGAATCTCGCAGGACTTCAGCTCATTCGTGGAGTGGACCTGGAGCAACACGCTGAATTACGTGACCACGTTCAACCGACACAACGTCGCCCTATTGCTGGGACAGGAAGCGAACCGAAACGCCAACAGGGGCATCACCGGTGCCCTTTCCAACCTGCTCAATACGGGCCTGGACTACCGCTACATCACGGACGCCCTGGGTAACGCCAAGACAAAGAACGTGAACAGCCGGGGGGATATCGGCACGCTGCTGTCGTACTTCGGAAAGCTCGATTACAATTTTGCCGAGCGCTACTTTCTGAGCTTCACCCTGCGGCGCGACGGCTCCTCGCGGTTGAGCCCGGCGCACCGCTGGGGAACCTTCCCCGCCATCGGGGCGGGGTGGCGGTTGTCCCAGGAATCCTTCCTCTCGGGCAACGACTTCATCTCGAACGCCATGCTCCGCGCCGGGTGGGGTATCACCGGAAACCAGAACATCCCTTCGGGTCGCACCAAAGACCAATTTGGCGGCGCAACGGGAGAGACCTTCTACAATATCGGTGGAGACGGCGTCACGGTTCTGCCAGGCTACAGGCAGACGGCACTGGGCAATCCGGATTTGAAGTGGGAAGAAAACAAGTCGGTGAACGTCGGGTTGGATCTCGGGCTGTGGCAGGGCAAGGGCACTTTCAGCGTCGACGTGTACGACCGGAAGACGGACAATCTGCTGTTTCCTCCCGCGCTTCCGGGCACTGCGGGCACGGCCAGCGCCCCCTTCATCAATATCGGCAAGATGGACAACAAGGGCATCGAGTTTTCGCTCGGCTATTCCGGCAACCTGGGCGAGGGCAAGCTCTGGAACGTGACCTTCAACGGCAGTCATTACAAGAATAAGATCGTCCAGCTCGATGGATCGGCGACGTATTTCTTCGGTCCCTCCCAAATATCCACCCGTCAACAAAATGCCGTGATCAACCAGGTGGGCGATCCGATCGGAGCGTTCTATGGCCTGGTGGCGGATGGCTACTATCGGGACTCGGCGGACGCCGCCCATTGCGGCACGGGGGACCTACTCGGCAAGTGCTGGGACGATGGCGCTCGTCCCGGCCGCATCAAGTTCATTGACGTGAACGGGGACCACCATATCACCGGCGCCGACCGGGCGGTCGTCGGCAGTCCCCATCCCGATTTCACGGCCGGCCTGGATCTCGGGCTGCGCTGGGGACAGTGGGACCTGAGCGCGACCCTGTTCGGCTCGTTCGGCAACCAGATCTTCAATGTGCAAAAGTACTGGTACGTGTTCCGCGTGTTCGAAACCAACGTCCGCAGCGACCTGCTGGACCACTCCGTGGTTCTGGATGGTCCGTGTACCAGTACTAGCTGCCACAACGTAACGGTGACGAACCCGAACGCCAAGTATCCACGCCTGGATAAGAACGACGGCTTCAGCAACCAGTTCAGCAGCTATTACGTCGAGAGCGGAACGTACGTGAGGCTGCGCAATCTACAGATCGGATTCACGGTGCCTCCTGGAATGATCCGCTGGATACCCGCCGCGAGAATCTATCTCCAGGCGGAAAACCTGTTCACCATCACCGGGTACTCGGGTCTCGATCCGGCGTTGCCCGCGGCGAACATCTTCGGATCCTCAGGCGACATCAGAGACCAGTATCGCGGTGTCGATCGGGGTGCGTATCCGAGCAACAAAATGATCAGCGTGGGCATCAGCACCACGCTCTAGGGACCGCCTTCTCTCGAGGAACGGACGACGATGAACATGCGCACTGGGCACAGCCTGCTGGTCGGGACGGCGTTCCTGATCCTTGTCGGCGGCGTCACGTACAGCTGCAAGGACTTTCTCGATGTCGCTCCCCAAGGGGCGCTGGATGAAGGCACGCTGTCGACGCAGGCGGGAGTTGAAGGTACTCTCATTGCCGCGTACCGAGCGCTGGACCACAGCGTCGACGTAGGGGGTGATTGGGGATCCGCGGCCAGCAACTGGGTATGGGGGAGCGTCACGAGCGATGACGCGCACAAGGGATCCTACGACACCGATCAGCAACCCATTTATGACATCGAGGTTAAAAATTGGGGGTCGGGTCTAGCCGAGGGTTATTTGAACGACAAGTGGCGGGCCGTGTGGGAAGGGGTCGTCCGCTGCAATGCAACGTTGCGCCTGCTCAAGAAGGTCGGCGGGATCCCGGCGAGCGACGCGAACTCGATCAAGGGTGAGGCGCTGTTCCTCCGGGCGCACTATCACTTCGAAGCCTGGCGGATGTGGGGGAATGTTCCTTACTACACCGAGGATGATGCGGACGTCAATAAGCCGAACAATCTCGGCGTGGACTCCGTCTCGAAGCTCATCTTGCGGGATCTCGACACGGCCTTCGCAGTCCTGCCTGCGGACCCGAGGAACAACCAGGCGGGACGGGCGACGAAGTGGAAGGCCCGCGCCTACAAAGGCAGAGTGCAGATGTACCGGGGCGACTACGCCGGTGCCCTGGCGACCCTGCGGGCGGTGCGGGACTCGAACGGCGGACGGTTCGCCCTGGAAACGAGCTTCGATCATGTCTGGACGGGCCTTAGCCAGTTCTACAACGGCAAAGAAACCATCCTCGCGTATGAGGCCTCCGTCAACGATGGTGAGCCCAATGGAGACAACGGCAACTTTGGCGAACGCCTCAATTTCCCGTATGTGACCCCATTCTGCTGCGGCTTTCACCAGCCGTCACAGAATCTGGTCAATTTCTTTGTTGTGAACGACAGCGGACTTCCCTTGGCGGTGACGGATCCTGCGTGGAACACGGGAAACCCGACTGGAACTGGCGCCAAAGACACGAACTTCTCCGCTAACACCACCGTTCCCGTGGATCCACGGCTGGACTGGACCGTGGGGAGAGATGGCGTGCCCTACAAGGACTGGGGACTTCACACGTCCGCCTTCAACCGAGATCGAGCATTCTCGGGTCCGTACAGCCCGAAGAAGAACGTCCACGAAAAGCGCAGTGGCGCTCAGAGTAGCGTCGGTTGGAACACGTTCCAATTGAATTCCGTGCACATGCACATCTACCGCTATGCGGATGCGCTGCTGCTCCTGGCCGAGGCGGAGGTGGAAGCAGGGACCCTGGATAACGCGAGAGTCATCGTCAATCAGATCCGGGCACGGGCCGGGCAGACCGCCGAGGGGTGTGGGTCTGCTATCTTGACGCAGGCGACGTACCCCGCATGTGCGGGGCACGATGAAATCGCGTTGCCTTTGGTCCAGGGGGCCAGTCGCGATACCTTGGTCACGCCATATGCGTACTACAAGATCGGACAGTACACCACGGCGTGGACCGATCAGACCTTTGCGAGGACGGCCGTGCGGTACGAACGTCGACTCGAGCTGGCGATGGAGGGCCAACGTTTCTTCGACCTGCGACGCCGCGGAAACGCCGATTCGGTGCTTACCAACTACGTGGCGGTGGAGAAAAATCGGCTAGGGTGGATCTCAAACTCGGCTCCTTTTACCAGTCGGCATCATCTATATCCGATCCCTCAGATACAGATCGAGTTGAGCCATGGTGCATTGTGCCAAAACGCGGAGTGGGGCGATCCGCAATGCCCGTAGGCTAGGGACGCCGGATGACAAACGCCTGCAGGGAGTCGCTGTGATTCGTCACGAGCACGGCCTTCCCTGTGGGCGTCTTGATCAGTGCGAGGCCGGTCACGTCGAAGGGCGCGAGGAAGCCGCTTTCCACCGGCGGCACCGCGGTGAAGTGACCATGGCCGTCGCCCTTCAGCCACAGCCCATTGCCCGCGTCCCCTCTGGGCGTGTTCGGCTCGGCGTCGTATAGGTTTCCCGCCGCAATCAGATCGAGGTTGCCGTCGCCGTCCACGTCGTGGGCAATGATCCCCTTGATGGGTGAGATCTGGGCGAGATTGGGCAACTGCGACGCGGTAAACGTTCCATCGCCGTTGTTTTGTAGGTAGACGCTGGCGAAGGTATCGGTCTGGTAATGGATGGCACGCTGCAACTGGGATGATCCGAACAGCTGCGGGATCGACGCTTGTGAAAACGCCGCGTAGCTCGGGAATCGCACCGCCAGCGGATAGATGTCCCGCCCCAATGGCGCTAAACCGAGCAAGGGATATTCCGTCCCGCCGACCTCCTGCGTGAGCACGATGTCCGTGGTCCGGTTGCCGGTGAAATCGGCGGCATAGGCGCCGAGCTTGCTCCCTGGCGCCGTCGTGTAGGCGTAATTGAGCCCCAGATTCCCGGCCACCAGATCGGGACGGCCGTCGTGGTTGAAGTCTCCGGTCGCGAGACTGTACCACCAGCCTCGCATGGGTGGCAGGCCCATGGATGCGGTCACGTTGCGGAATCGCGCTCCCTCGTTGCGAAAGAACTGGAGCGGCATCCATTCCCCCGCCGTGACCAGATCCAGTCGCCCGTCGCCGTCATAATCGATCCACACCGCGGCGGTGATCATGCCCCCGGGGTGAACGAGCTCCGGAGCGACGGCTTCCGTGACGTCCGTGAAGTGACCCCCCCCGTCATTCCGTAAGAGATAGCTGCGGGTCGGAGAGGGGTAGTTGCGCGGCGCCAGGCGGCCGGCGACGAACAGATCCAATCGGCCGTCACCGGTAAAATCGCCGGCCGCCACCGACGCGGTACTGGTTAACATCTCCGGTAGCGCCTCGCTGTCTCTCACGAACCGGCCCCCCCCTCCCCGGTTGATATAGAGGCGGTCCTGCAACCGACGCGAGCCGGGCGCCAGCTGATAGCCGCCGCTTGCCACGTACAGGTCCGGGAGTCCGTCCCCGTTGGCATCAAAGAACAGCGCCCCCCAATCGTCGTACTGCCGGTCGGCCACCCAGGGTTGACCGTGCGCGGATTCGACGAAGCCGCCGTCCTTGCGCTGAATGAACAGCTTGCCGGGAACGCCTGCCGCGCCGCCAATGAAGACATCATCCAGGCCGTCGCGGTTCACGTCGCCCACGGCGAGCGGCGGGCCCTGGCTGGAGAGCTGGTAAGGCAAGAGGGGTTGCACGCTGTAATCGGGGACGACCGGCGGCTGGTGATGATACTCCAACGCACGCGTCGGCTGGAAGGTTGGTGGAGGTTGGTGGAGGTTGGTGGAGGTTCCGGAGGTCGCTCCGTTCTTTGCTGCCTCCCGCTGTTCCAGGACCAGCGTCTGATCGACGTTCAGATCGGTCAGCAATTGGCGACGCCCATCCGGCCAGGTGACTTCCAGGCTATCCACGCGCGTGGCGCGACCCAGCCCGAAATGCGCTCGGTCGTCCATGGTGGACAGGTAGCCCCGGTACGGCGAATGGTAGAGGTATTGCTTTTGTCCCCCGGCGGTGAGGATCAGTTTCGAACCGATCCCCCGCCTGTTGGGAGACTCCCCCTCGAGCTCGATCTGGAGATAGTGATGGGCATCGTCCTTTGGTTGGACATTTTCGTAGATCCATGCGGGCGCGTCGATGTTATTCACCACGAGATCGAGCTTGCCGTCGTTATTGAGATCGCCGTATGCGGCACCATACGAAAAGCCCGGCCGGTCGAGCCCCCATGCGTTGGTCCGGTCGTCGAAGGTCAGGTCACCCCTGTTCCGGAAGACGTAATTGGTTCCCGGGTAACTCTGCAGCTCCCTCAGCTGCTTCAGGGCTCGCTCGGTGTCTCCTACCTGACGTGCCCTGAATACGGCGGTCTGGTAGTCGAAGTCGTTCACGGCCTTGGGATAGCCGTTGGTGATGAAGATGTCCTTGTAGCCATCGTTGTCGAAGTCTCCGAACAGCGCGCTCCAGCTCCAGTCGGTGTAGGCGACCCCCGCCAGCCGGGCGATCTCACTGAACGTGACATCGCCGTCGGTCGTGACTCCATTATTCAATTGCAGGGAGTTGAGGTCGTAGGCGGGTCGGAATCCGCGGCTGCGCAGCTTCATCTGCCCACCGTAGGTCAGGTTGCCACTCATTCGCTTTCGCCGGCTCAAAGCGGGTGGCATCATGTCGACCTGGAGGATGTCGGGCCCGCCGTCGTTGTTGAAGTCGGCGATATCGACGCCCATCCCGGCGAAGCTCGTATGCTTGAGCCATCGGGCGGCCTTATCGGTAAACGTTCCATCGCGGTTGTTGATATAGAGGACATCGTTGGGCGTGATGTCGTTGGAGACATAGATGTCGGGCCACCCATCGCCGTTCAAGTCGCTGACGACCACGCCGAGCCCATATCCGAGCTCGCGCAGGATCCCTGCTGCGCGGGAGACGTTGGTAAACGTGCCATCCCCGTTGTTGCGGTACAGCTCGTTATAACTGCGAGGGCTCTCGCCGGGGATGCCGGCGGGGCGTTCCGCCTCACTCCGCACGAAGTCGTCGGGCGAGTTGTTCAGCAAAAAGAGGTCGAGGTACCCGTCCCCGTTGTAATCGAGGAACACGGCGTGGGTGGTGAAGCTCGTATCGGCGATTCCGTACTGTGCCGCGGCCTCCGTGAAGGTGTGATCTCCATTGTTGATGAACAACAGATTGGCCCGTTCTTCGGGCTTGGACCATTCGGGTCCGGAAACGGAGACGTAGATATCCAGATACCCGTCGTTATTGATGTCTACCATGGTCGCGCCGGTGGCCCAGCGCGTCGTCGTAACGCCGGCGGCCTGCGTGATGTCTTCGAACCGCATGTTGCGTTTGTTCAGGTACAGGCGGCTCGAGACCATGTTGCCGGTCAGGAAGATGTCCGGCAGGCCGTCGTTGTCGATATCGCCGATGGCGACGCCGCCGCCGTTGTACACATAAGGATCGGTTTGCGCGTTCAGGGAATCATTGGTGGTGATGGTATTGGCGAACGTGACGCCGGTGTGAGCCGGGCTCAGGAGCTTGAAGAGTGGGCGGTCCTGCCGGTGACTGCATCCATCTAACAGCAGGACAGCGACGAGCAAGAACACCGCGACGGGCACGAGCGTACGCCCGGAGCGCAGCAAGAGTTGGAGCATGGGTACGGAGAATCTAACGATCCCTGTCGGGGGCGCATATCATTCCGTCCATGTCTGACCACTCCCGTCACGTGGTGCTGGGACTCGGTGTCAGCGCGCTCGCATGCTTCGCGCTGACCGACTGCCGCGGGCCATATCGGTCCGAAGGAGAACGGCTCGCGCATACCTATTGTGCCGCCTGCCACATGTTTCCCGAGCCGGTATTGCTCGACAAGCAGACCTGGCGCACGGGCGTCTTGCCGCAAATGGCCCAGCGCTTGGGCGTGCCGGCGCAGTCGTTGTCGGCGGAGATGTCCCGGGATCCGGCGATGGTCGTCCTGACCAAGGCGGTGTCGCAACCGGATTGGGAAAAGATTGTGGGGTATTATCTCGAGCATGCCCCCCACACGTTGCCACAACAGACCCTGCCGGCCGAACCGCGGCTCGATCCCCCCCTGTTTGCCGCCGGTCCGTTCATTCCGCGGCTGCACAGCAGTGCGATCATCACGCTGCTGAAAACGGACACCGTCAATGGACGAATTATTGTCGGGGAGGCCGGAAGCAACACGTTTCGGGTTTTCGACTTCCACCGCCATCTGACAGCGTCGCTGACACTGGGTAGCCCGCCCACAGACGTGATCTCCGAGAAAGACCGTCTCCTCGTGCTCGAATCGGGCAGGCTCGAGCCCAATGACGAGCCCAAGGGCACGCTCGTGCAATATGATGTCGCGCGTGACGGGTCGCTGCATTTCGGCAAGATCGTGGTCGACTCGCTCTTCCGCCCGGTTTTCGTGAAGCAATTCGCCTTTGCCGGGGACGGCCGGCAGGACTTTGTGATCTGCGAGTTCGGCAACAACCGCGGGCGCCTGGCGCTGTATCGCGAGGATGGCGCGCGGTAT
>WNFX01004213.1_pt1 | contig 14188 bp, 13 predicted proteins | sample 5400111 | NCBI WGS metagenome assembly WNFX01 (sample SAMN13153363, study PRJNA577476) | soil metagenome | isolation source: 40 cm soil or saprolite under grassland replicate 1 | place: USA:California | collected 2016-06-15 | reverse complement strand
GCTGAGACTCCTGTATGCCACGTTCATGGCGGCATCCGCGCGTTTCAGCCGGCCGATCTCGCATTCGCGCATGGCCACGGTGCTCGTGGCGCTTTCGCATGCGGCGTTTTCCGCGGCGGGCTGAGCGAGCGCCTGCCCCGGCGCACCGAGCAGCCAGCACAGCGCCGCGATCAGTATCGGCCGCCTATCCGGAAGGCGCAAACAACCCGCGCTCACTTCGAGCAACGCCACGTGCACTTCGCGCAGCGCCTCCTGGATGTTCCCTTCCGTGAGACGCGCCTCGCCGCGAATCGTCTTCGCGACTCGGGCGAGGCGCTGAGTCAGGCCGTCAAGCATTGGGGATGCGTGGTGTAAACTGCGCGGATGCCGGCGATTCTACTCTACGGCGGTGCGTTCCTCCTCTACGCGGCGCTAGCATTTCACTTCTGGCGCACGCGCTGGCGCGGCGCGAGCGTGCCGAGAATCACGCCTCTGGAGCGCGCGGCGATCGTTGCCCCCTTCGCGCTCCATACCTGGCTCGTCTACGACATGCTGTGGGGCCATTCCGAGCTGCGCTTCGGCTTCGGGCAGGCGCTCTCGGTGATGCTGTGGCTCTCGGTGCTGATCTACTGGGTGGAGAGCCTGTACCTCGAGCTCGAGGGCATGCAGGCTCCGATCCTCGCGCTCGCCGCCTTGTGCGCGCCGCTGCCCGCGATCTTCCCGGGGCTCGCGAGCCCGCCGTACACGCATTCGACCGAATTCCGCCTGCACCTCGCGCTCGCCATGATCGCCTACGGCATGTTCACGATCGCGGCGCTGCATGCGCTGCTGATGACCTTGATGGAACGGCGCTTGCACGGCGGGGCGGTCGTCGGGCCGCTCGCCGCGCTGCCGCCGCTCTTGACGATGGAGAGGCTGCTGTTCAGGATCATCCTCGCGGGGTTCACCTTTCTCACGCTCACGCTCGCCACCGGGATCGTGTTTTCCGAAACGCTTTTCGGGCAGGCGATGAAGTTCAACCACAAGACGCTCTTCGCAGTCATCTCGTGGCTGATTTTCGCCGCGCTCCTCGCCGGCCGCCATCTCTACGGCTGGCGCGGGCGCACCGCATTGCGCTGGACGCTCGCCGGATTCCTTGCGCTGCTCCTCGCCTACGTGGGCAGCCGCTTCGTGCTCGAGGTGATCCTGCGGCGAGGTCTCGCATAAGTTATACTGCCGTTCCCGTCACCCGATAGGGGCGGGTTCCTCCCCGCCCGCCCCGAGCATTCGCTTTGGACGATATCCCGTTAGTCGCGCAGTTCGTCGCGCTCGCTGTCCTGCTCGTCGTTTCCGGTTTTTTCTCGATGGCCGAGACCGGCATGATGGCGATCAACCGCTACCGCCTGCGCGCGCTCGAGCGCGCCGGCAACCGCGGCGCGCGGCTCGCCGCCGAGCTGCTGCGCCAGACAGACAGGCTCCTTTCGATGCTGCTCGCCGGCAACACGCTGGTGAACGCCGTGATCACGATGCTGGTCGGCGTGATCACGATCCGGCTGTTCGGAAACGACAAGATCGTTCTCGGAGTGGCGACCGTCGCAGTCGCGTTCCTGATCCTCGTGTTCGCCGAGATCACGCCGAAGGTGATCGGCGCGCGTTTTCCGGAACAGACGGCCCTCGCGGCGAGCTACGTGCTGAAGCCCCTCGTGAAGGGATTCTCGTGGACGCTCTGGATCGCCAACATATTCGTGCGGGGGCTCCTGTGGCTGCTGCGCATCCCGATCGATCCGGGGCCGCAGCGCCTGTCGATGGAGGAGCTGCGCTTCCTCGTGCTCGAATCGGGGCAGTTCATGCCGAAAAAGCACCAGAGCATTCTGGTGAATCTTTTCGATCTCGAGGCGATCACCGTCGAGGACGTGATGACGCCGCGCTCGCAGATCGAGGCGATCGATCTCGAGGCGCCGGCCGAGAGCATCCTCGCCCAGCTCACCACGGCCTACCACACGCGGCTTCCCGCCTACCGCGGGGAGCTCGGCAACCTCGCCGGCATCCTGCACCTGCGCAAGGTGATGCACTTGGTGCGCGCCGAAGAGTTCGACCGCGCAGCCTTGGCCGAGCTGCTCGCCGAGCCGTATTTCGTTCCCGCAGGCACCCCCGTTTTCGCGCAGCTCCAGTACTTCCAGGAAAACCATCAGCGAATCGCTCTGGCGGTGGACGAATACGGGGAATTGCAGGGATTGGTGACGCTGGAGGACATCATCGAGGAGATCATCGGCGAGTTCACCACGACCGCGCCGGTAAAATCGGAGATCGAACCCTGGGACAAGGACGGCAGCGCCCTGGTGGAGGGATCGAGCGTGCTGCGAGAGCTCAACCGCAAGCTCGGGCTCGCGCTGCCCCTGGGCGGCCCGAAAACGCTGAACGGCCTTATCCTCGAGCACCTGCGCGACATCCCCGAGGCGGGCGTCGCCCTCAAGATCGCCGAGGTGCCGATGGAGATCGTCCAGACCCAGGACCGCGTGATCAGGACGGTGCGGCTTTTCAGGCCGCGCGTGTCCGACCTCGCCAAGGCCGCCTAAAGGACCGTCCCGCCGGTTTCCGTGCGGGAGTGAGTCAAAAGTCTTTCGGGACCGCCAATTTATGCCTTACCTTCAATGCATTAGGGATACCTGAGACTTTACAAAGAGCCCGTGTCCATGCATCATCGTGTTCACAAGGAGGCCTGACTTCGCTCGAGAAAGTTGCAGTCTGCAGCAACGAATGAGGTAGAGAGGTCGCTATGGCAACCGCAGCAATAGCCCGAGGCAAGGACATCAATTTCGCCTGGGAAGGCAAGGACAAATCCGGCAAGGTCATGAGGGGCGAAATGCGCGCCCCCGGCGAAGCGATGGTGAACGCCACGCTGCGCCGCCAAGGAATCATCGTCACCAAGGTCAAAAAGCAGCGCGCCGGCCGCGGCGGGAGCGTGAGCGACAAGGACGTCACCCTGTTCACCCGCCAGCTCGCGACGATGATGAAGGCGGGCGTTCCGCTCCTGCAGTCTTTCGACATCGTCGGCAAGGGCCACGCCAATCCTGCGGTGGCGAGGCTGCTGATGGCCCTCAAGACCGACGTGGAAACCGGTTCCGCGCTCGCCGCGGCGTTCCGCAAGTATCCCCTGTACTTCGACGCCCTGTTCTGCAACCTGGTGGCCGCGGGCGAGCAAGCAGGTATTCTCGAAACCCTCCTCGACCGCCTGGCGAACTACAAGGAAAAAATCCTCGCCATAAAATCGAAGATCAAGTCTGCGCTGTTCTATCCGGTCGCGATCATCGTGGTCGCCTTCATCATCACCGCGGTGATCATGATCTTCGTGATCCCGTCGTTCAAGCAGGTGTTCACGAGCTTCGGCGCCGATCTCCCCGCCCCGACTCTGTTGGTGATGGCAATCTCGGACTTTTTCGTGAAGTACTGGTACATCATCTTCTCCGTCATCGGCGGAGGCGTGTGGGGCTTTCTCCACTTGTGGAAGCGTTCGGTGCCGGTCCAGATCTTCATGGACCGGCTGATGCTCAAGATTCCGGTCTTCGGAGACCTGGTCAAGAAATCCACGATCGCGCGCTGGACCCGGACGCTCTCCACCATGTTCGCGGCGGGCGTGCCCCTGGTGGAGGCGCTCGAGTCGGTCGGCGGCGCCTCGGGAAATTACGTCTACGTGCTGGCCACCAAGGAGATCCAGAAGAAGGTGAGCGGCGGAACGAGCCTTACGGCCTCGATGCAGGAAGCCAACGTCTTCCCCAACATGGTGATCCAGATGGTGTCGATCGGCGAGGAATCCGGCGCGCTCGACTCCATGCTCAGCAAGGTCGCGGATTTCTTCGAGGCCGAGGTCGACGACGCGGTGGAAGGGCTCTCCAGCCTGATGGAGCCGCTGATCATGGTGGTGCTCGGCGTCCTGATCGGCGGAATGGTGATCGCGATGTACCTGCCGATCTTCAAGATCGGCCAGGCGGTCTGACGGTCGTCTTGCGGCCTTGCCCCTTTCGGAAAGGGTTGCGGTCGGACCGCAACCCTTTTTGTTCGACCCGATGAGCGACATTCTCAAAACCGCCGCCCACCCGGCGGTGTTCCCCTGGCTGTGCCTCGCGCTCGGACTCGCGGTCGGCTCGTTTCTCAACGTCGTCATCCACCGCTTGCCGAAGATGATGGAGCGGGACTGGCTCGAACAGTGCGCGGAGCTCGCGCGTACGGAAGGTTCCCCCGTGCCCCCTCCCCAACCGAAACCCGAAACGTACAACCTGTTCGTCCCGCGCTCGCGCTGCCCCGCCTGCGGTCACGGTATCACCGCGGCGGAAAATATCCCGCTCTTTTCCTGGGTGACGTTGCGCGGACGCTGCTCGGCGTGCAAGGCGCGCATCGGCGCGCGCTACCCGCTCGTCGAGCTGCTCGGGGGGATCGCCGCGGCCTGGTCGGCGATGCGCTTCGGTTTCGGCCCCGCCGCGTTCGCCGCGATGGTGTTCGTGTGGTGCATCATCGCCGCGAGCTTCATCGATTTCGACACGCAGCTCCTGCCCGATTCGATCACCCTGCCGCTGCTGTGGCTGGGACTGCTCGTCAACGCGGGAGGCCTCTTTACCGATCTGCGTTCCGCCGTGATCGGCGCGGCCACCGGGTACCTCGCCCTGTGGAGCGTGTACTGGCTGTTCAAGCTCGCGACGGGCAAGGAAGGAATGGGGTTCGGCGACTTCAAGCTGCTTGCCGCGATCGGCGCATGGTGCGGCTGGCAGATGCTGCCGCTTGCGATTCTGCTGTCGTCTTTCATCGGAGCGGCCGTGGGGATCGCCCTCATGGTGTTCGCCCGGCACGGCCGCAGCGTGCCGATTCCGTTCGGGCCCTATCTGGGCGCCGCGGGGATCGTCGCGCTGTTCTGGGGGCCTCAGCTCACCCGCCAGTACCTCAGCCAGTTCATGTGAAGCCCTACACGGTCGGACTCACGGGCGGCATCGGCAGCGGCAAGAGCGCGGTCGCCGAGCTGTTCGCCAAGCTCGGGGTCGCCGTTGTCGACTCAGACGAGATCGCACACGAGCTCACGCGGCCCGGAGGCGCGGCGATAGGGCCGATACGCAGGGCCTTCGGCGCGAGCCTGATCGGCGCCGACGGCGCGCTCGATCGCGCCGGGATGCGCAAGCTCGCCTTCGGCGACGCCGCGGCGAAGAAAAAGCTCGAGGCGATCCTGCATCCGCTCATCCGCGAAGAGAGCGCGCGCCGCTGCGAACGCGCCGATAGCGCCTACGCGATCCTCGTGGTGCCGCTTCTCGTAGAGGGCGGAATCGATCGATCGCGCTTCGCGCGGGTGCTCGTCGTCGATTGCACCGAGGCCCAGCAGATCGAGCGAGTCATTCGGCGCAGCGGCCTCCCGGAGAGCGAAGTGCGCGATATCCTCGCGGCGCAGGCCACGCGCGAGCAACGTCTCGCTTTCGCCGACGACGTGATCGACAACAGCGGCGCACCGGAGGCGCTCGAGCGCCAAGTCTCGCGCCTGGATAGGCAATATCTCACGCTCGCTGCGAAATCCAAGACGACGTCATAGCGCCGCCCGTTGTCAATTCGGGGCGAATGGGCGAGAATCGCGCAAAGTTGCCCCAGGATCAACGACCTCCCCCTCGAGTCGCCGGCGCCACGGTGATCACCTACGAGTATCCGCTCAGCGAACGAATCCGGACGCTGCTGCGTCTCGAGGACCTGTTCGAGCGGGCCGGTCATTTTTTTTCCAAGGAAGATTCGCTCGCGCACCACGCCGCGCTCCTGACGCTGTTTGAAATTCTGGAAGTCGCCGGCCGCGCGGACCTCAAATCGGACCTGATGCAGGAACTCGAGCGCCAGAAGCAGGTCCTGCTCTCCTTGCGCAACAACCCTCAAATCGCCGAGAACGTGCTCCAGCAGGTGATTTCCGACATCGAGCATGCGAGCGCAGCGCTGTTCGCGATGACCGGCAAGATCGGCCAGTATCTTCGCGAGAACGAATGGCTGATGTCGATCAAGCAGCGCACCGGGATCCCCGGAGGGGCCTGCGAATTCGATTTGCCTTCGTACCATTTCTGGCTGCACCGCGAAAGCTCAAGGCGCGGAGCCGACCTGAGCGCCTGGTTTGCGCCGCTGCTTCCGATCCGCGACGCCTCGTCCATCGTCTTGAAGCTGCTGCGCGAAGGCGGCAAACCGGTGAAGCACGTCGCCCGCCAGGGCGCGTTCTCGCAGATGCTCGGCGGTAAGACGTCGCAGATGGTGCGCATTCGGCTCCCGCTCGACTCGCAGTTTCTTCCCGAAATCAGCGCCAACCGGTACGCGCTCAACGTCCGCTTCAGCACGTTCGGGGCCGAGCCGCGCCCGCGGATATCCGAGGCGGACGTCGAGTTCGAACTGACCTTCTGCACCCTGTGACCAAGGCCCGTTTTGTAAGCTGCCCGCGCTGCGGCGCGCAGGTGGCGTGGCTTGCGGAAAACCGTTACCGGCCGTTTTGTTCCGAGCGCTGCAAGCTGATCGATCTCGGCGATTGGGCGATGGAGAAGTACCGGGTACCGGACCGGGAGCAAGACAAGAACACCCCGGACACGAAAGGGGAGGACTGAAGATTTTCAGGATTTCCACGCTCCGCGCAGCATCGCGATGCCGTGGGCGCCGCAATTCAAGGCTTGCTCCAGATCGCGCGGCACGATCCCTCCCAGCGCGTACACGGGCACGGCTGCTCCCTTGGCGATCTCGCTGAATCGCTCCCACCCGAGCGGGACCGCGTGCGGGTGCGATGGCGTCGCGCGCACCGGCCCCAGCACGGCGAAATCGACCCCGAGCGCCTCCGCGAGCTGCAGCTCCTCGCTCGAGTGGCATGAGGCGCCGCACCAGGGAGATTCGGGCCGGGCAGCGACCGCGCGCAATTGTTTCGCGGTGAGATGCACGCCGTCGGCGCCGATCTCGCGCGCGAGCGCGGCGTCCGCGTTGACGAGAACCTTCGCGCCGTAAGCGCGCGCAAGGGCGACGGCGCGTCGCGCGAAGTCCTCGACCGCCCGTCGACTGAAGGCCTTTTCCCGCACCTGGATGAGCTTGAGGCCCTCGCGCAGTCGCGCCTCGAGCCGTGAAAGGAACGGCTCGACGCCAAGCTCGCCCGCGCGCGTAATGGCGTACTCCGCGGGCAGCAACAGGCTGCGCAGCACCGGACCGTTGGCCGGCAGGAGCGGCGCGAGGTCGATCGCATCCGGGCGCTGCCAGGCAATGGCCTGGTGTTCGAGCGCGCGCGGCTCCCCGCGCCAGGCGTGGACCCGGTAAAAATGCAGGCGCACTTTGGCGTGCGGATAGGTGAAGACCCGGGTGATCCAGGGATACGCGCGTTCGATCTCGATGCCGAGCTCCTCGCGGATCTCGCGCTTGAGCGCCTCGTCGACCGGCTCGCCCGGCTCGATTTTGCCGCCGGGAAACTCCCAGTAGCCCGAGTACACCTTGTCGCGGGGGCGCTGCGCAAGGAGCGCGGCGCCGTCGGAACGGATCAGCACCGCCGCGGCGACATCCACCAGGGCCGATAGGGTCTGCAAGATGCTAACGCTTTGTCTTGCCGTCGCCGGAACTGCGCCCGGCGTAGTCGCGCGCGAACTGCCAGGCCACGCGGCCGCTGCGCGATCCCCGCAGGAGCGCCCACTGCAACGCCTCCTGCCGGGCCCCGGGAATCTCCCCTTCGCGGCAGCCCATCTCGCGCAGCCAGTGGCTCACGATCTCGAGATAGTCGTCCTGGTCGAACGGATAGAAGGAAACCCACAGTCCGAAGCGTTCGGAAAGCGAGATCTTCTCCTCGACCGTCTCGCCGGGATGGATCTCCTCCCCGAGGTGCCTGGTCTCGAGATTTTCCTGCATGTACTCGGGCATGAGATGCCGCCGGTTGGAGGTCGCGTAGATGAGGAGATTCTCGGAAGTCGCGGCGATCGAGCCGTCGAGCACGACCTTGAGCGCCTTGTAGCCCGCGGCCTCCGAGAGCTCGAACGACAAGTCGTCGCAAAACAGAATGAAGCGCTCGGGCCGCCCCGCCACCTGGTCGACGATATCGGGAAGATCGATGAGATCGTGCTTTTCCACCTCGATCAGGCGCAGGCCCCGGCGATGGAACTTGTCGAGAACCGCCTTCACGAGCGAGGACTTTCCGGTGCCGCGGGCCCCGGTCAGGAGCGCGTTGTTGGCGGTTCGGCCCTCGACGAACTGGAGGGTGTTCTGTTCGATCAGCGCCTTCTGGCTGTCGATGCCGTGGAGGTCCGACAGGCGGATGCAGTGCACGTTGGCGACGGGCTGGATAAATCCGCGGCGCGAGGTCTTGCGCCAGCGGAAAGCGACGCTCGCCTTCCAATCCACCGGACTGGAGGCGGGTGCAAGCAGCGCCTCCACGCGCTCGAGCAGCGCTTCGCCGCGCTTGATCAGCCGTTCGAGTTCCGACATGGCCCCTAAGTCCTGTATTCGGAGTTGATGGTAACGTAATCGTGCGATAGGTCGCAGGTCCACACCTCTGTCGCCATATTCCCGCGGTTGAGCACGACGCGCACCGTGATCTCGCTTTTTCGCATCACGCGCTGTCCGTCCTCCTCGCGGTAGCCCGGGGCGCGGCCGCCCTCTCTGGACACCGACACGTCGTCGAGGTAGAGCTCGACGCGGCCGACGTCGAGATCGCGGATCCTGGCGTTGCCGACGGCGGCGAGGATCCGCCCCAGATTCGGGTCGGAGGCGAAGAACGCGGTCTTCACAAGCGGCGAGTGCGCGATCGCGTAGGCAACGCCCGCGCATTCCGCCTCGTCTCTGCCTTTTTCCACGCGGACGGTGACGAATTTGGTCGCGCCTTCGCCGTCGCGCACAATCGCCTGTGCAAGCCACTGCGAAACTTCGACCACCGCATCGCGCAATGCCGCGAATCCCGGATGATGGGCGTCGCCGATCGTCGGCCCTCCGCCGGCGCCGGTCGCGATCAGCATGAAGGAATCGTTGGTCGAAGTGTCGCCGTCGATGCTGATGCGGTTGAACGAGCGCGCCGCGGCGTGGGCGACAAGGTGCTGCAGCGCTTCCAGGGAGACCGCGGCGTCCGTGGCGACGAATCCGAGCATGGTGGCCATGTCGGGGCGGATCATGCCCGCGCCCTTGGCGATACCCGTGACCGTCACCCCTAGGCTTTCCAGCCGTGCGCGTTGCGATCGCGCCTTGGGCACGGTGTCGGTCGTCATGATCGTTTCGGCCGCCCGCGCCCAATTGTCCTCGCACAGGTCGGCGACGCACGCCGGCAGGCCGGCGACAATGCGTTCCAGCGGCAGCGGCTCCATGATCACGCCGGTCGAAAACGGCAGCACCTGCCGGGAATCGCAGCCGAGCAGCCGCGCCGCTTCGCCGCAGCTCGCCTTTGCGCGGGCGAGCCCCTCTTTCCCGGTGCCGGCGTTGGCGTTTCCGGTGTTGACGATGAATGCCCGGAGAGACCTGCCGGAGGCGAGGTGCTCCTTCGCCACCTGCACCGGCGCGGCGCAAAAGCGGTTTTGCGTGAATGCGCCCGCCACCCGCGTCCCTTCCGCGAGGGTCATGAGAAGCAGATCTTTGCGCCCGGCTTTTCTGATCCCCGCCTCGGCGACGCCCAGCTTCACGCCCTTGACGGGAAGGAGATCCTCCGGTCTCGGAGGACTTAGGTTGACTGCCATGCCCCCGCTAACTCAGCTTCCCGTGACAATGCTTGTATTTCTTTCCCGATCCGCAGGGACAAGGATCGTTGCGGCCGATCTTGCCCATTTGCCGCACGAAAGGCGCCGGCTTGGACGCGGGCGGCGCATCGGCGCCGGCTCCGGCAAGCGCCTCTTCGTATCCGGCGTGCTGGTACTGCACGTTTTCGACAGCCGGAGCCTGGACCTTTTCCGCCTGCTCGACCTGCTCCCGAGTCTGCAGCTCGACCGTCATCAGGGTGCGCGTGACCTCGAGCTTGACCGTCTCCACGAGGTTGCCGAACAGCTCGAACGCCTCGCGCTTGTATTCCTGCTTCGGGTTCTTCTGGGCGTAACCGCGCAGGTGTATGCCCTGGCGCAGGTGGTCGAGCGCCGCGAGGTGCTCGCGCCAATGATTGTCGAGCGCCGACAGGAGCACGAAGCGCTCGAATTGGTGCACGGCGTCGACCGGTGCGCTTCCCATCTTGCGGCGATAAGCGTCGTGCGCTCCCTCGATGGCGCGCTTGAGGAGAGCACCGTCGTCGAGGCCCGCGTCGCTCTCGAGCCATTTCGACAGAGGCAGCTCGAGCTGGAGCTCGGAGGCATAGGCCTTTTCGAGGCCCGCCACATCCCATTGCTCCTCCATGCTTTCTTCCGGAATGTACGCGCGGAATATGTCGGTGGCCACGCCCTCGCGCAGCGCCGCGATCTGGTCCGAGACGTCCTGCGACTCGAGAATGGTGTTTCTCAGGTGATAGATCTCGCGCCGCTGGTCGTTGGCGACGTTGTCGTACTCGAGCAGTTGCTTGCGAATGTCGAAGTTGTGCGCTTCGACCTTGCGCTGCGCGCTCTCGATCGAGCGGGTGACCAGGCTGTGCTCGATCGGCTCGCCTTCGGGCATCCCCAGGCGCTGCATGATGGCGTTGACCCGCTCGCCGGCGAAGATCCGCAGCAACGGGTCTTCGAGCGAGAGGTAAAAACGCGAGGAGCCCGGGTCGCCCTGCCGGCCCGAACGGCCGCGCAACTGGTTGTCGATGCGCCGGGACTCGTGCCGCTCGGTGCCGATGATGTGCAGCCCTCCGGCGGCGATGACCTCGTTGTGCCGGACCTGCCACTCCTTGCGCAGGTCGACGATGCGGCGCTCTTTCTCCGCCGCGTCGAGATCCTCCATATCGCGCACGACGTCGACCTGCTTCTCGACGTTTCCGCCCAGCACGATGTCGGTGCCTCGGCCGGCCATGTTGGTCGCGATGGTGACCATCTTCGGGCGCCCGGCCTGCGCGACGATCTCGGCCTCGCGCGCGTGCTGCTTCGCGTTCAGGACCTGGTGCGAGAGCTTGTCCTTCTGCAGCATCCCGGAAAGCAGCTCGGAGTTCTCTATCGAGGTCGTGCCGACCAGTACCGGCTGGCCGCGTTCGTAGCAATCCTGAATGTCGCCGATGATCGCCTTGTACTTCTCGCCGGCGGTGCGAAACACCTGGTCGTTCCGGTCGGCGCGGATCATGGGCATGTGCGTCGGGACGACCACGACTTCGAGCCCGTAGATTTCCTGGAATTCGTAGGCCTCGGTGTCGGCCGTGCCGGTCATGCCCGCGAGCTTGCGGTACATGCGGAAGTAGTTTTGGAAGGTGATCGAGGCGAGCGTCTGGTTCTCGCTCTGGATCTGGACGTTTTCCTTCGCCTCGATCGCCTGGTGCAGTCCGTCGGACCAGCGTCGCCCCGGCATGAGCCGGCCGGTGAACTCGTCGACGATGATCACCTCGCCGTCCTGGACCACGTAGTGCCGGTCGCGGAAGAAGAGGTTGTGGGCCCGGAGCGCCGCGTTGAGATGGTGCATCAGGTTGACGTACGCCGGCTCGTAGAGGCTGCGCCCTTCGGGCAGCAATCCCGCGTGGGCGAGGGACTTCTCGGCGTGCTCATGCCCGTCTTCGGAGAGCAGCACCGTGTGGTTTTTCTCGTCGACGTGGAAGTCCCCCGGCGCGCCCTCCTTTTCCTGGCGCTTGAGCAGCGGCGCCACCTCGTCCATGCGTGTGTAAATCTCGGTGCGGTCCTCGGCCTGGCCAGAGATGATGAGCGGGGTGCGGGCCTCGTCGATGAGAATCGAGTCGACCTCGTCGACGATCGCGTAGTTGAGCCCCTTCTGGAAGCGGTCGCCGACCTGCATCGCCATGTTGTCGCGCAGGTAGTCGAAGCCGAACTCGTTGTTGGTGCCGTAGGTGATGTCGGCGGCGTAGGCGGACTGCTTGTCCGCGTGCGGCATCTGGGTCAGGATCACTCCGACCGAGAGCCCGAGGAACTTGTAGACCTTCCCCATCCACTCGGCGTCGCGGCTTGCGAGGTAATCGTTGACCGTGACGATGTGGACGCCGCGGCCGCTCAGAGCGTTGAGATACGCGGGGAGGGTCGCGACCAGGGTCTTGCCCTCGCCGGTGCGCATCTCCGAGATCTTGCCGTCGTGCAGGACCATCCCGCCGACCAGCTGCACGTCGAAGTGGCGCATGTTGAGCACGCGCTTCGCCGCCTCGCGCACCACGGCGAAGGATTCGGGCAGGAGCTCGGCGAGCGCCGCTTTCTCCGCCGCGTCGCGCTCTTCTTCGGCGACGTCCTCGATCCGTTTCGCAAATCGCTCTTTCAGTTCGAGCGTCTTCGCCCCCAGGGCGAGATCCGAGAGCGCCGCCATCGACGGCTCGAGCTTGTTGATGTCGCGCACCGACTTGCCGTAGTGCTTCAGCAGCCGGTCATTGCGGCTGCCGAAGACCGCCTTCAATACGCGGGAAATCATCGAGGAATGACGGCCGTGGCGTGCAAAAGTTTGAAGTTTATCACGCCCGAACAGCGCTTCCTGCGGCACGGGCGGGAAGGAGCGCGGGGACCCGCGCTATGAATACCGACTGCGGTAGGAGCGGCGCTAGCGCGTCGAGGCCTGCAGAAACCGGATCGGGTTCTGTGAGACGCCCCTGTAGCGGACTTCGAAGTGCAGATGCGGACCGGTGGCGCGGCCGGTCGAGCCGGATTCCGCCACCTTGCTTCCGCGCTGGACAACGTCGCCTTCCTTGACGAGAAGCCTCGAGCAATGCGCGTAGCGAGTGGTGAAATCGTTGCCGTGGTCGATCTCGACCATGTTGCCGTACTGGTAATGGGACCCGGCGTAGGTCACGACGCCGCCCGCCGCTGCGAAAACCGGGGTGCCGGAGTCGACGACGAAATCCACGCCTTCGTGCATGGCGAGCATGCCGTTGAAAGGATCGATGCGCCAACCGAAGCTGGAGGCGCTCCAGCCGCCGTCCACCGGAGGAATCGTCGGCATGAGCTTCTTCTTCACCTTGGCGTCGAACAGCTGCGACTCGAGGATCCCGAGTGAGTCGCTGCGGTTTTCCATCTGTCTGGAAAGCTGGTCCAGCTGCCGGTTGAATTCCGGGATCGAGAGACCCTGCGGCGGGATGCTCGACACCGCACCGCCGCGGCCGGGGGGTTCGTTGAAGCGGAATTCCCCGGGCTTGAGCCCCGCCAGTGCGGAGAGGCGTTCCCCCAACGCGTCAAGCCGCATAAGCTGCGCCTGCATCTGGCCGAGTTTCACCGCCATCGCGTTGAGGTTTTCCCGCAGGAATTCTTCCGTCTTGCGCCGTTGCGCCTCCTGGGCCGACAAGACCAGCGAATCGAGCAGCGGGAGCTTGAACTCGGCGGCGTGGCGCACCGTGATCCAAAACAGGCCGAGCGTGAGGCTGAAAACGAGCAGCGCCATGAATACGGTGCCGGCGACCAAATGCCCATTGGTCAAGGTCAAAGACCTTGCCTTGGCCAATCTGCTCGAAACCAGAATAATATGCACGCCGCCCCTCTTCATGCATTCCCAGAACATGCATCCGAAAAACCCGTGCGCCTTCTTGAACCAGCCCGACGGCATCGCTTCGCTCATGCCGCAGGCCAGGCGCCTGATCGAGTTGCGCGGAATTCTCTCCGCCGTGCTGCCGCCATCCCTGGCGCGATCGTGCTCGATCGCCAACTACAAGCGGGGAAAAGTCGTTATTTTTGCCGCCAGCAGCGCCGTTGCCGCCAAGCTGAAACTCATGCGTCCGACGCTGGTGGAGCAACTTTCGCAACGAGGGGTCGAGGTTACCGGATTGGAGGTGCGTGTGCAAGCCCTCGATCATGAGCGCCAAGTCTTTGAAAAATATTCGAAAATGAGTGTGGAAGCCGCTGCCAAGGTCGCCGAGCTGTGCGAGCAACTCCCTGATTCAGAACTGAAAAGCGCGCTGGGAAGGATCGCGCGCCGGCACCGCAAATAAAATCCAAACTAAACAGACACAAATGCACGTTTCGGGCGCGAGAAGCCCGAGCGTTATCGGGTGCGGGCCTGTGATATGCCGATCAGCTGGCGGGCAGAGCAAATAGACGCGAGAGGGCCGCCGGCGCGTCCTCCTCGCGCTCGAAGGTGACCCATTCCCAGGCATCCTTCGAGGCAAGCGCCGCCCGCAGCAGTCGGTTGTTCAGGGCATGCCCGGATTTGTGGGCGGAAAAGGCGCCGATCAGAGGATGCCCGATCAGGTACAGAT
>WNFX01005240.1_pt1 | contig 14192 bp, 17 predicted proteins | sample 5400111 | NCBI WGS metagenome assembly WNFX01 (sample SAMN13153363, study PRJNA577476) | soil metagenome | isolation source: 40 cm soil or saprolite under grassland replicate 1 | place: USA:California | collected 2016-06-15 | reverse complement strand
TCCCGACCTGGCTGCTGCGGCCGATCCCGTACCTCCACACGATCATGACCACCTCGATGCGCGTCTCCAACGCCAAGGCCAGGCGCGAGCTGGGCTGGGCTCCGGCGGTGTCGACCTACCGCGAGGGCATCCCGCTGGTTGCGCAGGCGAGCCGCTGAAGGGTCGCTGTCAGGGGCGCCAGTACGCTTTCGCCTGCTGGAGTGCCTCGACGATGCCGCGCGCCGCGCCGGTGACCTACCGCCGGGCGGGGAGATCATCGAGAATCGGCGTCCCTACCGGTCCGTAACGGGTTGCGCCGGCTCGCCGGACCGTCTCGACAACAGGCCGGTCACCGAGAACCACCCAGAACTGCCTGGCCCCCGGCATGTCGGTGAGAACCTGCGGGAAGCGGTTGACCCGGGACCCTGACCGGGCAGGCCATCGATGTCGGCCGGCTGACGCAGTGAGTTGCCGTGTTCACCGCCGACGTCGTCGTCGGGATCGTGCTCGCCGCCATGCTCGCCGGCTCGGCCATGGCCGACTTCGTCGGCTACCAGCAGGTCGCCGTTCTCATGGCCCGGACCGGTGTGCCGGAATCATGGATGACCACGCTGGGCGCCCTCAAGGCCGCCGGTGCGGTCGGACTGCTGACCGGCATCGGTGTGCCGCTGATCGGTACCGCGGCCGCGGTCGGTGTCGTCCTGTTCTTCATCGGCGCCGTCGCCACGCACGTCCGCGCCCACCTGTACGGGGTGTGGATCGTCTTTCCAGTTGTGTTCCTGCTGATGGCCGTGGCCGCGCTGGTACTGAGGCTCGCCTCAACCTGACATCGGCGAGGTCATCCCCGGTACCGGGTCGGATGGTTCGCTTCCTTTCAGCCGGGCCGAACCGAGTATTACGCGAACCGTGCAGAGCCCGGTTTCCGAGGCGCCCCGATACGGCTGTAAGCACCGAGGGAGTCGCGGCCAGGCCCCGCGCAGCCGCCCGCGCACTTCTCCGCCCACCCCTGCGCGCAGCCATGACCTCGCCACCCGTAGCGAGCAGAAGCAGGTGCACGCGCGCGGGTTCACCCCGCTCGAGCGCTTAGCGTTCGCGCAGCGGCGGGAGCCAGCCGCTTGCAGCTTCCTCGCGCCCATATTCGTCGGAGCACACCGGGGGAGCTTTGCGCACGCGTCTTCGATCGCGGCCTTCAACCGATCGGGTGTCCGGGTCGCGATGACCCAGAACGTCGTCTCGAGCGACGGCGTCTTCGCGACCGTGGCTGGAGCACGCTCCATCTGCCGCCCACAAGTGCGAAGGACGTCGCCGAGCCGGTCAGGGGTCAGTAGTCGTTCTTGAAGTCGAAGTAGGAACCGCGAATGGTTCCGGCCAGCTTCGACTTCTGCCTCGCGAACTTGAACCGCGAGGCGAGCTCCGCGGGGACTTCCATCCCTTCGGAGAGCTTGAACCCGACCGCCCGCTTGTTGGGGTCGTCGACGGTGTACATGACGTTGATCGACAGACCGCTCTCGTAGAAGACGTAGGCCATTCGGATGTTCTCGATCTGGAAGGCCGAAGCCTCGATAGGGCGAGACAAGACGACGATGTCGCGCTCTTCCTTGAGGATCCGGTGTACCCAGTCGATGGTCGCCTTGGCGTTGCTCGCAGGCTCCACCGTGAAGACGTGGTCGTACTTGTTCTTGAAGTGCGACGACTCCAGACCGACGGTCGACACAGTGTTGAAATCCACGGCGTAGGGCATATCGCTAGCGCAGCTCCTGGATGCGGATCAGATTCCCTGCCGGGTCGCGGAAGGCGCGGTCCCGGATTCCGTACGGCTGCTCGGTCGGCTCCTGGACGACCTCGGCGTCGCCGGCCTGCAGCCGCTCGAAGGTCCCGTCGAGGTCCTTGGTCGCCAGGTTGATGCTCGCGTAGGTTCCCTTGGCCATCATCTCGGCGATGGTCCGCCGCTCGTCCTCGGTGATGCCCGGTGTAGCGGCCGGCGGGTACAAGACGATGGCGGTATCGGGCTGGCCGGCGGGGCCGACGGTGATCCAGTGCATCCCGCCGTACTCGACGTCGTTGCGGACCTCGAAGCCGAGGGTGTCGCGATAGAAGGCGAGGGATGCGCCCGGATCGTCGTGCGGAAGCATGCTCGAGTGAATCGTGATGTCCATGGCGGTCATGCTAGGTGCGCACCTCGACCGGCGCTTCTCGATTCCTGATCGGTCTGGTCGCCTGCTTCGCCACACACGGCGGTATCCCCGCGATCGCCCCCGCAGCCTGGCGCCGGTAGGCAGTCGCCGGGACGCCGACCAGCTCGGTGAAGCGGGTGCTGAAGGTGCCGAGCGACGAGCAGCCGACGGCGAAACAAACCTCGGTGACGCTCAGATCGCCGCGTCGCAACAGCGCCATCGCGCGCTCGATCCGCCGTGTCATTAGACAGCTGTAGGGTGACTCGCCGTAGGCGACCCGGAACTCGCGGCTGAAGTGGCCGGCGGACATGTGCGCGCCACGAGCCAGCGCCTCAACGTCCAGCGGACGGGCGTACTCCCGGTCAATGCGGTCGCGGACACGGCGCAGACGCGCGAGATCACGCAGATGCTCCGCTGAGCGAGGCTGCCTGTCACCTCCGAGATCGTGCCATACGCCCTACTCAGAGTAAGCTTCGGCTCAGGTCTCGAGCTGCGTGGGCCCGTATCGGCCGCTGATCGACGAGTGGCTGCGCGCTGATCGGGAGGCGCCGCCAAACAGCGTCACACGGCGAAGCGGATCTGGCAGCGGCTCGTTGACGAGCACGGGGTCGAGGTGTCGGAGCGGCAGGTGCGCCGCTACGTCCACCGCGCCGGCGCGAGCTGGGCGAGCCGGTGGACGAGGTGTTCGTGCCGCAGGTGCACGAGCCCGGTGTCGAGGCGGAGGTCGACTGGGGCGAGGCGGTCGTCGAGATCGCCGGCCAGCGGCGCAACGTCTACGGCTCCGCTCCGGAACGGCAGCGCGGCGCACCATCAGCTATCACTCAAAAGACAGGAAACCCGACGGCGGGTGGGGCCACTTCAGGCGTCCGCGCCGGGCCCAGTGCAAGCGGCCGCAACGAAGAAGTAAGCGTCTCGTAAGTGTTCGCGTGGGGCTGTAACGATCAGGCCCTGAAATCGGCATATGTATGGTGGAAGGGACGAAAGGCGTCCCTCTCGCCTGTTGGTGCTTGTGGCTCCTCCGCAGGCGCGCCGACAACGAATTGCGAGAAGCTGATGCTGTGCCGGATGGCAGCGAGGTTCTGCCGCTGCCACCCCGCGACAATCGATGACGGTGAGATCAGGCTCGGCCCGATCAGGCTTGAGCCGCTCACTGCTGGCGAAGAGGCGGAGGTGGTGGGGCTGCTGGAGCAATTGTCAATACCTGTGGACGGGATGTTCGATGTTTGGTGTGGCCGTGTCGCTGCGGGTCGCTCGTTGGGGTTGATCGTTTAGGTGTGTCCCGGCGAGTGGTGCACTCTCACGGAGCCGAACTCCAGCGCCTGCTCCAACACGTTGCCGAAGCGCGAGTACGTTTCCAACGCCGAGAGTTGTTCGTCATCGGGATTCAGTGGGTAGGAGCGAAGACGCCCGTCGCCGCCGAGGAAGAAGGTCTTGGAGCAGTGTTCCAGGACCGCCTTGACGAACTCCTCCGGTAGTTCGGAGTCCAACTTTTCCCGGTCCTGGCTGGCGACCAACTCGTTGCGGCTGCGGTACCAGATCTCGAATTGACTCCATGACGGGTGCTCGGCGGCGGTCCGCGCAACCAACTCGGGCTGTGCTCGGCAGACGGATGTAAGCTCCCAGAACTTCACTCGCGCGTCCTTACCCAGGCGGCGGTCGAACAGTTCGTCCCAACGGTACGGCGACAAGATCTCGATTACGGAGGGTTAGGCCGCTACGGTCGCGGTGGCGGGGGTTGGGCGTTCGACGAGCTTGCCGTGTTCGAAGCGGGCGCCGGCACGGACCAGGGCGACGAGGTGGGGTGCGTTGACCGCGCGCCAGCGGGCCTGGGCGGCCTCGATGAGCTTGAAGGCCATCGCGAGGCCGGCCGCCTTGGATCCAGGACCCTTGGTGACCTTCGTGCGGTGGCGCACGGTGGCGAAGGTCGACTCGATATCGGGTTCGTGGTGCGCAGATGTACCCAGTGCTCGGCCGGGAAGTCGTAGAAGGCCAGCAATTCATCCAGATCATTGGTGACCTTGGCGACGGCCTTGCCGAACTTGGCGCCGTAGGCCAGCCTGAACGCCGCCACGGCGCGGCGGGCGTGCTCACGGTCCTCGGCGTTCCAGATCTCGGCCAGGGCCCGCTTTGCGCCGGGGTGCGCGGACTTGGGCAGCGCCGAGAGCACGTTTGCGAGCGACGAGTCCCGCACGGTCAACGGCTCGTAGTACGCGAAGTCGCGCGCCTTCTGCTCGGGCGTGAACGCGTCGGCGCGCTTGTACAGCGCGAGCACCAGGTCCGCCTGCTTGACAACCTGCTTGCGGTAGAGGTCGAAGTACGGAAAGTGCAGCAGCAACGGGTACTGGTCGGGCCGGGTTTGCGCGAAGTCCCACACCTCGTGCTGGGTGAAGTTCTCGTCCTGTGGGTGGATGCCGTACCGCTCGTCGTAGGGCACGGTCATCGCCTCGGCTGCGTGCTGCCAGGCCGCGATCTCGGCGTCGTCGACCCCCAGCCGGGCCGCCTGGTAGGGGTGGCGTTTGGCGGCTGCCACGGCGCCTAGCAGGTTCCGCTGCGCCATCAGGTTGGTGTACACGTTGTTGTCGACGACCGCGCTGTACTCGTCGGGCCCGGTCACCCCGTCGATACGGAACCCGTCGTGCGGGTGGTGGAAGCCGAGCGATATCCACAGGCGGGCCGTGTGCACGAGCAAGCTCAACCCCACTTGGCGGTCGAACGTGTCGTCGCCGGTCGCCTGCACCAGGCGGATGGCCGCGTCGGCGATGTCGGCGTTGACATGGAACGCGGCGGTGCCGGCCGGCCAGTACCCGGAGCACTCCACGCCGTTGATCGTGCGCCACGGGAACGCCGCGCCGTGCAGGCCGAGCTGCCGGGCCCGGTGCACCGCGGTGGGGATCGTGACGTGACGCCAGCGCAGGGCGTCCGGGGCGGCGTGCGGAGCGGTGTACGTGAGCACCGGCAGCACGTACGACTCGGTGTCCCAGAAGGCGTGCCCGTCCTAGCCCGGCCCGGTGAGCCCCTTGGCCGGGATGGGGCGGCGCTCGGCCCGGGCGCTGGCCTGCAGCACCGCGAACAGCGCGAACCGTACCGCCTGCTGCACCTCGGGGTCGCCGTCGAGGTCGACATCGGCGCGTGCCCAGTAGTCATCGAGGTACTCGCGCTGCTCCGCCGCCAACCCGTCCTAGCCGGTCGCCCGCGCGAGCGTGAGCGCGGCCTCCACCTGCGCCGCGATGGCTGGAATCGACCGCCGGCCGGACCAGCCGTACGCCAGGAACGTCACTACGCGCAGGGCCTCGCCCTCAGCCAAGCCGGCGGTGACGGTGAAGCGGGCGTAGACGGAGTCGCCTTCGATGCCGGTCCACACGCCGGCCGGCCCGTCCACCACGTGGTCCATCGCCGCGCCGACCCGCCGCCCGCTGCGCCGGGTGCTGTGCACGAGGATCGCTTCGGCGTCATGGGCGCCGTGTATCTCGGGATGCAGCGGCGCGTCGAGCACCGCCGCGGCTCGCGGATCGTCGAAGATCGTCGGCAGCTGCTCATTGGCGACCAGCTCCGACTGGACCACGACATGCAATGGGCGGTTGATCGGTCGTACCTCGTACAGGATCGCGGCGGCCGCGTTGGGTGAACGACACCAGCCGGGTCGAGCACACCTCGACGTCGTCGCCCGAGGGCGAGGTCCAGACCGCATTACGCCGCAGCACGCCGTCGCGCAGCGACAAGACCCGTTCGTGCGAGCGAAGCTCGCCGGAGCGCACATCGAACGGCTCGTCCTCGACCAGCAGCCGGATCAGCTTGCCGTTGGTGACGTTGATGACCGTCTGACCAACCGGCGGAAAACCGTAGCCGGCCTCCGTATAGGGCAGCGGGCGGTCTTCGTACACCGAGTTGAGGTAGGTGCCCGGCAGCCCGTGCGGCTCGCCCTCGTCGAGGTTGCCACGCAGCCCGATGTGCCCGTTGGACAGCGCGAACACCGACTCGGTCTGGGCAGGACGTCGAGGTCGATGCTCGTTTCGCGGATCGCCCAGGGCTCGACGGCAAACGCCGGATGCGTGATCATGACTTGGCCAGGAGGTTGTCGAGGTCGGCCACCACCGCATCGGCCCCGTGCCGGCGTAGGTGCTCGGCCTGGCCGATCCGGTCCACGCCGACGACGTACCCGAAGTTGCCGGCGCGGCCAGCGGCGACCCCCGCGAGCGCGTCCTCGAACACAGCCGCGGCGGCCGGCTCGACGCCGAGCCTTCGGGCAGCGGCCACGAACGTGTCGGGCGCCGGTTTGCCGCGCAGCCCTTCCTGCCCGGTGACGATGCCGTCGACGCGCACCTCCCACGAGGTCGTCGATGCCGGCCGCGCGCAGGATCTCGGCGCAGTAGATGCTGGAGGACACCACCGCCCGCCGTAGCCCGGCGTCGCACGCGGCATGCAGGTAGCGCACCGAGCCCTCATAGGGCTTGACCCCGTCGCGATGTACCCGCTTCAGGAACACCGAGTCCTTGCGAGCGCTCAGCCCGTGGATGGCCTCCGTATCCGGCGGGTCGTCCGGATCGCCCTCCGGCAGCGTGATGCGGCGCGACGCGAGGAACGACCGGCGACGTACTCGTCGTAGTCAGCGACCGGGTCGAACGGCACGAACGGCTCGCCGGTGCGTTCCCCACGATGACGCAGGAAGTCATCGAACACTTCCTTCCAGGCCACCGCGTGCACCGCGGCAGTCGGCGTCAGGACGCCGTCGAGATCGAACAGGCAGGCGCGGATGGCGTCGCGCAGCCCAAGCACAGTCAAACGCTAGCTCCCCGCGATGCGGGCTTGCGGCCCGGCGTCCGAAGCGGCCGCTCCTTGCGGAGGGCGGGCCGCTGCCGTATTAGCCGACGGGTGGACGAAGGCGTGCCAGGTCGCTGCCGAATCCAACGACCAAGTCCCCGTTGCTGGTCACGGTCATGGTGTTTGGCCTGGTTGGTAGCAGCACCGGGGGACACAGATCGCGACCTGTCTCCATATCGGTCAGCGAGACGGTGCCGTCTGCGCGGCCGATGTAGACAGCGGGCCACGCTCGCCCCGCCGCCGTGGTGACCTCTGTCGAATTGCGGATGTCCGGCCCGATCCGGCTGCCGGAGATATCCCAGACGCGGACCGTATTCGGTCTGGTGGGTTCGTAGTCGTAGTGCGCGGCGACGACATGCGGGCCGACGATGTCCAGGACGACGTCATCGCCGGCCTCGGGGACGATGATTGGCGACGCCGCCAGATCGTCCAAAGTGTACAGTGTCATGGGTTGGCTGTAGGAGGTCAGCGCCGCGAACACCCTGCCCTCGACGGTTCCTATCGCGAACCCGGTGACCTTGGATGAGACTCCGGTCATGGTCTCGGCAAGAAGGGCGCCATCGGTGGGTCGCCAGATCTTGAGCATGTTTCCTGGGCCGAACGTTACCAGGGCTTCGCCGCCCGCCAGGTCTACGCGCGAGAGCCAGTGCAGATAGGTGTGGTGCGCATAGATCGGCGGTCCGTACTGCTCGCCGGTGGCCATGTTCCATCGCCGCAGATTGCCGTCGCTGACGTATCTCGAACCGGCACCTTGCGCCGCGACGACATCGTGGCCGTCGAACCACGCCGCAAGCGCGCGCGTGCTCTCGATACCGGTTGCCAGCGGCGCGGTCACCAGGTGCCCATCTGTGCCGTGCCGCGCCGCGATCGTCCCACCCTCGTCAGCGCTGACCACCACGTCGGCGGGCTCTGCCAGGACGACTCGGCAGACACGCTCGTCGTGGCCGGGTGCGCGGACGACAGGCACGTCGAGGTTCCACAGGGCCACCACGCCGTCGTAGTCCGACCCCGTGAGCAGCAGGTCACGGTCCTGCCATCTGACTGCTTGTACCAGGGAGCCTGCGACCGGCCCTGCGAGTGTCGGCTTCTCCTGTCGGGATGTGCCGAGGTTCCACAGGTGCACCCGCCACGGCGTGGGCACCGCCAGCGTCCCTGACACCGCTGCCAGTTTGGGATGAGGCGATGACGTACCCCACATCTTCATCAGCCCGTCCGGGCGGCGGTTGACATGGGCGGTGATCGGGACGCTGATCACGTTACCGGTCGCCAGGTCGAACGTGACAATCAGGTGGGCCTCGTCCACCACCGTCACACAATCCCGGCCGCCCACAGTGGACAGCGCAACACTGCGGACCCTCATCAATTCCTGCCGTACCCGCAGGCTCGACAACCCGCCACCGTCCAGATCCCATAGCGACAGGCCATCGCCACCCATCAACAGAACATGCCGCCCATCGGCCAGCCGGCCGCCATCCAACGAGCACGCCCGAGCCGCAGCCGGCACAGCGAGCCGCTCGCCGGTCGGCAGCGACCAGCGTTGGACGCGGCAATGCGAATCCGAGGTCACCACGTGCGCCCGGCGGCCGGACTCCGCGACGTACAGTTCATCCAGGTCATCGTCGCCCGTGTCCACCGTCCGGCGTAGCGACGAATCCACGACGCCCCAGATCCGCAACCACCCACCGTCGTGCCCCGACACCAGCACGGGATCCTCGGCCATCGTCGCAAACGACAGGCACCGGACCGGCTCGTCGCACGGCAACTCGCGCGACTGCCCGGACAGTACGTCCCACACTCGCAGCCGATAGCTCGACTCGCCCACGCGGGAGCCGCGTTCGTGGGAGCCGACGGCGAGCAGCGGCCGCTGTCCAAGCACCCCGAAGGCCATTGCAGTCACCGGCCCGACATGCACCTTCAGATGAAGTCTCGGATCAAGATCCGTACCGGTCGCCCAATCCACCCGCCAGAGCGCGGCGCCGGGATCCGAACCGGCCAGTTGTTCTGCCACGTCAACAGCGCCAAGACGCAATGCGTCGAGGTACGACAATTGGCCCCGATCAACGTCGCTCAATCCCGGTCGCCCTGATGCAGACCCGCACGCAAGGATTGAATCCAACCGCCGATCCTCCCCGCCCGACAAGCCCCGCAGCGACCGCTCGTCCCACCACGCCGGACGGAGCAACCCGCTGTCAAGCAACGACGCTACCATTTTGGAGCATAGTAATTCCATGCATCCTTAAGCGGTGCCGGTAGCCCGTGTCTCGCAAACGCGAGGAAGCGCACAGCTCCAGCTCCGGAACCGAAGCACCCGGATAGACTGGACATGCGCCGCCCTCCTTCAGTTCCCCGCCGTTAGCGCTTCAGAATTCGCGAACCCACGAGCTTCGCGTCAAAAGGGCTCGTGGGTCGGCCTACGCGGGCGTGGAGATGGCCGAGGCTCGGCGGGTCATCGCGCCGGGGATGCCCGGTCGAACCCACCCCGACAACGGCGTCCGCGACGCTTCCACCGCCAGCACCAGCTCCATCCCCTCAACGACGAGGCGAAGCCATCCGCGTCGGCCGTGCTCGCTGCTGCATTCTGATCCACAACTGGAGGAATAGCGCAGGTCCCGAATACATGCTCGCCACCGGTTCACTGCGGCCAACGCTGCGACCTGCAGCTCCCGCCGGTGCCCACGCTGCCGCAGCGGCGGCCGTTCGCCGTGCTGGTCTCCGAGGCCATCGAGTACCAGGGTTGGGTCCGCGCCCGGACGTCTGGCCGGCCACTCCAGCGTGGCCCGAGTCCACGACGGGCGGTGAGTGCCCAACGGCCCGCCTGGCCGGGACGAAAGGCCCGGTGCGCTCACCGCAACCGGCCCGTGCCGGCGACCCCGCTTCGTATCCGCGTAGCGGCCGCGGCGGGTTCGCGACAACACAGGACGTGGCAAGCCCCGCGAATAGGCCACCGCGCCGAGGCGCCGCCAGGACAACATCGAGACCCCGTCCAGCTACGGTGCCGCTTCCGTTTGCGGAGTTGGACAATGGCCAGGGCCGTCGGGATCCACGCACCTCAGGAGATCGCGTGGCAGGATGGCGTAGCCCAACACGGGGCGGCGCCGGACGTGCTCAACCATGCCTGTCACGCCGGCCTCCACAGGGTCCCAGTTCGGCAACCAGGGCGTGGGAGCCTGCCCGTCGGCAGCCGCCTCGTGCAGTCGCCGTCAGGTCCGGCGGGACTGGCCCTACCCTCTGACGTCGCCAACTGGAACGGTCGCCGGGCGAGCCGCAGGAAGCAGGCGGACGGTGAGCGCGACGCTGACGACGGTGATGACGGCGATGGGTGGGAGCACCGCCCACCCGGGTGCGACGCCGCGAGCGTTGGCGACGAACGGAGTGAGCAGGATCGGCAAACCGGTCAAGGTGAGGAAGACGAGCAGGCCCGGTGCGGTCGCATATGCCCAGGCGTGACGTCGCAGGAGAAGGACCCCGGTCGTGAAGGCGGCGGGCAGGTAGAAGGACAGGTCGAGCACGTGCACCGGGCTTGACGGCAGGCCAAGTTCGCGGGCTCCGGCCGGTGTGTCCCCGGCGAGGATCGCCGGGACGACGTCGGAAAGCCACAGCGCCGTGAACGCCGCGGCGACGCCGATCAGGAACCACCCAGCCGTTCTTCGCGGCGCGCGAGGGAATCGGGCCTTCACTGCCCCCAGGTCGAGGACCGCGAGGCCGCCGATCAGGGCATAGATGGACAGGCCGAGGACCGCGATCCAGAGCAGGAACAGCGCTCCGACGTGCACCGAGAGCGTGTAGATGACGTAGTTGTAGACGGTGAACGCCAGTGTCCCCAGCCAGGCCAGGTAGGCGCCGAGCCAGCCGCGGCGGGCGAGCAGCACGAGGATGATGATCGCCGGACACACGACCACCAGATCGATGCTGTCCTGCGCGATGGCCTGGTTGACGAACGCCGGGGTCTCCTTGCCGTAGACGCCGCCGATGTCGGCCAGGCCGACGACGTTGCCGGCGGCGGCGATCAGCGCGGCGGCAACGGACATCCACAGCCAGGGTGTGGCCGTCCTGCGCAGCGGTAGCCGGTCCTCGGCTGCGGGTGGGCGCTGCACGGACACAGTGCCCGTGTCTGCGGCCGCCGGCGAGGCGAGGTTGGATTGACTGGTCATCGCGAACCCCCGGTTACCGGTAGCTGGCGTGCTCGACGGTCAAGCGGATGAACTCCTCGGTGGCGCACCGGTCGGGGCAGTGCCACCACCCGGCGCGGGCGGTCACGGCGATGGTGCAGCCCCCGCGGGTGGTTGCGGTCCATCGGGCGGGCGTTCTGTCACACCGCGACCGGGCGTTCGGCCCGGGACCGGGCGGCGTTGCCGGCGATCGTGGCCACTGTGGCGCGCATGATGTGCGCCACGAACGGCCGGATCAGCCACCAGTACCGGACGAACTTACGCCGGGCCACCACATCGGTGGTCGCCGTGCGGCACTCATAGGTCAGCAGCGTGCGGTCGCCGCCGCCATAGGGGCGGACCGTGAAGTTGCAGGCGATCTTGCCCCAGCCCGGTTCACGGAAGTCGGCGAACTCGGCCAGCGACACATCACGCCACTCGATGTTGGCCTGCCAGAACTTGCCGACCGCGCCGAAGGCGACCTCACTGCCCTCCCGCTGGCCCAACGACAGCCAGCCGGGCAGGCCGACACCGCCGGCCAGGGTCAGCCGGGCCGGCGGCGGCTGGGCCCGGTGACGCAACCGGTCGGGCACGCCGCGCAGCCACATCGCGGCGACCAGCAAAGGCGTGCGTACGGTCAGGAAGTCCAGTTGCCTGGCCGCCGCAAGCGTCGCCACCGGGTCGGCGTCAACCACCCGGTGCTCGGCGACGACCACGTCGTACACGGGAAGCCGCTCATCGACAATCATCTTGTGCACGTCCACGGTGACGCACCTCCACCGCCATCAGATCCCGGGCCGGCCCACGCTGACCAGGGCCGTTGGACCCGCGTCGACATGACCCTAGCGGCACCGACGGTGCAGGCATCACCTCGACCAGTTGACTCACACGGCGCTCGTCGAAGCACCAGCGCAGAGGCCCAGGTTGTCGCTCGATCCCCATGGTGGCACCGCCCGGCCGCCGGCTTCGAGGTGCCCACGAGCATGCAGGCGCCGGCCGCGCACCACACGGCCACGAGGACGGCGAAGGTGCCGATGACGAACGTGGGATCTGGTCGGTGTCCTTGTGCTCCTGCTAGTCCTCGTCGTCACCCCGCCGACTACCTCGGTGGCCCCGATCGAGAACCGCCGGCTCGCGCTGCCCCGGCGGGTGCTGACCACGCCGAGCCACGGCTGGACAATCGTCCTGCGCGTAGGGCTGGGCCGGTTCGGCACCGCCGCCATCCAGGACGGATTCGTCATGCTGGCACGGCGCGGCGTCCGACCCGCGGCGCCCAACCCGTACCCGGTCGCCGGGTACACCGCCGGGCCGCCCGGTTCACCACCCGCACCGGGCTCGACGAGGAGCCCAACGACGGTACCGGAACGGGTCGATGGTCCCGCCGCCAAGGGACGCGCGGCCCCGGGAGCACATCGGACGGTGACCCAGGGCTGCGCCGAGAACGCCAATCATCAGGGAGACCGCCATGCAACGCCAGACTTCACCCCAGGCTGTCCCCGCCGCAGCGCCGCCCACCCGCCGGTAGCCGGGCCCACGCCGGTGCCGGCCACGCTGCCGGTCAGGTCAGGTCCACCGTCACCTCGGGCGGGTTGGTCAGGCTGTTGTGCACGGTGCAATGCGAGGCGACGGCCACAAGCGCCGCCCGCCGCTCCGGCGGCACGGCATCGGGTATCCGCAGGGTCAGCCGGATCGCGGCGACCCGCGCGGGACGGTCGGTGGCCATGTCGAAGCGCGCCGACACGCCCAGCCCGTCACGCGACAGGCCGTGCCGGGTGAGGTAGCGCCCGGCGTAGAACGCGACGCAACTGGCTAGCGAGGCGACGAACAGCTCGGTCGGTGTGGGAGCGCTGTCCTGTCCGCCCTCATCCATGGGTTGATCGACGACGACGAGGTGCTCGCCGATGTGGATCTCGTACGACTCGCCGGCGTGGAAACGCACGTCCAGCTGCGCGGTGGTGGTGGCCATGCCTTCACTGCAGCGCAGAGCCGAGCCGAGTGCTCGACCAGGGGCGAGTCGCCCGTCAAGGCAGGCCGTTGCGCCCTGCCGCCAGCACAAGATCCGGACCGGGCCCGGCGGCGACGTGCGGGTTGGCCGAGCGGCGCACACATCGCCGACCGGCCTCCCGGCCGTCGGGCGATCGGCCTGCCGGCGCCGGCCCCGGCCGCGGTCGCCGGCCGCGTGCTCGCCGATATGGTGCCCGAAGGGCTGTCCGCCGGTGGGACCGGTTGGCTTCGATACCCCGCGGGGCATGCTGAAGTGGTCAGCGGGCGCCGGTTCGGTCCGCCCTACGGACACAACCATCGGCGCCTGCGTTGGGAACCAGGAGACGACGATGTCCTACGGATTCACCACCCGTCTGTCGGTGCCGTTCGCCGAGGCGGTCGCGCTGGTGCGGGCGGCGCTCGCCGAGCAGGGTTTCGGGGTGCTCACCGAGATCGACGTGCGGGCCACCCTGCGCGAGAAGCTAGGCGCGGAGATGGAGGACTATCTCATTCTCGGCGCGTGCAACCCGCCGCTGGCGCACCGGGCGCTGCCGTAGGTGAGACCCTTCAGCACCGGCGGCAGGCTAGCCACCAGGTCGGTCAGCTGCCTGCGCGCTTCGGCGTTCGGATAAGCGGCGGCGAAGGACTTTCCGAAGACCAACAGCAACAGGCTCAGCAGGCCGGCCACGACCACGACCGCCAGGCGGGAATCGCGGACCGTCTTGCCGAACACGCCGCCCAAACTGAAGAGGCGGCCAACAAGCGCGACGCGTACCACGTTCGCGCGGCTGAGCTCAGCGGCCACGGCCGGCCATCTCCGCGCTGTCTTGGCCGTACTCGGCCAGGAACGTTTCCTCCAGGCTCGGCTCGCGGCTGACGAAGTCCTCCAGCTCGTAGCGCGCGGCAGCCTGAACCACCGGGGCGATGGGGCCGGCGACGTGCATCCGCAGGACGCGGCCCTCGATGATCATGTTGCTCACGCCCGGAATCTGCTCGAACACGGCGGCGGGTACGCGGCCGGCGAAGCGCACCTCGACGACGTGCGCGGCGAGATCGCGCAGGGCGTCGATGCGGTCCACCCGCACCAGGC
>WNFX01004374.1_pt1 | contig 14193 bp, 16 predicted proteins | sample 5400111 | NCBI WGS metagenome assembly WNFX01 (sample SAMN13153363, study PRJNA577476) | soil metagenome | isolation source: 40 cm soil or saprolite under grassland replicate 1 | place: USA:California | collected 2016-06-15 | reverse complement strand
TTCTCTAATTCGCGCAAGTCGGCATCGCTCATCTTGCCTGCTGCATTGGCGCCGATCGCTTCGTAAACATCGCCAACCGTCACGTCCATTCCCTTAAAATGTCCTGGCGCGATAGAACCACCATATAGAATAAGACCAGGTACATTCAGCCTGATCAGCGCCATAGCCGCTCCTGGCATGGTTTTGTCGCATCCCACCAGGGCAATCACGGCATCAAACATATGACCCCTGCCGACTAACTCGATGGAATCGGCGATAACCTCACGGCTCACAAGAGAAGCTTTCATACCCTCGGTACCCATTGTCACTCCATCGCTGATGGCTATGGTGTTGAACTCCATCGGCGTTCCGCCAGCCGCGCGTACACCTTCTTTCACTTTAACCGCCAGGCGACGCAGGTGGTAGTTACAAGGCATGGTCTCGGTCCATGTATTAGCCACGCCAATAATGGGGCGTTTGAGATCTTCATCTGTAAAGCCGATGCCTTTGAGCATGGCTCGAGCACCTGCACGGTCACGCCCATCTGTGATTATGTGGCTACGATGTTTGGGATTGAGTGTCATAGGTATCTCCAATCAAAATACTACTCATTACTGATCCACTCATTTTCAAGACTTCTCTGCAAGGTCAGCAAGGTCATGTCATCCTCTTGCTCCCATCCCTCGCCGGTGAAGCTTCTAATATCGCTCAACAAGAAGTTGATGAGCGTTGCGCCACCGATATGCTCTTGGAGCAACGCCTTCAGGCGAGGAAAGCCGAACATCTCACGCTCGGGGTTATGGGCCTCTACCAAGCCATCACTGTAGAAGAGTATACTTTCATCAAAAGCTACGATCACTTCTTGCTCCTCATAGGGCATTCCTGGCAGCAAGCCGAGCGGCATGCCTGTAGCACGTAATTCGCACACCCTACCAGCATCCCATTGATATGGGAGATCGTGTCCTGCGTTGGCATAGCGCAGCTTGCCGCTGTCAGGATCAAGCACTGCGTAGAAGCAGGTCACAAACATGTTCTGGGGAATATCGGCATAGAGTAGATCGTTGACTCTCGCCAGTACCTCACCCGGAGAGTCCGTTACCTGCGTAGCAGCACGGAGCATACTGCGTGTACTAGCCATCACCATCGCGGCTGGCACGCCCTTATCCGCAACGTCGCCGATTACTAAGCCCAGGCGGCCATCTTCAAACATGAGGAAATCGTACAAATCGCCTCCTACCTCTCTTGCGGACTGATAGTAAGTCGCAATCTGCCATCCTGCAAGTGCGGGTACCTCTTTGGGCAAATTTGCAATCTAGACCACAACTTCAATGTATTACGCTGGCGCTGGCGCTCAGCGGGCTTCCTGGTTTTCTCTTCTTCTTTCAGAATACTCTTTTCTATTGAAATTTTTCGCATTCATCGTTATCCTTAAAAAAGGAGTTGGTCTAATCCGCGCACTAAACCACGTACATCCATTACTTTACTCGCAGCCAGGAGTGTGCCACCAACATACGGTTCGGCACTTGATCCAGCATCATGGCGAATACTCAAGCGTTCATCGGGCAACCCAAAGGTTGTTTCAAATGCAATAACATAGCCAGGCAAACGTATTGAATGGACTTGCGTTCCTTCGATAGTGGTTCCCCGTGCCTCTTTTGGCCCATATGTTTGTTCAATCGGTACAGTCAGTTGATTCCCTGCAACTGTTGCCAATGCTTCAGCCAATTCACGTGTTGTACCGCTGGGCGCATCTATTTTATTGGCGCTCGCATAATCAATAATTTCCCAGGAAGGCAGAAATTTGGCAGCAATTAATGCGCAATGCTTTGCCAGAGCTGCCGTAATGGAGAAGTTACCTGCAGCGATGACACCCAGATTCAGTTCCTGCGCTCTTTGCTCAATTTCCTCAAAATCGCTCGCTGTCAGACCTGATGTTCCAACGACCACGTGTACGCCTTCGTCTAGAGCTTTCAGTATATGAGCCTTCACCGAATCGGGGCTGGTGTAATCTATTAGCACATCAGTTGGTATTGCTAAAGCCTCTTCTAGCGTTGCAACGATATGCAGACCAACTCTATCACGTCCTAACGCCTCCCCAATATCAACCCCTGCTTGTTGGCGTGCTATAGCACCTACAAGCTGAAATTCACCAGACACTAGAATCTTGCTTGTTACGGCACTACCAGTCCAGCCTGTTGCACCCGCAACACAGACTCGAATGACCATAATTCCAAATCCTTTCCGCACTTAAACCTTTATTATCTTCATAGCAGTAAACATAGAGTACCTTGTTGTCATCTGTCAAGCCGAAAACATTGACTGTTTGGAACTCCTGACTCCATCAAACTTTCAGGAATGACGAATTTGAGGCTGAGTGAGAACAATGGGAGGATGACAACAATCTACTGGCGCTCGAGCCAGGTGTTGTTATAGGATATGAATGTAACGATGATACCAATACCAGGTTACGCAAAGCAGGAATCGAAATGATCACCATATCCGGCTCAGAACTGGGTCGTGGTCGCGGAGGTAGCCACTTCCTGTCATGCCAGCTATTGCGTGATCCAGCCTGAGGAGACAATTATCATGGCTTTCAATTTAAGAAACAGGCATTTCTTAAAACTTGATGACTTCACACAACAGGAGATCGGCTTCCTCCTGCAACTGGCAACTGAACTGAAAGCAGCGAAATATGCAGGCACAGAGGTGCAACACCTCAAGGGGAAGGAGATAGCTCTCATCTTCGAAAAGGACTCTACACGCACGCGCAGCGGATTCGAGGTTGCAGCGTTCGACCAGGGAGCTCAAGTCACCTACATTGGCCCAAGTGGCTCACATATTGGTCACAAGGAGACCATGAAGGATACCGCCCGCGTCCTCGGTCGCATGTATGATGGCATCGAGTATCGTGGATACGAACAGGAAAAGGTGGAAGAACTTGCACGCTATGCTGGAGTGCCAGTATGGAACGGGCTGACGAATGAAGCCCATCCAACGCAGGTTCTGGCCGACCTTCTCACCATGCAAGAGCATTCGCGCAAATCCCTGGAGGCTGTCTCATTCTGCTTTCTCGGCGATGTTGGATATAACATGGCAGACTCTCTTATGATCGGCGCTGCTAAGATGGGAATGGATATACGCCTGGCAGGTCCCAGGCAATCCTGGCCCCAGCAGCAACGAGTCGAACAGGCTCAAGCTCTTGCCAGGGAGACCGGTGCCCATATCACCCTGACAGAGGACGCTGAAACAGCGGTCAAGGGATGCGACTTCCTGTACACCGATGTTTGGGTGTCGATGGGCGAATCTTCCGATCTCTGGGGCAAACGCATCGAGCAGATGCTTCCTTACCAGGTCAACAGCAGGCTCATAACCATGACCAATAATCCAAACACGAAATTTATGCACTGTCTGCCTGCTTTCCACAATACAGACACCAAAGTTGGCAAGGAGATATACGAGAAATATGGCCTGGAGGCACTGGAGGTCACAGAAGAGGTGTTCGAGTCACCAGCATCCATTGTTTTCGACCAGGCTGAGAATCGGCTGCACACCATTAAGGCGGTGCTTGTAGCGACGCTGGGAGTCTAACACTCATAACCATAGGCACTCAGAAACGCTGAGTCCACAGCGTTTCTGAGTGCAAGGAATTTATACGCGTTGTTTACAGCTTCATCGATTTGAGAAATTCTTCCACTTTTTGCTGGTCGATCTTCGCCTTCTCTGCATACTCCAAAATAGCCTGCTCCTGCCGGACATGCATCTGCTTGATAAGTTTACGTTTCGAGGGATCTATGCCTCGCGGCGAGGATTGGCTGATTTCGTAGAGAAAACCCATCATATCCAGCAGCTTTAGCTCATCGTGCAGTGTCTGGTCCTCCTCAATCGAAAAGGCGCTCAGGATATCATTTTGAATAGCATCTATAGCCTCTTTTACAGCAGCAGTTTTGAAAAAGGGCAAGATATCGCCAATGACCGCTTCATGCACATCATGTACCAATGCCAGGGTGACGAGCCGATCCCGCTTCTCTTGCGGGTAGGAGTTAAATGCCGACCAGTACAATGCAAGGAAAGCCACAGCCACGGTATGTTGTCCGACATTCCACGTTCCAAACCCGGAGACGCCATACACCCTGGGTATATTGAAAATATTCATCAGAAAATCCAGGTTAGGATGCTTCGAAACATGACCTAGCATGCCCTGGGGTGTAAAGATGTTCTCGTAGTCAATGTGCTCGCTCATGTGTGTACCTCGACCTTTTCGCATTTAAAATTCCCCGCCATCACCTTTATGCATATCTTCATTATACGTTTGATTTGTAAGTATTGTGAAAGCCATGAATCCTATGTTGGTGACAATGATTTGCGATTTCTGTCGATATGAATTATATTTAGGACAAACATACACTTTAGTTGAGAAAGAGCGTGCACTATGTATGAATGAAGTAGAGCAAGAACAGCCTCAAGAAGTAATGCTTCCTATCGAGTGGCATGTTCCTGAAGATCTTCAAGGCCACTATGCGAATAATGTAATTGTCCAGCCTGGACAATTTGAGATTAACCTCTTTTTCTTTGAATCGCGAATTCCTCCATTCGCTGGTCAACCAGAGGCCAGCAGAGAGTATCTATTGAAGCAAGGCTCGGTTCGCTTTGAATGTGTTGGCAAAATGACTGTAGATCCACAGTTGGTACCAGAGTTTATAAAGGCATTGCAAATAGGTTTAGACAATTACAATGCTTCTAAATCAAGAAGCGAAAGAGAGGCAAGTAAATGAGTAAGACCGTCATCTATGAGACTAGCGCTGCCTTTGCTCGTATTCCTCTACCGCCCGCTCCTGCTAGCACCTTTCATTCTGAACACATTACATTAGAGGCATTCGCAGCGGTAGTCGAAGCAGACTTCATAGTACGAGATGCTTTGGATGAACTGGAATGGCATAACATTGTTAGTACCCCTCAAGTGCGAAATGGATTACGTCGTCTCGCTGCTGAGGCGCGACGGGAATACTTTGCAGGAGAAACTGAAGAAGGCGGATTTGCACTTGATTGAAAAGCAGATTGACAAAACAATTTCGCAAACGGTACTCACGATTACCACGTGATATACAAGACCAAGCAAAAGCCGCCTATCTCCTTTTCAAAGAGAACCCCTATCACCCTGGTCTTCACTTCAAGTGCATCGACCAACAAGAATCTCTTTGGTCTGGCGAATCGGGCTACATTATCGAGTAGTAGGAGTACGGGAAGGCGATACTATTATCTGGTTCTTTATCGGCTCCCATGCAGACTACGACCATCTCCTGTAAAATTTTCTACATACATGCTGAACATGTTACCGTCGGAGGCTAATGCTCAGTAGAACGGTGTCATGTATATCCTGCCTCCCCTGGTGGGGAAAGGTCGCGCAATGCAAATGCCTCTGACGGGCGAAAAAGTTCTGGCGCAAGAGGCATTAAACGCAGGACTTGTGACCCGCGTCGTTGCCCAGGAGCAACTTATGGAGTATGCTATGGATATGGTGCATACCATCGCTATGAATGCCCCCATCTCAGTGCGACTCGTCAAACAGACGATGCAACGGACGTATGACCTGGACCTGGAAGCTGTGATGCAACTTGAGATCGATGGCATGATGCAATGTTTCCGCAGTGAGGATCTTATCGAGGGTTTCAACGCATTCCTCGAGAAGCGTACTCCGGTTTATAAAGGAAAATAGGAGCAATCATTATGATATCCTATACAATGAAGGAGGGAAATAGATGAATCGAAAAAAAATCCTGAGTCCCTTGAATATCATTTTCAGTATTCTGTTTGTGATATACGTAGCGATAGCAATTGCGCAACAACTGCAACGGCCATCAGAAGAGCGAACCTGGTATGGTAAGATAGCAGGTATTCCCTATGATTTTCGTCTACCAACGGTCGAACGAATACGTGATACCTTCTGGAATAAAAATACCTCACAGATATTTTTGCCGCAGGCTTTTGGGATAGGTTGGTCCATCAATCTTTACCCTATCATTCATCCTGAAGAAGTCCAGGAGTTGCCATAACAGAGAGCGAGGAATTATGTCAACGCGTATAGTAGGGGCGGGGCTTGCCCCCGCCCTCGAAGTTGCAATATCTGAGAGCGAGGAACTATGTCAACTGCATTTCGAGCATTTGTTGTCAATAAAACCGACGAGGGTTTTACCGCTGGCTTCAAAGAATTAACCCTGGCGGACCTGCCTCCTGGCGAGGTACTGATCAAGGTAGTCTACTCTGGTGTCAACTACAAGGATGGCCTGGCCTCAATCCCGGAAGGTAAAATCGCGCGCAGCTATCCTCTTGTGCCAGGTATCGACCTGTCAGGGGTAGTGGCCGAATCCAGTGATAGCCGTTTCAAACCCGGTGACGAAGTGCTCGCCACCAGCTACGAACTGGGCGTCTCCTATTATGGTGGCTACAGTGAATATGCCCGCGTGAAAGCTGATTGGGTTGTTCCCCTGCCTACAGGTCTGACCCTCAAAGAAGCGATGGCGCTGGGTACAGCCGGTTTCACTGCTTCTCTGGCTATTCATCAGTTGGAGAAAAATGGCCTTAAGCCTCAGAATGGCCCGGTACTGGTTACCGGCGCAACCGGCGGGGTAGGAAGCATTGGAATCAATATACTCAGCTCTCTAGGTTATTATGTCGCTGCCAGCACAGGCAAATCCTCTGAGCACGACTACCTTAAGGAGTTGGGGGCAAGCGAGATCTTGAGCCGCGAGGAGACCTCCGCCGAAAGCAATCGCCCATTGGAGAAAGAGCGCTGGGCCGGGAGTCTGGACTCGGTTGGCGGCTCTACCCTGGCTTACCTCATTCGTACCACAAGGTACGGAGGCTCTATAGCCGCATATGGTAACACCAGTGGGACGAATTTGAATACGACCGTCTTCCCTTTCATCCTGCGCGCGGTAAATGTGCTGGGCATCGAATCGGTAAACTGCCCGATGGAGTTACGCCGCCAACTCTGGCACCTTCTTGCTAATGACTACAAACCAAGACATCTGCTAGACATGATTGGCCACGAGGTTCCAATGGAGGAACTGCCCAATGCGCTAGCCACGATTCTCAAAGGCGGAGCCAGAGGCCATACCATCATCAAGGTGTCATCCTGAGTTAGAGTGTTATCCTTCGCTAGATGTCATCCTGAGCACATTCGTTGCACTCAGGGTAAACTCCGCGAAGGATCTCGTTATTGTTTATCTGGTACCTGGCCGATGATGAGAGATACAAGACCAACGAGAATATCTTCTCATCGTCTCACTTATCTTGTTGGAACCAACACTGTCATGCTGAGCCCATTCACGGAGTTTACCCTGAGCGTAGCGAATGGGCTCAGGGTAAACTCCGTGAATGGAGCAGCGAAGCATCTCTAATTATGAGTTTTGGGTGATATGCGCAAATATTTGAAGCGAATGCGCTTTAGCGCAAATGAACGATGGATGTTCGCAATTGTGGTAGCGGCCACTCTGGTACGTTTTTTCCTCATTTATTTCAACTGGCCTGCAACTAACAGCGATGAGGGAAATATGGGGCTGGTAGCATTCCATATCGCTTACCAGGGAGACCACCCCACCTTCTTCTATGGTTTGCCTTATATGGGACCTTTGGAAGGTTATATTGCTGCTCCCCTGTTTCGCCTTTTTGGTGCATCGCTCTTTACATTGCGACTGGGTCTTCTACCTCTGTTTGCCGCGTTTCTGATTTGTATCTACTATCTGACTCGTCTTCTCTATACAGAAAAGTATGCACTTGCCATGGTCATCCTGCTGAGTTTAGGATCGGGCGATATACTTTTGCTCCAGCTCAGGGCTGTTGGAGAATATCCGGAAATTGAATTGTTTTCGGCTTTGATCCCTTTGCTTGCTGCCTGGCTTGCACTCACTTCATACACCATCCAGGGGGAGACTCGTCAGACAAATCGAAAGCGCATTGTTGTCTACGGTATCTTAGGTTTAGCAATAGGACTTGCGCTGTGGGTTGATTTCTTGATCATACCCCTGGTCGCTATGACAGGATTGCTCCTATTGCTATTCTGCCATCGAGAACTTTTTTCCTGGCCAGGACTCTGCCTCCTACTGGGAGTAATCATTGGATCATTCCCACTGATCTTCTACAATTTCACCGCACCCTGGAATCAAAACTCCTTGATCATTCTCTTATCGATCCACCAGGATGGGGCAAAGGAAATGCTAGCACAACATCTGACATGGTTGCACCACCTCGTTGGGACTATGATGATTGCTCTTCCAAGCGTTACAGGAGCAAATCCAGACTGTCCAGTTACAGCTTTTCCCGCTTTTAGCCCACTACCGATATCAACGCTCCCGTGTATCTTTTTTCATGGAGTATGGGGAGCTGGTTATCTTGTCTTGTGGATCATTGCAGCTTTCCTTGCCATTCGTATTGTCTGGCAATACAGGCATCATTTTTTCAAGCAAAGGGACTCTTTCGAGGAAAGACAGCATCTTATCTACAAGTGCAGCCAACTTATACTGCTCGGAAGTGTAGCAATAACACTGGTTTCATACGCTAGTAGTCCGAAATCTGCTCTCACTCCAGAAACCACTTTTCGCTATCTCATCATCGCGTTTGTCGCGATCCCTGCTGTTTTATGGCCGTTATGGAACGGCTTCCAATTGCAGAAGACTCCAGACAGTGTCATGCTGAGCCCATTCGTTGCACTCAGGGTAAACTCCGCGAAGGATCTAGTAACCATGCCTAGGAACAGGAAAACAAAGATTTCTCTTCTTTTACGAGGAGGTCTATTGCTGCTCATTGCTGCCACATTTTTGGGCGGTACAATAAGAACTTATGCTGAAATACCAGCAACTCAAGCAGCTTACCAACGAGAAGATAACCTCGTTCAAGATCTCATCCATATTGGTGCGACACGCATCTATTCTGAGTACTGGACGTGCAACCGCCTCACTTTCCATAGTCGGGAGCAAATCATTTGCAGTGTTCTTGACGACCAACTGAAGCCTGGATTTGATCGCTACATGCCCTACCGCTTTATTGTTAGAGCAGCCACCCATCCTGCATATGTCTTTCGACTCGGATCGAAACAGGCTGATGTACTCAAGTATCAGATGTTCGTATCAAAAACGCATTATCGAGAGTCTGTTTTTGAGGGATATATTGTTTACCAGGTCATATAACATTTAAGAGTAACAGTGCTATCCTGAGCGAAGCGCTTGTCATCCTGAGCCCATTCGTTGCACTCAGGGTAAACTCCGCGAGGGATCTGGTAACACACACTCAGGGTCTTTGATGCTCAGCTTCTGATGTACAAACCACTTCGTGGCCGGACAGCCGCCATGACATACATTGTACTGTCCACAGCCCGAGCATGCTCCTCCGCCCATCTTGCGATAGTAGTCAAAGAGCATCGAGTTCTGCCAGATCTCCCTGAAACTCTGCGTATGGAGATTACCTGCTTCGAACTCCGGAGCCTGGAAGAAGGCACACGGATAGACTTCTCCCTCCGGACAGATACAGCAGGTAGCGGTCGCCGCACCACACATATCCAGACCCGCTAACCTGGTACCAAAAGCGTTGAGATGGAAGAAAGAATCGGCTGTCAACACGTCGGAATGATCCATTAACCAGTGTGCAAACTCACTGTACTGTCCTTGTGTCGGGTGCAAATCAGCCCAGACATCCTGCCCACGCCCCGAAGGACGCAAGCGGGTCACACGTAGTTTAGCATTGAAGCTTGCGGCTATCTCATAGAGGCGATCAAGCTCGTAGAAGCTATAGCGCGTCAATACACTGTTCACTGTCAGGCTATGATTCTCCGCTGCCAGGAATTCCAGGCCTCGCATTGCACGATCATAGACGCCTTTTCCTCGTATGCTATCGTTCGTCTGCGGTGTGCCGCCATCCAGACTTACCTGAAAGTAGAGGGGATCGAACTGCTTTAGGCGAAGCGCCCGTTCTGCAGTTATCAACGTTCCATTAGTACTTATACACATTACAAGTTCACGCTCAGCACAACGTTCGAGCACCTGCCAGATACCAGGATAAATAAAGGGCTCTCCACCGCCAAAATGAATTTGGAAAACCTGCATTTCCGCCAGTTCATCCACCAGCGCTAATGCCTGTTGCGTTTTCAACTCGCGTGGTCTGCGACGGCCAGATGCAGAAAGACAATGAATACAGGCTATGTTGCATGCAGCCGTAATCTCCCATGTGACGGTAATCGGCGCCGATAGGCCACCTTGCAGAAAGCGTTGAGAGCCTCGTCCTTTCTGTTGAGATATCATCTCTCCCGTCTGCTGCATTGCTGCCAGAGCCAGTGGATGTACGGTACTGACTTTCTCACCTGCAACTCGATTGGGCCGTTCCATAAATCGAACGAATTCCACCATCGGGAAACACTCCTCTCATTAATGTCTGTGGACTATTGTAACCGGACGACCGCAAGGGACCAGTTTCATCCTTAGCATAGTGTCATCCTACACCCAGTGTCATCCTGAGCGCAGCGAAGGATCAGTGACTTGTAGGTATCCTCGATTTACCAGATCGTCGAGGGCTTTATACAACTTCTGTTTGCTGGTCTCAGAGTAGCGGCTGCTTTCAATCGCTGCGCTCACATCCCCACCATGTTGCTGTTGACCCACGATCAATAGCTCAATGAGTTGAGGTGAATTGATAAAGGATAGGGCCCCTCTATCCGCACAGCCATATTTATAGAGAATACCTCCAAAGGACTCACGACGAATCTTGACCTCGGGGATAAGCTGATATTGGATTGAGGGATGAGACATTGTAACCTCCTCGGATAGACAACGCGACCAACCTACTGAAGCAAGCATACTGAAAGAAAGAGGTAGAAGTCAAGGATAAAAGCCTTGTATTCGCCAAAAACTGATGGTATGCTTATCTCACGGAATTGAGTATCGTCAGTAAAAGAGAGGGTTCATTGATGTCAGACACCGACCTCCAAACCAGCGAAGCGAGTGTCAGTCCGAGCGAAGCCAGTGTCATCCTGAGCGAAGCGAAGGATCTCTCGCCATCAGAGGCACTCACAGATGTAGATACTCTAGAGTTAGACCTCGCGCTAGAAGACGAACTTATCATCGAAGATTTCACCATCGATGGCATCTGCGGAGTCTACTAACTCTACCAACTCACGTTTCCAGAACCGCACAGTATTTATCACGGGCGCGGCACACGGCATGGGCCGCGCTCATGCTTTCGCGTTTGCCCACGAGGGAGCGTGTCTTGTATTATGCGACGCATGTCGCCAGTACAACACCGTTCCTTACCCTCTGGCGCAACCAGAAGAATTAGCGTCGCTAGCCTCCGAGATCAAACAGATGGGTCTTCCCGTTCTCGCGGCCCAGGTAGACGTAACAGACCTTCCTGCTATGCAAGCGTTGGCGGAACAGGCGCAGCGCGAACTTGGTCCCATCGATATCGTTGTAGCAAATGCTGGCCTGTATTCCTTTGCTCCCAGTTGGGAATTGACAGAAGAACAATGGGATCAGACCGTTAACATTGATCTCAAAGGTGCCTGGATTACGTGCAAAGTGTGTATCCCACAAATGATCAGCAAGCGCAGTGGCAAAATTATTTGCATCTCGTCAACAGCAGGACTCAAGGGTATGGCGAACCTGGCACACTACGTTGCAGCCAAACACGGTGTTCTCGGCCTTGTCAAGACACTGGCTATTGAGCTTGCTCCCTATAACATCAATGTGAATGCCGTTTGTCCAACCAGTGTCGATACCGCTATGCTTCGTAACCAGGCGCTTTATGACGTATTCGCGGGTGGCCCCGGTCCGCTGGCAACCCATGAACACATGTTGGAATTAATGAATCAACTCAATCTCTTTCCCGATCGTGGCCTGCTGCCGCCAGAGGACATCAGCGCAGTTGTGCTGTGGCTGGCATCTGATGAAGCTCGTCATTTAACAGGCTGTGCTCTGCCAATTGACGCGGGTTATTTGACACGATAAGCTGGTTAGTGGCAGCAACTACCCTGGCGTTTAACGAGGCAGGACATCTACAGCAGGAGAAAATAGCTCCTGAACACTTGTTGCTGGGTCTTACACGCGAGGGTGAGGGAATCGCGGTGGGCCTGATGAGGGCATTCGGAACGACTCTGGAGAAAGTGAGAGCTCAGACTTTCCAGGCGATTGCCCTGGCAAGCGGCGGGAAAGTAGCAGAGCAGTCCCCGCCAAAGAGCAACGTTGTGACTTGCCGAATCGATGGGCGCGATCTGGATGCTGTCAACGCGCTGATCGAAGCCGGCATTCGCTCGACACGAAGCGACGCAGCGGCTTGGCTTATTCACGCAGGCATTGAAGCGAATAGACCGCTCTTCGAGAAGGTCTATGGAACAGTGGCCGAGATCCGTCGCCTGCGCGTAGTGGCTCAATCGTTGGCGCAAGAAGTGGCAGGGAGTGGAGAGGCTTTAGCAGAATCGAGGAGGAGCAATCTCAATAGCGTCACAGTGAGATCCTTCGCTGCGCTCAGGATGACACTCCTGCATCGGCTTCGGTTGACTCGCACAACGTCTTATTTGAAATGTATTGGGGCTTGCCCCCGCCCTGGAATATCATCTCTCGGAGCAATCGCCTTTTTGACACTACGCAAAACCATGTGATAGCATGCAGTACTCGTGGATTTTGTCGTATGGTGTCATCCTGAGCACATTCGCTGCGCTCAGTGTGAACTCCGCGAAGGATCTCCTCAAGCCGGCACAGCGTTGAATTGACGACGAAAGCACAAATATGGCAACATTCCCGTTGAGTGCTATGGTTGGGCAGCAGAACATGCGCCTTGCCCTCATCTTAAACGCCATCGATCCATCGATTGGTGGCGTACTTATCTGCGGACGTAGAGGCACAGGCAAATCAACGGCTGTACGCGCCCTTACCAGTCTGCTTCCACCTATAACGGGCGTAGCTGATTGCCCTTATTTCTGTGATCCAACAGCCCCACAATGGATGTGTAACGACTGCCAGGTTCGTTACGAACGCAAACAAACGTTTCCCATTGTTCAACGCCCTGTACACCTGGTAACGCTCCCACTCAATGCCAGCGAAGATCGTGTTGCAGGTAGCTTCGATCTTGCAACGGCGCTAGCAAGCGGCAGCAGTCTCTTCGCTCCAGGGTTATTAGCTGTAGCCAATCGTGGCTTCCTCTACATCGACGAGATCAACCTGCTCAATGACCATATCGTTGATCTGCTGCTTGACGCTGCTGCGCTTGGAGTCAATCGTGTCGAGCGGGACACCATCTCGATTGCCCATCCCGCGCGTTTCGTGCTGATCGGCACCATGAATCCAGAAGAGGGGCTGTTACGGCCTCAACTGCTTGATAGGATCGGACTCTATGTTGAGGCAGAAGACCAGCGGGATCCAGCCAATCGGGCGCTGGTGGTTGAACGCCGCCTAACTTACGATGCATCTCCTGCTGACCTTATGGAGCACTGGTCAGAAGCTGAGAAGGCATTACACGAACGTATTAAGCACGCTCAGCAACTTCTGCTTTCAGTGCATATCTCAAGATATTTTCGCCAGGTCATTGCTACGCTCGTTGATCGTCAATTACATGCAGAGGGGCATCGCGGCGATCTCGTAGCGACTATTGATGATGATTTCGATGTAGACAAACGTGGAGACGAGCGTGAAGGCGCTGCTGGTCTCAGCAGGCGCCTACGTGGTGAGCAGGACGTTATGCAGGTACAAACGGTTATCTCAATCACACGAGACCGCTTGACACGCCAGGAAGCTGGACGGCGGTTCCTCTCACTCACTTCGCGAAGGAGTGGACGCTTCACTCGCAGCCGCCAGGCCAACCCGGTCACGGATGTTGCTTTCTCCGCCACCATCCGCGCAGCAGCTCCCTATCAACAGGTGCGCGGGCGTATCGACGGGAGCAAATTGGAACTACGCCCGGATGACCTTCGCCAGAAGGTCCGTGAGCGCAAAACGCGTTCGCTGCTCGTTTTCGTGGTTGATGGCAGCGATTCGGTGATGGCTCGACAATTCATGCCCAAAACCAAACGCATCTTGCTGGCACTCCTGCAAAACGCCTATGAGAAGCGCGACCGCGTTGCCATGCTCGTCTTTCGCTTTGCCCAGGGTCGCGTCGTACTGCCACCCACGCGTAACTTTGCCCGCGCCCGCCGTAGTGTCGAGGAACTCTATATCGGTGGCTGCACACCGCTCGCAACAG
>WNFX01010603.1_pt1 | contig 14194 bp, 12 predicted proteins | sample 5400111 | NCBI WGS metagenome assembly WNFX01 (sample SAMN13153363, study PRJNA577476) | soil metagenome | isolation source: 40 cm soil or saprolite under grassland replicate 1 | place: USA:California | collected 2016-06-15 | reverse complement strand
GCCCTTTACAAGAACAGTTGACATCAAACCGCGCATTCACATCGCCGCGCTTGCGACGTCTCTTTGGTTCATTGCTCATCGTGGCAGCTGCCATCGCAGCGCTGGGGGCGTTCGGCTCCTCGCGTGCTAGCAGTCAGGGCAGTCCGCCTGAACAGGCGGCGATCGCGACCAAGATTGCGCCTTGGGTCATGGAACATACAGCGAACGGTCAGCAGGCGGAATTTTTGGTCGTGCTCGCCGACCAAGCCGATCTTGGTGGAGCGGCAGCTTTGCCGACTAAGAACGCAAAGGGTAGTTATGTGTACGATGCGCTGTGGAATAAGAGTCAGGCCACCCAAGGCTCGATTCTGCAATTGCTGCGCGAACGGGGGCTCGAGCATCAATCCTTCTACATCGTTAACGCAATTTTAGTGAAGGGTGGTCGCGAGATCGCCGAGATGTTGGCTGGCCGCCCGGATGTGGTGCGCATCGAGGGCAATCCGCAGATTCGAAATTTGCTACCCCAACCGGCCCCTGCGGCTGATGCATCTTCGCAACCCGGGGCTCCGGAGACGATCGAACCGGGAATCAATTACACGCATGCGCCTAGCGTCTGGGCGCTTGGTTTTACCGGCCAGAATATTGTTGTGGCGAGTGCCGATACTGGTGTTCGCTGGACGCATAACGCGCTTAAACCTCACTACCGCGGCTGGGATGGGGTAACGGCCGATCACGATTACAACTGGCATGACTCCATTCATTCCGGCGGTGGCGTCTGCGGTCCCGACTCGCCACAGCCTTGTGATGACTTCTTCCATGGCAGCCACACTACTGGCACAGCCATCGGCAGTGACGGAGGCGCGAACCAGATTGGAATGGCTCCCGGCGCAAAGTGGATTGGCTGTCGCAACATGGACCAGGGCGTCGGCACGCCGGCCAGGTACATCGAGTGCATGGAGTTCTTCCTGGCGCCTTATCCGGTAGGCGGCGGGCAGGGCGATCCGACCAAGGCACCCGATATTACCATTAACTCCTGGGGCTGCCCGACATCGGAAGGCTGTTCGGTTAACACGTTGCAATCTGCCGTCGAAGCTCAAGCCGCCGCTGGCATCATGATGGTGGTCGCGGCGGGTAACTCCGGTTCGCTTTGTTCCACCGTGACAGATCCGCCATCGTTCTATGCGGCATCTTACACGGTCGGAGCGCTGAACACCGGTAGCGATACCATTGCTTCCTTTAGCAGTCGCGGCCCGGTTACAGCCGATGGTAGCGGTCGGATAAAACCAGATATCACTGCTCCTGGCACTAACACTCGTTCCGCCAGTAACAGTTCCGATAACGCATATACGTTTGCCAGCGGCACCTCCATGGCTACTCCGCATATCGCCGGCGCCATGGCTCTGCTTTGGTCGGCTATTCCGAGCTTGCAGAACCAGATCGACCCGAGCAAGACAGCCTTGAATAACGCGGCTGTTCATATCGCTTCCACGCAGTGTGGCAGTGCGGGACCGCCAAACAACGTTTTTGGATGGGGCCGCGTTGACATCCTGGCCGCCGTGACCAGCGCCACACCAACTCCGACGCCTACAGCAACTCCGACGCCTACGCCAACACCTGGACCGATTACGCTCAGCGCCCGGGGGAAAAAGGTGGGGGGAATAAATACATCGCGTCTCACCTGGAGCGGGGCGACGTCAAACAATGTCGACGTCAACCGCGATGGAGTTGTGATCGCGACGGTACCGAATAACGGCCGCTATACTGATTCCACCGGCACCACCGGCCAGGCTAGCTTCGTGTATAAGGTGTGTGAAGCTGGCACCCAGACCTGCTCTAACACTGTGACTGTGAATTTCCCGCCATAAGGCAAAGGCAACAACCAAACCACTTCTCTATCAACGCGGCGTCCGGCAGCTGCCGGATGCCGCATGTAGAGCCGATACAAGAAAAGTTCTATGACATCAAACCACGCTTTTACATCGCCGCGCTTGCCGCGTCTCTTTTGCTCATTGTTCATTGTGGCAGCTGCCGTAGCAGCGCTGGGAGCGATTGGTCGAGCAGCAGGGCATTGCTTACGCTAAAACCGTCGCGGAGACGATGAACCTTAAACTCGACGCGGACAATCCAGCAGACCGCGAGAAATTGCGCCGAGCAGTTCTCGATCTTGTCGCCGGGAGAAAAATGCGAAAGCAAAAAGGGCGTGGTTGAAATTCTCCCGTTCTCTTTCTGGCAAGCATTTTGTGCTGATAATCTCAGCAAAGCCGGTTGGAGCTGGGGCTGCGTTCTCAGCGATTTGATTCCAACCGGGCGAACGATCTGGATTGCAGACGCACATTGCGACGGAAGGCGTTTCGTGATGCGTGCGGATGAAAAGTTGAACTGCTCACCACTCTTTGAATCGGATATGATGTTCGCCATGATCCATCGGAGTATTTGCGATTGCTGCCGGAAAAACTTAAAGATTCAAAGAGATATGGGTTAAAGGGCGGCGAGTTGGTCGTGCGCTGACCGCGCGCTCAATCCTCGCTGAAACCAACCTGGCCGTGCGCCGCACAGGCTCGGTTTCAGGGCAAACTTCGCTATGGTGAACCCCAGCGGCCTCGGACCTGCTGCTCAGGTGTGTTTGTCCGTTAGGTCTGCGGACTGCCAAGCATTTCGACAGTTAAAAATCGCTTTCGGCGCTTTGATCTGTTGCGGGTGACTGCCAAGAAACTGCCAACAACTGCCAACTTTTGGCGTTATCTTGCGCTACCCACGTGTGAGCATACGTGAACTCGAACGAAAACGGAAAATCGGTTTTTCCCCAGTAAAATCGAGTTTTCAGAGGTGCCGATGGCGGGATTCGAACCCACACCTCACTTTCGTGAGAACGGATTTTAAGTCCGTTGCGTCTACCATTTCGCCACATCGGCGCTGCGCGGCGCATTTTAAGCTTGTTATGCAATCGGCGAAAACGAATTTCGCACTTGCTGATCTACATCTGGAGCAGCCGAAGCGTTTCGTTGTGCACGCCATGAGCTTTTCAATCACTATCGCGCATTGGTGAAACCGAAGGACGCGGAGCGTTATTGGAACATCTCGCCAGCGCGAGAGTCGAAGGTCGTTCCGATGTTGAGTCGCGCCCGATGAAAAAGCTTACCGTTGCTGTTTGGGCATTTAATTTCGAGACCGACGAAAACGAAAAGGTCGGCGAGATCATTGAACCACCGCTTTTTCGAACGATCGAATTCACCATTGGTTACAAGTGAACACGAGCGTCTCGCGCGCGTCAGGGCGACTATGAATTTGCAAGCTTCGTCGTCGCTCAAGTGCTCGGGATCTTTTGGGAATGTGCGGTTGTTCAGGCCAATAACAATCGTATGCAGGGCCGATATTCGAAATGTGAATCCAGGTCTCCAAGTGCGATGCTCTTGTGAAGCATCTCTTTGCAGAAGCCGTGCAGGGTATTTACTTTGATTTGATCGTTCTCGAGTTTGGCGACGTCTCGTTTCAATTCATCAACAAGATTGTTGATCAACGTGAAAACCAACGATGGACGATCTTTGGATATGTCTTGCAAGAGAAGCCCGAACATGAATGACTTGCCGGTTCCTGGACCCGCAACAATCAGCTTCTTTTCTGCGGTCGACTCTCGAATGTCGGCGGCTGCCTTTTTCCGAGCTTCGTAGCAATCCATACGACGATTGCACACGGTTAACGACCCTTCTTCGCGGCCTGCGCGATTGCATGGAAAGAACTTCGCGTCGTATTTTGCAAAGGCTGCTGAAATCTCGTTGCAATTTTCGCATTTGGCGTCCGCTCGCATGGCACTTGCCTCAGGTGGCTTCCTGTGGCACTGCGAGGATTATATCAGAATTTGGATTATGCCTTAATGCTTAGGCGGCTGATTTTGGGCGCCTCCGGCGGCAGAGGCTCTTTCTCAAAGACGTCAAGCGTCGTCGCGTTAGGTAGAGAAGGCCTGTAGACGCAGCGGACAAAGACTTTGATGAACCGATATTGCCGCTCGGATATGTTGCTTTGTTTTCGACTCGGTTGATTATCGACTTTAAGGCCATTCCCAAACCACGACAGTTCGCCCCTAGGTGATGCCAAATTCGATGCAGGGACCTCAATCGCGTGAGAACCAGACTGCTATTACCACTGGTTGGATAGCCAACGCGATCGTCGCGTCACTGCCAGTGCTCGCCTGTTTTCTGGCTGGCGCAACTCAAAAATGGGAAGAGGGGGTTGTAATTACGGTTCTAGCGTTCTGCCTCTTGGTGCGACCGCCTCGGTTTTCGCTCGGCGTGATCACAAACCTCGTTCTGTTCACACTCTTTATCTTGGCGGCAGTTGCGCTTCTCCCCGCCCACTGGTTTTTCCAACCGGAGTGGCGTGCAGTGTTTGAAAGAAACTTCGCAATACAGCTTCCATCAACACTCACTCCGCAGCCGTGGATCACGTTGAGCTATCTGGTTAGCTTCGCTGCTGGACTGAGCTGGCTCTATCTCGTTTCCACACAAGACTTGGGTCTTCGTGAGGTGCGCTTTCAACTCCGCTTCTTTAGCACTGGAATTGCGCTCCTAGCAGCGATCTGCATCGCGTTTTACCTGGCACGTATCACCCCATCATTCTGGCACAACGAGCAGAATTTTGGTCCATTTCCAAATCGGAACCAAACCGGAGATCTTTTTGCGCTGACGGCGATCGTGATTCTTGCCTGCGTTCACGACGATTTTCGCAGAAGGAGAAAACGGTGGATCGCTTGGATTCTCGCTTTGGTTCTAATCGCAGCAGCTATCATTTTTAATTCTTCATGGTCTGGAATCGGGATCCTCGTCGTGGGCAGCGCATTTTGGCTTAGCGCGTTGATGTTCCGAAAACGCATGCGCCTCACGCTTCGAGTCTTTTTTCTTTTTCTGCTACTCACTGCTCTTCTGGTTTTCGGCGAGCAGACATTCCAGAGATTTCATCTTCGCAATTTCGCCAGTGCCGGCATCTCTTCGGATCTCCGATGGCGGATTTTTCATGACACGTTCCGACTCATTCTGGATTCGCCTTGGTCCGGGATCGGTTTTGGAAATTTCGAATCGATCTTTGCAGTTTTCCGTGAAGTTTCTTTCAGCGATCCACGAGCCTTGTACCCGGAAAGCGACTGGCTTTGGCTTTGGACCGAAGTTGGCTGGCCCGCGGTCGTGCTTACCGTCCTCGCGATCGCACTCCTTGTTAGTCGGGTTTTCCCGCTGCGAAGGGGGACCAACGAACGTTATCGTGTGGCCGCTCTTATCGCGGCGCTTCTGTTCGCGCTTCGAGGGATTGTCGACGTTTCAGGGCACTGGGTGGGCACGGCGTTTGCTGCGATATTTTTGCTTGGGCTAGCCCTGCATCGGCCGCTCTCTCTGAAAGCGAACCGCTGGGTGCCGATATTGTTTCGCATTATTGGCTTAGGATTACTTGCGGCGGGTCTGTCATTGGTTCTCGCCGCGCGCGGCCAGAAACTCCTCCCCGGCTCTGTCGGTGTTTCCAGTGCGAAGCGGTTATCAGTTGTAGCCGATCGCGAGCGCAATTTTACTGCCACAATCGCACTGACAACTCGGGCGCTTCAATGGGCACCGCTCGATTGGGAACTTTACCTTGCCCGTGCCATCGCGGAGGTGGAACTGCAACAGACCACAAACGCAGTAGATGATTTTGGCCGGGCGCGCTTTCTGGAGCCGACCGCCTATGAAGTTCCCCTAGCAGAAGGAAACGCTTGGCTGCCGTACCGTCCCGTTTTGGCAGTTACAGCATGGCGTGAGGCACTACGCAGAGCGAGAACTCTAAGGCCACAAGTCTATGCAGGTATGCTGGGCGAAGCTTCGCTCAAGGATTCAGAAGGCAGCTCTATTCTGGAGGCGATTGGACTTAGCGAGCACGATTTAGTCCTGCCCTACCTCAACCGCGTTTCCAACGCTTCTTTCAATCGCGTCCTCGCGCAATTGTTAAAAAATGATCCAAACTTACAATCGTTCAGTGAAACAGAAAAACTCGCCCTCTTCGCGTTATGGTCCGAACGCGGCGACCCCGAGGAAATTTCCCGGGCTGTTGAGCAACATCCCGACTGGCTTCGCTATGCGTGGCTTGGCATTGCGAAATACAAAGCGGGCAAGAAAGATTTTCGCGCCGCATATGAGTTGACCCAGCGATACGGCGAGCCGGTCGCACTTCCGCGGGTCGCCGCTAATCTCTCTCTTCAAGATCTACAAAAGCGCTTCCAGGACGCGCCCTATAACTTTGGCACTGGTTACGAACTTTATCGCGCGCACATGGACAATGGTCGGGTAGATGACGCGCTTCTCATCATTCGTCATTTTAGCGAACGGCCCAACTCCCCGGCCTATTTTCATTTCCTGGAAGCGCAATGTTGGGCAGAGAAACAACATTGGGAGCGCGCGTGGAATGCATGGCAGCAGTTTCAGGCCGCCCAGGTGCGAGCAAGCAAGTAGAATTTCGGCGACCTATTTCTTGCGATCCAAGAAAAGCAATCTGGTTTTCTAGCATAAACGCGGGCTGAGCCACACCAGCCGACTTAACGGACAAAGACTCCTTCGATTTGTGACGATATTGCCAGTAACCCTGAGCGCACCTTTAGCTCAACGGGGGGAGCGAGTGACTCTTAACCGCGGTCATCTCGATGTTGCCGGGGCGGCGCTACCAATTGACGCTACCGATTTAGAGAAGGCCGCAAGCTTGTTACTGAAGATGCCGTCGCAACAGCTTTAACGTCTCCTTGGTTCGATCAAATTTCTGATAAGCGGCGCGAAGCGCTCGGTTGATTCTTCGATTGCTGCGCAATGAGAATGGCAGCGCCCGATCGATTTGTTTCATCGAGTTTGTTACGGTGGCAAAATATCCATGGGAGCTGATCACGCGGCTGAAAGCTGCAGAGTAGGTGCGCCAACGCTCTCAGTGGTCGAAGAAACAGATCTGATAGGAGAGTCTTGCTGCATTAGACCAGCTAAAAAAACGCCGACGTGATGGTCACGCTGAACATCGGCAAGACCCTGGATCGAAAAGATTAGGACCGACGGTCGACTACCCAGTTCAAATTCAAAACGTCCTGGCGTGATCAGGTCTTCTTCTGAAGCCGATGCTACCGCTTGCTCGCAAAGACAATCAAACAGCCGCACTGATTCATCGTGATACCGGCCATTGGTGTCGGCGAAGACCTTTGGTCCACGCACATTTGGCAACCAGCTAAGCCGCCCTCCTTCCTTCTCGAAATCAACGTTGAAACCGAAATCTGTGGGTGTGTCGCGCGCCGCGGTAATTCCTTACAATCAGGCTTCTATAAGTAAGATAGTTGGTTCCGCCGCAGGCCTTGAATCTGGGTGCGCTTGTAAGGTTTTAGTGCCCTTGTCGACATATGGCTGTGGACACAGAAACGCCGCGCATGAGCTGTGCGCATCAGTCATGGAATCTGGCTGATTCCGCGATAACGCCTGAGGCGTACTATTTACGGCGCCGGGAATTCCTGCGTGTTTTCGGGCTTGGCCTTGCCGCTTCGGCTTTGTTGCCGCCTGGAATTCGGGCCGAGCCGCCGGGACTGAATGATTCCCTAAACCCATCGTACAAGCTCGAGGGCGTGAAATTTACGTCGGAAGACCTGGTCACGAGCTACAACAATTTTTATGAGTGGGGCCTAGCGAAGGATCAACCAAAGGATCTGGCCAACCGCGGTTGGAAAACGCGGCCGTGGCCGGTCGAGATCGGCGGATCATGCGCAAACCCGCGCAAGATCGACGTCGACGAAGTGATTCAGCTCCTTGGCCCAATCGAGCGGCGTAATTACCGGCATCGTTGCGTAGAAGCTTGGTCCATGGTGATCCCATGGGATGGTTTTTCGCTGGCGAAACTTGTCGATTTCGCACAGCCAAAACCGGATGCGAAATACGTGAAGTTCACGTCATTCTTCGATCCCGCGAATTGCCCGAGCCAGCGATCAAACGATTTGCCCTGGCCATACACCGAAGGCCTAACAATCGAGGAATCGCACAACGAATTGGCGTTCATCGCGGTCGGTCTTTACGGGAAGGCGCTGCGCAATCAGAACGGTGCGCCGCTTCGGCTCGTTATCCCATGGAAGTACGGATTCAAGAGCGCGAAGTCGTTGGCGAAAATCGAGTTTGTGGCGGAGCAGCCAAAGACGCTCTGGAACCAACTCGCGCCTAACGACTTTTCCGGCAAACAGCCAACGCTCATGTTTAACGGCTACGAAAAACAAGTCGGCCATTTGTACGCCGGGATGGACTTGCGGCAAAATTTTTGATGAACGTCAACTTTCCTGAGACCGCGGCGCTATCCGCTTCTCCCCTTGCTGAAGGGGAGAGGATTGAGGTGAGGGGTTTCTTGTCTAAAACACGGACAAAGCCGCACCCTCACCCAGCCCTCTCCCTTCGGAAGGGAGAGGCGACGCCGAAGCGCGGTGCATTTTTGGAGCAGATCCCGGCAAGAATTTTCGGGCACAAACTATTCGCTCATGCAGTCCTCGTCGGCGTTGGCATCTGGCTGCTCGTAGTACCGGCGTTCACCGGCACGCTTGGCGCAAACCCGGCGGAGAAACTGCTTCATCAAACGGGCGAGATCGCGATCTGGACTCTCGGCTCGGTGCTTTCACTGAGTCCATTGCGCGTTTTATTTCCGCATTCGCGGGTGGTTAATGCGTTAAATCGGCATCGACGCGCTGTTGGTGTGAGCGCGTGCGTTTACGGTTTGATCCACTTCGGGTTTCATCTGCTTTACGAGGGAGATGCGCAGGCGATAATGCGCAGCTTTTCGAAGCCGTTTACCTGGTTCGGTCTCGCCGGATTATCGATCCTGGTGACGCTTGCAGCGACCAGTAACAACTTCTCAATCCGAAAACTCGGCGGCAAGAATTGGAAACGATTGCATCGCCTCGCGTACGCGGCTGCGGCCCTGCTCATTTATCATCAAGCAATCGCCGGGAAAGGACATTGGCACATTGCCCGTTGGTTACTGTTTTCGCTTGCAGCGCTGCAAATCGCGCGCGTGACAAAGACGTTGTTCGTAAAGTTCACGCGTGCCGGTCGGGCGATGCCGAACTTTCAAGTTGCAACTCCGCCATGAACGCGACGGATCTGCAAATGGCAGCGTCGCGCTGGATGGACGACCACGGCGAGTGTCTTTACCGATACGCTTTAGTGCGTGTACGCAAACCCGAAGTGGCGGAAGACCTGGTGCAGGAAGCGTTTCTCGCCGCCGTGCGGGGTTTCGAAAAATTCGGCGGCCGTTCGTCAGAGCGGAGCTGGCTCGTCGGCATTCTGAAAAACAAGATCGTGGATCATTTCAGAAAGGTTGGGCGAGAGACATCGTTCACCGATATGGAATTTCTTTCGGATGAGTATTCCGAGAAATTCGTGTCTGTCGGTTTCTGGAACCATGATCTCGGACCTCACGAATGGAAACCCGAGCCAGACGAGGTGATGCATCGCGCGGAATTCTGGCAGGTCATGCGCGATTGCCTCTCGAAATTGCCAGAAAAAATCCGTGCTGTTTTCACGATGCGGGAGATGGATGATGTGCCCAGTAAGGAGATTTGCGCCTTCTTGTCCATCACCGACAGCAACCTCTGGGTGATGCTGCATCGAGCGCGCATGGCGCTCCGGGAATGCCTTGAGATGAACTGGTTCGACACGCCAGCGGGAGGAACTGTCTGATGCCAGACGAACCGTACAATCCGTCGCCGATCGGTAATCCGTCAGTTCTCGCGCGGAGGAACCGGTGGCAAACAATGCTGGTGAAATTCATTGGCAAACAGACGCCCAAATGCAGGGAAATGGTTCGGATACTCTCGCAATCAATGGACGAGCCATTGCCGTTGATGATGCGGATCAAGAAACGCCTGCATTTTTTGATTTGCTGCTGGTGCCAGCGCTACGAGGAACAACTTCATTACATTCACGAGACAGCACGTCAATTCCCGGAACATGCCGGCGAGGCGTCTGATGTTCCTTTTCCGCCAGACGCAAAGGAACGGATAAAGCAAAAGCTTGCCGATCAAATTCGGTAAAGCGACCCGTAGCCGGCATCGATGATGCCGTCAGCCGGGACGCAGCTCCGATCCATGTAACTATTGCGCAATTTGTTAGCGAACTGGTGGTTCATTTTCTCGATCCCGCTCTGCATTATTGCTGATGGCTCACCGATCACCATTCAAAGGCGCCAGATATTGTAAGGCGAACCTCCAGTGCGTGGTGTGGACGCGTCTAAATTTTACTTTTCCTCCTGGCGATCAGCTTTTCTCGCGGCGACGTCCGCCTTCGCCAAAGCATCCACGCGAGCCGCAACGCGGCTACCACTCGATGATATTCAGCGTCGATGCGGAGCCGCCACATGCGACCCCGCATCGCTCAGGATTAGTGGACCGGCTGGAAGTAGTGCTTCTTGAGGTATTGAGCGACCTTCTTGCCGAGCACCGATCCTTGCGTGTCGGCGGTGCGGAAGTGGATGCCCGCCCACACTCGGGCGTCGATAACTTCGCTGAGCATATCCGAGAACCGCTCGAAGCTCCGCGTGGTACAGGATTTGTTGCTGAACGCGCTGACGGCGATCTTGTCGGTGCCGAAGAAGTTCTGGAGCGTGTTCACGAACGCACCAGTTGCGCAGGCGTGGCCCGATGGGTGGTCAGGGAAGGGCGGCGTGAAGAGCGGCAACAGAGGGTTGCAGACTGGTGTGGCTGGGTCAAACAGCGGCAGCCACGTCGGATCGGCCTCGGTGGCCGGGTTACCGTCGGTGTCCGCCTCGCGGATCGCCGTGATCGGGCGCCAGAACCAGTAGTAGTACTTGTCGTTCCAACAGCCGATCGCGGCATCGGCGGCAGCTAGATTCTCCATCGCAAATAGGCGAGCGCTGTCGACGATATTCAAGTTCTGACTGGCGGCCAGCGTGCGAAAGATCCGGTTGAAGAGCGCATGAGCATGGTCCTGCCAGAAGATCGCAGCATCGGTCTGATCCGGCGTTCGGGTCGTGCTCGTGAGTGAGCCGAGCTCCTTGACTTCGTTGAAGTCCTCTGCGTATTCGGCACTGGTGAGCGGGTTCGGCCCGTCGGTGCGGAGCATCTCTACATTCGGGACAAGGAACGGCAGCACGTTCCCGACCCACGCTGCGGGATCGTTCAGGAAGTTCGGCGGCGTCGGTCGCCAAATCCCCGGCGGCGCCGGGGACGGGTACGGCGTCGGCGTCGGTCCGAAGCGTCCGTCGTTCATGCGGGCGATGAGCATTGCGCTAGCTGTCGCCTCGCCGATAGCGATCCCGGCAGCCTTCGAGCCGGGCGGGTTGTCGGGGAGAGCTGCTATGTACGCGTCATACTGCGGCTGCAACGTCGGCTGCTGGCTTGGGAACAGCCCGATCAGCACCTGATAGGCCGCCGTCGCTGTGGCCGCCTGCTTCGAGTCCGTCGGATTTGAAGCAGGCTGCACAAGGTACGGCTGATGGCCACGGTCGATTGCGTTGACCGCGTCATACACAGCGCCCTGCACCATCGCGAAGCTCAGCGCCGAGACCGGAGGCGGCTGCGCCGCAGTCGTGACGATCGCCGTCGACGCGATCAGGTTCCAGTCGGTCACGGCATCCGCGCGCGCGACTCGGGGCGACACGAGCGTGACGACCGCCAGTGCGATGAGAATTGGCAGAATTAGTATTTTTTTGAGCTGAGTGAGTGAATTCATTGTTGTTCCTTTCTTTTGGTTTTGCGGTTTGCGTTTCATTGCGATAAAAAAAGTGGAGTGCGATGCGCCGGTTCTATCGGGGCGGTCCGAAGGTGAGGAATTCCGGGCGGAAAAGGCCGGAGGCAAAAAGGGTCGGCGGGCCTCCGCCAGGAGGGAACTTCAAGACGTCGCCGCTCGGAAATTCCTCGGGTACACCGGCCTCGGCTACAAAGAGATTGCCCGAACTGTCAAAGGCCAGGCCCCGAGGTGTAGTTAGGCCGGAAGCGAACGTGCTCTTTACGCCGGTTGGACTGAAATAGACAATCGAGTCGGCTCCCGGATCGGTAAATGTTTCGATGGAAACGAACAGATTGCCGCTGCTGTCAAAAGCAAGCCCAGCGGGATACTCGCCGGGCGCGAACGCGTCTGGCCCCACGAAAACGGTGCGCGTCCCGTCCGGAGCGAATTTATAGATCGTTTGGGCGCCACTGGCGGTTGCATAAAGATTGCCCGTGCTGTCGAAAGCCAGGCCGAAGTTTGATACCGGATTGTCCGGATCGCCGGGAACGGAGCCGAAGACGATCCGCTCTCCGCTCGGTGTAAACTTAAAGATAGTGCCGGCTGCTGTGGGACTCGTATCTGTCCCCATGACATAGACATTGCCCGCATTGTCTATGGCGAGGCCTTCAAAGAAAAACTGAGCGGCGCTGCCGAGGGTGGTAGCCTTGTTACGGAGGTTGAATTTTAGCACTTTCCCAACCTCAACGTCGTCGGCAGGAGCGAGCGTTTCCGCGGCGAAAAGATTGCCGAGACTGTCAAAGGCCAACCCTCGGGGGAACGACAACCCTGAAGCGTAGGTGCTCTGCACGCCAGATGGCGTGAACTCCAAGATTGAATGGTGGTAGAACCCCGTCCCGGGGGTATGAGCCGAAACGTAAAGGTTCTGGGCTTGAGCAGTTATTGCTAACGCGAAGATCGCGCCAAGGCTGAGGAATATGTTCCGGAGAATTTTTGTTTTTTTGAGATGGGTCGGAGGTTTCATGGCTTTTCCTTTCTTTTTGATTGTTTGGTTTCCATTGCGGTAAGGCGCGAAAGAGCGATCAAAGTGATCATTTGAATTGAAATTTTTTTCGGAGACGCTTGCGCGTGCAGAAACTTTTTGGGGATGGTAGGCTATGAAAAAGAGGCTTTATGGATGCGGCTTCCGTCTCTCAACAGAGAGTGACCGAACTCTTGATACGATGGAGCCAAGGGGATGATGCTGCCCTCGCGGAATTAACCCCGCTCGTCTATGAGGAACTCCGGCGCCTTGCCCATCGTCATATGGGCGGAGAACGTACCAACCACACGCTGCAAACGACGGCGCTGGTGAATGAGGCGTATCTGCGCCTGGCCGACCAGGCCCATCCACACTGGCAAAACCGCGCACACTTCTTCGCGGTGGCTGCCCGGTTGATGCGCGAAATTCTTGTTAGCTACGCCAGGAGCCAGCGATCCCAAAAACGCGGCGGCGGCGCGCTCAAGATAGACTTGGACGAAGCAGCGCCCGTGTCACCGCAGGAATCAAAGGAAATTCTTGATCTACACGAGGCATTGGAAACGCTGGCTACGCTCGACTCAAGAAAAGCGCAAGTCGTCGAGCTGAAATATTTTGGCGGGCTCAACTACGACGAGATGGCAGAAGTGCTCAAGATTTCACCTGTCACAGTGAGACGCGACTGGAGATTTGCCAAGGCATGGCTGTACAAGGAATTGCATAACGCCAGCTAACACAAATGAGAGAAGTTCTTCAGGAGCCCACGAATCACGCGAATTGACGCGAATCAAGTGACGGAAATCATTTACAAGAGCGAGAGCTACGCGAGCATTGGCGCCTGCTTCGAAGTGTACAACGAAAAAGGTTGTGGCTTTCTCGAAGCAGTCTATCAGGAATGCCTTGGCATCGAGTTCGAATATCAGCGGATTCCGGCAATTGCTAAACCATTGCTGGCCCTGAGCTATCGTGGTCGGATCTTAAAGCAGACTTACGAGCCAGATTACGTGTGCTTCGAGAAAATTATCGTCGAGCTCAAAGCCGTTTCGGCACTGACCGATGAGCATCGCGCACAGCTCTTGAACTATCTGCACGCGACCGGATTTGAACTTGGTCTTCTTGTGAATTTTGGGCACTATCCGGGCTTGGAATATGAACGCATTGCGAAGACGCAGCGCATAAAAACGAAAACCGACTTTTCCGATGTTTCTCTCTGATTTATTCGCGTTGATTCGCGTGATTCGCGGGCTGATGTAAAAATGACGCCGGCGCGGTTACAGACGATTGAGGAAATCTATCGCGCAGCGCTGGATCAAGAGCCGGACCGGATTAGCACATTTCTGGATACGGCCTGCGGAGGCGATGAGCTTTTGCGCCGCAAAGTTGAAGCGCTCCTCGCGTCACGTCAACGAGCAGGCAGCTTCATTGAAACATCAGTTGTTAGCCTCGCGACGAAGATTATTCAAAATGGGCAAGCTGATTTGCTCGTCGGTCAGAC
>WNFX01004504.1_pt1 | contig 14199 bp, 17 predicted proteins | sample 5400111 | NCBI WGS metagenome assembly WNFX01 (sample SAMN13153363, study PRJNA577476) | soil metagenome | isolation source: 40 cm soil or saprolite under grassland replicate 1 | place: USA:California | collected 2016-06-15 | reverse complement strand
TCTGGCTTTTCGTATGTTTTTTGGTGTTAAATAGCTTGTTAATTTTCCATTAACTAAATTTTTTTGTCAGCATTTGTCGTATGGTTCATATTAATTTCTAAAATGTTCATCTGATAACCTATCTGACAGATTATGCCTGAGAATTTGAACCCCTGAGTAAAGTTATTAACATATCATATAGTAAAGGGTATCTCATAAATTAATAAAAATCAGCTAAGCAAGTGAATTGGAAGGACATATTTTACAAAAGACTCATGCTCTAACGTTACTGGCATAATGAATATTGCACTGAACAGGTATCTCAACAAGACCACGATCACTATTATTACGAGGATAACTAGTGCGATATATACGAGTGTGTTTAAGACCATACTAGTCTAACGCCATAAAAGTATAAATAGTTGTCATATGGGCTAAGGTAATCCTATATTAGTTGTCAACCAATTTATAGAATATTGTGCGATTATTACGCTGAAATGAGCGACGATAAAAAAAGAAGGAGACCTATGTAGAAAAGAACATGCATTTTGGTAACGTAATTGAAAAGAAAAGTTAGTAGAAGACACTAAAATATTTTTTTGTCAAGTTATTTTTCAAACATGAGTAAGATTTTTATTTTTTAAATACAAATCTGTAGGACATTGTAAATATTCTTTTGTTACCCCTTTATGACACTCTTTACATAGAGTTCTCAGATTATCATGGCTATGAAGAAATTCTGTTATTGTTTTAATCTTGTTGTCAAGTGAATCAAACCTGAATCCTAATTCTTTATAAAGTGATCTAGGAATAATGTGATCGCATTCTAGTCTCTTTGATCTTGCAAACTTTTTTCTATATGTATAAGGATATTTTTTTCTACAGATTTGGCAAGTGTAATTATCACGTTTAAATATATCTGATCGTACTCTTTCCCAATAAAAGTTATGATAATACCATTTCTCAAACTGTTTACTGCATCCCTTAGAGCAATACTTCCTAAATGGATATTTGACTAAATTTTGACATCCGGTATTTCTGCAAATGGAATTTCCCATACTGTCAAATTTATCAAATTCTCTTATGTATACAATATTCCTAGATGCCATGTATTGAATTAATTGGATTACCTTATTTTTTATTTGAAGAAAAAAAGTTTACATAAAGATAAATTTGTTGTTTATTGGAAAATATAGAATTTCAGTGTTTTGAGATAGTATTTTTAATTCTCGTAATACTACAGCATTAACTTTACATTACTACAGTATAATTAGATAAATATGGATATATTTCCACCTCCGCGTCAACAACTGAATCCTTTTCCATTTTATGCTCAAATGAGAAAACTTCATCCTATTGAATATGACGATAAAAATAAGATATGGGGAATTTTTCGCTATAATGATATTCAGAATATCCTCGCAGATTATAGACACTTTTCTTCGGATATTCTAAAATTAGTCAATATTCAACAAGAGCAACTGGCACAACAAGGGCAACAACAAGAACTTGGAAAAGAAAGAGCGTCCGTGAGACGTAGTATTCTTACATCCGATCCGCCTTATCATGCTAAGCTGCGGAGTGTTATTTCTTCGGCTTTTACTTCAAATACGATATGGAAGCTAAAACCACGGATTGAGGAGATCTGTCATGGATTGATAGACAAGGTTATTGAGCAAGGTAATATGGATTTAATAAATGAGCTGGCCTATCCATTACCGGTTACTGTCATTGCAGAGCTACTGGGTATTCCAGCCGATGATCAAGATATATTTAGAAGATGGGCAGACGAACTACTTGGTTCAACTAGGGGTAGCAGTAATAATCTTCCTATTGATACTAAATCAGAGCAGATATTTAAAAAAGTTCAAGATGAAATGGATTCTTATTTTAGTAAGATAATTGAAAAGAGAAGGGAGAAAATGATATCCGCAAATGATCTAATCAGTAATTTACTAAAGGCAGAGATAGATGGTAACAGGCTAGCTGAAGAAGAAATACTTGCATTTTGTGCCCTCTTACTTTTGGCTGGACATGTAACGACTGTAAATTTAATAGGGAATATAGTACGTTCCTTGCTAGAGTATCCCCAACAGCTTGAGCAACTCTATTGCAATGTTAAAGATAGCTCGTATAACAGTCCTTCCGTTCAATCCGCCATTGATGAAACATTGCGCTATAGATCTCCTGTTCAAGCGTTGTTTCGTTTTGCTATGGAAGATGTAGTTATCGGTGGGCATAAAGTGCAAGCAGGACAAAGAATAATCCTTTGGATTGGATCAGCTAATCATGATGAATCTGTTTTCCCTGATGCTGAGGGGTTTGACATAACCCGTACCATTACCAATAATACGCATTTAGCCTTTGGTCATGGAATTCATTTTTGTCTAGGTTCTACCTTGGCTAATTTGGAAGCTCAAGTAGTTTTAAAAATAATATTGGATAGACTCAAGGACGTGAGATTTGCTGTTGACTATAAAGTAGAATCATTAAGGCCACTTCATGGCATGTTTTTTCATGGAGTCAATCATCTACCAATATCTTTTAAACCTGCCAGGCTGAAAGTGGCGTCTTAAATGAAAAAAATATTACCAAGTGTCAGTATGATAAGTAAAATTAATGCGATTTATGGTCGTGCAAACTTTTCAATCTCCAGAAGTAATATAGAGTGTATATAGGGTTGAGTTTCTAAACATATTCTAGTGAATTAAAAGATGGAGGAGATCGGTAACATACTTTATACAGCAATTATGGAAATTGGTAAGGAAAAAATCCAAAGCGATATTACCTCAGATATAGGATTATCCAGACAATACATCAAAATGATAATGACTCAATGTGATAAGCGTATAAAAAATACAAGTAATAAAACCATTGGCTCGCTTTGTGAAGCCCTGCTACATTTCATGTTAACATCATGTACTTTACCTTCTGTGAGAAAGGTTAACATTGAAGGTATCGATTTAGATATAGTAATTCCTAATCTTCATACTCTGAGAAAATATCCTGACAAAGCTATTGTTATTCAGATCTCAAAAGGTATGAGCAATATAATGAAAGAACAACTAAAGAACGTCATAAAAATTCAACCAAATATCAGGAATTTATGGGTAGTATCTAGAAAGCCCTTTTTAACAGGGCATATAAATTACATAGTCGACCCAGGCAAAAATGTTCCATCACTACAAAAACTAAACTTCCACGATATTATTTTGGATATTAATAAATTTTTAGAACTAGCAGGAGATAGAAGCTTTAGGTTTTTCCAGTGATGAAAATCGTAATTCGATTTGTCATCAATTTTGAGCGCCCAATGAGTTTTCCTGGGAAATAACACTCTATTTGTAAGAGTATAATTCGTATATCCTACCATGTAACTTATCGACAAAATTCCATCTATCATGTGATAACTTTAAATTGATAAACTTGTTCCTAAAAAATTCGTCAGTTGCAAATATTTCATAAATTGACTGGCCAACTAAAATTTGGTTTGGTTGGGCAGCAGATGTTATCTTGGAGGCTATACTTATGCTTGACCCTACTAAATCAATTGGGGCAACGTCTATTTGTTTTCCATACAGGATTACCAATGACGGACCGCAGTCGAGTCCTGTCTTTACTTTAATCTCTGGTAGACTATTTTCTCTTAATACTGGATTAATACACTCCTTAATAACAGATAGAAAGGAGGTAGCACAGTTCAATGCATTCTCACAGGCCTTTCTCTTATCAAATTCTGCCGGGAATATACCAATTACTGAATCTCCAACATACTTTAAAACATATCCACCATATCCAATAATTACTAATCTTGCTTCTTGAGAAAAAACCTGAATTATGGAAGCAAATTGTCGCGGTGGCAATGTCATAGTCATTTGAGTAGAGCCATTAATGTCAATAAATAATATAACCATCATTGCGTTTGAATTCACGTGTCTCTTCAAGAAGTGTTTTGAGTGTTCGGTGGTTAAGTCGAATTCTAAACCGTTCTGTATTGTATGAAGTACCCTCACCTTAATGTTTTCCACATCCTGGACTGTAGGAAGCATATTGCTTGTTCTATCATAATAATCGTTAAACAACCTATATTCTTTCTGAATAGAAAGGAACGACAAAAATTATGGTTTATCGTTCTCTAGAAAAGACTCATATATGATAATATTTAGTATGTAAACCTGCATAGGTAGTATGAATAAACAAGCTTCTATACCAAAAACAGTAGTAATATTTCCGGCCAAGAATGAAGAGGATACTATCGAACACGTCATAAGAACTGCAAAAAAAAGTCGTCATAATCCACAAGTAATAGTAGTTGATGCTTATTCAACCGATCGGACTGCTGAAATAGCCCGCAAGAATGGCGCTAGAGTAATTCAACAAGATAATAGATTGTTCCCTGCAAAGGGAATCGCAATGAAAAAAGGAATTACGGAGGCAATCAAGATTAAGGCCGATATTGTATTATTTCTTGACGCAGATATAAAAAATCTTACTCCTGATTGGATAGATAAACTAGTGGATGGATGTGCCAATTGTGACATGGTAAGGGGTTACTACCAAAGACATGCTCAAGACGCTGCGGTCACAAAGCTTATTGCAAAGCCTATGATGCGAGTCTTCTTTCCAGAGCTATCACATTTTGAACAACCATTGAGTGGTGAAGTATGTGCAAGGATGGAGGTATGGAAAAGTCTATTGGACAAAAATTCTCCTGATGGATGGGGAGTAGATATATGGTTTTTGATCGAAACTGCCATGTCAGGTTACCAAATTAAAGAAATATTTCTTGGCCTTAAGGAACATACATCCTTTGAAGACTATCGCGAAGACGTAGGGAAATTGGCCAAAATGGCTGAACAAGTAGAGTTCACAATAATAAAGGAAGCATTTAAGCATCGTAGAATGGATTTGCATAGGGATGTCAAAATTTAGTTTGTGATTTAATGTGGTTCAGAATACTAATATTACTGGCTTATTCACTTCGCATATTCATCCGATTCCCAAATTGCAAAACTGTTATTCTCTGAATCAAGGCAAAATACGAAGTAACCCAAACCAGGTACAGTCATTTTAGGAGTAACTACTTTACCTCCAAGTTTTTCCACTTTGACCTTTCTATATCATTCACAGGAATTTCATAATGCACTATTGTTGGCATATAAATTCGAACTATGGAGTAAAAATATATAAGTCAACCTGATTTTGCTCAGTCATCGACAAACTCAAGTATTATTTATGTTCAAGTTGGAATAGTTATCTGAATTGACAATGTGTAAACTAATAGCATAACGAGCAGTTTACAATCGATCACGCTTTAGTCTTATCCGGAGTCAAGAAATCTATTGCTTCAAACAGGCCTTCTAGTTCTCTTGAGATCTGGTCTGAAAATACACCAAGAATCTCAAAGTCTGCTGCTTGTAATCTTTTAGTGCTGAACATAGCAAGAACTCCAATAATCTTTCTACCGTGGGTAAGAGGATATCCTGCAAATGATTGAAGTTTTTCCTTTTTGGCCCATTGAGGATGCCTTATTCTCTTATCATTAACAACATCATTTGTGATCGACGGCTTACCTGTCATTACTATTTTGCCAATTTTATTTGAATCTGCAGGAACCTTTGAAAATTCTCCATCTATATTTTTATACTTTCCTGCGCTAAATTTTAGTACAAGAGTTTCCTTTTCTCTGTCCAATAGCCATATTCTGGCAAACTTTGCATCAAAGTGTCTTACTAAACTTTCAACTATAAACTGAAGCTTTTCATTTAATTTTTGATACTTCTTCAAGGAATTAAGAATTTTATAAACACGCCATTTTTGGTCTCTTAACTCATGATCATCAAATAGTGCATAAGGTGAAACCTTTACCATGCCTGACTCATAGGAGCGAAAGTCATCTATCAGATCGACAAACCTGTTCAGGAAATTGCTGCTTTCAAATTCGTACTGTTCTACAGAATCGAATACAAAGTGACATATCCAATCAAAATCGCCTGTCATCCTTGCAGAGTAAATACAAAAGTGTGATTCGCCACAGTATTTTTCAAGACGTGAGATCATATCAGATGTATCGGCTCGAAATTTGAATTTAAGTAGAATGGTACGATTTAACTTTTCAGAAAGTAATGTTGGATTTAGAAGAACAGTATAGCCTAGTACAATATTGTTTTTTTCCAATCTTACTAATCTGTGCCGTACAGTCCGGTCGGTAATTTTATAACCCAAATCGTGCAGGTATCTTGTTATCTCATATGAAGATTTTCGTGAATTTTTTCCAAGCTGTGCTAATAGAATTCTATCAATTTCGTCCATCAATAAAATAGGATCTTGCTCATTTGTATAATTATGTATTGCCAATTAGGAAATTTTCTGAAGGATCTAGATTTTTGGACTCATGATGTTTCTAATTTTAATTGCCAAAACGGAAATCCACACAGTAGTTTTTTTCCGCGATAAATAAAACAGAATTCTACTTATACAATGTATGAAAATGGACTATTTTGAAATAGATCGAGTAATCGAAGAATTGGCAAAAAACTATGCTGCTCCATGTACCACTACTTGGTTCAAAGTAACAAATAACAAGAAACCGTCAAATGAGGAATACAGAGCAAAGGTGATAGAATTCGTAAAGCAATTTGAACAGATAATGTCAGAGCAATTACCAAGTAGCCAACAAACCACATCATTTCTTGAGTATGTTAAAAAGCGGCTACTGGCACAGATCTTACTTATTCGGAGAGGAAACAACAAAGAAGTAGAGAGACGATTTCAATACTATGTCAATTACAACTAACAGTAACTGCTCTTTCTATTTTTATTAATTATTCTAAATAAATGGAGTTAATATCAACTTGATAAATTACAGTACGCTTGCAATACCTATAATAATAATACTCGTCGTAGGTGGTGTGAGCAGTTTTCTACTTGTGTACAGTTTTTATCCTGAAAAACATGAAAATGTAAACATTGACGGCAAATGTTATGAGTTAATCGGACAAGCTCATCAAGAGTTCATGAATTTATCAGCAAATAAGGAGATAAAGACTTTGATACTTCAATTAAGTAAAGTGGAGCTAAATGATGTAAGTATACCAATTATTTTTAACGGAGGAGGTTCTGAGATTAAAAATTTCATAGATAGATTTCACTTGGTAGTAACATCGTACCAAAAAGTAAAGTATTATCCCAACATTGATGGGCTGGTTGTCGTCGCGAATATTGCTAAAACCGATCTTGAGAGTATTGTCTCTAACTTAACCTATTTTGATGTTAACCCGTCGGCAAAGACTGTAGCTGGGAGTATTGGAATTGAACCGAATAAGTATATAACATTAGAAGAACTCAAAGATGTTTCGGCCAGACTAACCGAATTCATGGATAATGGAATAAGGGAGATAATTGCTAAATCTGAGGGAGTAAAATCGGCAGAATGTCGTAACAATATGTACGTCGGTCAATGAGTTTTCAAATGTAAAATTTCTTCAAACGGTAGAGACTTTGAAATAACGGCGGAAAAATCCCTGACTAAATGTTTCAATTGATTTCGTATAACATATCCTAAATATTCAGTCCTTTGTAGTATCCGGTAAAGACTTACAGTATTTTGCCAGCTTTTCCAACGCCTCTGTCCAGCCCTGTTCATGGCTGTCAACAGAAAAATTTCCCTTCTCTTTACCTGTAAACCCTTCGTGGGTTAGTTTTACGCTTGTTTTGTTAGAATTGAGAGGTTCTAACTCCCATATTACGGTAGTTTCAGAGAAGTCAGGTGTATCATTAAATTTCCAAGTATATGATAGTGTCTTGTTAGGAATAAATTTCCTAATAATTCCGTCCATAGTGTAATCTCTATCCAATTTCCATTCAGGATGAATTTCTTTTAGTGTAACTAATCTGATCTTTCCTCCAACTCTTGGTTCAAAGATGGCTTCATCCTGAAACCACTGAGTTATTTTTTTCGGTTCAGTTAAAGCCTTGAAAACTGTTTCTGGCAATGCCTGAATTATTTTTGTCTTTATAATTTCAATCTCGAGCTCGTGTTCTTTTTCATCTTTAATTGACAACAATATTTCAAATATGTTGATTTATTTAAACGCCGGCGCGGAAAGAATTAGTATCGTCTCCTAATAACCGTAAGGAAATCGAAGTGAAAAACTCGAATCTTACTCAAGGATTGCCATAAATTCATATTAGTAATAAAGTCCCATAAACAGTATGACATATCGCAGTAGAGAAGAGATTTTTGCATCAATTCTTAGTACCGCTGGATCCGGTGCAGGAATCACGCGTAGCAGGATTATGTTTGATTCATATCTTACTTATGCGCAGGTAGTTGAATATTCGAAGGCTTTGATTGAACGTGGATTACTAGAATACGATGCTCTCGATAGAACATTCAAAACAACTCCGAGCGGATTTACTTTTATTCAATTACATAATGAAATGAATCAAATAATAAAGATTTGAATCTAGTCAAGCAAAAGCGTGATTAAGTGGATACTTTTTTTGCATTTTATTAAGCCATGAAAGGATTTCCTAATCGTTGTGTTTTGTGTTTTGCCGACATATTTTCCTTGGCACTTTCATATTGAATTAACACGTTATACAATTTTTGTCAAAATGTATAGTTCTTTTTATGATACACCTAGCAAGTCATATATAATTAGTTGCTGATCAATTCTCATGTGTCTAGAGAAAATGATAATATTCAACTTGTAAGACGGGCTCTCAATACACTTAATGCAGGAAACAAAACTAATGTTTCAGAATTTATCAGTCCTGCATACTTTAATCTTGAGATGGATCGCGTTAGATCAAAAATGAGAGGGCCCAAGAGTTTATAGATACCGTAATGAATATTCGAAATGCCTTTTCCGATCTACATTATGAAGAATTGGAAAGCATAGCATCAGATAAAAAGGTAGTGTCAATTGTTACCGTTGCAGGTAAACATACCGGCAGCTTCTTTGGTTCTTTCTACCATCAGGGAACGAAATTTCATATCAATCGGAGATAATAGGAAAATAGTTGAACACAAAGCAATTCGTGACGATTTGGCACTAATGTACCAACTAGGAGTAGTTAAACCCACAACTCAACAATGTGATAACTTCCTAAAAGAGTGGAAAGGAGAAACATCATGAACAATTCTGAAAATGGAGGTAACTATTAGGAACAATGTACTTAACACTAAAACAAAGGACATCGAATAAAACGCTCAAGCTAATTGACGGTATCCAAGACTATTTGTTCAACTAAAATACATATGAAAAGATTTTATACACCTGAAATACCGCCAGTTTAGTTGCCCGTAGCGGTTATTCATACTCCTAGGTTCGACTACAAATTAGCAAATCTTTTAAGATCTGGAAATTGCAAAAACTGCGATATAATATAGTAGGCAAAAACTATGATAAAATTACGGGACATAATCGTGAGAAAACTGGCAGCCTAATGCATAACCGATTTTATTTTCTCTTCATCCACGTACTTTAAGCATGGGCAAGCATCCGATTTTGAGATATGGTTTACACATCTTCTTTGATGATGCATGTCCATCCAATGCCATTTTATATCATGGCCACAAATACACGTTGACATTTTCTTTCTTAATTAATATTATGATTTCGGAGACTTATCTAATTTTCGGAACTTTATTAAGCTAACTAAGTTAAACTCTTATACTCACTATGAATAAAGTATTGCATGTTATATGATCCAAGAAATCTGATGAACAGGTTTTTGAATATCAAGAGATTGAATTCTTCCGTAAATTATTTGCCTTCGCTAATTGATCCTTTCGATAAATTTTATCCTTTAAATTCATTCGGAAAAGATAGGAATAGATTGACATCAGGCAGTATAATTAATAAAATTCCGGATCTTCCATACACTTCAGATATGGCAACTGAATTAATGAATGATTTGCGTATGCGCCAGGAAGAATTGCTTAAAAGAGTAAGAAAATATCCTTCCAAACTTGATAGTACTTAGATAATGATATTTGATTCATTAGCAAGTTTCACCTAGGTAAATTTGCCTAGCTTACTATTGCCGAAAGACTGACAAAAAAAGTAACCAATACTCCTTGTTATGAAATTCAACAAATTATTAGCTATTCAGAATTTTCATTATGTATACTCAAATTTGATGGTTAACCCTAGGGGATAAAATCAAAGAAGAGACATGAGAATGAAATCATGCTACAATATTGAACTAAGATAGACCAAATCTTTACACCCCCGCTAAGATATATTTTCAAGGCTCTCTGAGTTATATCAGAAAAAAATTCAGCTTTTGATTTAATGTATTCCCAAATTCTATTTACTCTATTTTTTGAGTGTGCATCAGCTGATATTGTATCAATTTTATTCTGTACATCTTCATTATCTTGCTGACTTTTGATTTCTTTGATTATCTGTTTAATAACATTCTCAATCGTTTGTATCCCATAATTAGTTATGACGACCGACTTTGGATATCCATAATTATTAATCATTCGCCGTCCTTTTATAAAACCACTATCCTTGAGATAGTCAACATTTCCTCTGATTAGATTTCTTTCAATAGCTCGTAATTCAGTTTCGCGAACTATCCCATCAATAGATTGATATGTACCAAATTCACCGCTGTAATGTTTATTATACAAATAATACAGGATTTGGAACCGAATTTCTTGATGATCCATTGTTAAATTTATGATTTGATTTATTTTTACTTTCTTTATTTATCAAATTAGATCCTGGTTTACGCCAGTTCGGTCATTTGATGTAACATAGATTTGTTGGGTGAATTTCGTACAGAAGATTGAATTATTTTTGCTGTTTCAAAATCACATTCTAAGATAAAAGCCAGATCATCCACCTTCATACTCAAAATTTGTTTCTTATTAAGTGAATGTTTCAATATAATCTCTTTAAGTACGTCAGGAATAGCTAATGATTTTATACCGTCCCTGAATATCATGAGTAATAATAGTATCTATCTTATATAAGATTTGTCTAAATGAATCCTATGCAAGCAATAGGTTTGGCCAGGTTGTCAGAAATTAATGAAAAGTAATCCAAAGATAATGATATTCTAATGCCTTTGTCTTAACTTTCATAAAATTACATGATATCTACTTATAATATGCCGCTTACAGTCTCATAATGAGATCAAATGCTTCTGCAAGAGTTGATTTCGTGCAGAAATTCATTGATTTCTATCATCGTTACGAAAATCTAAATCTAAAAATAACTTTTTTTTTGATATCATTACAAATACTTCATCTATATTGGCTTACTACAGATGTTGTACTCCAAAAGATATTTGGACAAAGTTTCTTCATAGTGCCTAAAAATCTGTTACCGATCTTTGTAGTAATAGACTATATTGAAATTCCTGCTCTAGTATCTGGAATAATTTATTATGCTTATAGCGTACGTCGAAATAAGGCGGCTGCCAATAAAAGTTATCTGTTTTTAGGAATGCTCGCAGTACAGGTTATTCATATTTTCTGGATTACGGATGATGTAGTGTATAGCAGTTTCTTTGAAACAAGTTTTGTACAACTTCCCTACGTACTATCATGGATAGCCATACTCATAGATTATTTGGAGCTCCCAGTTATGGCTGACCTTTTTTATAAGATGATTCGAAATAAAAGAAGATAGTAAGTTGAACACTTCTGCTGCATTCAACAAGTTATTTCTTCAAATGTTGGTTCAGATATTTTAAACGTACTTATCATCTTCTCAACAGTCGAGAGGTATTTTTGGTAATGTTCCGTACTGGCAGTATCATAAGTTAATTTATACTCTCTGTTATATGCAAGAATATCAACTTCCATTTTCTTGAACCTGTCGTTATTTACTCCCAGTTCAGTATAGACAATTTTTTGAGCATTATGGCCTGCAACTGAAGTGGTTTCCGATATTTCGATGGTACCCTTTCCTCCCATAGTAATATTATTTTCTTCACTCATCTTTATGCTCTCCAATGTCTTGTCCAAATATTTAGAAATATCGTTCAATTCAATTCCTACGACATTGTTGAAACCCTCATCATTATTTGGTTGAAGCTCAACTATGTAATTAATAGTACTAGTTGAATTATCCAAGGTTTTTTGTTCTACTTTCCAATCCGATGGATACTTTATTGACATACCACAATTCTCGTTTATATACGTCTTGTCCAGCGTTTGCCCATATGACTTGATGTTATTCCCATTTGGCGTAACAGCGATCAAAAATAGAAATAGAAATGAAAGAATCCCAATTAAGGCATTCTTGGATTGCAATTATTCTTTGAATTAAACTTGTATTATTTAAGCTTAATTTTTATGATCCTGATTTCAGCTAAAACCATTTCTGAGTTCATATGCCCTCACAATTTAGTGTCATCGATTTGCAAAAACACGTTTAACAAAATTTGAATCTTCGGTCAAAATGGGTTTTTTGAATAATGATCAGAAGCCCGATGAAATGCGGTATAAAAGGATCATCTTAATATTTGACTTTCACGAAATATATCAATGACAAAACTATATTGCCATATTTGCAAGGAAGGCGGACGTGAGTGCTTAGAGGTGTCGGAACGTTCTGATCTTCTTTTTGTGAAAGCCAATATTAGGTGCCATACCTGCGGAAGGCTATTGATAGGATAGATTATTTTTACATCCTAACACCTTCCTACTATGTGTCCCAAAATATCAAAATGTAAGAAGGCAAAAAAATGAAACCCGACATAGAATATTGAGTTAGCACAGGTCTAGAACTGTCCATGAAATTTCTATCACTCTGTAAATGAGTCAGTCCAATTTACTATGAATATATATATGTTTTGGAGTTCCTAGAGATGGAATATTTATTTTTATTCATGACCTTACTTGGATATTGGATTGGAATAATTAATAGTGAAAAGCTATGGAAGGGTACTAGAGATAGCTACCTACCGACTGCGGAAGAATTAATTGTTGTTGATGATAATGAAACTGAAATGTTCAATTCAGGAAAGTACAACTATACCGTCATACGAAAAAGTCCTTCCTTTTCTGAGAACGATAGTTCAAGTAGGATAAATGAGGATAGAGCTACGTTAAAATAATTGAAGGTAACCTTCCTGCTGTGTCCTATCCTATTCATGTAAGTTCCCATGGATGGATAGTTACTATAATAAATTAGTTTTTTAAGGGTTAGATAAGACTTTAAACTGAATACTATCCGTTGGAATTTGAAAGCAAGAGTTACTCGGACTTGAACTATGTTTTGTCTAGAAACAAAACAGAAGGAGATCTCGAACAGAATTTGATCGGAATCAATGCTCGCTTAGGTTTATCTAGTATATTTTTCAATAAAAAATTCATATGGTAATATTCTATACGATATTTCGGATAAATCTTCGGAATACATTAGTTTAATATAGTGCGGTGATCAATTGTATGTTAGTCGGATCCATGAGAAGTAAAAGCATCTTCTAGTGATCAAGGTACCCATGATAAGGATTCAACCAATGATAAGGATTCAACCAATGATAAGGATTCAACCAATGATAAGGATTCAACCAATGATAAGGATTCAAGGAGCAGTGACTCTCCAGAGCACAAACACTCAGAATCTAACAACGATGGTAAATCATTTGAATTACCGTTCCCATAAATTGTAGTACTTTCATATAACACATTTAATCACAATTATAGAACTAATTGATCTTAAATTAGGGTTATCCTAGGTATCGGAGAAGAATATAAAAATGATTTGTTTGTTAGATCTTCTAATTTAGGAATGATATTTTACTTGACTTAAAACCTGACAGAACAGACTTGAGACTTTAAGGTCCGCTAGAAGATAAGAAGGTAGAGAGTAACGATGAATTAAAGAGAAATAATTTTTAAGGTGTTGTCAGGTATTGTGGATATAGGGATTGTCTCATGGGCGGGTATACGTTCTTTTCCAACTATACTAATAAAACTGCAATATTTAAAATTGCATCGCACAGGTAAGAAACTTAAATTGGGGGTTTTGTTTAGCTCAATAAAAATAATTAAAAGTGAATAGATTAATTTTTATTAATCTATCACAATATTGCTGTTACTGTCGTCGTGAATGCGTTTGTACTTCTCTTGTTGAAAAGTCTCTTAAACTGTCTCTTGCAACATTTTCAAATGTCTTTACGACATTAGCATTCAGCTGTGAAAATTCTTTTGCGTTATCTCTTGCATGTTGTATTGATGATTTCCAT
>WNFX01008428.1_pt1 | contig 14211 bp, 13 predicted proteins | sample 5400111 | NCBI WGS metagenome assembly WNFX01 (sample SAMN13153363, study PRJNA577476) | soil metagenome | isolation source: 40 cm soil or saprolite under grassland replicate 1 | place: USA:California | collected 2016-06-15 | reverse complement strand
GACCGGCACGTTGCGCCCGAAGCGCGAGCCGGCCATGCCCATCCCCGGCTGGTCGAGGTCGTTATGGGTTCCGTCGGCGGTCCGGATGACGGCGTAGCGCGGGTCCGGCGGCGGGATGGGCGGGCGGTCGACGGCGGGCTGGCCGGACGTGTCGTGCAGGTTCAGCTTGCGCAGCACGCTGCGCAGCCCGACGATCACGGCGAGCCCGAACGGCGGGGGCAGCCGGTCCCAGCCGACCCTCTGGTCGATGGTGTGGGCGGCGCTGTCGTACAGCCGCCAGAAGAGCGACTGGTGGTAGCCGCCCTCCGCTGGCCGCCGGCGGATTGCGGCAGCCGTCGCCGCGCCCAGCACCACGGCCCCCAGGACCGCGGCCCTTCTCTTGGAATGCCTGTTCCTCTTCTTCCTGTTCATGGCTGTCTCCGTTGGGGTTCGAGGGTGCGCGTCACGCGCCGTCCAGGCTTGCCAGGTAGCGGACGGCCCGGATGCCGGGCAGGAAGAAGTACGCGCCGCCGACCACGTCGACGAACGACGGTACCGCGGTCACCCGCTGCCGTACCGGGGTGGCCTGCACCGTGAACGTGCTTCCGAGCCCCCTGCCGGCCGCGATGACGGGGTCCGGGTCGTCGTACAGGCCGCCGAATTTGGCGTTGTTCACCCAGGTGTGCTGGATGAATTCGAACTGCCTCGCGATGTTGGCGTTCAGGCACATGAAGTACAGCCCGCGGTCCCCGTCCCCGTCCTGGCCCGCGGCGGTGCCGGCGAGCGCCGCATCGCGCGACAAGGGCTGGCCGTACGCCCGGCCGCGCCGCAGGATGCGGTGTCCTTTGCCCACGTCGACCGAGCGCTGCGAGCCGGGGTCGGGGTCCAGGGAATCGCGCGGGTTGGCGCGGCGGACGTGCGCTCCGATGGGGCAGCGGTACCCGTCGACGTCGGCGTGGGCGTACTCGAAATCGTTGGCGTCGGCCAGGGCTGGAACGTCCTGGTCGGGCGCCATGACCAGCGGCGCCCCGCTCTGCCACCGCCCCACCATCTTGGCGGCGAGCCGCAGGAGGGCGGCCTCGTCGCCGCTGCCGTCCGGCCGCCTGGTCGCCCGGTCAAGGAACTGCCAGAAGTCGCGCACGTGCTGCCGAAGCTGCCGGATCACCAGGTAGCTCCCGTTGCGGCCGAGGTCGGCGGCGCCCGAGCCCTCCGGGTCGCGTGGCAGCAGACCGCTCGGGTCCGCGGCCGCCGGCAGCAGCGGGCGCTCGGTGTACCGGTCGTACCCGTTCTTGTAGCCGAGGATGATCTCGCCCGCCCTGACCGTGTCCGGGTCCGCCAGCGGGCCCGCCTTGGGCAGCCCCTCGATGAGCGGCTGGGAGATCCCGTCGTGGAAGCCGAAGTGCTCCTTGCGGTCGAGATCGACGGTGTCGGCGAGCTGCTTCACCGTGACCAGACCCTCGCGGGCGCGCTCGTGCCGTTCCGCCGTGGCCTTGAGGACCTGCTCGTCCTTGGCGTACAGGAGCTGCACCAGGTGGACCGGTGAGGTGGCCGGGCCGCCCCAGCTCCAGTGCTCGGGCGCATTCCCGTCGAGGTCGCCGAGCTGCCGGCGGCGGTGGTCGGTGGTCATGCCCTTGACGAATTCCTGGGGGAACTTCGTCGCCAGCGCCTCCGGGTGCAGGCCGAGCTTCTCCAGACCGGCGTAGGTGAAGGCGACGTGCATGCTCGCGTCGTCGGGGTCCGCGCGCCCGGGCGTGATCTCGTCGGCCACCGCGGCGAGCCATCGGCGGGCGGCGGCCGGGTCGGCGATGCCGAGGAACAAGAGGCGGGCGATGCCAAGTCTGCCGTAGCCACGGACGATCAGGCCCTGGATGTCGTCCAGATCGAGCGCCACTGTCATGGCTGGCCCCCCTCTGCGTCTGCGGGGCGGCCCGTGCCGTCCCGCATCGCGCTCACAGCCGGCGCAGCCACCGCTCGGTCTCCTCGTTGGACATGGAGCCGTGCAGCCCGGCCCGGATGGCGGCGTTGTTGGCGATATTCGCGGTGGTCATGTTCCTGTAGGCGGAGTACCAGAGCTGGGTGGAGACCTGGTAGGTGTGCAGGAAGCCCTTGAACGCCTGCTCGTCCCTGGCCCCCTCCATCACCAGCCACCGGGTCCTCGGGTAGCCGACCCCGTTGCTGAAGACGGCGTTCAGGCCCCAGGCGATCTTGTCGATGAAGTCGTCCATGTAGCTTTCCAGGCTGCCGTCGTAGCTGCTCGCGAAGAAGACCCGCCGCCGGTTGTCGATGACGACCCAGCGCGCGAAATGGATCGTCGTGACCCCGGCCAGGCTCCCCCTGTTGAAGACGTGCCGCGTGGTGTAGCCGATGAGCCAGAGAATGCCGGTGAGGGTCAGGAGCCGGAACCGTCCCGGCTTGATGAACCCGACCCCGCTGAGAGGGTTCTGGATGACGTGGTCCTCGCTGGCGGCGTTGTCTTCCACCCGGTCGCTGTCCGGCCGCAGGTGCGGCGACCCGTCCCTCAGCTCGTGCAAGCGCAGGGAGACGAGCCAGACCGGGGCGCCGAGGAGCAGCAGCGGGGACAGGGCGAGCAGCAGCAGGGGCACGGCGACCAGGTGCAGCCGCTCCTTGGTCCGCCACAGCAGGCCAGGCGGCCGCGCGGGCCCGCGCGCCCAGGCCAGCTCCGGGTCCCCGCGCACGAACGCCTGGACCGCCGCGCGGACGTCGGCGGGGCTCCGGTCGGCCCAGTGCTGACCGGGGCGGTCCAGGAACCCCTGGATCGCGTCGCGGAGCCGCGCCTCCTGGCGGATCTGCCGGACCGTGCGGCCGGGCGCGTTGATATAGACCGTGTCGGTCTTGATCGTGCGGGCGCGCAGGTAAGCCAGCCGTTCGAGGCGCGTGGCGCGCTCCGGATAGCCCTGGCAGTGCCGGAAGATCTGGTCCAGCATGCCACCCGCCACGTCGGTCAGCCGGCGGAGGTAGCGGTGCAGGGGTGCGTCCAGGTCGGTCAGGAACACGAGTTGCGGGGGGATGCGGTCGCCGTCGAGGTCCTTCGTCTCGTCGAGCACGAAGAACCGGGCGAAGTGCACCATGTCGCGCTAGGCCGCCGGGAACTCCAGCACGAAGTCGATGAGCTTCGACCGCTTCCAGTAGACGATGCCCAGGTAGGTCCCCGGGCCGATCTCGCGGATCTCGTCGCGGACCCAGTGGGCCACCAGGGAGGTCTGGGAGTAGTCCAGGACGATGCTCTCGTTGCCGTCCAGCCAGCTCGGGGCCTTGTAGACCTTGGCCCGGACGGCATGGACCCGGAACGGGGTCACCTCGTTGCGCAGCTCGCCCTTGTCGGGGTCGAAGACCTTGCCCTGCCAGGCGATGAGGTGCACGAGCTTGGCGGCCTCGTCCGACAGCGTGCTGCCCGGGGCAAAGATCACCGTCCCCCGTGCCTCGCCCTGCGGGACCTCGCCGGCCGGGCTGGCGCGGAACAGGTCGTCCAGTTCTGCTTGTGACATGCCGAGCAGCTTGTCAACAACGGCGGACATGCTTCCACCTTCCTTTGTCTCCTGCCGCCAGCCTATAGACCGAGCACCCGAGCCATCAGTGACGCCGGGCACGGCCGTGGTGTGATCATCGTCACATCCCGGCCCGGCTTGACCGGGACCTGCTTCGGCGACTCGGAGGGCCGCATTTCCTCGGGGGGCTCGACAGCAACCTTCAGGTGGCGATCACGGTGACGGGCGATTCGGTCTGCCGGGCGACCGATAAGGATTACCGGCTCGACACGCCGTCGGCGCGGGAGTTCCTCGGGAGCTTCGTGACCCTGCCGTAGCATGCCCTGGATTCTAGATTCTGCGGAGCCCGTCCAGCACCCTCTCCAGGAGCGGCACGTTGGGTACGGGACCGGGCCGGACCGGTCGGTAGAGCTGGACCAGGCCTTGCTGGGCCATGTCGGCGACGAGCACGCGGATGACGCCGAGCGGCACTTTCATGTGCGCCGCGAGCTCGGCGATCGACTGGGGCTGGTGGCACAGCCGGTTGATCGACCAGTGCTCCGGCACCGTTGGGCCGGCGGTCTCGCCGAGTCCGGTGGTGGCCACAAGGGCCTCGATCTCGAGCTCGTCGCCATGGACCGGACGGGCGCGCCCGCCGGTCAGCACGAAGGGGCGCAGCAGCCGCCCCGGATCCTGCGGGTCGGGAGGCTGGGGATCGTCCATGCGCATGGGGTGGCCTCGCTATCCAGGCCGGGCTGCCTGAAGCTCGGTGCGCAGGGCGGGCGTGAGCTGCTCGCCGGCCTGCCTGGCCAGGACGGTGGCCTGGTAGCCGACCACGCCCATGTCGCAGGCGGCGCTGGCGAGCACGGCCAGGTACGAGCCGTCCTGGACGTGCAGGACCAGCAGGAACCCCGCGGCCATCTCGACGACGGTCTGTCGCACACCGCCGGACTCGAGCAGCCGGTCGGCGCCGTCGGCGAGGCTGGCCACGCCACAGGCGATGGCGGCGAGCTGATCGGCCCGGGCGGGGTCGAGCCGGTCGGAGAGGACCAGCGCCAGCCCGTCGGAGGACACCACCATGGCGTGGGCGACCCCCGGGGTGGTGCGGGCGAAGTCGTCGACCAGCCAGTCGAGGTGGCCGGGGTCCGCGGCCGGCTGGGTCATGACGGGTCCCAGGGCTGGCCGCGGCGCGGGTCGGGGAACGGCGGCTCGGGGCGCCGCGGTGGCTCAGGCCGCGGTGGCGGCTCGGGGTGCGGCGATGGCTCGGAGTGCGGCGATGGCTCGGAGTGCGGCGATGGCTCGGACGGGGGGGCGGCGGCCATGCGGCGCCCCCGCTCGATGCCGCTGCGGTAGCGGGACAGCATGGCGCGGATCTCCTCTGGGGAGCGCAGGCCCGCCGAAGGGGGCGTCCGTTGGGGTGGCGCGGCGCCCAGGCCGGCGGCGAGGTTGGCGCGCGGCGTGCGGCGGGGCAGGCCGTCCGCGTGCCACGAGGCGCCCGCGGGTGGGCTGCCGCCCGGCGGGGTGGACGCGGCAGGGTCGGCCGGCGCCGCGGCGGCGTGCGGCGGCGGTCCAGCCTGGGGCGGTGCGGGGGGTGGTGGGCTCGGCGCCTGCGGCGGTGCGGGGCGGGGCTGCGCCGCCGTCGGGGTGGGCCGGGTCGGCGCCGGGTGGCCCTGGGTGGGGTGACCGGCGTGCGCGTTGGCGTGGCGGCGGGGCGCGGCGCCGGCGCTTGGCTGGAACCAGCCGGACCGGGCCTGCTCGAAGACGGGCTGCCGTTCGGGACCACCACCCCCTACGGTCAGCGCGGGCAGGTCGACTCGGGAGCTGGGCGGCGGCTCCGGGACGACCGCGCCGGTGGCGAGCCTGGACGGCAGCAGCACCAGGGCGGTGATCCCGCCGTAGAAGGAGTGGCGCAGTTGCACGTGGATGTCGTGGCGCTTGGCGAGCCGGCCGACCACGGCCAGACCGAGCTGCTTGCCGACCGCGGCGTCGACTGCCGGTGGGTGCGCCAGCCGCTGGTTCGCGGCTTGGAGCTCGGCGTCGCTCATGCCGAGCCCTCTGTCCTCGATCTCGATCACGTGACCGCTGCCGGTCGGCTGGCCCCCGATCCGCACGATCGCCGCCGGGGGAGAGAAGCGGGTGGCGTTCTCGATCAGCTCGGCGAGCAGGTGGACCACTTCGCTCACGGCGTAGCCGGCGAGACTGATCTCGTCCATCGGGACCAGCTCGACCCGCTGGTAGTCCTCGACCTCCTGGACGGCGGCGCGCACGACGTCCACCAGCGGGATGGCCTGCTGCCAGCGTCGCGGCGGGTCTGGCGTGCCCGACAGCACGATCAGGCTCTCGGCGTGGCGTCGGAGCCGGGTGGCGAGGTGGTCGACGCTGAACAGCTTCTCGAGGGTGTCGGCGTCGGCTTCGCGCTCGAGGTCGTCCAGCCCCTCGATCAGCCGGTCGATCAGCGTCTGGGAACGGCGGGCGAGGTTGAGGAACATGTCGCTGATCGACCGGCGCAGACCTGCCTGCTCGGTCGCGAGCTCCACCGCGCGGAGGTGGATCTGGTCGAACGCGCGGGCGACCTCGCCAATCTCGTCGCGCGAGAGGTCCCCGAGCGTCGCGACCCCCACGTCGACCTCGCCGGCCTCGGTCCGTCGGACCGCGTCGGGCAGGCGCTGCTCGGCGACCTCGAGGACGCCGCGGCGCAGGCGCTGCAGCGGCCGGACCATGGACCGGGCGACCGTGAGCGCTCCCAGCAGCGCGACGGCGAGGCTGAGCGCGATGAGCAGGCTGTCGCGGACCGACCGTAGCTGTGCCGCGCCGCTCAGCGACTCGCCGCGCTGGATGACCGTCTCGAGCAGCTGTGCCTCGACGGTGCGCTGCAGCTCGATCTCGGTGGTGCTGGCCGCCAGCCACTGCTGCGGGTTCAGGCCGAGCGACGGGCGGGCCTGGCGGTGGACCGCGGCCTGCTGGATGCGCAGCACCGCCAGCACCGCCGGGCCTCTGACGAACCCGGTGAACAGGCCGCGCTGCTGCTCGTCGGCGTCGGCGAGGAACTGGTCGAGGGCTGCCCGCTGCTGCGCGAGCAGGTCGGCGAAGTCCTGGAACTGGCCGAACCCGAACTGACCGCTCGTGGCGATCGCGTAGAGCATGCCGCGGACCTGGGAGGTGAGCTCCTTCGTGCGGGCCAGGTCGGTGAAGGCCCGCACCTGCTGGGCGAGCTGCTCGTCCCCGCTGCGCAGGGCGGCTTGCAGGTCGATCTCCTGCAGGCCGCTGATGAGCCGGGAGTACTCGCCGCTGACGGCTTCCTGGGTGAGCCCGCCGTGCGCGATCGCGTTGCGGAGCGCGTCGAGGTTGCCGAGCCCGGCGCGGACCCCGTCGAGCTGTGCGCGGACCGCCGGGCTGGCGGCCCGGTAGGGGTCGGCCGTGGCGGCGCGATAGGCGGCGGCGGCCCGGTCGACGCTGGCCTGCTGGGCGCGGAGCAGGCTGGCGCCGGCGCCACGGCCGGCGGGGAGCGCGCCCATGGTGAGGTCGCGCTCCAGCTCGAGCTCGTGGGTGAGCGCGGTGATCTGGCGTTCCAGGCGGGCCAGGCTGCCGCCTCTGCGCAGGCTCTTGGCGCTGTCGAGCGACGCGGTCACGTTGATGCTGGCCAGCACCAGCAGCGCCAGCGCCGGGATCGCCAGGACCGCGATGAGCTTTGACCTGACCGGCCAGTTCCGCAGCCTGACCGCCTGGGTGCCGCCTGCCTGTCGGCGGCGCGCGTGGAGCGGGGATGAGCGTTCCTGCAACGTCTGCACCGGGCCTCTGAACCTCTCTGGACTGGGGGACGGACCGGCTCCCAGCCGGACTGGGGCCGCTGGCCTGCGTGGCGCACTCGGCGCCGCCGCCAGTCTGTCCATGTTGAGGACAACCAGCGGTATTACAAGTTCCTGCGGTATTACAAGTTCCTGTCAACGTTGTGCTTACCGTGGCTTGTGTGGCGGATTATACTTATGTGGCGCGCATCGCAAGTGACCTCTGTAATGAGATCCGTTCTCTTACCTCTGGAGCAAACGAAACAAGGAAAATGCGACAAACATCTAACATACGCCGCCCGGGATGGCCGGGCGCCTTGGCTGCTGCCCTCGCCGGTGTCCTGCTCGCCGCGTGCACCGGAGCCGTGCACAACCCGAACCCGAGGCCGCAGGTCACCATTGGGCTCCTGGCGGCGCTGTCCGGCCCGTCGCGGCCGGTCGGGCAGGAGGCGGAGCGCGGCGCCGAGCTGGCCGCCGTGGTCGTCAACCAGGCCGGCGCAGTGCCGCCGCCGTTGGGCGGCGCCGTCGGACTCGGCGGCGCGACCCTGCGCATCGTGTCCGCCGACAGCGCCGCCGACCCGAACCGCGCCGCCGACCAGGCGGCCCGCCTGGTCACCGCGGCGGCCAGCGAGCGGACCGAGCGCCTCGGCGTGCCGTTGGTCGCCGCCACGGCCTCGGCCAGCTACCTGACCGAGCGGGGCATGGACTGGTTCTTCCGGACCGGCCCGAGCGACCGGCTGCTCGCCGAGGCCTGCCTGGCGATGCTCGACCAGATGCGCGACCAGACCGGCGGCCATGGGCTGCGGCGGCTCGGCATCGTGCACGCCAACGACGCGGCCAGCAACGACACCGCCACCGCGGTGCAGACGCTTGCGGGTGAGGCCGGCGACCAGATCGCGGCCACCACCGTGTTCCAAGCCGGCGACGTGCGGTCAGCGGTCAGGCAGGTCCGCGCCCGCCAGCCTGCCGCCGTGCTCGCCGCGGCCGCCCGGCCCGCCGACGCCACCGCACTGCTCGCCACCGGCATGCTCGCCGGCAGCGGGTCGCCGGTGACCATCGCGATCGGCGCCGGCTTCGCCCCACAGACCATCCAGCAGGTCATCGGCCCCGCCGACGCGGGGGTGCTGCGCAGCGCGGTCTGGTCGCGGGACTTCGCCGGCCGCAACCCCGCCGCCAGCGCCGTCGCCGCACTGTACGCGCAGCGCTTCGACGCGCCGATGACTGAGACCGCCGCGGAGGCGTTCACGGCCACGCTCACCCTGGCGCAGGCCATCGGCACCGCCCGGTCGGCGGACCCCCAGCAGGTTCGGACCGCGCTGCTCGGCCTCGACATCCCCGGGCGCGACACGATCATGCCCTGGGGCGGGATCCGCTTCGACCAGACGGGCCAGAACGTGCGCGCCGCCGGGCTCGTCGAGCGGGTCGCCCGCAACGGCGCGCACGTGGTATTCCCTCGCGAGCTGGCCACCGGCACCTGAACCGCACGTTCCGTCCCGCAGGCCATTCGCTCCCAGTCGAGCAGTCAAGCAGTCGAGCAAGGAGGTCGGGTCACATGGCCGCACCCGCCGCGCGGCGCCCGCCGATCCAGCGGCTCCCCAGCGCGCCACCGTCCCAGGACTGGCACGCCGCCGGCCGGCACGGCGATCTGCTGCTGGCCGGTCTATGGCTCGCCTCCGGTGAGGCCGCCGACGTGTACGTCGCTGACGGGCGGATCACCGCGGTCACCCCGCCGGGAAGCGGCCCGGCGGTGGCTGAGCGGCTCGACCTGGACGGGTGGCTGCTGCTGCCCGCCCCGGCCGAGCCGCACGCCCACCTGGACAAGGCGTTCACCGCGGCGCGCGCGCCCAACCCGGCCGGCGATCTTCCCGGCGCGATCGCGGCCTGGCGTGCCTACCGGCCTTTCCTTGCCTACAGCGACGTCGTGGAGCGTGCGACCCGCGCCGCGCACCTGCAGCTCGCCAACGGCGCCACCGCGGTCCGCAGTCACGTCGACGTCGGCGAGGACATCGGCCTGCGCGCCCTGGACCCGCTGATCGAGGTTCGCGAGGCCCTGCGCGGCCGGCTCACCGTGCAGCTCGTCGCCTTCGCGGCCCCGCCCGTCACCGGCGAAGCGGGCAGCGCCAACCGGGAGCTGCTGCGCGCCGCGATGGAGCGTGGCGCCGACGTGGTCGGCGGCTGCCCGAGCCTGGACCCCGACCCGGCCGGCTGCATCGAGCTGAGCCTCGGGCTCGCCGAAGCCTTCCGCCGGCCCCTGGACCTGCACGTTGACGAGACCCTCGACCCGAATGTGCAGTGGCTCCCCCACCTCGCCCAGGTCGTGGGCAGCCGGCGCTTTCCCTATGGCGCGACCGCCAGCCACTGCGTGAGCCTGGGCGTGCAGGCGCCGCGGGTGGCCGAGTGGATCGCCGCCACGGTCGCCGGCGCCCGGCTCGCCGTGGTGTGCTGCCCGCAGACCAACCTGTTCCTGCAGGGCCGCGACTCGCCCCGGGCGCCGCGCGGCCTGACCGCGCTGCGGGCCCTGCTGGCCGCGGGCGCGACCGTCGCGGCCGGCGGCGACAACCTGCAGGACCCGTTCAACGCGGTCGGCCGCGGCGACCCGCTGGAGACCGCCTCGCTGCTGGTCGCCGCCGGCCACCTCACCCCCAGGGAGGCGTACGCGGCCGTCACCGAGGGCGCCCGCGCCGCCATGGGCCTGGAGGAGGTCCGCGTCGAGGCCGGGTTCCCGGCCGAGCTGCTGGCCGTCCGCGCGGCCTCGGTCGAGGAGGCGGTGGCCGCCGCCCCCGGCGACCGGCTGGTGGTGCACGACGGACGGCTGGTCAGCCGCACCACCGTGACCCACGAGCTGTTCGACGCCACCCCAGCCCCCACGGCACGGTCGGTGCCATGACGACGCTCGACCGGGACCGACCGGTTTCCGTGGACACCACGTCGCCCCAGGCACAACCGGTCCTCAGCCTCCAGGGCGTCGGCAAGCGGTTCGGCGACGGGACGGTGGCGCTGGACGGCGTCGACCTGACCGTGGCGCCCGGCGAGTTCGTCAGCGTCGTCGGCCCCTCCGGCTGCGGCAAGAGCACCCTGCTGCGGATCGCCGCCGGCCTGGACGTCGAGACCGCCGGGACCGTCCAGGTCGCCACCCGCAAGATCGGCTTCGTCTTCCAGGACCCCACACTGCTGCCCTGGCGCACGGTGCAGGCCAACGTCGAGCTGCTCGGCGAGCTCGAGGACCTCCCCAAGGCCGAGCGGCGCCGGCGCGCCCAGGACGCGCTCGACCGGGTCGGGCTCAGCGAGTTCGCCGGCCACCGCCCGCGCGCGCTGTCGGGCGGGATGCGCATGCGGGCGTCGCTGGCCCGGTCGCTGACGCTGCGGCCGGAGCTGTTCCTGCTCGACGAGCCCTTCGGCGCGCTCGACGAGCTGACCCGCTACCGGCTCAACGACGAGCTGGCCCAGCTCTTCCTGGAGCAGGGGTTCGCGGCGCTGCTGGTCACCCACTCGGTGACCGAGGCGGTGTTCCTGTCGAGCAGGGTGGTGGTGCTGTCGGCGCGGCCGGGGCGGGTGCTGGCGAGCTTCGAGGTGCCCTTCGCCTACCCGCGGCCGCCGCGGCTCCGCTTCGCCAGCCGGTTCTCGCAGCTCGCCGGGGCCGTGTCCGAGTGCCTGGGCTCCGGCGCGCCAAACGCGCCAAAGGGGACCTGACGTGCGCGCCGACCTGCGCGGCACCGCCGCGCAAACCCCGTCTCCGACCCCGCCGGCGGTCCACCGCCGGGTTGCCAGGGGCGGCCGGCGGTGGGCGCGACAGTGGAGCCCGCCGCTGGGGGTGCTGGCCGCCTTCCTCGGTGCCTGGTACGGGGTCAGCTACCTGCTGCTGACGCCCGAGCGGCGCTTCCTGGTCCCGCCCCCGCACGCCGTGCTGGCCGTCGGCTTCCTGGACCGCGCCAACCTGGCCGAGCTGCTGGTGGCGCTGGCGCTGTCGGCCAGGGTGGCGATGATCGGCCTGTGCATCGCCACCGGGCTCGGCACGGGCCTGGCGGTCCTGATGCACCAGGCGCGCTGGATCGAGCGCTCGCTGTACCCGTACGCGGTGGTGCTGCAGACCATCCCGATCCTGGCGCTGGTGCCGCTGCTGGGCTTCTGGTTCGGGTTCGGCATCGTCAGCCGGGTACTGGTCTGCGTGCTGATCGCGCTGTTCCCGATCATCGCCAACACGCTGTTCGGGTTGCAGTCGGTCGACCGGGACCATCACGACCTGTTCGCCCTGCACCACGCCAGGCAGCTCACCCGCCTGCGCAAGCTGGAGCTGCCCGCGGCACTGCCGGCGATCCTCACCGGTCTGCGGATCTCCGCGGGACTGTCGGTGATCGGCGCGATCGTCGGGGACTTCTTCTTCGGTCAGGGCCAGCCCGGCATCGGGATGCTCATCGACGTCTACCGCGCACGCCTCCAGTCCGAGCAACTGTTCGCCGCGGTGATCCTGTCGTCGCTGCTCGGCGTGACCGTGTTCTGGGCCTTCGGGCTCCTGGCCCGTCGCATCGTCAGCTGGCACGAGTCGACCCACGACCCCGGCGGCCCATGAGCCACGTCCCTGCCTGATCCGGCCATCCACCGTCACCTCACGAGGAGACCTATGCACACCAGGCTAACCAGACGGTTCAGCCGGACCGTCACACTGTTGGTGGGCGCGCTCGCCCTCGCGCTGGCCGCCAGCGCCTGCACCAGCAGCTCCAGCTCCGCATCCAAGCCGGCCGCACCACCCGCCAGCGGCGCGCTGTCACTCAAGGGCGTCTGCCCGGACACGGTCGTGGTGCAGAGCAACTGGTTCCCCGAGGCCGAGCACGGCGCCGTCTACCAGCTCCTCGGCCCCGGCTACCGCATCGACGCCGCCACCAAGCGCATCAGCGGCCCGCTGGTCGCCAGCGGCAAGGACACCGGCGTGCGCATCGAGATCCGCGCCGGCGGGCCGGCGGTCGGCTTCCAGTCCGCAGCCGCGCTGATGTACCAGAAGCCCGAAATCACTCTGGGCATGCTCCAGTCCGACGAGATCATCCAGGTCTCCAAGACCCAGCCGGTCGTCGGCGTGGTCGCGCCGCTGGAGCTGGACCCGCAGATCCTGCTGTGGGACCCCAAGTCGCACCCGGACTGGCACACCATCACCGACATCGGCCAGACCGACACCCCGGTGCTGCTCATCGTCGACACCGGCTACCCCAACTACGCCAACGTGCTGACGGTCCGCGCCGACCAGAAGGCCAAGCTGGCGCCGTGCCTGCAGCGGCTGGTGCCGATCATCCAGCAGGGGCAGGTCGACTTCATGCGCAGCCCCGGCGCGACCCTCGACCTCCTCGTGAAAGTGGACAACGCCTACAAGGGCGGGTTCGTCTACTCGCGTGGGCTGGCCGATTTCGCGGTCGCGCAGATGCGCCGGCTCGGCATCGTCGACAACGGCCACGACACCACCCTCGGCAACTTCGACACCGGCCGGGTGCAGCGGCTGATCAACATCGTGGTGCCGATCCTCAACGGCGAGAAGAAGCCGGTCAAGGCGAACCTGACGCCGGCGGACGTGGTCACCAACGAGTTCACCGCCCAGTCGGTCGGCCTCAGGTGAGCACGGCGGAAGGGCGGACTACGAAGCCAGCCTCGACGCCGACCCGCTCGTTCGACGCGTTCGCGGAGACCTTCGACCGGTTCGCCGAGCTCGTCGGAGCGCCGCTCGCCCAGTACGTGGAAGGCGCGCTGCCAGCGCACGGCGCCCGCGCGGTCGACCTCGGCTGTGGCACGGGCCGGCACGCCACCCTGCTCGCCAGCCGCTACCGCGAGGTGCTCGGCGTCGACGTGTCCGAGTCGATGCTCCAAGTCGCCCGCGCGCGACGCAACCTCCCCGGCATCACCTACCAGCAACGGGACCTGTGCACCCTGACGACCGCCGCCGACGGCCGCTTCGACCTGGTGTTCAGCGCCTACACCCTGCACCACGTCCCCGACCTCGACGCGACGCTGCAGCGCATCCGCGAGCTGGTCGCACCGGGCGGGCTGGTCGTGCTGATCGACAACGTCGCCCCACGACCCGCCGTGCCCCGCCGCTGGTTCGTCGGCGAAGCCGTCCGCCTGCTCGCGCTGGACCTGCTCAGGCGACGGCGACCCCCGGCGGAGGCGTTCGAGGTGTTCCGGCTGAACACCAACCGGCAGTGGCTCGACCACCTCACCACCGACCGGTTCCTGGACCGGTCCGAGTTCGAGCGGCGCTACGGCCGCGCCTTCCCCGGCGCCCGGTTCACCAGCATGTACCGTGCCCACGCCCTGCGCTGGGACGCGCCAGGCCCTGGTGGAGAGGGCTCCGAGGAGACCTGAGCTGAGCGACCGGCCCGTCCCCCGCCGATTCGGCGGGGGACGGGCCGGTCCGTGTCAGGGGCATGGCCAACCTCGAACGCCGATCGTGCCAACTCCCACGGGCAAGACCGTGACCGGCGCGCTAGTCGGGCAGCAGGAGCAGCTTTCCGGTCGTGCGCCGGGCGGCGAGGTCGTCGTGGGCGCGGGCGGCACCGTCGAGCGGGTAGGTGCCGCCGACGCGGACATCGAGGTCGCCCTGGCTGATCCAGCCGAACAGATCGCCCGCGCGGCGCAGCAGCTCGTCACGGCGGGCGATGTGGTGCGCTGGGTAGTGCTCGGCGGCGGCGAGGCCGAGCGCGGCCATGCCCGGTGGGGTGCCGCGCAGAGGCCAGGCGAGCGGCTACATTTTGGTGTGGTCAGGTCACAAAGCAGCGGAGGTGCGACGCGGTGGTCGACCGGCGCGGGTTCCTGCGGAGCGGCGGCGGGGCCCTGCTCGCGGCGGGGCTGCTCGCGGCCTGCCACGGGTCGACGTCGAGACCGACCCCGAGGCCGACCCCGTCGGGCAGCACCGCCGGCGGGCCGCCGGCGACGTCCGGGCTCGACTGGCACGAGCTCGCGCGCGCCCTGGACGGCGACCTGGT